>Ga0102924_1007051_pt1 | contig 10399 bp, 6 predicted proteins | sample PaiPotPPM11metaG_FD_80116 | JGI IMG/M metagenome (GOLD analysis project Ga0102924, IMG submission 80116) | Iron sulfur acid spring bacterial and archeal communities from Banff, Canada, to study Microbial Dark Matter (Phase II) - Paint Pots PPM... ...
GGCCAGTGTGAACGCTGGGGCTGATGAGGATGGTCGAAGGCGGGCCCGGCGGTCCGCGGCGGCCAGACGCCGGGGCGAGCGGGGCGAGTGGGGCGACGTCAGGGCCGGTCAGCGCCGGGCCGCTGGGTGGCGCTGAGGGCGTTCCCGGCTGCCCGTCCGGGGCTCAGCGGGCGGCGAGGGCCAGGGTCATTTCCTCGACTGCGAGGAGCGGCGCGACGTTGGCGCCCAGCCGCTCGCGGCACTTCATGATCGCCTCGATCTTCCGGACGGTCGTCTCGGGGGCCGCGGCGGCGGCGATCCGGCGCAGGTCGTCACCGCCGTTGGCGAGTTCCACGTCCGCGCCGAGCTGGACGGCGAGCACGTCACGGTAGAACCCGGCCAGGTCGAGCAGGGCCCGGTCGAGCGAATCCCGCTTCAGCCGGGTGGCCCGGGACTTCTGCCGGTCCTCGAGTTCCTTGAGCGCCCCGGCCGCGCCTCGGACGGCGGTGGCCACGCCCCGGCCGGTGGAACCTTCGCCGAAGGCCCGGCGGAGCGCCTCGCGTTCGGGCACATCTAGCTCTTCGGTGACCGCCGCGGCCTCGGCTTCGGCCGACGAGACCAGCGCGGCCGCCGCGGCGAGCGCGTGGCCGAGCCCGCCACCGGGCCGAGGCGAGGCGACCTGGACCGGTATCTGCAGCACCTCGGCCCGCCGCCGTTCGGCCTCCGGGTCGGTGGCCAGCCTCCGGGCCCGGCCGATGTGACCCTGGGCCGCCCGGGCCGCGGACAGCGCGCGCTCCTCGGGAACCCCGTCCGCCGCGAGCACCTCGGCCACCGCGGCGGTGGGCGGGGTGCGCAGGGTGACCAGGCGGCAGCGGGACCTGATCGTGACGGGCAGGTCGTCGGCCGACGGCGCGCAGAGCAGCCAGACCGTGCGCGGGGCCGGTTCCTCGATGGCCTTGAGCAGCGCGTTCGCGGCCTGCTCGGTCGCGCGGTCGGCGTCTTCGAACAGGACCACCCGCCACCGCCCGTAGACCGGCGCGGCGGCAGCGCGCAGCACCAGGTCCCTGGTCTGCCGCACCCCGTAGGACAGCCCGTCTGGCCGGACGAGCAGCAGGTCGGCGTGACCGCCCGCGGCCACCTGGCGGCAGGACGGGCAGTGGCCGCAGCCCTGGTCGGCGCACAGCAGCGCGGCGGCGAACGCCCGCGCCGCCACCGACCGCCCCGATCCCGGGGGCCCGGTGAACAGCCAGGCGTGCGTCATCCCCAGCGCGGCCCCGGAGGCCGCCGGCGGCGCGGCCGCGGCGACGGCCTGGCTCAGCTGCTCGACCACGGCGTCCTGGCCGACGAGGTCGGCGAACACTGCGCCTGGAGTGACCACCGTGCCTTGAGTGACCACGGGCACCGAGGCGTTCTCGGTCGTCATTCGCGTACGACCGGGATGCTGCCGGTGTTCTCTTCGGCCGCGAACGGCACGGGGTCGGGCAGCAGGTCCCGGATCCGTTCGTGGATCTCGCGGCTGATCTCGCCGGGCGGGCGGGTGGCGTCGATGACCAGGTAGCGTTCCGGCTCGGCGTCGGCGAGGGCCAGGAAGCCCGCCCGCACCCGCTGGTGGAACTCCGCGGGCTCGGCCTCGAGCCGGTCGGCCGAGCGCTCCCGCCGACCCAGACCCTCCACGGGCGGCAGGTCGAGCAGGATCGTGAGGTCGGGCACCAGCCCGTGGGTGGCCCACTGGTTCAGGCTGGCCACCTCGGTGACCGGCAGCCGGCGGCCGGCGCCCTGGTAGGCCAGTGAGGAATCCACGTACCGGTCGGTGACCACGATCGAGCCCCGCTCCAGCGCGGGCTGGATCACCGAGGCCACGTGCTCGGCCCGGTCCGCCGCGTACATCAGGGTCTCAGCCCGCGGCGCCAGGCCGGTGTGCGCGGTGTCGAGGAGCAGGGCACGCAGCCGCATGCCCACCTTGGTCGCGCCCGGCTCGTGGGTGGCGATCACGTCGTAGCCCTGCTCGCGGAGCCAGATCGCGAGCAGCCGGGCCTGGGTCGACTTCCCCGCGCCCTCGCCGCCCTCCAGCGCCAGCAGCAGCCCGCGGCGCACGGAGGCGGCGGGCTCGTGACCGTTGGTGTGCACCGGCACCGTGCTGAAGCGGTCGCCGCGGAACACCGACGACAGGTCCTCGAGCAGCGGCACGCCGGTCCGGTCGTCCATCTGCCGGTACGACATCACGCCCAGCGCCACGGCCACCACGGCGGCCAGCAGCAGCACGATGTTGTCGCCGATCGCGCCGTAGGCGACGTTGCCGATCCGCACGGTGCTCGAGCCGGTCATGCCGCGCGCGGCCGCGGTGAACCCGGCCGCGATGAACGGCGCCACGGCGATGACCGAGAACAGGATCACCCGCAAGGCCGACTGCAGGAACGCGAACGTCCGGCCGCGGGTCTGGTCGTCGACCTCACCGCCGACGATCGTGTAGCCGGTGTTGTAGGCGACGCCCGCGCACGCGCCCAGCACGAGCACCAGGAGCGTGACCACGACCAGGTTCGGGATCAGGCCGATCAGCGCCAGCGGGATCGCCGAGAACGCGATCGCCAGCCCGAACAGGCGGCGGCGGGAGAAGCCGCGCAAGATGCGCAGCGCGAGGAACATGCCGGCGGCCAGCCCGACGAAGATCGCGGCGAACACCACGCCCCAGCCCGCCTTGCCGCCGTGCAGCGTGTCGGTGATGTAGACCTGCCCGAGGCCGACGACCACGCCCGCGGCCGCGAACGCGCCGAGCATGCCGATCACGATCCCGCGGACCACCCGGGTATGGCCGACGAACCGCCAGCCCTCGACGATCGTCTTGGCCACGGACGGCGCCGAGATCTCACCGCATTCTCGGCGGCGCGGAATCTGCCGGAGCGTGAAAACCGTCAGCGCGGACACCACGAACGTCGCCGCGTTGAAGAACAGCGCCAAGTCGACCTGGTCGGTCTTGAAGTAGGTCGAGACGGAGCCGAGCCCCCGGCTGATCAGCGCGAGCAGGCCGAAGACCAGTCCGGCGATGGGCGCGGTGCCGAAGGTGGTGAACAGGCTGTACTGGTTGGCCTCCTCGAGCCGGTCGGCCGGCACGAGGTTCGGCACCGTGGCGTCCTTGGCCGGCGCCCAGAACAGCGAGGCACACGAGGCCAGGAACTGAACGGTATACGCCCAGGTCAGCTCGTTGACGAGGTGCAGGCTGAGGTTCAGCGGGATGCTCAGGTACAGCGCGGCCCGGACCACGTCGCCGACGATCATGGTCATCCGCCGGTCGAACCGGTCGGCGACGGCCCCGGCCAGCGGGCCGAGGAGCAACGCGGGCAGCAGCGAGGTCAGCCAGACGCCGCCGACCGCGGCGCTCTGCGCCGCCTGCCCGTGCCCGGCCAGGTCGTAGGCGAGCGCGGTGATGGCCAGCAGGCTGAGCCAGTCCCCCAGGCTGGACAGGGACAGCGCAATCCACAGCCGCCGGAAGGGTCTGATGGACAGCACACCGCCCCGCCCGCTGCGCAAAGGGGATGTAAAGTTCACGGCGTTAGGGTATCGGCAGATGAGTCTCCGGTCCTGGCACCAACCAGGATCGGCCCGGTGGTCACCGGCTGTATAACCAGCTTACCGTCGGCATTATGTCTTCTTGGCCCGCGCTGAGCCTGATTTCGGGCCCGAGCGCGCCCGGCCCGCCGAACGTCGCGGCGACGGGGCCGCCGCCCGGCGCTCGGCCAGCAACTCGACCGCGCGCTGCAGGGTGACCGACTCGGCCGTGTCGCCCTTGCGCAGCGAGGCGTTCGTCTCGCCGTCGGTCACGTACGGGCCGAACCGGCCCTCGCGCAGCACGATCGGCTTGCCGCTGGCCGGGTCCTCGCCGATCTCGCGCAGCGGCGGCGCCGCGGCGGCACGGGCGGCCCGGCCGCGCGGCTTGGGCTGCGCGAACAGCTCCTTGGCCTCGTCCAGCGTGATCGTGAACATCTGCTCTTCGGACTCCAGCGACCGGCTGTCCGTGCCCTTCTTGACGTACGGCCCGTACCGTCCGTTCTGCGCCGTAACCGGCTCGTTGTCGATCTCGCCGAGCGTCCGCGGCAGCGTGAGCAGGCGGAGCGCGTCTTCGAGCGTCACGCTGTCCAAGTCCATCGTCTTCAGCAGCGAGGCCGAGCGCGGCTTGGCCGAGGCCGGCGCGTCCTCGGCCAGCTGCTCGGTCACGTACGGGCCGAACCGGCCCGCCTTGGCCACGATCGTCCGCCCGGTCGCCGGGTCGCTGCCGAGGATCTTGTCGCCGGTCGGCCGGGACAGCAGCTCGCTGGCGAACTCGGGGGTCAGCTCGTCTGGCGCGGTGCCCTCGGGGACGTTCGCCCGCTGGCCGTCGCGTTCCAGGTAGGGGCCATACCGGCCGACCCGGACCACGATGTCGGTCCCGGCCAGCGGGAACGAGCTGACCGCGCGCGCGTCGATGTCGCTCAGGTCGCTGACCAGCTCCTTGAGCCCTTCCTCGCCGTCGGAGCCGAAGTAGAACCGGCGCAGCCACGGGACGCGGGCCGCCTCGCCCCGCGCGATCTCGTCGAGCGCCTCCTCCATCTGCGCGGTGAAGTCGTAGTCGATCAGGCGCTCGAAGTGCTGCTCCAGCAGCGTGACCACGGCGAACGCCACGAACGACGGTACGAGCGCGGTGCCCTTCTTGAAGATGTAGCCGCGGTCCAGGTTCGTGCTGATCATCGTCACGTAGGTGGAGGGGCGGCCGATCGCCCGGTCTTCGAGTTCCTTGATCAGCGAGGCCTCGGTGTAGCGGGCCGGGGGCCGGGTGGCGTGCTCGGCCGGGGCCAGGCTCTCCGCGGTCAGCGGCTCGGACTCGGCCAGCGCGGGCAGCCGCCGCTGGTTGTCGTCCAGCTCGGCGTTGGGGTCGTCCGAACCCTCGACGTAGGCCTTGAGGAACCCGTAGAAGCTGATGATCTTGCCCGACGCCCCGAACTCGACGTCCTCACCGGAGCTGGACCGCCCGGCCACCCGGACCGACACCGACTCGCCGGTGGCGTCCTTCATCTGGGAGGCCACGGTGCGCTTCCAGACCAGGTCGTAGAGGCGGAGTTCGTCGCCGGATAGCCCGGTCTGGGCCGGGGTGCGGAAGCTGTCCCCGGACGGGCGGATCGCCTCGTGCGCCTCCTGGGCGCTCTTTACTTTGCTGGCGTAAACGCGGGGCTTGTCCGGCACGTAGTCGTCGCCGTACAGCTCGCGGGCCTGGCTGCGCGCCGCCGTGATCGCGGTCTGCGACAGCGTGATCGAGTCGGTCCGCATATAGGTGATGAAGCCGTTCTCGTACAGTCGCTGGGCGACGCCCATCGCGTACTTGGCCGAGAAGCCGAGCTTGCGCGACGCCTCCTGCTGGAGCGTCGTGGTACGGAACGGCGCGTACGGCGAACGCCGGTACGGCTTGCGCTCGACCGACCGGACCGAGAAGTCGCTGTCCTGCAGCCGGTCGGCCAGGGCCGCGGCGGCCTCGCCGTCCAGGTGCAGCAGCCCCGTCCCGTCCTGCCCCGCCGCGACGCGCAGTTCGCCGGTCGGGGAGAAGTCACGGCCCTGCGCCACCCGGCGCCCGTCCACCGAAACCAGCGCGGCCGGGAACGAGGCCACGTCGGCGGCGGGAGCGTTCTCATCGATGTTGATTTTCGCGAACACGGCCTCCAGGTCCCAGTACCTGGCCGGCCGGAACGCGATGCGTTCCCGCTCGCGATCTACCACGAGCCGGACCGCGACCGACTGCACCCGGCCGGCGGAAAGCTGCGGCATGACCTTCTTCCACAGCACCGGCGAGACCTCGTAGCCGTAGAGCCGGTCCAGCACCCGCCGGGTCTGGTAGGCCTCGACCAGGCCGTCGTCGACCTCGCGGGGGTGCGCCACGGCCTGGGCGATCGCCTCGGGCGTGATCTCGTGGAAGACCATGCGGCGGGCCGGGATCTTCGGCCGCAGCTCCTCGAGCAGGTGCCAGGCGATGGCCTCGCCCTCGCGGTCTTCATCAGTGGCGAGCAGGAGTTCGTCGGCGTCCTTGAGCAGGTTCTTGAGCTTGGAGACCTGCTGGCGCTTGTCGGAGTTGACCACGAACAGCGGCTCGAAGTCGTGGTCAACGTCCACGCCGAGCCGGGCCCACGCCTCGCCGCGGTACTTGGCGGGTATTTCCGCGGCCTTGTCGGGCATGTCACGGATGTGGCCGATGCTGGACTCGACCACGTAGTCCTGGCCCAGGTAGCCCGCGATCGTGCGCGCCTTGGTCGGCGACTCGACGATCACCAGCCGCCGGCCGCCGTTCCCGGACGCGCCGTTCCTGCCGCTGGCGCGGGTGCCGCCCGCGCCACCGCTGCCCTTGCCCCTGGGCTTGGCGCCCGCGCCGCTCGATTTATCCGCGCTCACGGGCGCCTTGGCGCCGGCGGTCCCCGATGTCCTTGCTGCCACTTCTTCCACCTTCATATCCCGCGGGCCACTGGAGGCTACGCGGACGCCCAGGAGGGTACCGCAGCCGGCCCGCAGGCGGCCGCCGGCACGGCCACTCTGCTGCCCCCATCCCAAGGAGACAACCTGTCGCCGGGACCGCGGTGTTCCCGCAAGCCGCCTGTGCGTTTGCTCAAGCCTGATTGAACCACCGCGCCGATCACGCACAATGAACAGTGATGGCAGAGTATTCCTACCTCGTGCTTCACCTGCCCCGCGAAGCGTCGCGGGACGTCGTGCGGCGGATCCTGACCGACCACGCCGAATACGGTCACTGGGAGCTGGCCCGGATGCGCCTCTACGCCGACGGCAGCAGGAAGGCTACCCTGCGGCGGCAGATTATTCGCCAGGGTCGGGCATCCGAGCTGGTCCGAATCCCGCCGCCGGGCCTCGGTTCCTGGCCGCAGCGGTCCCGCGGCGCCTGGCCGGGCCGCCCGCGCGGCGCCTGGTGACGCTCCGGTAGCGGTCAGCTGTGGGCCCCGCCGACCAGCGCGCTGGGAACGAGCAGCCCGGGCACCCGGCGCAGGTTGGCTATCCGGCGGACGAAGCTGGCCGGAGGCGCGGCGTGCCGCGGCAGGCGCGGGACGTTCGAGCGCCGCGAGTTCCCGAGGGCCTCGTCGGCCCACATGTCGTCCGGGAACGCCAGGTCGCGGTCGCCGGCGTGCTGCGAGGCCCCGTGCTGCGAGGTTCTGTCCGGGGAGGCGTTATCGGGCTCGTCGGGCGACGAGCTGCTCCGCGGCGCACGGCGCGGAATCCGGTCGCCGACGCGGTGGCGCCCCGTGGGACTGGGACGCCTGTCGCGGCCGCCCGCTAGGTCCCCGCCGATCTCGTCTGGGCGCGCCATCCGCTCGCTCCCGGCCCCGGGAGCCCCGTTTCCGGGGCCGGCCGCGGCCGACTCGGCCATGGCTACCCCGGCAGCTACAGTTTCGGTCCCCGCGTCCTCGGCTTCGTTTCCCGCGTCCTCGGCCGCCTGCGTCCCAGGGGTCTCGGCGCTCACTTCGGTCCCGAACGTCGCGGCGTCGGCTTCGGTCCCGAACATGGCGGCGTCGGCTTCGGTCCCGAACATGGCGGCGTCGGCTTCGATCGCGAACGTGGTGGCGTCGCTTCCGGGCGTGAGCCGGACGGGGTCGGCTTCGGTCTCGAACGTGGCGGGGTCGGCTGCGGGCGTTCCGTTCCTGGTGACGTCGGCCGTCTTGATCCTCGCGCGCAGCCGCCCGCTTAGCCGGTCCGCCGGTCCGCCGCCCTCGGGCGCCAGCCAGACCAGCCGGCCGCGCGCCCGCCCCGGGGCGGTGATCGCCAGGACGCACGCCCCGGACATGAGCGCCCCGAAGGCGAACCCGTCGAGCGAGCCGGTTCCGATCACTGGGGCGACGCCGACCCATGCATTCATGAAAGTGCTCCTAGCCTCGTGTTGCTACTTAATGCAATTTTCTTGTAACGTATGGTTACTTCGACGGGCAGCGGGCGGTCCGGGTGGTCCTGGGTTCGGGGCTGCCGGTGAGCGGGTCGGCAGCGAATCGGTTCAGCGGGGTGTGGGGGAAGCGGCGGCCACGACCGGGGCAGCCGCCGCACGGGCGGCGCCACCGGTCGTGACCACCGGAGCGGGACATGGCCCGCGGCCGGCGGCGAGGATCAAGCAACCCAGGTGCCAGGCCCGGGCGACGGTGGCGACGGCATGCCCCCCGGTCGGGGCACGACCGCCAGTCCGCGCGCTCGGGCGCTGACCCTGTTCCGGCGACACAGGCGACCCTCCTCGTCGGTACCGGCGATGTGCGCGGCCGCCGACCGGGGAGCATAGGTGGAAGGGGTGCTCCCCGGGGGAGGCGGCCTCACACAGTGCGTAACCATAGCACTACCGAACGTGCGCAAGCGGCAATTGGCGAAACGCCGCCCGCGTCCGGACACCGTGATCGCAATATCAGCCCTCTGACCTGGACAAAAGGCCTAGCAAAGATCGAGAAACTTATCCAGGGTCCGAACCCCGAACTGCAGCGCGTCGACCGGCACCCGCTCGTCGACGCCGTGGAACATGCCCGCGAAGTCAAGATCGTCGGGAAGCCGGAGCGGCGCGAATCCGAAGCACCGGATGCCCAGGCGGCTGAACGACTTCGCGTCGGTGCCGGCGGACAGGCAGTAGGCGACGACCAGCCCATCCGGGTCCTGGTCGAGCAGCGCCGCCCGGATGGCCTCGGCCAGGTCCCCGTCGAACGTGGTCTCCACCGCGATGTCCTGGTGCACGAACTCGCGCTGCACCCCCGGCCCGAGCAGCTTGTCGATCTCGGCGAAGAACTCCTCCTCGTACCCGGGCAGGAACCTGCCGTCCACCTGGGCGGTGGCCACCTGCGGCACGACGTTGACCTTGTATCCCGCGTTCAGCATCGACGGGTTGGCGGTGTTGGTCAGCGTCGCGCCCACGATGCGCGCGATCGACCCGAGCTGATCGATGAAGTCGTGGTATTCGTCCTCGCGGAATTCGATCCCGAGCGCCGCGGCAGCCTCGTCCAGGAACGCCTGCGTGGCCGGCGTCAGCCGCACCGGCCACTTGTGCCGCCCGATCCGGGCCACCGCCTCGGCCAGCTCGGTGACCGCGTTGTCGGTCTGCAGCATCGAGCCGTGCCCGGCTCGCCCGTGCGCGGTGAGCCGCAGCCAGGCCATCCCCTTCTCCGCGGCCTCGATGAGATAGAGGCGGCGCCCCCCGATCGTCGCGCTGAACCCGCCGACCTCGCTGATCGCCTCGGTGACCCCCTCGAACAACTCCGGGTGGTTGTCCACCAGCCACCGCGCCCCCCAGGTCCCTCCGGCTTCCTCGTCCGCGACGAACGCCAGCACCACGTCGCGCGGCGGCCGCCGCCCCTCCCGCAGCCGCTGCCGGATGACGGCCAGCGCCATCGCGTCCATGTCCTTCATGTCCACCGCACCGCGGCCCCAGATGCAGCCGTCCCTGGTCTCGCCGGAGAACGGGTGCACCCGCCAGTCCCCCGCGTCCGCCGGGACCACGTCAAGATGCCCATGGATCAGCAGTCCCGGCCGCGACCGGTCCTCCCCCTCCACCCGCGCCACCACGCTGGTGCGCTTCGGATGGGACTCGAGCACGTCGGGTTTGAGCCCGACCTCGGCCAGCAGTCCCGCGACGTACTCAGCCGCCGCGCGTTCCCCCGGCCCGGAGTGATCCCCCGGGTTGGTGGTGTCGATCCTGATCAGTTCGCGGGCCAGGTCGGTGACCTCTTGCTCCGCGGTCGGCGGGCCAGAGGCTGGGTTCTGCGTCATGCGGACATCGTCCCACCTGGCACGATTCGCGCGCTCCCCGCCCGTGACCGCCGATCCCTCAGCCGTCGCGGCTCGGTAACTCGAGCGTCCCGTGATCGTCGCCCGCCCGTCCGCCCGCCGTCACCGTCGCCCAGGGTCTAGCTCCGTCGCCGTAACCGCCCGGATTTGCTATCGTGATGCGGCTAGCCCGGCACCAGCCGGGCCGGACACTCGTCCGGGTGGCGGAATAGGCAGACGCGCTAGCTTGAGGTGCTAGTGCCCCAAAAGGGCATGGGGGTTCAAGTCCCCCCTCGGACACTACCCATTACCCCATATTCGTCTACGTGCTCCAGAAATTTCTCCGGGCTGATCGTCACGTCGGCCCGGAGTTTGTCTTGTCCGGGCAGGTAGGTGACCTTGAGCCCGAGCTGCCCGTAGATGGCTGCCTTCACGGCGGGGTCGGCGGCGCGGATGACGTCTCGCAGGTCGCCGAGGCTGATGATGAGGGCTCGGATGTCGTCTTCGGTGAGCCGGCGGCTGGCCTGGCGGCGGGTCTGGCTGGCGTCGCGGGCGAGTGCTGCGGCGCGTTCGGCCTTGACCTGGCGGGTCCACTCGGCGACGGTCTGCGGGTCGGCTCCGGCGTCGAGGGTGGCCTGGTAGCGGGCGAGGCGGGCGTCGCAGTCGGCGATGA
>Ga0102924_1007052_pt1 | contig 10399 bp, 9 predicted proteins | sample PaiPotPPM11metaG_FD_80116 | JGI IMG/M metagenome (GOLD analysis project Ga0102924, IMG submission 80116) | Iron sulfur acid spring bacterial and archeal communities from Banff, Canada, to study Microbial Dark Matter (Phase II) - Paint Pots PPM... ...
CGCCTGATAGTTGAACGCGGCGGTGTCGGTCAGCAGCGCCGTGAACGTCTCTTGCTTGATGTTCACCGTGATGCCTGCCGGTTGCAGTTCCGATTGGAGGAATTGCGCCTCTTCGGCATTGAGCGGAGAACCGCTGGCGATCAGTAGCGTAAAAGAGACGCCCTTTGCCGCGCCGCCCTGGGCAAGTTCAGACTTCGCATTGTTGATATTGTAGCTGTAGGGCGCAAAGCTGCTGTTGTAGGCCCAACTGGCAGGCGAGAGCGGCCCCTGCGCGGCCACGCCGATACCTTTCAAAACCGTATTGACGATCTCCGTGCGGTTTACTCCCCACTCGATGGCCCGGCGTATGTGGACATTATTGAGAGGAGCGGCTTTGGTATTGAGCATGATGCCGAAGAAGCTCAGCCCCGGTTCCTGCTTATAGACAAGGCTGGAATTCGCCTTCGCGGACGGCACATCGGTCGGGTCGAGATCGTCGGCCACCTGGATGGTGCCGGTTTCAAGGTTCGAGTACATCACGCTCCCATTGGTGATGGGAACATAGCGAATGGATGCAAGGTACGGCAGTGTGTTGCCCTGCGCGTCTTTCTGCCAGTAGTGAGGGTTTTTCACGACGGTGAGATGATCGCCTTTCACCCACTCTTTGAACATAAATGGGCCGGAGCCAGCGTCAACCGGAGCATTCGCCAGGTTGCTGCCCAACTTCTTCACGGCTGTCGGCGAAAGGATCATGCCCGCGCGGTCCGTCAATGTCGCCAATAAGGGAGAAAAAGCGTGCTTCAAATTGAACTGGACGTGCGAAGAATCTGTCGCTACCACCGATTGTACGCTTGATATCTCACTATAACGCGGCGATGTGGGCGTGGATAGGATGCGGTTGATATTGAAGACGACGGCGTCGGCGTTAAACGGCGTGCCATCCTGGAACTTGACGTCAGTACGCAGAGTGAAGACCAGTTGTGTCGGCGTTTTATACATCCACGACGTCGCCAGGTCCGGCACAATGTTGTTTTGCGCGTTGAGCGCGACCAGGGTGTCGTAGATGTTCAGCATGACCTGGCGGTCGTACAATGACGTCGATTTAGTGGGATCGAGCGTGGTGACGTCAGCATCAAGGCCGACCTTAATGTTGCCTCCATACTTTGATGAAGTACTGTTTGTGGTACTTCCGCCGCCGCACGCGGCCAGCGTTGCTACTAAAGTGATGGAAATAATGACGAAGGAAATGAATGCTTTTTGCGCGTGAACGCCTCTCGAAATAAGTTGATACACCATGAAAAAGCCCTCCTTGGCTGGTCCGGTGTGTCCGGTGATGCATAGCAAGCGGTTCTTTTAGCTGAACCGCTTGTTCTGGTATATGAACAGTATAGCAGAAAACGCACCTCTCTTGCAAATGGTCATGCTGAATATTGAGCCAGCCAATTGACATGTCCTGAAGTAAAGGGTTGTCAAAATCGGCCTTCTTTGTCGGCATTGAAAACTTCTTCAAGAGATATAATGCTGTCTACTTCTTCTCGTCCAAACTCATGAACCAGAGTATGATAGAGGCAAATCAACCCTCCTGGAGTCCAATTTTCATGGGAGAAGACAAAGGTGCAAATGTCTTGCGGTGTAAAAGGGACCGGAAATACCTTTTTGTTTTCCATTTTATCTTTTGCCACTCTTTGCCATCTTTTCAGTACCTGTGCTATTGTCTTCTTAATTTTAATCATCCCAAGTATGCCCCAGAGAGCATACTGCGTGTCTACTTCAAAGCTTAAAAAAGTTATATCAGAAACAGAGAAATCAACAGGTTCATATAGCCCCAACTCTTCAGTAAGCCCGCGACAAGCACAACGGTATAAATCCGGTATATCTATATTTGTCGCTCGATCTAATCCTCTACTCATTCCCTCATTGGCAGAGATGCTATAGTATCCTGCATCGCTTCCTTGACGAGGACTTCTTTGAGTTAAGAAGGTGTACCCATCTAAGGTGATAACAACCAGGGAAGTACCAAAGGAATGAGAAAAGTATGGAACGGTTTCGTACCAGTCTACATCTGAAAGATATTTTTCTCGTATTGCCGGGTCTTTTAAGCTCATATTGGTAGCGAGAAATGTATAGTAATCGGATGGGCTAAACCATAGATCAAGCATCATATGCTCATAGATTGGCTCACGGCTTATTACAAAGCGGTCCAGGTTGTAAATCTCGCCGTTCCAGTGATACGAAAGCCCTTGCGCTTTTTTTTGTTCTTGTTCTTGCTGAATCTGGTCTCTTCTTGCTTGTAGCTCTTCGGGTAGCTTCTCTGAGCGTAGCGTAAAATGGGTATGGATATTTTCTAGAGCGTACTCTGAGGTTCCATCCCCATCAAGAACAACCCCGGTCGTTTGAATGCTCCCGAAAGAAAAACTTTCATTCGCTTCTTTCACCGGAGGATGTTTTGTTGCGAGATTACCGACGTGTTTTTTCAGCCCCAACTCTAGCGTATTTTTCCCAAAAAGCGAACACAGTTTTTCCTGATAGTAAGAACTTGGTACGCTTTCACCACGTTCCCAGGCGCTTACCCGCTTCTCATCTGTTCCGATTGCATCGGCAACTTTCCGTTGAGACCATCCCCTGAGTTCACGTTGCTGTCGTAGTTTTTTATTGGGGTTTCTCAGGTTGCTCATTTGCACCCTCTTTTCTGTCGCCTTCACCCGTCTTGGGGATATTTTGCCTTTGTTCAAGGAAAGCATCTATATCGCTCTTTCGGTAACGCCAATGTCTGCCAACTTTATATGCTTTCAACTCGCCTCGTTCGACCATGCTCACAATAGTCTTCGGATGCATCTTGAGATAACGAGCAACCTGTGATGTGTCCATAAGTGCTTCGTCAGACACTATTCCTCTCTCCTCATCTTCGGGATAAGGATAGTTTAGCATAGTTCCTGCAAGGTTACAATATTGGGCTTCAAATTGAAATAAATCATCTAAAATCATCTCAAACTACTTGACATACCAATCTTTCCTATGTTACTCTCTAAAAGGGTCGAGAAAACAGGGAGGCGATAGGGGGTAAATGAGGGGTAAATAGGGTTCTCTCGACTGAGTGGATTAGGTAGACTTTACACAGAAGGTACTATGGTTACGACCTCAAGTAGTTTTTGATGTAATGTTGGCTGTCGGACTTTCAACATGAAAAAGGCAGGTGATGGAGCGAAAAAGTATGGAAAAGAAGTTTAGTTGCTTTTAGTGCGTTTCTTGTGTGAGTGCTAATGGGCCGCTGCTACGGCCCATTAGCCTGAGTCTAGCCGCTATTCAGTCGTCCTAGACTCCCATGTAGTATCGTGCATGGGAGTCCGTTCCGTCAACTAGACAGACGTTCTAGTTACCGAAATGGAGGATTCCATGTCGAAAGACACCTACCGCGACCCCTTACCGGTCATCATGGAAGATGCCCCCATCCACGAGGAGCCATACCCGTTTTGCGGTGATCCCACATGCCCCGACAAAGAACCGGCCAATAACGAGGAAGCGATCGCTCTCATCAACGGCCACGTAATGGATGGATTACTTACGCCGCAAGAGGCCACCAACATTACGCAAGGCAGACAGATCTATCAGGCAGGGTGGTAACAGCAGCACCCATCACGGAAAGGAGTCTCTCCCTATGACTCAGACCCATCCTGTTCCTGAACAGTCCCCGGAGGCATCTCTGCACGCCTCCATCCCCCAACCGGAGTGGATGCCGCTCGATGGGCTTATCCAGCCCTGGGCCGATTTTGCGCACGAGACCACCAGCGCGGCGGGCCTCTTTGCAGCGAGTGCCGCCTTTGCTGCCCTGGCCTGTGAAAGTAGCGCGCTGGCTTCCTACCTGGAAGCAGAGAATCACCGGTGTACCCGTGATGTGTTGTCCTGGTCGCCGCGCATCCAGGCCAACCGGGTCGAGGCCCTCACCCAACTTTCCACGGCCTGCCAGCACTGGATGGAGGTGGAGCCGTGGCTGGCACGCTGCACGCTCGTGCATGACTTTGCCAGTGGAGAGGTTCCTGATCTCGTCCACAGTCTGGGCCTGCATGAAACGTACCTGTTTCGCCTGTTTGTGCGGGTGCTGGAAGAGGCGGCTACAGAAAGCGGGGAACCATTGCGGATTCTCGTTGGACACCTGCGCGCGACGGATGTGGAGGTGGGGCCATGAGTAGCCGGAGCCTGGATACCCGCATTTTTATCGCCCGTGAACCCTGCGATCTGTGCGGACATGACTATCATCCCACCTGGGAGACGGGTCACGTTGTCTGTCTGCGGTGTGGCAAGCGTGCCGCCTGTTCGGTGTGCGTGTCGCAGTGGCCCGATACGAAGCTGGCGTTCCATCTGTGTCCCACGCATCGTCCGAAGGAGGAAGCCGTATGAAACCGGATCGTCAACACTACACCCGCTATGAGGCCGATACCGACGAGGACGAAGACGCTGACGTCTCCACCGGCTATCCTGACGAGTTGCCGCGCGTCGTCCCCAAAAGCGCAGTCTACCGCACGACCGAGCCGCATCCACCTGTCCGCGATGTCCCATCTCGAAGGTCTACGCCCATTCCGGCGCGGGCCTCCCGCTCACGGGTCGAGGTCGTGCCAGGGCCGCCGCCACGCCAGCAACCATCCCGGCAGCGCAGCGTGACCGAGGACTTGCCCCGGCGATGGCGGCTGCACCCGCTCGTCTTTGTGGGTCTCGCGCTCATCATCGCCATCCTGGGATGGGTAATCTTCACCACGCTGGCAACCCTGGTCACGAACATGGAGAACCACTGGCAGTACGGCTATCCGCGAACCGCCCAATACGATGTGGTGGTCGGCCATCAGGACAGCGCGGCGCATCCCTCCCACTTCATTGTCTTGAACGATCACGGTCAGGTCGAGGTGATCGAATTTCCGGGCGGGGATGTGAGTCACGCCCACATCTACACCGGCGTGGCCGTCGTGGGGCCAGATGCCAATCTTGTTCCGGTGACGCTCGCGTTTCGGGATGTGAATGGGGATGGCAAGCTCGATATGATTGTCATTGCTGGCAATGCTCAGTATGTCTTTCTCAATGAGAACGGGCAATTTGTCAGATCGAACCAGCAACCCTAGCGGAAAGCGGGAAGGCTCTGTCTGGAGCTTTCCCGCTTCCTGGAGAGGAAGAGAGGAAACCCATGAGTCAGAGTCACCCGTTACCGCCGCATATCGAACAGTTTCTGCACTCGTTAGAGGATGAACCGTTCGACCAGGAAGAACCAGAAGAGACCCTTCATGTCTATGTGGAGGAAGATCGCATTACCTTTGTCCGTGAACCGCCACAAACGATCGATAGCACGCCACCACCGCCGCGAGAGAGGAGATCGCTGCTGATGGCAGGAATATGGTTCCTGCTGCTGGTGGGGATCGTAGCCGCCTCCCTGCTTGCCCCGCAACCAGACACGAGCAAGGCGTTTACGATCACCATTCAGGGCTTTGCCCTCGCCCCGGTTCACCAGAGCGTCACCATCCAGGCGCAGGCCACCGGCAAAGGCTTCATTGCTCCAACAACCGCAACCGGCAATATCACCTTTGACAACGGCCAGCCCTATACGCAGATTATCCCCACGGGAACCATCCTCAAAGGGCAAGACGGCGTGGCGGTGATCACCGAGGAGGCGGCGACCATTCCCCCGGCGGCGCAAACCATTCCGCCGACGTATGGGCAGGTCACGGTTCCGGCACACGCGCTTACCTCTGGGGCAAGCGGTAATATCGCAGCAGGCGATATCAATGAGCCGTGTTGCGTCACCTCGGTGATCGCCCAGAACCCCTCAGCGTTTACGGACGGCAGAGACGGACAACACTTCATCTATGTCACGAAAGAAGATGTCTATCACGCAGTGACGCCGCTGCTCTCAACGCTTGAGAAGCATGTCCCGCAGTTATTCACCTCGCTGGCTCTTGTCCCATCGTGTGTGCCAACGGTTGCTGCCGTGCCGCCTATTGGACAAAAAGCATCGACGGTGAAAGTGACGGCCACGGTCTCCTGTACGGCGGTCTCGTATGATCCCCATCAGATAGAAAACGCGATCGCTGCCTATAGTTCTCGTTTTGGGCCGGGAACGTGGAGTGATCTTGCCTCTCAGGTGATCGCCGTGAGCAAGAACAAACAGATCACCTTGTATGTGATGGGAAACTGGCATCCTCTTGCGGCACGGCGCATCTGGACGGGCAAGTAGCGAAGAGAGGCAACCACGATGCAACTGGTAGAGCAACATGTCATCAACAAGAGCGACCCACGCTATCAGGTGATCGATGAAGCGGCGTTCAAGTCCAAGAATCTCTACAATGCGGCCCTCTATGAGATTCGCCAGAGCTTCATCTTCCAGAAGAAATACCTGAACTACAAAAAGATGGATAAGCTCATGCAACAGCATGAGGCGTACAAGGCGTTGCCCGCGAAAGTGGCGCAATGGGTGTTGAAAGGACTCCATCAGAACTGGGTCAGTTTCTTTGAGCAGTGCAAAGAATACAAAGCAAACCCGTCTAAGTTCACAGGCCGCCCAAAACTTCCCAAATACAAGCACAAGACGGAGGGACGGAATGTGCTTGTCTACACCTTACAAGCTCTGGCAGGTGGTCAGAGCAAAAAAGGACTCCAGCGCATCATCAAACCGGTGGGGCTTTCCATTACCATTGAGACCAAACAAGACCCAACGACCATCAATCAAGTCCGTATTGTTCCCAGAAACGGTTACTACGTGGTAGAAATCGTGTATGAGAAAGCCCCCATACAAGCCAATGCCGATCCTTCCTTCTGCGTAGGAATAGACCTCGGCGTCACGAATTTAGCGGCGATAGCAGCAAACCGCGAGGGGTTTGTCCCTCAATTGGTTAACGGTCGTCCAATAAAGACGTGGAACCAGTGGTATAACAAACGCATGAAGGAACTGAAGAAGAAACTGCCCAAAGCAGAGCGAGATCGCGTCACGAAACAAATGCAGCGCATCACCAACACGCGCAACCGGCGGATTAACCATTACCTGCACCAAGCCAGTAAGCGCATCATCGACTTTCTGGTCAAAGAGGGCGTGGGAACCATCATCATTGGGAAAAATCCGCTCTGGAAGCAAGAAGTTAGCATGGGCAGAAGGAACAATCAGAACTTTGTCCAGATACCTCATGCCCGCTTTATTGACATGCTCACGTACAAGGCGGAACTGGTGGGTATTCAGGTCGAAATCACGGAAGAGAGCTATACCAGTAAAGCCAGCTTCCTTGACCTGGATGAGATTCCAGAGTATAAGCCAGACGATGAAACAGCTTACAAGTTTAGTGGCAAGCGCATCGGACGAAGAAACCGTCTCTATCGCACGAAAGACGGGCGTGTGATCTGTGCGGATGTCAACGGAGCGTATAACATTCTCCGCAAACGTAGACCTGATGCCTTCTCAAAGGCAAAGGGAGTAGCGGCCTATGTAGTTCAGCCTGCACGGCTTGCCGTGTAAATCAAACAAGGACTATCGCTGTGCTATTGCATACGATGTTTTTTGGAACTATAGTGGGGAGAAAAGATTCTGTCAAGGTTTCACGGTAAGGTAGAGGTAAATGAGATTTTGGTAGATTTTTCCAGGACACAATCATACACGGGAACTTTTTCAGCCGCTCACAAGCTTGTGAGCGGCTGAAAAAGTTCCCGTGTATGATCAGACCCCTACCATGCCGCGGCGCTGCTCTCCGCGCGCGGATCTGCGCCGCCGTACATCGTACCTGTGGCCGCGTCGAAAACGATGCCCTGCGCGTATCCCATCAATGAGAGCCACTCGCCTTGTTCGGATATGATGTGACCCATCTTGCGCAGCGCGGCTATTGTTTCTGGCGGGAAACGGCTCTCCACCTGGAGCGATTCTACGCCGTTCGCCGCGCCGTGTATCCAGCGCGGCATCTCGACGGCTTCCTGAATGTTCAGCCCAAACCGCGCGACCGCCGTATAGACCTGTAAGTGAATCTGCGGCTGTCCGTCGCCGCCCATCGTGCCGAAGACCATCGCCGGTCGCCCGTCGCGCAGCGCGATGGAGGGGATCAGCGTGTGCAGCGTGCGTTTGGCCGGAGCCAGTGCGTTGGCCGCTGCGGGATCGAGCGAGAAATACGCGCCGCGATTCTGGAGGACAATGCCGGTATCATCGACAACGACGCCGCTGCCGAAGCCCATGTAGTTGCTCTGGATGAGCGAGACGACATTGCCGTCGCCATCCGCCGCGCAGAGATAGATCGTATCGCCGGTGAAACCGCCGGGGGTGACCGATGGCCGCGCCTGCGTGGGATCGATAAGCGCGCGCCGCTGTGCCAGGTAATCCGCGTCAATGAGCGCCGCGGGATCGACGCACATATGCGCCGGGTCTGTGAGGTAGGCCGCGCGGTCGGCGAAGGCTAGCTTCTTGGCTTCCACTGCCGCGTGAACGGTTTCCGGCGCGAGCGGGCTGTTGCCGAGCGGCAATTGATCCACCATGCCGAGCATCTGGAGGGCGGTGACGCCCTGCGTATTGGGCGGCAGCTCGTAGATTCTGAGGCCCGCGAACGGGACGCTGAGCGGCGTCACCCACTCGCTGTGATGCGCCGCCAGGTCAGCGCGCGTGATCAGGCCGCCATCGCGCGCGAAGAACGCCGCCATTTGTTCCGCGATCTCACCGCGGTAAAACGTGTTTGCGCCCTCTTCGGCGATCACGCGCAGGGTATGCGCCAGCGTGGGATAGCGAGCCAGCGCGCCTACCGGCGGGACGGTGCGATCAGGCAGGAAATGGGTATGCCAGGAACGATGCACGTCTTCTCTGGCGCTCATACGAGACAGTGCGGCGTGCAAGTCTGGCCCCACGGCGAATCCTTCTTCGGCATAGGAAATAGCAGGAGCCAGCGCCCGCGCTAATCCCAGGCGACCAAAACGCTGCGCCGCCGCGTCCCAGCCATCGGCACAGCCGGGGATGGTGACGGTGTGCAAGCCTGCGACCGGCATGGTCGTATAGCCCAGGTCGCGGTAACGTTCGATGGTGGCTGCTTGCGCGGAACGTCCGCTGCCGTTCAGTCCGTGCAGTGTTCCACTGCTGGCATCATAGATAATCATGAAGACATCGCCGCCCAGGCCGCAGACAAAGGGATAGACAACCTGGAGCGCGGCGCTGGCGGCAATGGCCGCGTCGATGGCGTTGCCACCCGCTTTCAGCAGATCGAGTCCTGCCTCTGCCGCCAGGTACTGCGGCGCGACCACCATGCCCCGGCGCGCCAGTGTAATGGGGCGGCGCAGATAATTTGATCCCATGGCTGATCTCCTTTGTATTGTGCAAGAAGATGAAAATTCGTTCATAAACGACTGGCAGGATTGTCCCACCCTGGTAATTATCTTATCATAGATTCGTGGGAAACCCTACGGATACAGGTTTCGCTTCTACGTGATACGATTACTGAGTTGAAAACGTGCAAACAAGACAATCAATGATAGCGGTGATAAAGGAGATTCGGAAAGTGATGAAGAAACTCTCGTGGCGCGTGTTGTTACCAGGGATGTGCCTTTTGCTTATTTTGCTCGCGGGGTGTGCCTCTGATCAGGCGGACGAACACCCGGCAAAGATCACTCCCATAACGCTATCTCCGGGTGTGACGAGTACGGCCACACCCGTGAGCAGTAGTGACTGGACGACCTATCACTATAACAATACGCGCGCAGGCTTCATAGCAAACGCGCCTGATCCGAGCCAACTCACACAAGCCTGGAGTGAGAAGTTGGATGGAGCGGTCTATGCCGAACCGCTGGTCGTTGGTAATCGCGTGATTGTGGCAACGGAGGGCGACACACTTTACGCGCTCAATCGAAATAACGGGCGGACGTTGTGGCATACCAATGTTGGCACGCCAGTCCCGCAATCATCATTGCCTTGTGGTGATATTGATCCGCTGGGCATTACCGGCACGCCCGTCTATGATTCGGCGACCGGGCTGGTCTTCGCCGTCGCTGAAATCCAGGGGCCAGCGCATATCCTGGTTGGCGTTGATGTCAATACGGGGCAAGTGCGTGTGCGGCGCTCAGCCGATATGCTGGCGATGGATGTACAGGCGTATCAGCAGCGGGCCGCGCTGGCCTTAGCGCACAATATGGTCTATATTGCCTATGGCGGTCTTGATGGCGATTGCAGCGATTACATTGGAACGGTGGTTGCTTCGCGCACCGATGGCACGGGGCCGTTGTTATCCTACCGGGTGCCGACGACCCGCGAGGCTGGCATCTGGGCCGCGTCTGGACCCGCTGTAGATGACGCGGGCAATATCTACGTCGCGGTAGGCAATGGGGCGGCGACGGGTGGAAATTGGGATCACAGCGATTCCGTCTTGCGCCTGTCACCGACGTTGCAACTGGAAGACGGCTTCGCGCCGACGCAATGGGCGCAGGAAAACGC
>Ga0102924_1007053_pt1 | contig 10398 bp, 11 predicted proteins | sample PaiPotPPM11metaG_FD_80116 | JGI IMG/M metagenome (GOLD analysis project Ga0102924, IMG submission 80116) | Iron sulfur acid spring bacterial and archeal communities from Banff, Canada, to study Microbial Dark Matter (Phase II) - Paint Pots PPM... ...
ACCGACTTCAAAGTGACATCCTTGAGAGGCTTGTCCTGTCGGTTTCGCGGCGCACTCACAATTTTTTCCACCACATCCTGCCCTTCCACGACTTCACCGAAGATGGTGTGCTTTCCGGTCAACCACTGCGTGGGCGCTAGCGTGATGAAGAATTGGCTTCCGTTAGTGTTGGGCCCAGCGTTGGCCATGGCGAGCTTACCGGGCTTGTCGAATTTGTGCGGCGAGCCTTTGGTTTCATCTTCGAACTGGTAGCCCGGTCCGCCCATGCCAGTGCCCGCGGGATCGCCGCCCTGAATCATGAACTCAGGAATCACACGATGGAAGATAGTGCCATCGTACAGCCGGTCTTTGCTTTTCTTGCGCGAGACAGGATGCGTCCATTCGCGTTTGCCCTCGGCTAATTCCGCAAAATTAGAAATGGTTTTAGGGGCATCTTTTTCAAAAAGACGGCAGACAATTTTTCCTTCGCTGGTTTCAAAAGTGGCATACATACCGGGCTGACGGGCCATGGGTGTTCCTTTCTGGATCAGTGGTTGAGAAGATAAAAGCAGTACGACTTCCATTAGCATCTTACATTGACCGGCTGTATTGGCGCAGATGCGTGGGCTGCTAGACATCCGAGAGGATGCGCAGTAACGACACTTGCTTTAAAGATTCATTTCCATAAACACGTTGGCGCGTACGTATGGAGATGAAGGCGCGTCCTCGGGCTTCAAGTGGCGAAATCCGTAGGCTTCATAAAGATGAATTGCATCTGCCAGCTTGTTATTGCTTCCGAGAAATAATCTTGTTGCGCCAAGACTCTTAGCTCGATCGATGGTGTACGCCAAAATCTTGCGACCGATGCTCTTACCCCGAAAAGGCGTAGCTACCGTCATCTTGGCGAGTTCGAATACGCCAGGTTCCATGGGGATGAGGCAGCAACACCCTACTGCAACTTCGTCCACGAAAGCCATAAAAATATGGCCACCAGGCCGGAGGACGTGAGCGACCGGGTCATTGAGTACCAGCCGGTCTTCCTCCTCCAAGCCGAAATACTCGTTGATCCAGTCTTCGTTAAGAGTGCGAAAAGCGGGTGCATCTGCGACGGTAAAAGGTCTGATGTCGACTTCGACGATATCCATTCGTGCGCTCTTGCCGTATGATTGTTGGGCCTTCATCATATTCGTTTTCAGTTTGTTTTACCGCTGTCGAGTAAATCGCCCGTAGTTACAATGCTGGCGAATTCGCCATTCAGGCTGGCTAGCGCCGTGTCATGCATCTCTTCCGCGGTATATTTTTGGCCGCGTATGCCGGTGCGCTCAAACGTTGCCGTCGCGTCGGAAACAACATAGGTGTCGAAACCATAATTTCCCGCCATGCGCGCAGTGGTGGCGACGCAGTGGTCGGTAGTTAAACCTACGAGCACCAACTTGGTTGCGCCCATCGATTGCAGCCGCTGCTGTAAATCGGTTCCGATGAAAGCGCTGTTCACGTTCTTCGTGATGACCGGCTCACTATGAAATGGTTTGGCTTCGGGTTTCACTTCGACTCCCGGGCCGTTAAACAGGCTCTCAGGTTTTGGATTCACGTGCTGGACGTGGATTATCGGACGCGCAGTTTTTCTCCATTCAGCCAGCAGCTTTGCTACGTTACTCTCGGCTTCGGGATTATTGCGGCTTCCCCAACGCGGATGATTGAATGCTTGTTGAACGTCAATCACGATGAGTACAGCGTCGTGTAGGCGTCCTCGCTCTTGCTGTTTTATAGAATCAGAGTTCAAACAATTCTCCTGGCATAGCCGTTAAAGTGCACACTCGATTCACTTCATCTCTGCTACTAAATCGATTTCTACGCAGGCTCCAAAGGGAGTTTGCGCCACGCCGAAGGCGGTACGGGCATGCGAGCCGGCCTCGCCAAACACGTCTATAAACAACTCGGAAGCGCCATTGGCCACCAAATGCTGCTCGGTAAACTCCGGCGCACTGTTGACGAGAATCATCAATTTCACGATGCGGCTGATGTCGTCGAGATTTTCGCACGCGGCTTGCAAAGTTCCTATCAGATCAATTGCAATACCGCGTGCTGCCTGTTTCCCGTCGGCAGTGCTCAACTGCGCGCCCAATTTTCCCGTCCAGGGCTTGCCATCGCGTTTGGCGATGTGCCCGCTTAAGAAAAGCAGCTTCCCACTCCGCACAAATGGTACAAAGGCGGCCACCGGCGCGGTCATCGGTGGCAAAGTAATATTGAGTTGCTTCAGCCGATCATAAACGGTCATGGTATCTCCATTCACAGAGTGAGGGTTCCCTGAAGAACCGGCACAACATTGCCTCCCACCGCGATGCCATCCACTCCGCCTTCGCCGTGAAGGTGCACATGCAGAATGCTGCGCCGTCCCATCCGTGTTCCCTGCTCGCTATAAAACTGCGTATCTGCTTCTGAAGAGCAGAGGCCGTGCTTCATCATGTACGCTGCCAACGGCCCAGTCGAACTTCCTGTCGCCGGATCTTCCGCGATGCCGTAATCCGGCGCAAACATTCTCGAATATGCTCCCTCCGGCGTGGTCGCGAAAGCGAAGACGCAGAACGGATTGGAATGATGCAATTTGAATTGCTTCCAGGCTGAGGAGTCGAAGGCGATTGCATCTACAGTTGCACGATCGGCGACAGGAATGAACAACGTTGGATTTCCGGCGTTCAGCACTTGCGGCGGCTTGTCAAGAAGTTGGCTGACTTTCAGTCCAAGCAGCGCCGCAGCGATATTTTTGTCGACCAAAAGCCCTTCTCGCAAAGCAGGAGTCTTCAGCCAGATCTTCGCAGCAGGGCCCGATTCAACGCTTATGCTGATCGGTCCAACATTTTCTTCAACGAGGAACTGGTCAGTTCCTCGCGGAACTTTTCCTTCGTCTATTAAGATGTAGGCGGTGCCAACCGTGGGATGGCCGGCAAAATCCATCTCCTTGCCCGGCGTGAAAATACGTAGTTTTGCCGCACACTCCGAGCGGGTCGCGGGAAAAACAAATACGGTTTCGGGAAGGTTGAATTCGCGCGCAATTTTCTGCATCAGGGATGTGCTCAAGTCACTGGCATCCGGGAATACCGCCAAAGGGTTTCCCTGCAACGGTTCACTGGTAAAGACGTCGACCACCCGATACCGGTATGATTTGTTAAGCTTCATGGAATTCCTCCGCGAGTTAGAATATACATCGTCATTTAGCCAAATGTCTATATGGATATTACAGTGAGATTACCTGCCCTATCCAATAAAAGCCGATTGGAGATCCTAAGCTGGTCGAAGGATCCTACGGGGAACCTCCCTCTCCAGGTTGACGGCGATCTGATAAAAGACGGGGTTTGCGGTTTAAGTTTGCGGTTTTACGACGCATTATGAATGTCGCGAATATAAAAACCGCCGAACATTACTTTTGGGGGAACAATTGCGACGGCTGGTATCTTTTGAAATCAGCTGAACTGACCATCATTCAGGAACGCATGCCGCCGGGCGCCGCGGAGGCGAAGCACCGTCACATTAAGTCGCGGCAGTTCTTCTATGTTCTCTCCGGCACCGCAACCATGACTTACGACGGCGCGTCGGCAGTCCTCAATGCCGGCGACGGGCTGGAAATCGCGCCCGGCGTGGTTCACCAGATCGCTAATCTTGGAAGCATTCCGCTGGAGATTATCGTTACCTCGCAACCGCCGAGTCACGGCGACCGCATCAACATACCGTGAATCCGAACGCCAAAACGCGGCTGTGCAAATCTCGAAGTCGCTGACAGCGCGTGATATTCTCCGATGGCGAACAAACGGCGAATACGCTACACTTTGCCGGTGGACGAAGGCAGAAAACGCGTGCTCTTAATTGCTGCTTGCATCCTGGCAGCGCGGAATTTGACGCGGTGGGATGGGAAAAACTCTCCGGCGTCGGAGTCCGCAATGGCTGATGCCATTGCGATAGCGGAAAGAATTATGGCGAAGATCGACTCCCGCTGGCCCGCTCGGCAGTGAGCACGAAGGTGCGAAAAAATGCAATGGCAGAAATTTGCAGACGGATACGGCTGGAGGCTCGTCTAGCAAGTCTGTGCATTCAGCGGCAGAACACCAATGGCCTTCGAGTGAATAGCTCCGTCTGCGATGCCCCCAAAACTTGAGCACAATGCAATCTTAAGGTTGGCTTCAGCGAGCTGGCGCTAATATAAGTCGGAGTGGCTCAGACTATTTCTAGGATGAGGACAACCCCATGAATTATTTGTTTTCAAGCTGGCGGCGAGTAGCGATGTTCATTTTGCTGGCGACACTTTCCTTCGCAGCAGACACCGGGTATCACATCATCAACACGTACAAGTTGGGCGGCGAGGGCGGATGGGACTATCTCACACTCGACAGTGCTGCGCGGCGGCTTTACATTTCGCGCGCCACCCATGTGATCGTGATCGATGCAGATTCGGGCAAACCTGTGGGCGATATTCCTGATACTCCCGGAGTGCACGGCATTGCTTTGGCGCCCGAGTTGGGGCGGGGCTTCGTCAGCAACGGTCGCGAGGGCACGGTCACGATTTTCGACCTTGCGACGCTGAAGCCAATCACGAAGGTGAAAGTCGGCGACAATCCAGACGCGATTCTCTATGATCCCGCGACTAAACGCGTTTTCACCTTCAACGGCAAGAGTCACGACTCGACGGCCATCGACGCCGCCAAGGGTACGGTGCTGGGCACAATTAAACTGGAAGGCAAACCTGAATTCGCCGCCAGCGACGGCAAGGGTGAAATTTTCGTCAACCTTGAAGACAAAAGCCAATTGGATGCCATCGATCCCAACAAGCTGGAAGTGAAATCGCGCTGGCCTCTGGCGCCTTGTCAGGAACCGAGCGGCCTTGCCTTGGATCGCAAGAATCGTCGCCTGTTTGTAGGTTGCGATAATAAGATGATGGCCGTGGTTGATGCGGACAGCGGTAAAGTGCTGGCCACGCCCGCCATTGGCGACGGAGTAGATGCCACCGCCTTCGATGAGAGTACGGGGCTCGCGTTTGCTTCGTGCGGTGAAGGCGTTCTGACTGTGGTGCGAGAGGAATCGCCAAGTAAATTCACCGTCGCAGAAAATGTTAAAACCCAGGAAGGCGCGCGCACGCTTGCGCTCGACGATAAGACTCATGAGGTTTTCCTGGTGACGGCAAAGTTCGGGGCGCCGCCAGCGCCTACCGCGGAACAACCGCATCCTCGGCATTCGATTCTGCCGGACACTTTCGTAGTCCTGGTACTGGGCAAGTAACGGCGATTCAGCCCAAGAGAAAGGAGCCGCTGGAAGATTTAAAAAAACGATTAGCGAAATCAGTTAAATAGATCGTCGAAGAGACGTGTACCCTACGGTAAACTATGCCAGCCCCGGACACGGACCAATGTCGGGGAACAATCGCTATGAGCGGCAGCAATACAGACAAATTTCATCGCGCCATAATAACCAAACGAGTCGACATCGCTCCCGAACTATGGATGATTCGCGTCCAGCCAAATGCCGAGTTCAAGTTCCTTCCCGGGCAGTATGCAACGCTCGGCCTCGAAGCTCCTGACAAACACCGGGAACGCCCTTACTCCATTGTGTCGGCGCCTCACGAAAACGAGCTCGAGTTTTTTTTCGAACTCGTTCCCCCGGGCGATTTAACGCCACTGCTGTATCGATTGCAACCCGGCGATGAAGTATTCATGCGGAAGGTTCCCAAAGGGCGGTTCGTGCTTGATACGCAGAGCGGTCGCACCAATCATCTCCTGGTTTGCACCGTAACCGGCGTGGCTCCTTTCGTCAGTTTCGTCCGCACGCTTTATCGCGGCTGGAAAGAGGGAAGGTTTGCTGGAGAACATAAATTGTTTTTGCTGAACGGCGCCAGTCGTTCCTGGGAGTTCGGGTACCTGGAAGAATTGCAGAAGTTTGCGCAGGAGGTGCCTTGGCTTGAGTATGTTCCTACTGTCAGCCGCCCCTGGGAAGATCACAAATGGAAGGGCGAAACCGGTCGCGTAGATGACATTTTGCGCAAGTACACCGATAAGTGGGGCCTGGGGCCGAATGCGATCGCATATCTATGCGGTCATCCCTCGATGGTCGAAAACAGCAAGGGAATTCTGCATCGCATCGGCTTCACCAAGGAAGGATTGAAAGAAGAGATTTATTGGGTGCCATCCAAGGAGAAGCACGCCCCACCGGTTTCAGTTTCGACAACTACGGCTTAGAGACCGACGTGTGAGCTGCGACGTTCGAGAAGGAGAACGTCCCGCCAAATACGGTCGCGTTGTCCAATTTTTTGTCGAAGTCCAACTTCGCGAAATCCGCAGGATTTGTGCAGCGCGACGCTCGCAACGTTCTCAGGAAAGATGCCCGCCTGCAGCGTCCAGATACCGCAGCGCTCCGACTGCTCGACTAGCGACTGCATCAGCAACTTGCCGACGCCGTGACCCTGCGCCTCGGCCGCCACGTACACCGAAACCTCCGCGACCCCTGCATACACACGCCTGCTCGAAACCGGGCTTAAGGCGATCCATCCGACGATTTGTTCGCCGTCCCGTGCAACCAATCGGCATTCCTTGAGGTGACGCTTGTCCCATTCCGTCCAGTCGGGAGTTTCGGTTTCGAATGTCGCGTTGCCGGTCGCTATACCTTCGGAGCAAATACTTCGTATCGCCGGCCAATCTTCGCTTCGCATCGCTGTGATGTCAAAATCCGACATGCTCAGGTTTGATTTCGGAGTGCTTTCGTCGGTCGCGCAAATCATTCCGTCTCGGCTGGCGCGAACATAACGAGTAACACGAGTTCTTCCGTGATCTCGTAAAAGCGGTGCTCGACTCGCGCCGCGACGAAGATGATGCTACCTTCGCTCACCGCCTCATCTTCAGAACCGGCGCGCAGCCGGGCGCGGCCGCGCACCACGTAGTACATTTCGTCTTGTTGGTGGGGCGATTGGGTATCAGCACTCCCCGCCGGCAACACGTAAAGTCCAGCACTCATCGCGGGCACACGGAGGAATTCTGAATACCGATTCCCCGAACTCCTGCGGAGTGCCTCGCTTTCGGCGACGCTAAAGAATTTTGCATTTTGCACGGTCGTGGGCCTCAAACTGGGTGTTAACCTGCACCGCAAAAACCCTGCAGTACAACGAATCAAAAGCATAGCAGCTACGCGAGACAGAAACCGATTCTACAGAGCGTACTGTATTGCCTCTAAATGTCCTGCGGGACAGGCTGGACGTAAGCGACACGGCCCGACCTGACCGCGCCGCCCAGAGGCACAATGGCTGTGGATCGTCAGCCTCGATTAGTGGACGTTCGCCAAATTGGTCCGAAGGGCGAACGAGACATTTCAGGCAGGTGCTCTGCCTGCGATACGGTTCTGATTGCCCGTCTGGATAGCTCGGAAGAACCCAAGCCAGAAAAATTACGAGAGCGGCTGGACAGTGTATTTGCCCGCCACTTAGCCAGGAGCGGATGCGTCAAGCGCGAATCGGGGGTCGCTGAGCAAACTTCTCGATCAATTGACTCGCAGCGCGGTCAATAAAGGATTGCTGGCTGTTGACCGCTTCCTGACTGGCACGCCGCAGGCTTCGCAAATAACTTCCGTCCGACTGCATATGTCGTGCCTTGACTGCGTCGGACAAATAAGTAGCGAGCACTTCATCGCGGAAGTGACGGATTAGCCGCGGCTCGCCAACAGGAAACACAACTTCCACCCTGCGGTTCAGATTCCGCGGCATCAGGTCGGCGCTTCCCAGATAAACTTCCTCCTCGCCGCCATTTCGGAAGTAGTAAATGCGACTGTGCTCCAGAAAGCGTCCGATGATACTGATGACCCGGATGTTTTCGCTCACACCCTTAAGCCCCGGACGCAGGCAGCATACTCCCCGCACCAACAGATCCACCTGAACCCCGGCCTGCGACGCCTCATACAGTAATTGGATGGCGCGTTTGTCTACCAGCGCGTTCATCTTGAAAATCAGATGTCCACCTCCGCCGTGGCGTTGATGCTCGATCTCTCGTTGGATCATGCTTTCAAGATGTTCTCTCAGATCAATGGGGGCAACCAGCAGTTTCCGGTATTCGGCTTTCGCAGAATAGCCCGTAAGATAATTGAAGAGGTCGGTGCAATCCGCTCCAATCTCCTGGTCGCAGGTGAACATTCCGAAATCGGTGTAGAGCTGGGATGTAACGGCATTGTAGTTCCCAGTCGACAGGTGGGCGTAACGACGAATCACGTTCCCTTCCTGACGAACAACCAGCGCAGTTTTGCAGTGGACCTTCAAGCCTTGCAATCCATAGACTACATGCACACCTTCGCGTTCCAGTGCGCGCGCCCATTCAATATTACTTTCCTCGTCGAAACGCGCCTTCAGTTCAACCAGCACCGCAACTTGCTTGTCGTTTTCAATCGCCTCCAGCAAAGTCTCGACTACCGGGGAATTCTTGCCCACGCGGTAAAGAGTAATTTTGATAGCGAGAACCGCCGGATCGCGCGCGGCTTGCTGCAGGAAAGAAAGTACCGGCTGGAAGGAATTGAAAGGATGATGAAGAAGAATGTCTTGCCGGCGAATGGCTGCGAAGATGTCCTCCCCATCTTCTTCCGGTTGTAGTGCCGCCGGAGTTCCCGGCATGAACCCGGGATCTTTTAATTCTGGACGATCAAGCGCCGCAATTTGCCGCAACCGGACCAGAGCTAGCGGTCCACTCAGTTGGTACACGTCGTCGGGTTGGACTTCAAGATTTTCCATAAGGATCTGAAGCACCGACGGCGGCATGGCTTTGTTGACTTCGAGGCGAATGACGTCGGCGAAGCGGCGCTGCCAGACTCCTTCCTCCACCGACTCTAATAAGTCCGCGGCCTCCAATTCCTGGATGACCGTATCAGCGTCTCTGGTGACGTGGAAAGGGTGAGCTTCCAGTATCTTCATCCCCGGAAAAAGCATTGTCAGATTCGCGACCACCAACTGCTCCAGCCAGACAAAAGACTGCCCAGCAGGACGCTTGCTTCTGGCGGATTTCGGCGGCGCGGTCTCCACTGCAACCAGCTGCGGAATTGAATTAGGTATTTTGACCCGAGCAAAATGTTCCACACCTGCTTTGTCGCGAATCAACACCGCCAAATTCAGGCTGAGGTTCGAAATGTGAGGAAACGGCCGGCCCGGATCGAAGGCCAGCGGAGTCAAGGTGGGGAAAAGCGTTTCGCGGAAATATTTATTCAATGCCGATCTCTGGTGGCTGCTCAGTTGCGAATACTCAATGATCTCGATCCCAGCTTCGGCCAGCGACGGCAACATTTGCTCTTGCCAACATTCATGCGCTGCCTGAAACAAGGCAGTCACACGCTCACGTATGGCAGCTAGTTGAGCTGAAGGGCAAATGCCGTCCGGACCGCATTCCTGCACTCCTTTTTCGACCTGCCGCTTAAGACCTGCCACGCGCACCATGAAAAATTCGTCGAGGTTGGAGCCCACAATGGACAGAAACTTGACGCGTTCAAGCAGCGGCACAGTTTCGTCCTGCGCTTCTTCTAAAACTCGGCCTTGGAATTCCAGCAGGCTAAGCTCGCGATTCACGTAGAGTTTGGCATCATCCAGCGGAGAAACGCCGGATGCAGAAGTAACGTTCGCGCTGCGAGTGACACGACCTCGCCCTTTGCGACGGTCACCAGAATTCTTCCTGACGTTAGGAGCCGCGGCAGATTTTGGAGTACGCGAGAAAGTAGTCTTCGCCATTGGAAGTTGCATGCGCGACTGCAGCGCTATTGTAATCGTAAGACGCTGTTCGGTCTGAGATGTCGTGCGGTCGACTGCAAACTTTTAATCACTCTGTAACAATTGCATGGCGGTACGAAGCGCGCTAAATGATTGAAATGAACTTATATCGAACCCGGGCGAGAATTTTCCGCGATTGCAGCAGTCGAATTTTTCCTATTGCTGAATGCTTTTTGTCTAGTCACGTTCGGCAAATAAAGAGCTTGGACGAGTGGCCCGCTTCTTGCATCGAATAGGAAAACGAGCGAATCGAAGGAGTTCCAGATGGTGAGTCTGCATCGAGCAACATCTTCTCTACTTGGAGTTTTGCTTTTGGCTTTTGCTCTAACTCCAATCGTGCGCGCGGATAATCAAGTCATGGGAGAGCTTCAGTTTGAAGGAAAATCTCATGTGGAGAAAACTTCCGGCGTGTGGATTGATGGGCAATACGTGGGTTACCTCAAAGAACTGAAGGGATCGAAAAAGGTTCTCCTCTTACCCGGTGAACATACAATCACCGTCCGTCAGGATGGATATCAGGATTTCACCCAGCGCGTGGTTATCGAGCCGGGACAAAAGCAGGTAGTTCGCGTAGTTATGGACAAAGCCCCGACGGGAGTTCTTCCCCGCGAGAAAGCCGAAGTAAAAATTGCAGTCAATCCATCCAGGGC
>Ga0102924_1007059_pt1 | contig 10396 bp, 7 predicted proteins | sample PaiPotPPM11metaG_FD_80116 | JGI IMG/M metagenome (GOLD analysis project Ga0102924, IMG submission 80116) | Iron sulfur acid spring bacterial and archeal communities from Banff, Canada, to study Microbial Dark Matter (Phase II) - Paint Pots PPM... ...
GGGGTGCACCCCGGACTGTCTGGTCCTCGCGCCAGCCTACTGAGGTTTCCAGGCCGCCGTGCTTTCCAGGCCGCCGTGCTTGCCAGGCCGCCGCCCAGCGCCAGGCGTCCTGAGGCCCGCAGCCGGCGGCTTGCCGCTCCTCCGCCGAGTGAACATGTGGGTGGGAATTCAAGGGCTGGTCGCGCTGGGCGACCGGCGCGGGTTTGCTCTGCCCCGGGATGGCGGCGCTGTTATGCTGGCGCTCGCCTGGAACGGGCATAGGCAAATCAGATCCATTCAGCTCGGCCAAAATTCGACGATCTCGGCGCGCTCCCGCAAAGGTGCGCGCGAAAGGGGAAATCGTGGACGCCAGTGATTCGGGCACCAACCCGATGGGCGGTGGGGTAAGCAGGCGGAACCTGCTGCGAAACGCTTTATTGGGCGGCGGCGCGGGTCTGATCGCTGTTCCCCTGGATGCGGCCTCCGCGCTGGCGAGACCGTATGCCCCCGGGACCGGGAATGCGGAAACCGGCGTGACCCAGACGCCCCCGCTGAAGAAGTATGTTGACCCGCTGCCCAGGCCGAAGACAGCCATCCCGGATCCATCCGTCTATCCGGGCGCTGATTACTACGATTTCACGATGCGTGAAGGCTCCTGGCAATTCCACCAGGATCTGGGCCTGGCGACCGTTTGGGGTTACTGGGCTGCGGACCCGCACCATCCGGACAAGCCAATCGGCATGGGCTATCTCGGGCCGACCATCAGCGTGACCAGGGGCCACCCGACGGTCGCCAAATACCGCAACGAGCTGCCGACCACCCACATGTTCCAGTTCGTGATCGACGACCTTCGCAAAGGGGATCCCCAGCTCACCCCGGTCCCTCCGCCTCCCTACAAGCCCACGCCACCTGTTCCCCCGAATGTCAACGTGTGGAACGTCGTGCACCAGCATGGCGGTCTCACCGCGCCGCAGTCCGACGGGATGCCGAAGCAGTCATACAGCCCGGACGGGGTCCACGCCGAGTCTTACGCCACTTTGGACCCGAGCCGGGTCAAGCGTAACGAGGCGATCTTCGGCTACACCAACCGCGAGCGTGCGTCGACGCTCTGGTACCACGATCATGCCATGGGGATGACCAGCCTCAACGTCTATGCCGGGCTGGCCGGTCTCTACCTCGTTCGTGACCCCGACGAGAAGCGGTTCGGGCTGCCGCAAGGCGAATTCGAGGTCCCCCTCATCCTGCAGGACCGGACCTTCCACGCGGACGGCTCGCTCGCCTACACCATGCTCCAGGTGGAAGGCGCGGACACCCCGGTAGTCAACGGGAAGGCGTACCCGTTCCTGGCCGTCGAGCCGCGGCGCTACCGGCTGCGCCTTCTCAACGCCTCGAACGAACGTCACTGGCGGCTGACGTTCTCTGTGCCCGGGAACATACTGCCTCAGCCCAACCTGCCGTTCTGGCTGATCGGTACCGATCAAGGCTTCCGTGCTCCGTTGCGGATGCTCAACTTCCTGATAGCGCCGGCCGAGCGGTACGACCTGATCGTCGACTTCGGTCAGCTGCCCATGGGCACGAAAGTCACCATGGTGAACTACGACGCGCCGGTCCACTATCCCGGCAACGGTTCTGGGAGCGGGACCGGGCCGGCAATCTCCGAAATCATGCAATTCCAGATCACGAAACGACTTACCGGCGGCGCGGACAAGACGACGCCGCCCAGTAAGCTCAAGCTGCCGGCCGTCATGCCGATCAAGCACAACCCCGGCACCTACCGGCGGGAATTCGTCGTCTACCAGCACAATCAGTTCGGCACCATGACGTTCAACGCGGTGCCATTCGCGGCGCCGTCCCAGGACTTCGTCAAGGCGGGCTCGACGGAGATCTGGGAGTACATCAATCCCAACCATGACGCCCACCCGATGCATGTCCACCTCGTCTCCTTCCAGGTGCTGAACAGGCAGCCGCTCGACGCGGCCGGCTACCAGGCGGCCTACGAAAAGTGGCTCAAAGGCGGTCGCAAGCGGGCGGACAAACCGGCACTGGCGCGCTATCTCACCGGTCCGCCGATTCCGCCCGACCCGGACGAAGCACGGTCCCACAAGGACACTGTCAAGGTCTATCCAGCGACGGTGACCAGAATAATCATTCAGGAATTCAACCCGCCGACAGAGACGATCGCGTCGATACCGAACAGCGGCACCAAGTTCCCGGCGACATACGTCCAGCACTGCCACATCCTCGAACACGAAGACGACGACCTGATGCGCCCATGGACGATCGTCCGCCACCGCTAGATGGTGACCATGTGACACGCGGCGACCTCAGGCGCTTCGCCGCGTAGGTGCTCACGCCGAGGAATGGTCGGGGTGGAGGGCTTCGGCAAGCTGGCCGCGGCTGGTGACGCCGAGCTTGGCGTAGATGCGCTGCAGGTGGTTCTCCACGGTCCGGGCCGAGAGATAAAGCCGGGCGGCGATCTCTTTGTTACTTACGCCGGAGGCGGCCAGCCCGGCTACCTCACGCTCGCGCCGCGTCAGTTGCTCGGCCTCGGGGCCGCTGGCCAGGCCGGGTGTGCGGACCTCGCCGCACATCTCGGTGAGCCGCTGAGCCCTCGCGGTCGATGTGCTGGCCCGCCGGGCCAGGCCGGCGGCCTGGTGGTGGACGGCGGCGGCGGTGCTGGCCTCGGCGGCGAGCAGCCACGCTCCGAGGGCCTCGAAGCGATCGGCGGCGGCATCGAGCTCGGGTGCCGATCGCCGGACGAGGGCGGCGGCGTGGGCGGCGAAGGCGGCGATCAGGCTGCTGTCGAGGGTGGCGGCGAGCTCGGCCAGGCGGATGGCGGCGGGCTCGGGCGTGCCGAGGCGGGCGACATCATGAAGGAGATGCGCCTCGGCTACCCACATGTGCGTGGCGGCGGCTCGCTGGGCGGCTGCGCCGAGAGCCTCGCGGGCACGGGACGTCTCGCCGGCGGCGACGCTGGCCCAGGCTCGGCCTCGGTCGACCAGGTCGGGGTCGAACATAGTGAGGGCCAGGGGCGGCAGCTCATCGAGCTCGGCCAGCGCGGCCTGGGCCGGGTCGCGATGTCCTTGCATGCCCTCGGTGAGGGCCAGGCCGCCCAGGCACCAGTGCAGCGCGATGGTGTCGCTCAGCTCGCGGTTGATGGCGGCGCCTTCGCGGAACGCTGTGGCTGCGGCGGCCAGGCGCCCCTGAGCGGCCCAGGTCCAGCCGCGCAGCAGGCTGAAGGAGGCCTGGCCTTCCTTGTCCCCGGCCTCGATGCAGGCCTGGAAGCCGGTGTTGGCGTCGGCTTCCGCGCGGGCTAGGTCACCGCCGCCGGCGTGTCCGAGCACGGCGCCGATGAGCTGCGCCTCGGGCAGCTGGGTGCGCTCGCTGGAACCCCATCGCCGGTGCATCTCCAGGCCGCGCTGGGCGACGGAGACGGCCTCCTGCCAACGGCCCATAAACGCCAGGGCGATGGAGGAGACGTAGCTGCTGCGGCAGGCGATCTCGAGATCCTCGCTGTCGAGCGACGCGGCCACGCCGGCCAGGGCGGCCTCGGGCTCGGCGGCAAAGAGCCGGTTCACCGCCGCCCGCCCGGACAGGCGCAGTCTGGCGGCCGGGTCGGTGATCGCGGAAAGTGCCTCATCGAGCACCTGCGCGGCGGCGGCCGGGTCGCCCATGAGGTTGCTGAAGTTGTAGGAGCGGGCGTTGGCCACGCGAGCGAGCTCGGCGTCGGTCGAGCACAGCGGTATCAGCCCGACCAGCACCGCCTCGGCTTCCTGCGCGCGCCCGGAGGAGAACTCGACCTCGGCGATCACGACGCCGGCCTGAACGCCGCCGCCCGAGCTGAAGGCCACCTGGGCGAGCCGGGCCGCGAGGTCGGTGTCGAACATCTGGCGCGCCCGGCGGGCGGCATTAGTCAGCATCTCGGGGGCGCCGCCCGCGCCGCAGTCGAGCCGCCAGCGGGCCACGCGCAGCAGGTCCTCGCGCCGCCGCATCCCGGTGCCCTCTACCGCGTCGGCCAGGCTGGCCCAGAGCTTGCGGAGCCGGGAGCGCGGGGTGCGCTGGCGCACCACCTCGCCGTACAGCGGATGGGCCAGGCGGGCCTGGGACCGGCGGCTGTCCTGGACGATCTCGATAACGCCCTGGCGCTCGGCGTCTTCCAGTGCGTCCGGCACCGTCATCGACTCCAGCAGCGCGAGCTCCATCGGCTCCCCCGCGCCCAGCAGCTCGAGCACCGCGACGGTACTGGACGCGAGCCCCTCGAGCCGGCTGGTGACCAGCTCGATCAGCCGCTCGGGGGCGGTGAGCGGCAGGCGCAGCGTCCACATGCCGCGGTCCGGGGCGAGGGCACCGGAGCCGACGGCGCCGATGAGGAGCTCGCGCACGTACAGGGCGTTGCCCCCGCTGGCCTGCCACAGCCGGCGCACGCTGGCCGCCGCGATCGGGGCGCCGAGCACCCGCGCGGCGAGGTCCCGCACCTGCTCCTCGCTCAGGATGCCCAGGTCGATCCGCTCGGCCAGGCCTTCCTTCCACAACGCGGTGACCGGGTCCGGAGCCGCGCCGGGTGTGCGCACGGTCACCAGGACGCTGCACGAGCCCTCGTGAACGACCTGGTGCACCAGCGCGGCGGAGCCGTCGTCCAGCAGGTGGGCGTCGTCCACGACGAGCACCAGGTGACGGCCCGGCCCGGCCCGCTCCGCGATGGCCTCGCTGGCCTGGCGCAGCAGTCCGAGCCGCTCCGGATGCAGGTCCTCACTGGCCGGAAGGAAGGCGGCGAACGGGCCGAACGGGATCGAGGCCGCCGCTCTGGTCGCCATCACGTGGGCCGTCGCATGCCCGCGCTGAGCGGCTGCCCTGGCGGCCTCGGCGGCGAGTCGGCTCTTGCCCACGCCCGCTGGGCCAGCCAGGACAAACGAGCGCGGGCCGGGCCCTGTTATGGCTGAAAAGATGCGATCGAGCTCCGGTCCCCGCCCCACCAGCGGGAACTCCCCTATGACGGGCCCTGGAACGGTCACGAGCCCAGCGCCTCCCTCTCGGCCGCGTCGAGCGACCGGCCCCGCCTGGAGGTTATCGCGTCAGCGGCCGCGCTGGGCCCGCGCTTTTAGCCGGCCGTGGCCACCGCCGCTTCCCAGTCGACGACCACGTCATTCGGCCCGGCCCCGATCTTGACCGGCACACGAGAACCAGGGAACAGGAATGGCAGGGCCGACGGAGGCGTCGGGTTCCCCACCTCGATTTGGTAGGGGTCCTTTCCGTCCGGCATGACGGTCAGCCGGAAGTAATAGAGATCCACGCCCGCGGGGTTTCGCTTGCCGAGTGGCTGGAAGGCGACGATGACCGCTCGTCCTGGCGCCCCTGTGGCCAGGATAGCGGCGGCCGACTTGCCTCCGGCGCTGGTTACCACCGGCGGCTCGGCGGAGAAGTCGAGCGCGATCTGGTCCGGGTCGTCCGGGTTGACCCGGACGGCCAGGGTCGTGTTGCCGGGCTGGATCCGGGCCAGCTCGATCTCGGGAAAGCGCTGCTTGCAGGTAGCCATGTACGGGGGCTTACAGTCGAGGGAGACCTCCACCGTGAACACGCACACCCGCTGGACCAGGCCGTTGCCGCTCTGCAGCGTGGTGCCGGTCGGCTTCACTTCGGTGATGATGCCGCGACCAAGAAGCCCCGTCTCCAGCAGCTTCTTGTCGGGCCCGCCCGTAATCTTTCTCAGTAGTCCCATGCCGCCAGCGTGCCGCTCGGCCGGCGCACAGTCGTGAGTGGCCGCTACCTATTTCGTGCGCTAGCTCGATGGCGCGTCCGTGAGTACCTGGCTCCAGATGGCGACGGCGAGGATTTCTTAGAAACAAACGGTGCGTCAGGCATCCGGTTCGCCTGCCACCAGTCCGGCCGGGCGCGGCCAGGGACAGGCGGAGGGCAGGCAGTGGCAGCTGCGTAGAAGGTGGTCGGCTGACAAGCTCTGACGCGGACGATGTATCAGCGCGCGGGCTTGCCGCTCCGTTCTGGATGACAAGACCTCGGGGGAAAGGATACTGCCATGCCTGCACGTTTCGCCGGCCCCAGCCAGCGCGGGACCCTGCCCGGCCCATGGCCGGGAGGACCGCCAACGGCGCCTCACGACATGCCGATGCTCAACGGCGGCCACCTCCCGTTCACCTATTACGTTCCGTACGCCGTGTGGCAGCGGGAGCACGAAAGTATCGACCTGCCAAGCGTCGTCCCTCAGATCGTCGCAGGACTGGCCGAGGCGGCCAATGCCGCACAGGTCGCCGCCGTGCTGCCCGAAGGCGAGGTGCGCAGCGAGCTGGAAGCCAGCGCGGCCGCGTTCGTGGAGACCGCTCTAGACGACTACTGCGGCACCCGCCCGCCCTGGCCGGGCCCGCCGCCCTCGGCCATCGCGATTGCCTCGGCGCTCAGCGAGCTGGCCAACACCTACCAGGCCGGCTTCCTGCGCGATGAGCTCCTGCGCATCGCCGGCCAGGCGATGCAGAAGGCCGCTCGGCATCGTGCCATCTGAGCTGCCGTCTGGAGCATGCCACCAGGCCGCCAGCCGCAACCACCATCATCGCGAGCAGGACTTTGCGAACCGGCTCGATCACGACCCGGATTCAATCACAATCGCGCCGTACGCCGTGTTGGACGGTAGACAACGGCAAGAGTGGGGTCCTGCGGGGGGCTAGGCCGGATGGTCCGGACTGACCCCGATCGGCGGATTGACCTGGACGGGAGTGGGAGGCGTACCGGACTGGCGCAGCAGGGTGGCGACTGTGATGTGCGGCCAGCTCAGGCCGGCGAAGTTGAGCAGGACGGTCTGGGAATACTGCAGTTGCGTGGGGATTGTCTGACCCTCGAGTGTCTCCAGCCAGAAGGTGGCGGTGGCCCTGGCGGCCCGCGCGTTGGCACCCTGGGTGCCGCCTTTGAGGAAGGCTGTGTTCTGCGTGCCGCCGCCCGGTACCGGGGGATCGTTCGTTGACACGTGCAAGGTCGTCGTGGTGGTGATGTGCTGGCCGGCGATCGCCTGGGTGAGGACGCCGTTCGGGTTGTCGAGCATTTTCTGGTCGATCCCGGTGAGCCCGGCGCCGGAGGTCCGGAACTTGCTGGCCTTGGACAGAGTCTGCTCTGCGAAATTCACGAGCTGGCCCGGATTATTGACCACGAACGGGGTGATGGCGACCCCAGGTATTTCCGGTGCCCCGGCCTTGATGTCGCTGGTGCCCTGGGCCAGAATGATCGTCCCGTGCGGAATGGACGCCAGGCGCGCAACCGAAGGTCCCTCGCGGGGATCGGTGGTGGCCGGGACATCCACCCAGACGCCCGGCTCAATGTGCAGCCCGGCGTTGAGGTTCTTGTCTGAGATCTGCTGTAGGTATGTCAGGCCGAACATGTTGATGTCCGGCTGCAGCAGGCCGCGATTGGGGATCTGCCCCTGGATGGTGTCGAACGCAAGCTGCTCGCTGGTCAGGTTGAGCTCGAGGAAGTGGTCTGAAGCTGGCGTGTGATCGGGCCGCCAGATGCAGTTGAAGCCCTGGCCAGCCCACGTCCCGACGAGCCCGGCCAGCGGCCCGAGAGGGTTGGCTACATCCGGGAAAGGATCTTGGATTGGGTTAGCGAGCGGCGGCAATGGCTCGAAAATAAACTGGGTAGCCGGTTCCATGATTGCCCCCTGGCGGAACGACGGGCGGCCCCCGCGGTCGCCCTGGCTTGACTTATACCAGCATTTGCCCGATCTGACGGAATTGTCAAGGCCTTTAGGCTCGCCCAGCCGGGTCTAAAGCGATGATCAATACCGCAGGCAAAAGAAAGGCAATAACGGAGCCATGGGGAGCCCTTCCGAGCCGGTAAGCCCAAGATTGAAACATAGGTGTCGCGCCGGGCTAGCTTGCGGACGGGCTGTCGTAGCGATGGCGGGGTGATGTCGGGGGTGTGTCACTGGGACTGAGGTGCGCTGTCCCTCATGATCAAGGCAGGCCGGCGACAGGGCCGGTCGGGTCCGTGGCTGACGTGGAAGGGAGCACGGACGTGACCCTGCTAGAGATCCCGCTGGAACCAGATGAGCTCCAAGGACTTCACGCGATCACCGAAATGGAGGCGGCGGCGGGCGGTCAGGCCGACCTCGCGGCTACGGCCAGCGCGCTGGTGCGTACGGCAATCGACGACAGGCTGGCCGAACTGGGCCTGCGGTGGAACCCGTCCTCCGAGGCTATCCAGAGGCACGCGGCCCAGATGAGAGCGCCGCACGGTGCGGCGTCCGCGCTCATCTCGTCCGGGCGGACCCGAAGGTACCTGCTCAGTAGTGCGGCGGTCGGGATCCTGATCATCTTGTGGGGCGGTTACGTCAAGGGATGGCAGTGGACCGGCTTCGCGGACAATCATCAGCTGTGGGACTGGCTGCAACTGCTCCTGCTGCCGGTGGTCATCGGCACGATCCCGCTGTGGATTCACCATCCGGAAAGCCTGAGCCGGACCCGGCGCGTGATCCAGGCGATCGCGACGGCGGGATTCCTGATCCTGGTGCTGGCCGGTTACCTGGTACCTCTGCGCTGGACAGGTTTTCGCGGCAACACGCTGTGGGACTGGCTGGGACTGGTCTTGCTGCCGGCCGCGGTGGCCTGCGCCCGCTTCCTGCCCGCGCTGGGTCGCACTCTGCGGCCCGCGCTGAAGTTCTGCCTGTCCGCCATCGCCCTAGCCTGGGTCATCACGATCATCGGGGGTTACGCATGGCGCTGGACATGGACGGGCTACCAGGGAAACACCCTGTGGGACTGGCTGGGGCTGCTGCTCCTGCCTCTGCTGGTGCCGACCATCCTGCTGCCGACCGTGCTGCGACGGTTCTCGGTGACCGCGCCCGCGGCGCACCACGCCGTCAGGCAGGCTCAGCCTCAGCGCAGGTGAGCGACCTGCCCGGCCCAGTCGCTGCGGGCTAGCTCGTAGACGTAGTCACCGTGCTCGGCGCCGGGCATCAGGTGAGCGTCTGGGTAGTAGAACGTGCCGACCCGGCGCAGCCCGCACTTCTCCATGACCCGCCTGGAGCCGGTGTTGTCGGCCATCATGGTCGCGACGACCCGGTCGAGATGCAGCTGCTCGAACGCCAGCCTGATCAGGGCGCGTGCCCCCTCGGTGGCGAGTCCCTGGCCCCAGAATGCCGGGTACAGCCGGTAGCCAAGCTCGGTACCGCCGGTCAGGCCGTAGCTGCTGGCAGGCTTGAGGGAGAACCGGCCTGCCATCTGGCCCGTTTCCTTGTCCATCGCCGCGAAGGAGCCCAGGCCCTCGGCGAGCTCATCGTATTCGCGCAGGTATTCCGGCAGAATCTCGGCCTGTACCTCCGCCAGGGAGGGCGGCTCCAGCGTGATGAACCGCATGACACGCGGATCGCCGTACAACGCGGCCAGCGCCCCGGCGTCCGCTTCCGCGAAGCGCCGCAGCAGCATCCGGTCGGTTTCCAGGACGATGTGCACAAGCTGATTTAACGGCGGCCAGGACGGTCGGCGCCACCGAGTTTCGCGCCCGGCGGTTGAGCTGGCCTTAGAACGGCCTCCACCACGATGATGGCCAGGTAAACGATAGGCCTCCGCCACCCCATAGGTTGAGTTTCCCTGTGAAAGGTCCCACCGACCCCTTCAGCAGCGGGGGCGTCGACTTGCCATAAAAGATGGTGGCAGTGCAGCTCTGGTTGTCGCATGCACCCAGGCCGCCGACTTCAGTGTTGCCAACGACGACCCCTGCGTACTTATTAGCTTGCACCGGCGACCACTGGTTTCCGTTCTCACTGGCGGGGGCGCTGCCTAGCGGCACTGAGAAGAGATCTTTGCCGGTCTCCCAGAGAACGCCTGCCTCGGCCTCGACGGATCTTCCGCCTATATCCGCTCCGGCAACGACGCCGCCTCCGCCGATAACCCCGTAGCCGCCGTCGAAGGTTGCGTTCGGAGTGCCGATGTTGGAGAAGCCAATCTGGCCGTAGCCGCCGAGGAAGCCCCACCCTCCGATCTTGGGGGTCACTGGTAGCGGGAGCCCGGCGGTGGCCTCAACAGCGGGACCCGCGAACCCGAATAGGTGAACACCGACGCCGGTGGTGGGCTGCTGACCCTGATCGGCCGGCTGCTGGGCCTGGGCGGCCGGCTGCTGACCCTGATCTGCTGCCTGCTGAGCCTGTCCGGCCGGCACCTGGTTCTGGGACGCGGCATCCGGCAATGGCCAGGACTGGACGCCATCGATCAGCGTGTCGCCGGTCGTGTTGGGGGATGTCGGGGCGGCACCCTGACCGCTGGGCTGCTGGCCCTGGTCCGCGGGCGCCTGGCCCTGCCCCGCCGGCTGCTGGCCCTGGTCCGCCGGCGCCTGGCCCTGCCCCGCCGGCTGCTGGCCCTGGTCCGCCGGCGCCTGGCCCTGCCCCGCCGGCTGCTGGCCCTGGTCCGCCGGCGCCTGACCC
>Ga0102924_1007060_pt1 | contig 10395 bp, 8 predicted proteins | sample PaiPotPPM11metaG_FD_80116 | JGI IMG/M metagenome (GOLD analysis project Ga0102924, IMG submission 80116) | Iron sulfur acid spring bacterial and archeal communities from Banff, Canada, to study Microbial Dark Matter (Phase II) - Paint Pots PPM... ...
GCCACATCGACGCCGGCGATGGCCAGCCGGATATTGTCCGGCCAGGTCTGTATTGGCCGCTACCGGCCGTCCGCGTCGAACAATTCGCCAACGTCGGCGAAGGCAACCCGCGCCAAACCGCCTACGACGGTCTCGGCCGACACTTCGAGCTTCGCCGCAAGCCTCCTTGGCGCCGCTCGATCTCCTCTCGCGTCGGAGTTAACCGGCGCGACCGGCCGGGACGATCGATCCACGCCAGTTCGGGCCAGACCGGGATGGCGTCGGGGCGACAACCTATTCTTAGCTTCTGCGGAGTAGCCTGAAAAATTCAATTTTCGGCTCCGGATGCGAGAGGCCGTCGGGTCGTCCGGCGCCTTGACCGGGCGGACATCAGAGGCATGCGCTACGCAGTCCCACAACTTCTGCAGATGCCGTTCTCGCGCAGGCTGACCGTCTCCAGTCTGCTGATCCTCGCCCTGCTGCACGGCGCGAACGCGATCTTCATCGCAAAGCTGGTGCAGTCCGCGAAAACGACCGCAGCGGACGCCATGTCCGCGCGCGCAACCCTGCTTGCCGAGCATGCAAGCCGCTCGATTGGCGGTATCGATCTCGCGCTGGAGGACATCGCGTCCAATGCGGCCGCGTGGCTGGCTCTCGGGCCGAGATCGGTGCCGCTGCACATGCTCCTGCATCAGACTGCGGCGCGCCTTCCACAGGTCAAGGCCCTCACCATCCTCGATGCCGATGGCGTGATGATCCAGGACTCGCGGCATTACCCCGCGCAGCCATTTTCCTATGCGACTTACCCCGGTTTCCTCGAGCAGAAAAAATGGCGCGGCGTCGGCCTCTACATCGATGCGCCATCGCTCTCGAAGGTTGACGGCGATCCCTCTTTCGCGGTGACCAGGCCCGTTCTCACCAGCGATGGCAATCTTCGCGGCGTCGTCGTTGCCCTCGTCGATCCGTCCTACTTCATGAATTTCTATGGACAAGGCAGCAACGCCGGGGCGGGCATGGCTGCGCTCGCGCGGGAAGACGGCGCCATGCTTGCTGCCGTCCTGACGCCGCAGAACAGTCGCGCGCTCATCGGCATGGATGTGCCCAGCTTCCTGCGCCTCAACCCGCACTTCACATCGCTCGTTCAGGCGGTTTCGGGGTTGCCGCTGAAGATCGTCGTCACCATGCCGCCCGTATGGACGGAGCCGTCCTTCCGCGCCTACGCGGCAGCGGATGCCGTGTTCATGGTGACGCTCACGCTGCTCGTGGCGCTGGGCACCGCCAAGCTGGTCGGGGAAGCCGGCGCGCGCGAGCGCGCTGAACTTCGCCTGCGCGATGCCATCAGCAGTGTGCCTGCCGGATTTGCGCTGTTCGACGGGGACGATCGCCTCCTGATGTGCAACGACAGCTATCGGGAGTTCTTCTCAATTCCCGACGAAGCGGTCGCGCCGGGCACCTCCTTCAAGGATGCGCTCGGGCTGTCGCTGCAGCGCGGCATCTACCAGTCGGAGGCCGACATCGAGCGCCGCCTCGCGCAGCATCGTACACCCAGCGGCGAGACGGTGCAGAAGCTCGCCTGCGATCGCTGGGTGCTGACGCGCTGGCGGCGGACGAATGCGGGAGGGGTGGTCTATTTCCACAGCGACATCACTCAGGTGAAGCGGCAGGAGGAGGCGCTGCGCGCGGCCGGCGAGGCCGAGCGCCTCGCCAGGGAGCGGGCCGAGGCGGCGGATCGGGCCAAGAGCGCCTTTCTTGCGACGATGAGCCACGAGCTGCGCACGCCCCTGAACGCCGTGATCGGCTTCGCCGAGCTGATCGACCGGCAAGCGTTCGGACCGGTGCTGCCGCGCTACGGGGAATACGGCGCGCTCATCGTCAAGAGTGGCCGCCACCTTCTCAAGATAATCAACGACATCCTCGATCTCGCGAAGCTGCAATCAGGCAAGACAGAGTTGCTGCTCGAGCCCGTCGACTCGGCCGTCAGCATGCACGAGGCGGTGAATCTGCTGGCGGACAAGGCGGCGCAGAAGGGCGTCCTACTCTGCTGTTATCCTGAAGCGGGACTGCCCTCGATCGTCGCGGACAGCACCCGCCTACACCAAGTGCTGATCAACCTGATCTCGAACGCGGTCAAGTTTACGCCCTCGGGAGGCAAGGTGCTGGTGCGCGCCTGGCATGGTCCGTCGGGCGTCGCCATCGAGGTCGCGGATACCGGTATCGGCATGTCAGCGGAGGATATCCCCAAGGCGCTCGAGCCTTTCGGACAGATAGAGAACGCGATGACGCGCACTTACGAGGGCACCGGCCTCGGCCTCCCGTTGGCGAGAAACCTCGTCGAACTGCACGGCGGCATCTTCGGGATAGCCAGCGAGCCCGGACGAGGAACGGCGGTGCGCATCACCTTTCCCGTGGGGCCCCCGACGTCGCAGCGTTCGGATCCCGCTCCTCCTGCCGCGCTCTCGCCAGGCAGGATCGTCGCATGAGCCGCCCGGGTCCGCGGGCGATGGTGGTGAGGGTGCTTGTCGGCGGCTGCGTGGCGCTCGCCTCGCCAAACGTGATGGCGGCCACCCGCACATCGGCGCCAATTGAGGTCGCGGTCATCGGGCCATATACCGGCGGCTCGGCCGATATGGGCATCAGCATGCGCGAAGGCGTTGAGCTTGCGAGGGACGAGATCAATCGCGCCGGCGGAGTGCTGGGAAGGTCGATCGCGCTGATCGAGCGCGACGATGCGTCCCACGACGAGCAAGGCGCGCGTATCGCCCGCGAGTTGACGCAAGTCCGTCCGGTCGCCGCCGGCGTCGGTCTCGTCAATACGGGCGTCGCGCTGGCGGCTGCCCCTTATTTCGAGGAGGCGGAGATTCCGCTGATCGTCGCCGTTGCGACGGGCGCCGCCATTGCGCAGGAGTTCGCACCGCCGGAATACGACAAGAACTACGTCTTCCGAATCTCCATGAGCACCGCCATCGAGGCGCCGGCGATCGTCGCCGAGGCCGCGCGGCGGGGCTATCGCCGTCCCGGCATCCTGTCGGACGCGACGAGCTACGGGCAGGCCGGCCGCCACGATCTGACCGCCGCGCTCGCCCTGCATGGCCTTGCGCCCGTCTCGATCGAGAAGTTCAACATCGGCGACGTCGACATGACGGCTCAGCTGCGCCGCGCCCGCGCGGCCGGCGCGGACGTGCTGATGACCTATGGCATTGGCCCCGAATTGGCCGCGATCGCTCGCGGCCGAACGGCGCTTGGCTGGGACGTGCCGCTGATTGGGAGTTGGACGTTGTCGATGTCGAGCTTCATCAACGGCGCCGCGCAGAGCGGCGACGGCGCGGCGATGCCGCAGACGTTCATCGACCAGGCTACGAACCCTGCCCAAGCCACTTTCCTGAAGGCTTTCGTCTCCCGGTTCGGTCCCCATATCGCCTCGCCGATGTCCGCCGCGCAGGGATACGATTCCCTGCGCGTTCTTGTCGCGGCGATCGAGCAGGCCGGCTCGACCGATGGTTCGAAAATCCGCGCCGCCCTGGAGCGCCTGCGCAATCCCGTCGTCGGCGTCCTCAAGATTTTCGATGGCCCCTTCGATGCGACCAGCCACGAGGCTATACGCCCGGCCGATATTCTCATCGGCGTGGTGAGGTCGGGACGGGTGGAGCGGGAATGGTCCGCAGCGCGGCCGGCCGAGCCTGCGCGGTAGGCGAACCTCAGAAGCCGATGCCGCCGCCGAAACCACCGCCGCTCTCGACATACGCCGCGACGAAACGTCGGCAGCGGGCGCTGAACTCGCCCCTGGCCATCGGTCAGCACGCCCGCTCGGCGGCGGCTTCGAAGCTGCGGATGGCGTCGGCGTGGCCGAGTTCGACTTCCGCCAGGACGGGCGCGATCTGCTGCTGGCGCAGAGCGGCGCCGATGGGCAGCTCCGCGACATCGACGCGCCGGACAGGAGGCGCGACGCCAACAGTCTGCTGCTGGCCGTCGCCAAGCAGCAATAGCGGCCGGGCGGTTGACACTCCCGGCGCCGCGGTCTGACATGGCGCTTTCCCCCGGGAGGAGCGCATGTCCCCATCGCCTGTGCTGCTGATCGATGACCCCGCGCCGGGCGTCCGGCGCCTCACCTTGAACCGCGCCGAGAAGCGCAACGCGCTCAACAACGCGCTGCGCGGCGCCATCCTCGCGGCGCTCGAGACCGCGGACCGCGACCCCGCCATCCGCGTCTCTATCCTGCGCGGGGCGGGCCCGTGCTTCTCGGCAGGCTATGATCTCGGCGCCGACAATTCGCAGGGCCAGCCCTACCATACCGCCGGCGGCGCCGGGCAATGGGCGCGGCATGTGATCGAGGGATGGTTCCGCCTCTGGGACCTGGCAAAGCCGGTGATCGCCCAGGTCCATGGCTACTGCCTCGCCGGCGGCAGCGAGCTCGCCACCGCCTGCGACCTCGTCTATGTCGCCGAGGACGCGCAGATCGGCTATCCGCCGGTGCGGCTGATGAGCCCGCCCGACATGCAGTTCCATCCCTGGCTCGTCGGCATGCGGCAAGCGATGGAATCGATGCTCACCGGCGACGCCATGAGCGGCGCCGAGGCCGCCGCCAAAGGTTTCGCCAACCGCGCCTTTGCCGCGGCCGAGCTCGAGCCGGCCGTGCTCGCCGTTGCCGAGCGGGTCGCCAAGATCCCGACCGAGCTGCAGCAGCTCAACAAGCGCGCCGTCCACCGCGCCATGGAGATCATGGGGGCGCGCGCGGCGATGCGGGCGGGAGCCGAGATCCAGGCGCTCGCCTTCACCACCGAGGCGAGCCGCGCCTACATGCAACAGTTCCGCCGCGACGGCACGGGCGTCGGCGAGGCGCTGAGCCGGCGCGATGCCGGCTTCGGCGACTATCGCGCGCGCGAGCGGAAATAGCCGGTTAGAACATCAGGCCTTCCTTGAGCACGACCCAGCGGCCGTTCTGCACCTGCTGCACTTGCGTCACCACGCTCGCGAGATGGTTGGTCTTGGAGAACTTGACCGGCGGCGAGTTGAAGATGTCGTGGAACTCCTGGCCGCTCTCGAGCGCGTCGAGGAACTTCTGGCCGGTGAGGTCCTTGCCGGCGAGATTGACGTAGAAGGCGAAGGTCTCGATCGCGTTGTAGCCGATCACCGCCTGGGTATTGGCGGTGACGCCGAACATCTTCTTGTAGGCGACGAGCCAATCCTTGACCTTGCCCTTGGCGGTGTCCTCGTAGGGCACCTCGAAGCCGGCGGCGGCATAGAGGCCCTCGACCGTCTCCTTGCCGAGCTCGGGCACTTCAAGCACATTGGTCGGGGTGGCGCCGAGGAAATTGACGGTCCAGCCCAGCTTCTTCGCCTCGCCCATGGCGCCGATGGTCTCGCGGATGACGGTGCCGAGCACGACGAGATCGCAGCCATCGGCCTTCATCTTGGCGATCTGCGCGCTGAAATCCGTGGCGCCGCGCTTGTAGCTGGTGATGGTTCCCGCCTCGATCTTCAGCGCCGCGAGCTCGGCGTTGAAGCCGTCGAGCACGTTCTTGCCGTACTCGTCGTCCTGATGCATCAGGCAGGGCTTCTTCGGATGCTTCCACTCGACCATGTATTTGAGCGCCGCGCGCGTGGTCTCGACATAGGGCGGAAGGTTGTTGAATTTGAGCCGCTCCTGCGGCTTCGCCGGATCGAATTTGAAGGTGAACTCGGCGGCGGTCAGCGGGAAGAGCTGGGTGACGCCGGCATCGAGAACGATGTCCTGCGCGGCGAGCACGGTGGGCGAGCCCATGGCGCCGACCATGGAGAAGACCTGATCCTTCTCGATCAGCTTCTGCGTCTCCAGCACCGCGCGCTTGGGATCATAGCCGCTGTCCTCGATGATGAGACGGAGCTTGCGGCCGTTGACGCCGCCGGCCGCGTTGATCTCCTCCACCGCCATCTTCATGCCGTTGGCGACCGAGACGCCCCAGCCCTTGATCGGTCCGCTCAGATCCTGATGCGTGCCGACGACGATCTCGCCGTCGCTGATGCCCTGATTGGTGACCTTGGTCTGCGCCGGCGCCGGCGTCGCCAGGAGAGCGACCGCCGCGCAGAGCCATATCCCTTTGCCGAAACCCTGTCCCATAGTCTCCTCCCTAGGTTTAGCGATGCCGGAGGGTTCCGACCCGCCTTTTGCCTTGATGCTACCTCAGCTGCCGGCGGCAGCGAAAGCAATCCGATTGCGCCCGCCCGGATCAGGCCGCCGACGCGCTCGAATACATCGCCTCGATCTCGCTGCTGTACTTCTCGTTGACGAATTTGCGCTTGAGCTTCATCGTCGGCGTCAGCTCCTCGTCCTCGGGCGAGAGCTGCCGCTCGATGAGATAGAATCGCTTGATGGTCTCGACACGGGCGAAATTCGCGTTCACCTTCTCGATCTCGCCCCAGATCAGGTCGCGCACCTCGCGCGTCCGGCAGAGGCTCGCGTAGTTGGTGAAGGGAACGTCGTTGTCCTGGGCGAATTTCTCGACGGTCTCGCGGTCGATCATCACCAGGCAGGTGAGGTAGGGCCGGCGGTCGCCGATGACGACGGCATCGGCGATATAGGGCGAGAATTTGAGCTGGTTCTCGATCTCCGACGGCGTGATGTTCTTGCCGCCGGCGGTGATGATGATGTCCTTCATGCGGTCGGTGATGCGGACGTAGCCCTCATTGTCGACGAGCCCGACATCGCCGGTATGAAGCCAGCCCTCGCCGTCGACCGTCTCGGCGGTCCTGGCCGGCTGGTTGAGATAGCCCATGAAGACGAAGTCGCCGCGGATCAGGATCTCGCCGGCGGGCGAGACCGTCACCTCGCCGTAGGACACGGGCTTGCCGACGGTGCCGAGCTTGATCGCGTCGGGCGGCATCACCGTCGCCAGACCGCAATTCTCGGTCTGGCCGTAGACCTCGTACATGCTCACGCCGAGCGCGAGATACCAACGGATCAGATCCGGCGCGATCGGCGCCGCGCCGGTGAAGAGCCAGCGGCAGCGGTCGATGCCGATCATCACGCGGAGATTGCGCAGCACCAGCCAATAGGCGAGCTGGAAGGCGAGGCGCGCGCCGGGCCCAGGCCGGCGGCGCGCGAGCCGCGCATCGGCGACGCGATAGCCGGCGGCGATCGCCAGCCGATAGGCCCATTGCTCGAACGGCGTCGCGTCCTTGAGCGCGATGGTCACCGCCGAATAGAGCCGCTCCCAGACGCGCGGCACGGCGCCGAACAAGGTCGGCTGCACCTCGCGGATGTTCTCGGGCACCGTCTCCGGGCTCTCGGCGTAATTCGAGACCGTGCCGGTGGCGATCGAGTAGTAGGCGCCGGCGACGCGCTCGGCGACATGACACATCGGCAGGAAGGCGAGCCGCTCGTCGCCCTCGCACCACGACAGCACGTCCATGCAGTGGCGCATCTGCGTCACGATGTTGCGGTGGCTGAGCATCGCGCCCTTGGGCGGACCGGTCGTGCCGGAGGTGTAGACCAGCATCGCCAGATCCTCGGGCCTCCGCGCCTCGATCATCTCCTCCCAGAGCGCCTCGCGCCCCGCCGCATAGGCGCGCCCGGCGGCGAGAAGGGTGTCGAGCGAGACGCAATCGGGATCGCGGAAATCGCTCAATCCCTCCATGTCGAAGATGACGATGGTCGCCAGCATCGGGCAGCGCGCGCGCACCTCGAGCGCCTTGTCGAGCTGCTCGTCATCCTCGACGAAGAGCACGCGGGTGCGAGAATCCTTGAGGAGGTACTCGACCTGCTTCGGCGAATCCGTGGGATAGATCCCCGACGCGACGCCGCCGGCGCAGAGGATGCCCATATCGGCGTAGCTCCATTCCGGCACGGTGTTGGCGAGCACCGAGGCGACGTCGCCCGTCCGGAATCCCGCGGCGTGCAACGCATAGGCGATCTCCCTGGCGCGCGCCTGCCAGTCGTTCCAGGAAATGGCCTGCCAGAGGCCGAACCGCTTCTCGCGCATCGCCGGAAGGTCGCCGCGCGTCGCCACCGCCAGCCGGAAGCTCTTCGGCACGGTCTCGGCCACGGTCAGTCGCGCCGGTCTCGGCATGCGTCCCTCCCCTCCCCGCTAGCGCCAGGTCTTGCGCTTCTTCCAGCGGCGCTCGCCGCGCGCGCCCGCCTCCTTGGCGCCGAGATAGAATTCCTGAATGTCCTTGCTGTGCATCAGGCGCTCGCAGCTGTCGGCCATGACGATGCGGCCGACCTCGAGCACATAGCCGTATTGCGCGGTCTGGAGCGCCATGCGGGCGTTCTGCTCGACCAGCAGCATTGCCACGCCCTCCTCGGCGTTGACGCGGCGGATGATGGCGAAGATCTCCTTCACCAGCAGCGGCGAGAGGCCGAGCGAGGGCTCGTCGAGCAGCAGCAGCTTCGGCCGGTTCATCAGCGCCCGGCTGATCGCCAGCATCTGCTGCTCGCCGCCGGAAAGCTGCCCCGCGCGCTGGTCGAGGCGCTCCCTGAGCCGCGGGAAATAGCCGTAGATGCGCTCGAGATCGCGCGCTACCCCGTCGCGGTCGCGGCGCGCGAAGGCGCCCATCATCAGATTCTCGCGCACGCTGAGGAACGGGAACACCTCGCGCCCCTCCGGCACATGGCCGAGCCCGAGACGGACGATGGCGTCGGGATCCATGCGCTGGATGCGTCTGCCGTCGAACTCGACCGTGCCCTTTTGCGGATCGATCACGCCGGAGATGGTCTTGAGGATGGTGGTCTTGCCGGCGCCGTTGGCGCCGAGCACGGCGACGATCCCGCCGCGCGCCACCTCGAGGCTGATGCCGCGGATCGCCATGATCGGCCCGTAATAGCTCTCGATATTGCCGAGCCGGAGGATGGGATCGGGCTCGGCCATGTCCCGCCTCACGCGCCGATATAGGCGGCGATGACGTCGGGATGGCGCTGCACCTCGGCCGGCGTCCCCAGCGCCAGCACGCGGCCGTAATTGAGCGCCAGCACGCGGTCCGAGACGCGGCTCACCAGCGACATGTCGTGCTCGACCATCAGCACGGTGGTGCCGAGCTCGCGCCTGATGTCGCGGATCCAGAAGGCCATGTCCTCGGTCTCCTCGACATTGAGCCCCGAGGAGGGCTCGTCGAGCAGCAGCAGCCGCGGCTCGGTGGACAGAGCGCGCGCCAGCTCGCACACCTTGCGCACGCCGTAGGGCAGGCCGGCGATGAGCAGATCGCGGTAGCGCTGCAGGTCGAGGAACTCGATCACCTCTTCCACGCGGCGGCGATGCGCCCGCTCGGCGCGGCGCACCTTGGGCAGGAACAGCATGTCCTCCCAGACGCGGGTGGTGCGGTGGCGATGGCGTCCGACCAGCAGATTGTCGAGCACGGTCGCGTTCTCGAACAGTTCGATGTTCTGGAAAGTGCGCGCGATGCCAAGCTCGGCGATGCGATGCGGCGGCACCTCGGTGATGTCGCGGCCCTCGAAATAAAGTCGGCCGGCGGTCGGCCGATAGAGCCGCGAGATGATGTTGAAGATCGAGGTCTTGCCGGCGCCGTTGGGGCCGATCATGGTGAAGACCTCGCCCGGCTCGATGGCGAAGCTCACGCCGTCGACGGCGACGAGGCCGCCGAAGCGCAAGGTGAGGCCTTCGACGCGCAGGCCGTTCACCGGTTGCGCTCTGATTTCACATAGGTCTTCTGCCGCTTGAACGTCGCCTTCTTGTAGACCGGGAAGCGGTCGAAGTAGAGCTTCAGCTTGAGCCAGCGGCCATAGAGCCCATAGGGCTCGAAGACGATGAACAGCATGATGATGACGCCGTAGATCGCGCCCTTGAGTCCGGCGGCGCCGCCGATGCGCTCCAGCACGTCCTGGAGCGCCGAAGCGCCCGAGGGCGACGCGCCGAAGCTGCCGGCGAGCCCGGCGACAGTGCGCGGCACATCGTCCTTGAGCAGCGTCAGGAAGGGATCGACCATGACGATGAAGATCGCACCGAGCACCGCGCCGTGCAGCCCGAGCGTGCCGCCGATCAGGATGACGATGATGAACTCCAGCGACAGCTGCAGCGTGAACATCTCGGGGCTGATGAAGGAGAGCTTGTGCGCGTAAAGGCATCCCGCCATGCCGGTGATGGCGGCGCTGATGGCGAAGGCGGTGACCTTGTAGACGGCGAGGTTGACGCCCATGCTCTTGGCTGCGGTCTCGCTGTCGCGGATGGCGAGGAAGGCCCGCCCGGTCGGCGAGCGCAGCAGGTTGAGCGCCGCCAGCAGCACCAGGACCAGCAGCGCCAGGGCGAGATAGTAGAAGGCGAGGCTGTCGCGGCCGACGGTCCAGCCGAAGAGATCAAGCGCCTTGACGCGCATGCCCTCATTGCCGTTGGTGACGCTCTCCCAGCGCGCCGCCACCTCCTCGATGATGAAGCCGAAGGCGATGGTGGCGATGACAAGGTAGATGCCGCTGAGCCGCAGCGCGGGAAGGCC
>Ga0102924_1007061_pt1 | contig 10395 bp, 7 predicted proteins | sample PaiPotPPM11metaG_FD_80116 | JGI IMG/M metagenome (GOLD analysis project Ga0102924, IMG submission 80116) | Iron sulfur acid spring bacterial and archeal communities from Banff, Canada, to study Microbial Dark Matter (Phase II) - Paint Pots PPM... ...
CCGGTCTACTGCGTGGGGGGCATCATCCTGGCCCTCAACCAGGACGTGGAGCTGTCCTCGCTGCTGCTGGTGGCGGTGCCCGCGCTGGCCATCATCGTGAGCCTGATCATCCGCAAGATGCGGCCGCTGTTCCGGCTCATGCAGGAGCGCATCGACGGCATCAACCGGGTGCTGCGCGAGCAGATCACCGGCGTTCGGGTGATCCGCGCGTTCGTCCGCGACTCCCAGGAGCGGGACCGCTTCGCCACCTCGAACTCGAACCTGTACGACGTGGGCCTGGGCGCCGGACGGCTGATGGCCCTGATGTTCCCGTCGGTCATGCTGGTGCTCAACCTGTCCAGCATCGCCGTGCTGTGGTTCGGCGCGCACATTGTCGCCGGCGGCGGCATGCAGATCGGCGCGCTGACCGCCTTCCTGAGCTACCTGCTGCAGATCCTGATGTCGGTCATGATGGCTACCTTCGTGTTCATGATGCTGCCGCGGGCCGAGGTCAGCTCCGAGCGGATCATGGAGGTGCTGGACACCGAGCCCGACCTGGCTCAGCCGGCCAGCCCCGTCACCCAGCTCAGGGGTCACGGCCGGCTCGAGCTGCGGCAGGCCGAGTTCCGCTACCCCGGCGCCGAGCACCCGGTGCTGTGCGACATCAGCCTGTCGGCCGGGCCCGGCGAGGTGACGGCCATCATCGGCGGCACCGGCAGCGGCAAGACCACCCTGGTCAACCTCATACCCCGCCTGATGGATGTCACCGGCGGCGCCGTGCTGGTGGACGACGTCGACGTGCGCGAACTGGACCCGCATGCCCTGTCAGACGCCATCGGGCTTGTTCCGCAGCGACCCTATTTGTTCTCGGGCACGGTGGCCACCAACCTGCGCTACGGCAACCAGGACGCGACCGACGCCGACCTCTGGCACGCACTGGAGATCGCGCAGGCGGCCGACTTCGTCAAGCAGATGGAGGGCGCCCTCGACGCGCGGATCGCCCAGGGCGGCACCAACGTGTCCGGCGGCCAGCGCCAGCGCCTGGCCATCGCCAGGGCGCTGGTGCACAAGCCCGAGATCTACCTGTTCGACGACTCCTTCTCGGCCCTGGACTACGCCACCGACGCCGCGCTGCGGGCCGCGCTGGCCGGCGAGACGTCCGAGGCCACGGTGCTGATCGTGGCCCAGCGGGTGGCGACGATCAGGAACGCGGACCGGATCATCGTGCTGGACGGCGGGCGGATCGTGGCCAGCGGGACCCACGACGAGCTGATGAGTACCGACGAGACCTACCGGGAGATCGTGCTCTCCCAGCTGACCGAGCAGGAGGCAGCCGCGTGAGCGGGGGCAGCACAGACAACGGGGCCGCGAGCAACGGGGCGTCCAAGAACGGCAATTCGAGTAACAATGGCCTGGGGGAGCGGGCCACGCCCAAGCGCGGGCTCGGGCCCGACCAGGGCACACCCCAGCGCGGGCCGGCCGCGTTCATGGCCGGCCGGCCGACCGAGAAGTCGCTGGACTTCAAGGGGTCCAGCCTCCGGCTCATCCGCACCCTGAGGCCGTGGCGAGTGCTGGTCGCGATCAGCTTCCTGCTGGCCGCGGTCAGCGTCACGCTGTCGGTGCTCGGCCCCAAGCTGCTCGGCGACGCCACCAACCTGATCTTCTCCGGCGTGATCAGCGGCCGGCTTCCGGCCGGGGTCAGCAAGGCCCAGGTCATCGCACGCCTGCGGGCCGAGGGCAAGGGCACCGAGGCCGACCTGCTGCAGGCCGTGCACGTCGTGGCCGGGCAGGGCATCGACTTCGGCCACATCGGCCAGGTGCTGCTGCTGGTCCTGATCGTGTACGTGTTGTCCTCGATCGGCATGCTCATGCAGGGCCGGCTGACCGCCACCATCGTGCAGCGGCTGGTGTTCTCGCTGCGCGAGCAGGTCCAGGCCAAGCTGGCCCGGCTGCCGCTGGCCTACTTCGACCGCCAGCCGCGCGGCGAGATCCTGAGCCGGGTCACCAACGACATCGACAACCTGGCCCAGTCCCTCCAGCAGACCCTGAGCCAGCTGGTCATCTCGCTGTTCACCATCGTCGGCGTGCTGACCGCGATGTTCCTCATCTCGCCGCTGCTGGCGCTGATCGCGCTGGTCACCGTGCCGGTCTCGGTGTTCGTGGTGGCCCGGATCGGCAAGCGGGCCCAGCCGCAGTTCGTCCGCCAGTGGTCCACCACCGGCAAGCTGAACGGGCACATCGAGGAGATGTTCACCGGCCACTCGCTGGTCACCGTGTTCGGCCAGCGCAAGCAGGCCATGGACACCTTCACCGAGCAGAACGAGAAGCTGTACCAGGCCAGCCACCGGGCCCAGTTCATCTCCGGCACCATCCAGCCGGTCATGATGTTCATCGGCAACATCAACTACGTGCTGGTAGCCGTCATCGGCGCGCTGCTCGTGGCGGCCGGCAAGCTGTCGCTGGGCGGCGTGCAGGCGTTCATCCAGTACTCGCGGCAGTTCAGCCAGCCGCTGACCCAGCTGGCCAGCATGGCCAACCTGCTGCAGTCGGGAGTGGCCTCGGCCGAGCGGGTGTTCGCGCTGCTGGACGCCGACGAGCAGGGCCCCGACCCGGAGGTGCCGGACAAGCCGCGCCAGGTGGCGGGGCAGGTCGAGTTCCGGCACGTGGCGTTCAGCTACTCGCCGGACAAGCCGCTGATCGAGGACCTGTCGCTGAGCGTGTCGCCGGGCCAGACCGTGGCCATCGTCGGGCCCACCGGCGCGGGCAAGACCACGCTGGTCAACTTGCTGATGCGGTTCTACGAGGTCAACTCGGGCCAGATCCTGCTGGACGGGGTGGATGTCGCGAGCATGAGCCGGGACGAGCTGCGGTCGCTGACCGGCATGGTGCTCCAGGACGCCTGGCTGTTCGGCGGCACCATCGCCGACAACATCGCCTACGGCTCGAAGGGGGCCACCCGCGAGCAGATCATCGAGGCGGCTCAGGCCACCTACGTGGACCGGTTCGTGCGCACGCTGCCCGACGGCTACGAGACGGTGCTGGACGACGAGGGCGCGAACGTAAGCATGGGCGAGCGGCAGCTCATCACCATCGCCCGTGCGTTCCTGGCCCGGCCGGCCATCCTGATCCTGGACGAGGCGACCAGCTCGGTCGACACCCGGACCGAGGTGCTGATCCAGCGGGCGATGAACTCGCTGCGCCAGGGCCGGACCAGCTTCGTGATCGCGCACCGGCTGTCGACCATCCGGGACGCCGACCTGATCCTGGTCATGGAGTCGGGGCAGATCGTGGAACAGGGCACCCACGAGGAGCTGCTGGCCGCCGACGGGGCCTACGCCCGCCTGTACGCGGCGCAGTTCGCCCAGGCCATGGCGGCGGTCGACTAGCCGCCGCCCGGCCAGGGCTAGCCGGTGAGGGCGAACAGGCAGCCGTCCCAGTACGCCTCGACGCGCGGGTGACGCCGGCCCCTGAGGCCGATCTCCAGCACGTCGGGGCGGCTGCCTGCCGGGGCCAGGAACCACAGCTCCAGGCCTTGTGTTTCGCCGCCTGGTGTCTCGACCCGGCGGAACCCGTCGCGGCCGGGCGGCGGCTGGGTGGCCGCGTGCATGTAGGCGGGCACGCCCGCGCAGCACCGGCGCGGGTATGCCGCCCACACCCACAGCCGCCCGCCGCGGGCCGCGACGAACCCGGCGGCATCGGGGCTGACCTCCACCTTCATGCCCACCACGATAACCGCGGGCGTCGGGGTGTCAGGCGTCGCGGTGTCGGGTGTCGGGGTGTCAGGCGTCGCGCAGCCGGAACAGCAGGCCGCCCAGCAGCATGGCGCCCAGGGCCCACAGGGCCAGCACGCCCAGCCCCTCCCACGGGCTGAGCGCCTGGCTGCCCAGCGTGGCCCTGGTGGTGGCCTGGATGTCCAGCCCGGCGCTCATCGGGCCGATCTGCTCCAGGTGCCTTCGCCAGTCCGGGTCCATGGCGGTGGCGACGACCGGGAACAGGTAGAGCACGCCCAGCACGGTCCCGATCGCCACCGCCGAGTCCCGGATGGCGACGGCCAGGCCCAGGGCTATCAGGGCGACCAGGCCCAGGTAGAGGACCGAGCCGGCGGCGGCGCGCAGGTCGGGCCCGGTCAGGTCCAGCGGCGGGTAGCCGCGGGCCGGGGTCAGGCCACGGCCGGGCAGGATGAGCCGCCCGGCCAGCATCGAGGCCAGCACCGCCAGCGTGCCAGTGACCAGCACCAGCCCGGTCACGATGGCCGCCTTGGCGGCCAGCACGGTGCCCCGGCGGGGCGAGGCGGCCAGCGTGACCTTGATCATGCCGGTGCTGTACTCGCCGGTGACGGCCAGCACGGCCACGATGACCGCGACCGCCTGGCCGAGGTCGATCCCGGTCAGGCTGACCTTGGCCGGGTCCAGGCCGCAGCCCGCCGTCGGGCAAGTGACCGCGGCCGCCGTCACCGCGCCGATCAGCGCGGTCAGCACCGCCAGCGCGACCAGCAGCCAGAACGTGCCGGGCAGCGTGCGGAGCTTGGTCCACTCGGCGTGCAGGCTCTCGATCATGCGTCCCGCCGGCGCAGCAGAAAGAGGGCCAGGGCCAGCGCGGCGGCAGTCCAGGCGGCCAGCACGGCCAGCCCGGCCCACGGGGCCAGCGGGAAATACCCGGCCTGAGCCGCGTAGATGTCGGTGACCTGGTGGTACTGCGGCAGCGTGGCCTGGACGGCGAACGCGGCCGCCGGGGTCAGCCGCAGCACCCAGTCCTGGACCCCGAGCGGCAGTACCGGGGCGGCCACGCAGAACATGTAGGGCAGGACGATCACCACGATGGCGGCCGTGACCGCGCCCGCGCTGCGCCGCAGCACGGTGCCGAGGGCCAGCGCGAGCATGGCGGCCAGCGCCAGCACGGCCGCGGTGCCGGCGATCACCCGCACCTCGGTGAACGCCGTGACCGGGAAGAGGTAGACCCCGCTGGCGCGCAGCGTCCGCTGGCCGAACACGACCACCACGGCCGAGCTGACCAGGCCGGTCAGGAAGGTCACCGCGCCGATCACCGCGGCCTTGGCGGCCAGCACCCGGCCCCGGTGCGGGGCCGCGGCCAGCGTGGTCCTGATCAGCCCGCGCCGGTACTCGGCGGTCATGAACATCGCCGCCACGACGACGATCCCGACCAGCCCGGCGAACGTCCCGATCAGCGTCTGGGCGATCGTGACGCCGTTCCCGGTGGCCCCGGTCACCATCGGCGCGATGTCGCCGGTGCCGCTCACCGTGAACGTACCCGCGGCCTGACGGAAGCCCGAGGACGGCCCCGGCGCCGGGCCGCCGGCCGCGCCGATGTCGTCGCCTGTCCACGAGCCGGCCGCCCAGTGGCCGGCCAGGCCGACGTGGTCCAGGACGCCGGTGTCCTGGGTCGGGGCGGTGTCGGCGCCCGACGTGCCGTACATGGACGACGCGAACTGCGGCGAGGTGGCGAACAGCCCGCCCTGCACCGCCGTCGCCGGCAGCGCGGGCAGCCGGACGGTGCCCACCCTGGTCCAGCGCGTCCCGTCGGCCGAGTCGTAGCCGGTCACGGTGTCGCCGTGGCGGGTCAGCCGCAGCCAGCGCGGGGACGCGGCCGACACCCGGCCAGGCAGGCCCGCGATGTCGCCGGTGTAGTCGTACTGCATGCGCACGCCGTTGGCGCCGGTGACCATCATCGCCGCGTAGGCCGAGCCCTCTGTGGTGCTGGCCTTGATGATGATTCCGGCCTTGGCCCAGGGCATGAGGCCGGCCCGGGTGGCGTTGCCGGGCCGCTGGGTCCCGGCGAAGGCCGGGAGGCGGCCGGTGAGCCCGGTCACCCGGGCCGTGATGGTGCCGTCCCCGTCCAGGGAGCGGCGGACGAAGTAGAAACTGTCGGTCACCGCGACACCGCCCGGGCCCAGCGTGGGCTGGCACGAGGAGACGTTGCACGAGCCGCTCTGGCTGGGCCCGAGGCCGAGCGCCATGGTCACCCCGGCCGCGATCAGCAGGCCGATGACCCAGCCGCGGACGGTGCGGAACTTGGTCCACTCGGCGTGGACGGCGGCGATCATCGCGCGGCCTCCGCCCGGTAGTCCACGACGTCCCTGGTCAGCTCGAGGTACGCCTCCTCCAGCGTGGCCCGGTGCGCGGACACCTCCGCGAACGGGACCCCGGCCGCCGACAGCAGGGTCACGATCTGCTGCGGGGGCAGCCCCGAGATGATGAGGGTGTCCGGGCCCGAGCTGGCGACCTGTGCGCCAGCCTTGGTGAGCGCGCTGTCCGCCGGGGCCGGCGCCGAGGTGCGCAGCGTGACCCGGTCGCCGGACACCGCCGCGATCAGCTCGCGGATGCTGGTGTCGGCGATGACCCGGCCGCGGCCCACCACCACCAGGTGGTCGGCGGTGTCCTGCAGCTCGCTCATCAGATGACTGGAGACCAGCACCGCCCGGCCCTGCGCGGCCAGCGCGGCCAGGAAACGGCGCATCCAGATGATGCCCTCGGGGTCCATGCCGTTGAACGGCTCGTCCAGCATCAGCACCCGCGGGTCGCCGAGCAGCGCCGCCGCGATGCCCAGCCGCTGCCGCATGCCCAGCGAGTAGCCGCCCGCCCTTCGCCGGATCACTGAGTCCAGGCCCGCCTGGGCCACGACCTCGTCGACGCGCCGGGCGGTCAGCCCCTGGGAGTGGGCCAGCCACAGCAGGTGGTTGCGGGCACTGCGGCTGGGCTGCAGCGCGCCCGCGTCCAGCAGCGCGCCGACGTGGGTCAGCGGGTGCCGCAGCGACCGGTAGGGCATCCCGCCGATCAGCGCCGTGCCCTCGTCGGCGGTGTCCAGGCCGAGGATGACCCGCATGGTGGTCGACTTGCCGGCGCCGTTCGGCCCGACGAAGCCGGTGACCTGTCCCGGCCGGACGGTGAACGTCATCCCGTCCAGCGCCAGCGCCGTTCCGTACCGCTTGCGCAGCCCGCTGACTTCGATGTTGGCGACTTCAGTGTTCATGGCTGGCAGTTCTACGCCGGGGGTGGTGCCGGCCCGGTGTCGCCGGCTGACACCTGGCTGACACCGGCTCACCTGGCATTCTCTTGACCCATGAGGGTGCTGGTGGTCGAGGACTTTGAGGTGCTGGCGACGGCGATAGGGACCGGGCTGCGCCGGGAGGGGCTGGCGGTGGACGTCGCGCTGGACGGGGATGACGCGCTGGAGCGCCTGGCCGTCACCCGGTATGACGTGGTGGTGCTGGACCGGGACCTGCCCGGAACCCACGGCGACGAGGTGTGCCGCACGATCGTGGCGGGCGGCGCGGGCAGCCGGGTACTGATGCTGACCGCGGCCAGCGCGGTGCGCGAGCGGGTGGCGGGGCTGGGCCTGGGGGCCGACGACTACCTGCCCAAGCCGTTCGACTTCGCCGAGCTGGTCGCCCGGGTCCGGGCCCTCGGCCGCCGGTCGGCAACGGCGGTGCCGCCGGTGCTGGAGGGCGGCGGCATCGCCCTGGACCCCGGCCGCCGGGTGGCGTTCCGCGACGGCCGGCGGCTGGAGCTGAGCCCGAAGGAGTTCGCGGTCCTGGAGTGCCTCCTGGCCGCGGCCGGGCAAGTGGTCTCGGCCGAGGAACTGCTCGAGCGGGCCTGGGATGAGGCGGCCGACCCGTTCACCACCGCGGTCAAGTCGACGATCAAGCGGCTGCGGACCCGGCTGGGTGATCCGCCGGTCATCCATACCGTCCGCGAGGGCGGCTACCGGATCGGGGAGCCGTAGTGCTGTCGCTGCGGACCAAGCTGGCGCTGCTCTACGCCGGCGCCTTCTTCCTGGCCGGCGGCGTGCTGATCACGGTCGGGTTCCTGGGCTTCAGGCAGACGGCGCGGGTCGGCACTTCTCCCGGCCAGCCCGCGGCCCACGTGACCAGCGGCCCACTCCTGCCCCAGGCCATCGCCCTGATCGTGCTGGCCGTGGCCTCGTACTGGCTCGGCTGGCTGATCGCCGGGCGGCTGCTGCGGCCGCTGCGCGTGATCACCGCCACCGCCCGCGAGATCTCGGCCACCAACCTGCACCGGCGGCTCAGCCTGGGCCACGGGCAGGATGAGTTCCGCGAGCTGGGGGAGACCCTGGACGACCTGTTCGGCCGGCTGGAGGCGGCGTTCGAGTCGCAGCGGAACTTCGTCGCCAACGCCTCGCACGAGCTGCGGACACCGCTCACCGCCGAGCGGACCGTGCTCCAGGTCGCGCTGGCCGACCCCGAGGCCGGGCACGGGCCGCTGCGGCCCGCCTGCCAGGAGGTGCTGGCCCTGGGCCAGCAGCAGGAACGGCTCATCGACGCGCTGCTGACGCTGGCCCGCGGCGAGCAGGGCCTCGAGCGGCCGGAGCCTTTCGACCTGGCCGAGGTCACCGCCAAGGTGCTGGCCGGCCGCCGTGCTGAGGCCGAGCGCCGGGGGCTGGATCTCCGCGCCGCGCTTGGCGCGGCGCCGGCCTCGGGCGACCCCAGCCTGGCCGGGAGCCTGGTGGCCAACCTGGTGGACAACGCGCTGCGGCACAACCTGCCCGGCTCGTCCGGTGGCTGGATCTCGGTCGAGACGTCCGCGTCGGCCGGGCGGGCCGTGGTGTCGGTGCGCAACAGCGGGCCGGTGATCCCGGCGGGACAGGTCGCCCGGCTGTTCCAGCCTTTTCAGCGGCTCGGGGCCGAGCGGGTCAGGCGCTCTGGTTCCGGGGATGGCCCGGTTCCGGCTGGCGGTCACGGGCTGGGGCTGGCCATCGTCCGCGCCATAGCCGACGCCCACGGCGCCGAGCTCACGGCGCGGGTTCAGCCCGAGGGCGGGCTGGGCATCGAGGTCGCGTTCGGGGCCCTGACCGCGATCCCTCCTGCTGATAACAGCAAGAAGCGCGGGCGCCTCTAGCGGTGGGCGTCGCCTCGACTCGCGGGCGCCTCTAGGGGTGGGCTTCGCCCCGGCTTCGGTGGCCCCGGTTCGGGCTGTCCGGATCTTGCCTTGTGGTGCCGCCGGAAGGTGCGGCGTCATGATCGCGGTGACTTTTCGGACAATATGTCTGAAAAGTCACCGCGATCATGGAGCTCATCGAAGTGATCATGATGAGCAGGTCTTGCCAAGGGGAGATGTGAAGCACATACTTCGAAGTATGTCTTTCACATATGTGAGGCGGGCTCGTGGCGGCTCGAGCCGGGCCCGTCGTGGCTCGAACCGGGCCCGTCGTGGCTCGGGGTGGACCGACGTCTACCTAGCCTCGGGGGCCAGGGCCGTGTCCGCCGCCGGCGACCTCCTGGCCGCCATCGCCCTCGTGCTTGAGCTGCAGCAGCGGGGGATGGGCGGCTTCGCCGTGGCCGCGCTGCTCATCGCCGAGGCCGTGCCGCCCGTGCTGCTCGTCCGCTGGGCAGGCCGGCTGGCCGACCGGGTCGACAGCCGGTGGCTGCTGGTCCTGGCCGGGCTGGCCCAGGCCGCGGTGTGCGTGGGGCTGGCCTTCGCCAGCGGGCTGGCCGAGATCATCGCGCTGATCGCGGTGCTGGCCGCGGGGCTGGCGCTGACCCAGCCGTGCCTGTCCGCGCTGGTGCCGGAGATGGTGGGGCCGGACGACCTGCCGCGGGCGACCGCGCTGAGCCAGACGGCCACCGCGGCGGCCACGATGCTGGCGCCGGCGCTGGCCGGGGTGCTGATGGGCCACTTCGGGCTGCGGGTGCCGCTGCTGGCCGACGCGGCCACCTACCTGGCCATCGCCGTGGCGGGCGGGCTGATCAGGACCCGCCGCGGGGGCCGGGCCCAGCCGGTCACGCCGTCGGCCGGGAAGAAGCAGGAGACCGGCTGGCGCCTGCGCCAGGACCAGCTGGTCTGGGCGGCGGTGGTGCTCATCGGCGCCGTGGTGACCGCGGCCGGCCTGGTCAACGTCGCCGAGGTGTTCCTGATCCGCGGCACCCTGCACGCCTCGGCCACGGTCTACGGGCTGCTGGACAGCGTGTGGATCGCGGCCACCATAGCCGGGGCCTGGCTGCTGGCCCGGCGCCGGCCGGACGACTGGGCGCTGGGCCGGGCGCTGCTGGGCACGCTGGCGCTGACCTGCCTGAGCGTGGCCGCCTTCGCGGTGGTGCCGGCGGTCGGCTGGCTGGTGCCGGTCAGCCTGCTGGGCGGCCTGGGCAACGGCGGGGTCAACAACGCGGCCGGCGTGCTCATCGGCCGCCGGGCCCCGGCGGCCGCGCGCGGTCAGGCGTTCGCCGTGCTCGGCGCGGTGGTCAGCGCGGCCACCACGGCGGGCTACCTGCTGGGCGGGCTGCTGCTGGCGCTGATCCCGGTGCGGGCCACCATCGCCGCCGCGGGCCTGGCCGGGCTGGCGGTGACGGCGGCGTTCGCGCTCCCGGTGCTGCGGGCCTGCCGCCGCGAGCGCGCCCAGACCCAGACCCAGACCGAGCCCCAGACCCAGACCGAGCCCCAGACC
>Ga0102924_1007063_pt1 | contig 10392 bp, 8 predicted proteins | sample PaiPotPPM11metaG_FD_80116 | JGI IMG/M metagenome (GOLD analysis project Ga0102924, IMG submission 80116) | Iron sulfur acid spring bacterial and archeal communities from Banff, Canada, to study Microbial Dark Matter (Phase II) - Paint Pots PPM... ...
CCGCCGTGGACCCGCGCCACAGACACGTCATCGTGGCTGTGCAGGCCGGCACCGGCAACAGCATCGTCGTGCTTAGCGACCGCACCACCAAGATCACCGCCCGGATTCACCTCCCCGCATCCGCCCTGGTCACTCCGATGGCGGCGAGCCCGGCCCATGGCGTGATCTACGCCGGGGTCAACGGCGAGGTCTGGGTCATCGGAGCCAGGAGCTCCAGGGTGCTGGCGCGGATTCCCGCCGCCCTGCTAACGGACGGCTTCGCCGTGGATGACCGGGACAACGTCCTCGGCGTGCTGGGAGAAGAGACGCTGACGATGATCGACGGCCGGACGCACCAGGCGCTGGCCCCGGTGGACGTGACCAACGGCACGGAAGATGCCGGTGCCCAGGCCGAGGGCTTCGACCCGCAGACCCGCACCTTCTACGCGGACGTCGAGTGCGACCCGGCCAGCTGGGTGACGGCCGTCAGCGAGCAAACCGGCAAGGTCGTCGCCACGATCAGCACTCAGGGCGCGCTCCGGACGCTGGCCGTGGACACCAGCCGGAACGTCGTCTTCGCCGTCGACTATGTCAGCGGCGACGTCCTGGTCATCAACGCGCGCACGAACAAGGTCATCACCACCCTGGGCGTCGGAACGCATCCCGGCGCGGTGGCCGTGAATCCAGTGACCGGCCGGGCCTATGTGGCGAACTCCTCCCGGACGCTCTCGGTGCTGGGGCCGGCGAGTGCCAGTGCCCGGCCGACGGACGGGGCCGGCCGGGCCGCCGGGCCGCAACGCGGATTCTGCGGCTAACCCGGCCCTGGCGGGGCGTGGCCCTCGGCCGGGCGGGTCAGTGCCGCCGCGACCCGCCGCGCCTCGCGCAGGCCGCTTCCTATCGCGCCGTCCACGAAGCCGCCCCAGAGGCTGGCGTTATCGCTCGACGCGAAGTGCACGACGCCCGCCGGCTGCTGCAACTATCAGGCGGAAGCCGGGCGGAAGGCCGGAGCGACTTCCGTCATGAGCAAGTCGCAGGTCTCCTTCTTGCGCGCCCCGGAGCCGAGCGTGGCGTCCGAGAAGATCAGCTCGTCGGCGCCGGCCTCCCGGTACCGGCCGACGATGTCGGTCACCTCGGCCGGAGTCCCCGCGATCACCGGCCGCCCCGGGTCCGCCTCGGTCGCCTCTCTCTTCCTGTCCCGCACCCAGCCGGCGTCGGTGGACAGGTACAGCATCCCCTGCGTGGAAACATGAATCTCGGCCGGATCGCGGCCGATCTGCTCGCAGTGCTCGCGCAGCACCGACATCTTGTGCGCGAGCACCTCGGGAGTCGTCCACGCGTTCCACTCGTCGGCGTAGCGCGCGACGACCCGCAGCATGCGCCGCTCGCCGCTCCCGCCGATCAGCAGCGGCAGCGGGTCCTGCACCGGGGCCGGCTGGTTCGGCGCGTCGGTCAGCCGGAAGTACTGGCCGCTGAACGTGGTCCGGCGCTGGCGCAGCAGCGAGGTCAGGATCTGCGTCGCCTCCTCGAACCGGTCCATCCGCTCGCGCAGGCTGCCGAGGGGGATGCCGTAGGCGGCATGCTCGTTCAGCTGCCACCCGGCGCCGATGCCGAGCGTCAGCCGACCGTGGCTGACCTGGTCGACCGCCGCCGCGATGTTGGCCAGCACCGCCGGGTGCCGGTAGGTCACGCTGGTGACCAGCGAGGCCAGCCGGACCCGCGGGACCAGCGCGGCGAGCGCGGATATGACCGACCAGCACTCGAGCATGTCCCCGTCGCCCGGCTCCGGACGGTTGGGCATGAAGTGATCGGCGATGTAGACGCCGTCCCAGCCCGTCTGCTCGCAGTAGGCCGTGATCTCGTAAATGTCATCCCAGGGCTGCGTCACCGCGGGCCAGATGCTGAAGCGCACCAGGGCATGCTACGACCCGGCCCCCGCCGGGCCGGCAGGCCGGCCCGGTTAGGCGGGCGCGGTCAGGGATCTCGACCCGCTGGCCAGCACCGTGGAGATGAGCGCACGGGCCGCGGATCGCTGGCTGGCCCGCGGGCTGGCCAGCAGGACCAGGTCGATCGTCCCCAGCTCGGGCAGCCGGTGACCAGCGCCGAGCGCGCTGAGCTGGACCGGCACCAGGCTCGCGGCCATGGCCGAGATGCCGATGCCCGCGGCGACGGCCGCTATCAGGCCGTTGACCCCGCGGCAGACGCAGGCACTGCGGTAGGGCAGGTGGGCGTGGTCGAGCGCGCGCCGCATCTCGGTACGGGACAAGCTCGGAGCCGGGTAGACCACGAGCGGCAGCGGCCTCGACATATCGAGCCGGGTGGAGGGCGTGCCCACCCACACCAGCCGGTCCCGCTTGACGATCTGCCCGCGCTCCTCGCCGCTCGGACGCTTGCCGATGAACACGTCGAGCTTGTCGCCCTGCAGGCGCTGGTGCAGGAAGCCGCTCTGGTCGACGGTCAGGTCGAAGTCAACCAGCGGATTGTCCCGGCGGAAGTCCCGCAGGATCTGCGGCAGGCGGGTCAGAGCGAGGTCGTCGGAGATGCCCACGCGCAGCCGCCCGCGCGGCCGCGACTCGCTGAAGTAGGCCGCGGCCTGCTCGTGAGCGGTCAGGATCTTGCGCGCGAACCCGATCATCGCCTCGCCGTCGGGGGTCATCGATACCGAGTGCGTGTCCCGCAGCACCAGGGTGCGGCCCGCCTGCCGCTCCAGGCGACGGACGTGCTGGCTCACGGTCGGCTGCTGGATGCCAAGCCGGGCAGCAGCACGCGTGAAACTGCCGGTCTGTTCTACAGCGAGAAGTGTGGCCAGGAGTTGCGGATCATACACGCCTATAACATAACACAATAACTGTTAGATTAGTAATTGAGGTTCCTTATAAGCAAGGAAGGGCCGAGAATAACAGTACAAGCGACCAGGAAGGCCCTCCCGTGATAACCGCCGAGGAAATTCGGCAACCAAGAGGCGCCTTCGGTGCCCTCGCGTCCCGCAACTATCGTATTTACCTCACCGGGCAGCTGCTGGCCAACACCGGCACCTGGATGCAGAGCATCGCCCAGGACTGGCTGGTCCTGACGCTGACCCGTAGCTCGGCCGCGGTCGGCGTGACCATGGCGCTCCAGTTTCTGCCCATCCTGATATTCGGTATGCACGCCGGTCTCATTGCTGACCGATTCCCTAAGCGGCGCATCCTGCTCATCACGCAATCTCTTAATGCCACCGCGACGCTGACGCTGGCGCTTATCACAATTTCCGGCGCGGTGCGCGCCACCGACATTTACGGGTTCGCGCTGCTGGCCGGCCTGATATTCGCCTTCGACGGCCCGGCCCGGCAGTCGTTCGCCGCCGAGGTCGTCCCGGCCAGCCGGCTCGGCGCGGCGATCGCGCTGAACGGTGCCGTGTTCCAGGCCACCAGGCTCATCGGCCCGGCCGTCGCCAGCCTGCTCATTGCCAGGGTCGGGCCCGGCTGGGTGTTCGCGGTCAACGCGGCCTGCTACCTCGGCCCGACGATAGGACTCCTTCGCCTCCGGCAGTCAGAACTCGCGCCGCCGCCGGCCGCCGTCCACGAGGCCCAGGCGGTGCGGACCGCCGCACGGTACGTGCGCCGGCGACCGGACCTGCTGCGGACGCTGTTCCTGGTCGGGATCGTCGGCACGTTCGGCCTCAACTTCCCGATCGTGCTCACCGCGATGGCGAAATGGGCATTTCACGGCAACGCCGGGACCTACGGCCTGTTCAACATCAGCCTGGCGATCGGCTCGGTCACCGGCGCGCTGCTGGCCGGGACCGCCGCCCGTCCCCCGCGCTATCTCATCGTGATCTCGGCCGCCGCGTTCGGGCTGCTCCAGCTCGGCGCCGCCGCGGCGCCGGGCATGGCCGTGTTCCTGGCCCTGCTGGTCGGCATGGGCTTCGCCAACCTGGCCTTCCAGGCGATGGCCAACGCCTCGGTGCAGCTGTCGGTCGATCCCCGGCTGCGCGGTCGCATCATGGGCCTGTACATGCTGGTGTTCATCGGCGGCACGCCCTTCGGCGCCCCGGTCATCGGCGTGCTGACCAACCACCTGGGCGCCCGGGCCGGCATGGCCATCTGCGGCGCCCTGCCCGCCCTGGCGGCCGCCGCCGTGGCCGCGGCAGCGATCCGCAGGCATCGAGCCGGTGCTGGCCCTGGCCTGCAGGAGCCACCCGCGCCGGAGAGGCTCACCCGCGTCCCGGATGACAGCGGCGGGTGCCCGCTGAGAGTTCACAGTCACGATTACATGATTCGGCACCGAGAGCTTGATCGCCAGGTCAGCCCACCGCGGTCAGGCGGCCGGGAGAACCTCGGCGAGGGGGAAGAGGTCTCGCCAGGGCAAGTCGGAGGTGACTCCGCGCAGCGATGCGACCGTGGCTCCGGCCGCGCGCCCGGCGGCGACGCCGGGGAGGGAATCCTCGACCACGAGGCACCGGGAGATGTCCACGCCCAGCGTTCGTGCCGCTAGCAGGTACCCTTCCGGGTCCGGCTTGCAGGCGGTCACGTCATCGAGCGTCACGACCGTGTCCGCAGCCACGCCGGCCGCCTTGAGCCGGACCGTAGCGAGCTGCCGCTGTGCGCTGGTCACGATGGCCCACGGCAGCCCGAGCGCTCCGAGCCGGGCCAGCAGCAAGGATGCTCCCGGCATCACGGTGACTTCTGTGACGTCCGCGCACTCAAGGTCCGCGAACCGGGCGGCCCGCTCGGCCAGTGACTTGGCACTGAGCCCGGGGAAGATCCGCCGGATGCCCTCCGCGGCCGGCGCGCCGCGCATGAACTCCTGCAGCCGGTCGGCAGCGACGCCGTACTCGGTGCACCAGTCCGCGCGGGCTCGCCTGAACGAGGCCTCCGAGTCGATGAGCGTGCCGTCCATGTCGAACAGCACGGCCGCCAGGCTGGACAGGTCCGGGAGGCTGGCCCGGCCGGCGTCAAGCGGCATGGAACACCGGCACCTTCCGCTGGCGCAGCCCGCGGACGGTCGGATGGCTGTCGTCGGCGTCGGTGATCACGCCCGCTACCCCGGAGAGCTCGACGACCGAGAAGGCGGCGACCGTGCCGAGCTTGTCGCTGGAGGCGAGCACGTAGGTATCCGCCGCCCGGCCGACCAGGAACCGCTCCATCGCTGCCTCGTCGGGGTCATTGGTGGTAAACCCCTCGTCGACGTGGACCCCGGCCACCCCGAGCAGGTACAGGTCAGCGGAGATCTTGCTGGCCGCGTCCGCGGCCGCCGCTCCGCAGACGCTGGCCGGCTGCTTGAGAATGCGGCCGCCGAGCATGAAGAGGTCGACCGTCGGGTGCTTGACGAGCTCGGCCGCCGTCGCCGGGCTCGGCGTCACGACCAGCACCTTGAGGTTCTCGGGCAGCGCCTGAGCGACCGCGTGCACGGTCGTGCCACCGCCGAGGATTACCGTGGTGCCGGGCGTGATCAGCTGGGCGGCCCGGGCCGCGATGCGGCGCTTGCTCTCGGTCGCCACCCTGAGCCGGGTCTCGAATTCCCCGCGCGCCGGCGACACCGGGAGCGCCCCGCCGTAGACACGCTGGCAGAGCCCGGCAGCGGCGAGTTCCCGCAGGTCCCGCCGCAGACTGTGCTCGGAGATCCCGAGCTCGATCGCGAGATCGCGGGCAACTAGCTTGCCGTCCTGATGAAGCCTCGTGAGCAGCAGGCCACGACGTTCTGCAGCGAGCATCCTGGTTCCTTTTCTCCGCCGCCGAAGGTCAGCGCATCACGCCGGCCGCCGGGTTAGGGCCTCCATCGACTGCCGGGCCTCGGGGAGGGCAAGGAAGTCGCCAGTTCCGCTGATGCCGGGCACCTGGACGAAACGAGCGTCGACCTGGTGGCCGCGAATCGAGTACTCAACGATACCGGCGGCCCCCGGACCGAACTTCAGGTCCGGCTCGGCCGCCGGGGAAAAGGAGAGCGAGGGTGCCCAGACCGTCATGACGGCCCGGTCGGCCGTGCACCGGTAACGGTGGACGTGCCCGTTGGCGACCACCCGCAGGCTGGCACCGCGGAACGTGGCCAGTATCCGGTCTCTTGGCGCCGCGGGCAGCGTAACGTTCTGCCGCTCTCCGTCGTCGATGACCAGCGGCTTGTGCAAGAACAGCATGACCTGCCTTCGGGCGGCACCGGCCGCCACGTCTTCCAGCCACGCCCATTGCTCGCTCTCCTCGGGCAGGCCCGAGCCGCACAGCTCGCTGTTGATGCCGGCGAACGCCCACCCGGCCGCGTCGAGGGCCGCGTCGCCGTGCAGAACGAACCGGTCGCTCCCCCACGTCGAGCGAAAGGCCTGCACCCGCCGGCTGCTCACGCCGATGCCCTGCCACGGCTCGGCCGCGCACTCGCCCACGTCGTGATTGCCCGGCAGCACCCGCAGCGGCGCGTCGATCCGTTCATGGATGCGCATCGCCGCGTCCCGGTCCGGCGCCGAGTCGGGATCGAGGATGACGACATCGCCGGTGTGGACGACGAGATCGGGCTGGGCGACCTGGTTGAGGTAGTCGACCAGGCGCTCGGCGTTGCCGTGCCCGAGGCCGCCGAGGTGCGAGATGTGGGTGTCGGAGAACTGGACAATCCGCATGGAGCCTCCTAGCTCGCCAGCCGCCGGGTCGCGATCGCCGCCCCGTCGCACATTGCCGCCAGCTTGGCCCAGGCGATCTCCGGGTCGACCAGATCCAGACCGGCGACTGTCGCGAAGCCGCAGTCGGCGCTGGCGATGACGTTCTCGGCGCCGACCGCCGCGGCGAACCGCAAGATGCGCTGGGCGACCAGCTCGGGGTGCTCGATAAAACTGCTCGTTGAGTCGATCACGCCGGGGAGCAGGACCTTTCCGTCGGGCAGCCTGACGTCCTCGAAGAGGGCCCACTCATGCTCATGGCGGGGGTTGGCGGCCTCGAAGGAGATCCCCTGCGGCTTCGCCTTGAGCACCAGGTCGAGGAAGGAGGCCAGCGGCACGTCGTGGTTATGCGGCCCCTGGTAGTTGCCCCAGCAGATGTGCAGCCGCACGGCCTCGCCGGGGATGTCGCGGATCGCGTGGTCGATCGCCGCCAGCCGCATCGCCACCTCGGCCCGGAACTCCCCCGCCGTGCAGCCGGGGTTGTTGCTCCAGATGCCGGGGATGTCGGGGCAGTCGAGCTGGAGGGTGATCCCCGCGGCATGGATCGCGTCGTACTCGGCCTTCATCGCGTCGGCCAGGGCGAAGAGGTACTGCTCGGTGCTGGCGTAGAACGCGTTCGGCATCCACAGCTCGATCACCCCGGGCGAGGCCGCGGTCAGAAACGCCGGCTGATCCCCGGCCGAGGACCGGAGGTTCTGAACGTCAGCCTCGACCTGCTCCGTGCCGATGTAGGCCACGGGCCCCTGGCAGACCGGGGTGGTGGTGATGGCCGACCGCGGCAGCCGGGTGGCGAAGAACTCCGGAAACTCGTCGGCCCCGCGGGGACGGTGGCGGGCCGGCCGCTCCCCGCGGAAGCCGGTGAGGCGCTGCGTGACGTAGGTGGCGTAGCTCGGCTTGCTCGCCTCGCCGTCGCTGACGATGTCGATCCCGGCCTCGAGCTGGCGCCGCACGAGCTGCTCGACGGAGGCCTTCACTTGTCCGGCGTCACTGAGGTCGGACAGCGCCGGCGGCCGGGGCAGGCTGCCCGTGTGCGTCGTCCGGAATCCACCTGCTCGTTGATTCACGTTCCGTCCCTTCATGGCCAGCCGCCCGGAGGCCGTCTGCCGGGGCCGCCCTGACTGCTTACCAGCTACGCGATCGACTCCGATGTCCCCGTCAACCAGGGAATTCATCTCGTGAGCCACGATGCTGGCGGCTGAAGTCAAACTCGGGCGATACACGCGCCGGCCGCACCGCGAATGAACGTTGATGCTTGGATGAACTTCTCGTTTCTGTCCTATTCCTATACGAAGCTGCTCGCTACGTTCAAGTCGGTGAGCGACAGAGCCCGCCGAGCAGGACCCAACTCCGGAAGGACAAGCGGGATGTTCAGGTGCAAGCGCGTAGCGAGGAAGGGCCTCGGATTCGGCGTGGCCGTGTCGCTCGCCCTGGCGGCCGGATCGCTGGCGGGCTGCAGCAGCGCGGCGACGCCAGCGTCGTCCAGCGGCGGCGGCAAGCCCGTGCTGACGATGGGACTGACGAACTACACCTCGACGCTCAATCCAGCGATCGCCGGCGGCGGCGACCAGTCGATGCCGATTGACCTGGCCTACGAGTCGCTGACTCACTTCAAGCCGAACGGCGCCATCGGCCCCGGGCTCGCCACTTCATGGCACTACATCGGGAAGACCAACACCGAGTTCGCCTTCACGCTCCGCCACGACGCCCGATTCTCGGACGGGACGCTGGTCACCGCAAGCGCGGTCAAGGCGTGGCTCGACTACGCGTACTTCAAGGTCAAGGGCAGTATCACCAGCAGCCTCAAGCTGAAGGACATCACTACGTCAGGCCAGTGGACCGTGATACTCCACCTCGCCGCGCCGAACTCCACCATGCCGTACATGCTGTGCGAGGCCGAGATGTTCGGTTTCATCGGCTCGCCGAAGGCGATCGCGCACGCGTCGACGCTCGGCACGGGAACCGATGGCGCGGGACCCTACATAGCGGTGCCGTCGCAGTCGGTCGCGGGCAGCACCTATGTCTTCCGGCCCAACCCGCACTACTACAACCAGTCGGCGGTGCACTTCTCGAAGGTGGTCGTGAAGATCATCAACTCGCCGACCACCATGATCGAGGCGATCAAGTCGGGGCAGCTCAACGTCGCGGCCGGCGACATCACGACGGCGGCCACGGCCAAGGCCGCCGGGCTTGACGTCATCACCGCGCCCAGCGGATTCGACCAGATCCTGCTGCTCGACCGCGGCCCCAGGACCCCCGACGGCTCAACCGCGAACCCGCTGGCCAGCGTGAAGGTCCGGCAGGCGCTGAACTACGCGATCAACCGGGCGACGGTGACCCGGGCGATCTACGGCAATTACGGGGTCCCGACGGCCGAGCTCGGTAGCTCGGACGGCCTCGTGCCGAGCATGCAGAACTACTACCCGTACAACTCGGCCAAGGCGAAGTCGCTGCTCGCAGCGGCCGGCTTCCCGCACGGCTTCACCCTGAACATCACGTCGGAGACCGCATTCGGCACGCTCGCCGACCCGGTGCTCGAGGCGGTCGCCAAGGAGTACAGCGCGATCGGCGTGACGCTCAAGATCACCTCTCCGGCGAGCCTGCCGCAGTGGGTCGGCCAGGTCGAGGGCGGATCGTACGACGCGGCCGGGTTCGTGGCCACGGCATTCGCTCCGATATCGGACTGGTACACCTACTTCCTCGCCCCCAAGGGCCTGGAGAACCAGCACGGCTGGGATGACCCGACGCTCGATGCGCTGGTCAAGAAGGGCGAGGCGTCGCTGTCGCCGGGCCAGTACTGGCAGTCGATGACCCGCAGGATCGTCACCCAGGCGGACGAGATCCCGATCTTCAATTTCGACGCCTTCTGGTTCACCGCGAAGAACATCGGCGGCCTGTCGTACAGCGCCGACAACGGCACGCCGTACCCGTCCGAGTGGTACGCCAGGTGAGCACGCTCTCGTGGGTCGCTCCGCGCCGGAGCGACCGCGCCGCCGGGGCCAGGGACACGGTCCTGGGCCCCGTGCTGCGGGTCGTGCTACGCCGGTGCGTGATGACGGTGCCGCTGCTGTTCGTCGTCTCCGCGCTGACCTTCGTGCTCGTCTCGCTGACGCCAGGCAACGCGGCCGAGCAGATCCTCGGGACGCAGGCCACCAAGGCTGAGTACGCCGCCTTCGACCGCGCGCTCGGCCTGAACCTCCCGCTCTATGAGCAATACTGGAACTGGCTGCGCCACGCGCTGACCGGCAACCTCGGGCATTCGATCTTCACCAACCAGCCGGTGGCCCAGGCGATCGGCCAGCGCCTGCCGGTCACTCTCTCCCTCCTGGTCGGGGCGCTGCTCGTCGCCGTGGTGGTCGGCATCGGCCTGGGCGTGTTCTCGGCGCTGCGGGGCGGCGCCGCCGGGCGGGCCATCGACGTGCTCTCCCTGATCGGATTCAGCCTGCCGGACTTCTGGGTCGGGGCCGAGCTGATCGTGATCTTCGCCGTCTGGCGCAACTGGTTCCCGGCGACCGGGTACGTCTCGCTCTCGGCCTCGCCGACCGGGTGGCTCCACTCGCTGGTCCTGCCCGTGGCCGCCCTCTCGCTGTACGGCATCGCGGCGACGGCCAAGCAGACCCGTGAGGCCATGCTCGACGTCCTGGGCAGCGAGTACATCCGCATGGAGCGGGCGAACGGCATCTCGCCCGTGGTGATCGTATTCCGGCACGCGCTGCGCAACGCATCGATGCGGGTCGTCACGGTGCTCGGCCTCCAGGCGGTCGGCCTGCTCGGCGGCACCGTGCTGGTCGAGAACG
>Ga0102924_1007064_pt1 | contig 10392 bp, 9 predicted proteins | sample PaiPotPPM11metaG_FD_80116 | JGI IMG/M metagenome (GOLD analysis project Ga0102924, IMG submission 80116) | Iron sulfur acid spring bacterial and archeal communities from Banff, Canada, to study Microbial Dark Matter (Phase II) - Paint Pots PPM... ...
AAGGCGCTTGCCTGGTTGATGGAGCACGTTGACGTGGTCGACCCGGAGGGTCAGCCGATCGATCGGGCCGAACTGGAGCCGTCGCCCGAAGCGGCGGATACCGCTTCGGAAGCCGCAGGGGCCCAAGCCGCTGCGGAGCACGCAGACGAGGAGACCCCAAGCTGATGCAGCCCGTGTACAACTACCTGGTCCCCACCGTCGTGGAGTCCACCAACCGCGGTGAGCGGGCCTACGACCTGTACTCCCGGCTCCTCAAGGAGCACATCATCATGCTGGGCACCCCGATCGACGACACGATCGCCAACCTGGTGTGTGCGCAGATGCTGTATCTCCAGTACGAGAACGCGGACCGTGACATCAACCTCTACATCAACTCACCGGGTGGTGACATCACCGCCCTGTTCGCCATCTACGACACGATGCAGTTGGTGAAGAACCCCATCGCCACGTGGTGCTACGGCCAGGCGGCGTCCGCCGCCGCGGTCCTGCTGGCGGCCGGCGCGCCGGGCAAGCGCCACTGCCTGCCGCACTCGCGCATCTTGATGCACCAGCCCTACGGCGGGGTCGGGGGCCAGGCCTCCGACATCGAGATCCAGGCCAAGGAGATACTGCGGATGCGGGAGTCGCTCGAACAGCTCCTGTCCGAGCACACCGGCCAAACCCTCGAGCGGATCCACAAAGACACCGACCGTGACTTCATCATGGGGGCCCAGGAGGCTAAAGAATACGGGATCATCGACGAGATCATCAGTGGGGCTGCGGTCGGCGAACTGACCCGATCAGCCGGCGCCGCGTAGGCGGACGGGGGGGGTCGGCGATGGCCAAATTCGATCAAGGCGGGGATCTCGTCAAGTGCTCCTTCTGCGGCAAGTCCCAGAAGCAGGTCAAGAAGCTCATCGCCGGTCCTGGGGTCTACATCTGCGATGAGTGCATCGACCTGTGCAACGACATCATCGAAGAGGAACTGGCCGACAACGCCGAGGTCCGATTCGACGAGTTGCCCAAGCCGAAGGAGATCCACGAGTTCCTGAACGACTACGTCATCGGCCAGGAGCACGCCAAGAAGGCCCTGTCGGTGGCGGTGTACTCCCACTACAAGCGGGTCCAATCGGGCAGCTACCACGAGAGCGAGGTGGAGCTGGCCAAGTCCAACATCTTGTTGCTCGGTCCCACCGGCTGCGGCAAGACGCTCCTCGCCCAGACGCTGGCCCGGATGCTCAACGTGCCGTTCGCCATCGCCGACGCCACCGCACTCACCGAGGCCGGCTATGTCGGTGAGGACGTCGAGAACATCTTGTTGAAGCTGATCCAGGCCGCCGACTACGACGTGAAGAAGGCGGAGACCGGGATCATCTACATCGATGAGATCGACAAGATCGCCCGGAAGAGCGAGAACCCTTCGATCACCCGTGACGTCTCGGGGGAAGGCGTCCAGCAGGCGTTACTCAAGATCCTGGAGGGGACGACCGCCTCGGTCCCGCCGCAGGGGGGCCGCAAGCACCCGCACCAGGAGTTCATCCAGATCGACACGACCAATATCTTGTTCGTGTGCGGTGGCGCGTTCGCAGGGCTGGACAAGATCGTCGAGGCCCGAGTCGGGCGGCGCGGGATCGGGTTCGGGGCCGAGATGGACAGGACGGAGCAGGGTGCCGACGAGCTGCTCCAGCACGTCCTGCCCGAGGACCTGCTGAAGTTCGGGCTGATCCCCGAGTTCGTCGGGCGGCTGCCGATCATCCGCGCCGTCTCCAACCTCGACCGCGACGCCCTCGTGCGGATCCTCATCGAGCCCAAGAACGCGCTGGTGAAGCAGTACCAGAAGATGTTCGAGCTCGACTCAGTCGAGCTCGAGTTCGCCGACGACGCCCTCGTGGCGGTGGCCGAGCAGGCGCTGCTGCGCGGCACCGGGGCCCGAGGGCTGCGCGCCATCATCGAAGAGGTGCTGCTCGAGGTGATGTATGACCTCCCGAGCCGCTCCGACATCGGCAAGTGCGTCATCGACGGCAAGGTCGTGATGGAACGCGTCGCGCCGACGCTCGTTCCCCGCACCGACGCGCCGGCCAAGGCCGAACGGCCCCGCCGGGCTGCGAGCTGAGCTCCCCGACGGGGGGCGCGGCGGATACCCCCGACCTGGCCTCGGCCCTCGCCTATCTCGACGAGCACGTCAACTTCGAACGCGCCGCGACCCGCCGGGTCAAACCCACCCTCGACCGGATGCGAGGGGTGTGCAGCCTGCTCGGCGACCCGCAGTCCTCGTACCCCGTCATCCACCTCACCGGGACCAACGGGAAGGGGTCGACGGCGCGCATGTTGTCGACCCTGCTCGCCGAGCACGGGCTGTCGGTTGGCACCTACACCAGCCCGCACCTCGAGGCGCTGAATGAGCGCTTGACGTGGAACGGCTCGCCCATCGACGACGAATCGTTGGCCGATGCGCTCTTGAGCCTCCGGGTGTACGAGGACCACCTCGGGGTCGACCTCACCCACTTCGAGGTTTTGACCGCCGCCGCCTTCCGGTGGTTCGCCGACGTCGCGGTGGACGTCGCGGTCATGGAGGTGGGCATGGGGGGCAGGTGGGATTCGACCAACGTGGCCGACGGCTCGGTCGCGATCGTCACCAACGTCGGACTCGACCATGCCGAGGTCATCGGGCCGACCCGCCGCGAGATCGCGGTCGAGAAAGCGGGGATCGTCAAGCCGGGAGCGACCCTCGTGCTCGGCGAGACCGACCCGACGCTGGCTGATGTGTTCGAGGCGGTCCCGGCCGCCCAGACCTGGGTGCGCGACATGGATTTCGGGAGCGAGCGGAACCTGGTTGCCATCGGTGGGCGGCTGGTGGACGTCAGGACCCCGTCCGGGGTGATCGACGACGTGTTCATGCCGCTGCATGGTCCCCACCAGGGCGACAACGCGGCGTGCGCCATCGCCGGGGCTGAAGCGTTCTTTGGCCGCCCTCTCGACCCCGACGTCGTCCGCGAAGCCTTCGCCCAGGTCCGCGTGCCGGGCCGGTTCGAGGTCATCCGGCGCCAGCCGTTCGTCGTCCTCGACGGTGCCCACAATCCCGATGGGGCCCGGGCGTTGATGGTGACCCTCGACGAGGACTTCGCCGGGCGCCGGCCCGAGGTCCTCGTCGTCGGGTTCACCTTCGGGCGCGACCCGCGCGAGATGCTCGAGATCCTCGATGCGTCCTCGGCCCGGCGGGTGCTGGTCTGCCCACCGCCGACGCCACGGGCGTTGCCGGTGGCGGCGGTGATGGATGCCGCGTCTGCCCTCGGGGCGAAGGCCGAGGGTGCCCCCAACGTGCCGGCAGCCGTGGCCCGGGCGGTCGAGATGGTCGCCGACGACGAGTTCGTGCTGGTGACCGGCTCGTTGTACGTGGTCGGCGATGCCCGTCGGGCCCTGGCTCGCTGACGGCCGGGTCCGGCTTGGGGCGTAGGCGGGGGCGCCGCTACCGTCGGACGCCGTGGATCGCACCTTCGTCATCGCCAAGCCGGACGCCGTCGAGCGGGGGCTCGCGGGCGAGATCTTGGCCCGGCTCCAACGCAAAGGCCTACGAATCGTGGCGGCCGAACTTCGCACCATCACCAACGAGACAGCCAAGGCCCACTATGCCGAGCACGACGGCAAGCCGTTCTTCGCCGACCTGGTCGCCTTCATCACCCGGGGTCCGGCCCTGCTCCTCGTCGTGGAGGGACCGGAGGACACGTGGAAGGTGGTCCGGACGATGATGGGAACCACCAACCCGCGCGACGCGGCCCCGGGAACCATTCGGGGGGACTACGGCACGGTCCTGACCGAGAATCTGGTCCATGGATCGGACGGTCCCGAATCGGCTGAACGCGAGATCGCCCTCTTTTTCCCCGAGCTGTAGGCGGGCCCGGGCGCGCTGCCGCGTCGCACAGGCCGGCCGGTATGGGATCCACCGCCGTCGGGCTGGGCTTGAGTAGTCTCCGCCGCTCCCGTAGCCTGGCCCCTCAACCTCCACCCATCGGGGGGCTCTTCGCGCGTGTCCGACAACTTCTTCTCCTCCTTCATCGGCCGGGACATGGCCGTCGATCTCGGGACGGCCAACACGTTGGTCTACGTCCGAGGTCGCGGCATCGTGCTCAATGAGCCGTCGGTCGTCGCGGTGAACTCGCGCGACAACCGGCCGCTTGCGGTCGGCATCGAGGCCAAGCGGATGATCGGCCGCACACCGTCGCACATCCAGGCGATCCGCCCGCTCAAGGACGGGGTCATCGCGAACTTCGAGATCTGCGAGAAGATGCTCCGGTACTTCATCCACAAGGTGCACCAGCGCCGGTTCTCCAAGCCCCGGATGGTCATCTGCGTGCCGTCGGGCATCACTGGTGTCGAGCAGCGGGCGGTGATGGAGGCAGCCGAGTACGCCGGGGCCCGCAAGCCCGCCTACATCATCGAAGAGCCGATGGCGGCCGCCATCGGAGCGGGTCTCCCGGTCCACGAGCCCACCGGGAACATGGTTGTCGACATCGGAGGAGGGACCACAGAGGTCGCGGTGATCTCCCTTGGCGGCATCGTCACGAGCCAGAGCGTTCGCATCGGCGGGGACGAGCTCGACGAGTCGATCATCCAGTTCATCAAGAAGGAGTACAGCCTCGCGCTGGGGGAGCGGACGGCTGAGGAGATCAAGATCAAGATGGGCTCGGCGTGGGCGCTCGAGGAGGAGATGACCGCCGAGATCCGGGGGCGCGACCTCATCACCGGGCTGCCGAAGACGATCGTCGCGACCACCGAGGAGATCCGCGAGGCGATCGAGGAGCCCGTGTCTGCGATCGTCGACGCGGTCAAGGTGACCCTGGACAAGACCCCGCCTGAGCTGTCGGCCGACATCATGGAGCAGGGGATCGTGCTGACGGGAGGCGGAGCACTGCTGCACGGGCTCAACCACCGCCTGTCCGCCGAGACCGGCATGCCGATAATCGTGGCCAAGAACCCGCTCCACTGCGTTGCGATCGGGAGCGGGCAGTGCCTCGAGGAGTTCGAGGCGCTCAAGCAGGTGCTGATCTCGTCCGCCAGCCGCTGATTCGGTCATGGCCGTCTCCCGACGGAGCGCGCGCCCCCGGTTCGTCCTGCTCATCCTCGTGCTGCTCTCGGTGACCCTCATCACCGTCGACGCGCGGGGCGGCGTGGGGATTCCAAGCGTGCGGGGTCGCACGCGGGACCTGTTCGCGCCGATCCAGTCCGCGTTCGCCTCGGCCACCCAGCCCATCACCGACTTCTTCCACGGCGTGTTCCAGTACTCGCAGCTGAGCCATGACAACGCCCGCCTCCGGGCTGAGAACGCGGGGCTGCGGGCCCAGCAGATCCAGGCCCAGTACGACGAGCAGCAGATCAAGGACCTCAACGATCTCCTCAAGCTCGACTACGTCGGTGACATCCCCACCGTCGCGGCGCGCGTCGTGGGAGGAGCCGAGTCCAACTTCCAGCTGACCCTGGTGATCGACCGGGGCACTGCGTCCGGGGTGTTGAAAGGCATGCCGGTCGTTGCCGGGTCCGGACTCGTCGGGCGGGTGATCGAGACCTCGGCCAAGCAGTCCACCGTCCTCCTCCTCACCGACCCGGCGGCCAGCGTGGGAGTGCAGTTCGCCCCCGCACCCACCTTGGCCGTGGTCACCGGGCAGGGCGCCAACCGGCCGCTTGACGTCAGCTTGATCGACCCAAGCGCCGATGTCGGCATCGGGACGGTTGCGGTCACGAGCGGGCTCACCGGCAGCCCCTACCCCCGGGGGATCCCGGTGGGCAAGGTGTCGTCGTCGACGCCCAGGCCGGGGGTCCAGGCCCGGCGCATCGGTCTCGATCCGGTGGTCGACCTCGGGCGGCTCAGCTACGTCGACGTCCTGATCTGGACGCCGCAGACCCGGCCGGCCACCTCCGCGCCCTCCGGCTCCTCGCCCACCGTCACGTCTCCGCCTACGACGACCCCGCACCCGTGACCCAGGACAGCCCCTGGATCCGGGGTGGCGTCGTCGTGGTTCTGATCCTGCTCGTCCAGGAGGGACTGCTCCACGGCATGCGCATCGACGGGATCCGCCCCGAGCTCCTCCTCGGGGCCGGCATCGTCGCTGGCGTGGTGGGGACGCCCGAGGGCGGCGCAGTGCTCGCCTTCGTGGCCGGGGTTGCGGCCGACCTCTTCGTGGCGACCCCGTTCGGCCTCACCGCCCTTGTCGCGTCGATCGTGGCCTACGGCTGCGGAACCGTCCAGCAGGCGATGGGTGTGAGCAACCGGTGGTCGGTGCCGCTTCTCACCGGGGCGGGCACGCTGATCGCGGTCGCGGCGTGGGCCGCTCTCGGCACGGTGCTCGGACTGCCGGGCTTGTTGGTGCCCCGCCTGGCGGTGGTCGCGGCGATCGTCGCCGCCGGAAACGTCGTCGTCGCGGTGCCGCTCGCGCCGGTCATGAGGTGGGTGTTCGCCGGTGTGCCGGGTGCGGTCAGCGCGCCCAACGTGAACGCCGGGCGGGGGTTCCTCGCGTGAACCCCGACTCTCTCCGGTTCCGGATGACGGCAGTCGGGGTGGTCGTGCTCTCGCTGTTCGGAGCCCTTTTCGCCCGCCTGTGGTATCTGCAAGTCCTCGACAGCGGCCAGTTCCAGGTCGCAGCGCAGCAAAATGGCGTGCGGCTGATCTACGAGACCGCCCCCCGCGGCCGCATCCTCGACCGCAAGGGCCGTGTCATCGTGGACAACAAGATCGTCAACGTCCTCACGGTCGATCGGACGATCGTCAAACAGCACCCAGAGGTCATCGGCCGGCTCGGCGCGCTGCTCGGTCGGACATCTCAGGACATCAAGCTCGCCATCGCCGACCCGCGCTTCTCCGAGCTGGCCCCGGTGCCACTCGGCGAGGCGAACGCGCAGGTCATTACCTACGTCGCCGAACACTCCGAGGACTTCCTCGGCGGGGTGAGCGTCACCCAGGAAGCGGTGCGGAGCTATCCCCACGGCAGCCTGGCCGCGCACCTCCTCGGCTATGTCGGCGAGATCAACGACACCGAGCTGGCATCGCGGGTCAAGGACGGCTACCGCCTTGGCGATCAGATCGGGAAGTCCGGCGTCGAACTGGCCTACGAGAACGTGCTGCGGGGCCGGCCCGGGGTGACCAAGCTCGAGGTCGACGTGCACGGGCGGGTCATCGGCACGCTCGACCGCCAGCCCGCGGTCCAGGGCCACGACCTTCGCCTGACGGTGGATCTCGACATCCAGAACCTGGCTGAGGACTCGCTCAAGACGGGCCTGGCGGCGGCACAGGGTCAGTTCGACCGGTCGGTCGGGCACAACTACGCCGCGCCGGCCGGCGCGGTGGTGGTAGAGGATCCCCACGACGGCTCGATCCTGGCCCTGGCCTCGTGGCCCACCTACGACCCGTCGACGTTCGTCAACGGGATCTCGACATCGGTGTTCGCCCAGCTGACCGCGCCGGGCGCGCACGCCCCGCTGACCGATCGGGCGACGTCGGGGCTCTACGCGCCGGGCTCGACGTTCAAGCTGGTGACCGGGACGGCCGCCCTCAATAGCGGGCTGATCTCCCCGGGCACCCCGTTCTTTGACCGGGGATACATCATGGTTGGCGCCCAGCGATTCAACAACGCAGGCAACTCGAGCTACGGCACCGTGGCTCTCCCGCAGGCCATCGCGGTGAGCTCTGACTCGTTCTTCTACGACCTCGGTCGTCGCTTCTGGGAGGGCGGTCGCTCGCTCGCGATCCAAGACACGGCGCGTGAGTACGGATTTGGTTCCCGCACCGGCATCCCGATCGGCGGGGAGCAGCCGGGCCGCGTGCCGGATCCCGCCACCCGCAAACGGCTCCACGACGCCAACCCCACCGCGTATCCCAACGGCCAGTGGTTCACCGGTGACAACGTCAACCTCGCCATCGGGCAGGGCGAGCTCGTGGTCACCCCCCTCCAGCTGGCCAACGCGTACGCCACCTTCGCCAATGGAGGAACCCTCTATCAGCCTCGGGTCGCCCTCGACGTCGATAACCAGGACGGCAGCAAGATCTCCGACATCGTTCCCCGCCCGGTGCACGAGGTGGCCATGTCGCCGGAGAACCGGGCCGCGATGCTCGAGGGCTTCAAAGGCGTCATCGCCGCGAGCGGGGGTACCGCCCATCAGGCCTTCTCCGGCTTCCCGAACGACACCTTCATCGCTGCGGGCAAGACCGGGACGGCCCAGGTCGCGGGCAAAGAAGACACGTCCGTGTTCACCTCGTTCGCGCCTGCGGACAACCCGTCCTACGGGGTTACGGTGTTCGAGGAAGAGTCCGGTTTCGGCGCGAGCGGGGCAGCCCCGGTCGCCCGGCGAATCCTCGAGGGCATCGACGGGCGCACCCCGCCGCCGCCCACGTACATCCCCTCGCAGGAAGCCGCGGTGAACTGATGGTCTGTTCGTGAGCATCTCCGCCCCCCCGCTCGGAGCAGGATCGAGTGCGGCCGCCGGGCGTCGTCGCGGCGTCGCCGGCTCCCTTCCGATCCGCCACCTCGACATCAGCCTGGTCGTGGCGCTGGCGTCGATCTCGTTGATCGGGCTGGTGATGGTCTACTCGGCCACCCGCAAGAAGCTGGCCGACTCCGGCTCGGACCCGATGTTCTATCTGAAGCGCCAAGCCGTGTTCGTCTGCCTGGGCGCCGCTCTCGTCGTTGTGGCCGCTGTGGTGGACTATCGCCACTGGCGGGATTTCGCCCCGTTCGTGTACGGCGGCATGTGCCTGCTCCTGATCGGCGTCGTCTCCCCGCTCGGAGCCAAGAGCAAGGGGCACCAGGCGTGGTTCCCGCTTGGCTCGTTCCAGCTCCAGCCCTCGGAGATGTCCAAGATCGCCCTCATCCTGTGCCTCGCCTCGTTCGCGGGCTGGACGGGGCGCGGCATCCGCCACGACAGTGAATCTGCCCTTCCGATCGGCCGGCTGATCACGCTGCTGGTCATCGCTGGCATCCCGATGGGGCTGATCATGCTGCAGCCCGACCTCGGGACCGACCTCGTGTTCGCCGCGATCCTGTTCGCGGTGCTGGTGGTGGCCGGAGCGAAGGGTCGCCATCTCGCCGCTCTCGCGGTCCTGGGTGTCGTCGGCGTCATCGCCGTGCTCCAGCTCGGCATCTTGCAGCGCTACCAGGTCGACCGACTCACCGCGTTCCTTGACCCGAAGGGTGATACGCGCAACATCGCGTACAACATCACCCAGTCCAAGACCGCGATCGGGGCCGGCGCGCTGACGGGCCGCGGCTTGTTCCACGGCACGCAGACCAACCTGGCGTACGTGCCCGAACAGCACACCGACTTCATCTTCACCGCGGTCGGTGAGCAGCTCGGCTTCGTCGGGTCCGCGTTGTTGCTGATGCTGTTCGGGTTCCTCGTATGGCGGATCTGGCGGGCGGCGATGCTGGCGCGCGACAAGACCGGAACCCTGATCTGCGTGGGCGTCCTCGCCCTCATCGTGTTCCAGGTCTTCGAGAACGTCGGGATGACCATGGGCATCATGCCGATCGCCGGCATCCCCCTGCCGTTCGTGAGCTATGGGGGATCGGCGCTCATGGCTTACAGCGTCGGCATCGGCTTGGTGCTCAACGTGCACATGCGTCGGTTCAGCTGAGTTTCTGTGCCCGCTGCGCGGCCGTGACGCATGCGCAGGTACGCCGACACCCCGCTGGTCTCAGCCAGCGCGGGGCTTGAGCTGGAGGTGCCAGACGCTGACCATGGCCGAGATGGTCCGGTCCGCGACCCGATCTGCGCCGGCCCGCGTCTCGTGCACCCCGTCGGGTTCTCGGACGATGACCTGTTGTCCGGAACCGTCCGGTAGCGCGACCTGGTAGTGCCCCGCGCTGTCAGCCAGCGTGGCGCTGTTGGGGACCCATAGCGCGAGGGGGTGGCCGTCGACTGCGGCCTTGGTGACTGTCATGACCGTGTCGAGGCGCCCGTTCTTGGCTGAGCTCCGCATCACGGGGAGCCCCGACCACACCAGCCGGGCGTTGGCTCGCGCCGCTTCGGCCACGATCGCCGCCACCCGATCGTGGTAGATGGCGCGCCACTGGGCCGTCCCGAACCCGATGTAGCGGCCGCCGACCTGCACGTCTTGGTCGTCGTTGCCGCCGAAGGAGGCCACGATCACCTCGGGGTGGAACCGGACGACGTCCGCTTCGAACTGGGCGACCCAGTCGAAGGAGTCAGGGCGGGTGAGTCCGGTGCCCTCCCGGGCGTCGACGGTGGTCTTGGTGACTCCGGAGGCGTCCAGCTTTGCCGCGAGGCTCTGACCGAACGACAGTCCGAGGGAGTCCCCGACGACCAGGACCCGCAGCGGATCGGCGGCGGTAGGAACCCGAAGGGCTGCCGGCTGGGCTGGTGGCCTGGTCGTCGCGGGGGCTGACGGAGGACCGAACAGGACGGGGG
>Ga0102924_1007065_pt1 | contig 10392 bp, 8 predicted proteins | sample PaiPotPPM11metaG_FD_80116 | JGI IMG/M metagenome (GOLD analysis project Ga0102924, IMG submission 80116) | Iron sulfur acid spring bacterial and archeal communities from Banff, Canada, to study Microbial Dark Matter (Phase II) - Paint Pots PPM... ...
ACCTCCCGCCGATGACCGCCCGCGACGCGGCGGCCGACGCCCTGCTCGACATGGTCGATTTCCATTCCCCGCCCGCCTTCGCCAATCCTCCCGTCTTCCCCGAACCGGTCACGCGCCACTGAACGATCGGCGGAGCACCGCCGGCTAACCTCGGCTGGTGACGCCTCTGGGTCTCGGTGACGCTCTCCGCTCAGCTCGGTTTGCCGACCCGGCGTCGATCCCGGACGTCGTGATGGGAGCGGCGGCCGGCCTGGGCGGCAGCGATGTCGTGATCTATCTCGTCGACTTCGCACAGACCACTCTCGAACCGCTGCCCGACCGAGGCACCCATGCCGACCTTCCCCGAAGCGAGGTCGTGGCCACGACGGTGGCGGGCCGGGCATTCCTCGACCAGGTGCGGGTCTCCGTCGAGCGGCAGGATGGCGTCCGGGTATGGGTGCCGATTGTCGAGGGCTCGGACCGGACAGGTGTCCTCGCCGTCACCGTGCCGGTCGCTTCCGACGAGGTTCTGCGGGCATGCGAGGAGCTCGGACTCTTCACCGGCTACCTCATCGCCACCCAGGCCAGATCAACCGATCTCTACAACCTCCATCGGCGCCGCCGCTCCCTATCGCTCGCCGCCAGCATGCAGTGGGACCTCCTTCCACCGCTGGTCCTCAAGTCCGAACGGGTGACGGTGGCCGGTCTGCTCGAACCCGCCTATGAGGTCGGCGGCGACTGCTTCGATTACGCGCTCAACGACACGGTGCTCGAACTGGGCGTGTTCGATCCGCTCGGGCACGGTGTGTCGTCAGCGTTGATCGCCGCGCTGTGCGTCGGGTCCTACCGGCACGATCGCCGCGAAAGCCAGCCGCTCCCGCAGATGCACGCCCACCTCGACGAGATGGTCACGCGACAGTTCCCCCACGCATTCACCACCGGACAGTTGGCACAGATCGATCTCGGGACCGGTGCGATGTCGTGGACGAACGCCGGGCATCCCCCACCGATGTTGGTCCGCGGCGGGCAGGTCATCAAGGAGATCGAGTCCACTCCGACGCTGCCGTGGGGACTCGGCTCGATGGCTGAGACGGCGTCCGCCGTGACGGTGTCGACCGAGCCGCTCGAGCCGGGCGACAGCTTGCTCTTCTACACCGATGGTGTCGTGGAGGCGCACCTGCCCGGCGGGGAGGAATTCGGCACGACCCGTCTGGCTGATCTCGTCGGTCGGCATGCATCCGACCAGATCGAGCCGGAGGAGGTGGTGCGGCGAATCGTCCGCAGCGTCCTCACCCATCAGGACGACCGCCTCAGCGACGACGCCACGCTGTTGCTCGTCCAGTGGCACGGCCATGACGCCGGTGCGCCGGCGCGGAGCTGACAGGCATTGTTCCTGGTCGCGGAAGTCCTACGGCGAGGGCCTTGGCCAGGTCGCCATGGGTGATGCCGCCCTACAGGCCCCGGCGGCGACCACCACGACGACATCCTCGATGAGACGCCCAGCATCCACACCGACCAGGGTAAACCGCCGAGGCGGGAGCTCAGGGGAGGGCCTCCGCCGGTGGAGCGGGCAGGCCGAAGGCCCGAGCCAGGGCGCTCCAACGCAACCGCCATGCTCGACGTCCCAAGGCTGAATGGCGAGCCATCAGGTCAAAGCCATGGAAGGCCCCAGGATAGACGTGGAGCTCGGTGGACACCCCGGCGGCGAGGAGGTTCTGGGCGTAGGTGATGCACTCGTCGCGAAAGGTCTCGATCTCGCCCACGTCCACCAACGCCGGGGGCAGGCCGGCCAGGTCGATGGCCCGGGCGGGAGCGGCGTAAGGCGACACGTCGCTGGTGCCGAGGCGGCTCCCGAGCAAGGCGGTCCACCCGAACCGGTTGTCGTCGCGGGTCCAGACAACCGAATCGGCGTAGGCGTTGGACGAGCCGGTGATCGCCCGATCGTCGAGCATCGGCTCCAGGAGGAGCTGGAAGCTCAGTCGTGGGCCCCCCCTGTCCCGGGCGAGGAGCGCGGTTCCTGCCGCCAGTCCACCCCCGGCGCTGGCGCCACCCACGGCCAGGCGCTCGGGATCGAGGCCGTACCGGGCGGCATTCGTCGCCGTCCACACCAGACCGGCGTAGCAGTCCTCCACCGGCGCGGGGTCGGGATGCTCGGGAGCCAGCCGGTACTCGACCGACACGACGCCGATCCCGAGGTGTTCCACGGCGCCGACCAACAGGTCGTCGTCCATGTCGTAGCTGCCGATCACCATCCCACCCCCGTGCATCCAGTACAGGGCGGGCACCGGGCTCGCCGACTGCCGTGGCCGGTAGATGCGCAGGGTGATGTCGGGATCGCCCTCCGGGCCGGGAACCATCACGTCTTCGACCGAGACCGATTCCGGCCGGCGAAGCGGCGCGGAGTCGAGGAGGGCGCGCATCCCGTCCCGCATCTGCTGCAGGCCGGCGGCGCTGAAGTCCAGGGTCATGGCCCCAAAGGCGTCAAGGAAGGGCTGCAGCTCGGGATCGATGTTGGCGATCGACATTTCTAAAGGTTCGCTCACCCCACCGACTTGCGCCATCCCCGTTCGAAAGGCAGGCGCCACGCGTAGGGGGCGATGAGCTGATGCATCGCATTCGGACCCCAGGTTCCGACGGGGTAAGGCCGGACGGGGGGCGGTGCCTCGAGCAGCGGCGTCGAGACCTCCCACAGCCGCTCGACATCCTCCGACGTGGTGAAAAGGGTGTGGTCGCCGCTCATGGCGTCGTGGATCAGCCGCTCGTAGGCCTCCAGTACGTCGCCCGAGTGGGCGGTCTCGTGGAGGGCGAACTGCAGGCTCAGCTTGTCCAACTTCATGCCCGGACCCGGTCGCTTGCCGTAGAACGACAGCGAGAGCCGCGACGAGTCGGCCAGGTCGAAGGTGAGATGGTCGGGACCGTGCGATCCGACACCGGAGTCGGGTGGGAACATGCTCTTGGGGGGCTCACGGAAGGCGATCGAGATGATGCGCGCCCCCTCGGCCATGCGCTTGCCGGTCCGCAGGAAGAACGGCACCCCCGCCCACCGCCAGTTGTCGATCTCGCACCGCAGGGCGATGAACGTCTCCGTCTCTGAGTCCCTGGCCACGCCGGGCTCGTCCCGGTACCCGTCGTACTGGCCCCTGACCACGTGGTGCACGTCGATCGGTCGCAGGGATCGGAACACCTTGTTCTTCTCCTCGCTGATCGCCCGGGGCTCGAGGGCGGTCGGCGGCTCCATCGCCATGAAGGCAAGGACCTGGAAGAGGTGGGTGACCACCATGTCGCGATAGGCGCCGATGGTCTCGTAGAAGGCGGCGCGGGCGTTGAGCGCCAGCGTCTCCGGCACGTCGATCTGGACGTGCTCGATGTGCTCGCGGTTCCAGATCGGCTCGAAGAGGCCATTGGCAAAACGGAAGGCGAGGATGTTCTGGGCTGCCTCCTTGCCCAGGAAGTGATCGATCCGGAAGATCTGCTCCTCGGCAAACGTCTCGTGGAGGGACGCGTTGAGGGTCCGGGCGCTCGCCAGGTCCACGCCGAACGGCTTCTCCATGATGATCCGGGCCCGGTCGACGAGGCCCGCCACCCCGAGCATCCGCACTACGGCCTGGGCGGCACTGGGTGGGACGCTCAGGTAGTGGAGCCGGCGAGGATTGCCGCCCAGCGCCTCCTCGGCCCGGCCCACGGCTTGGCGGAGGCCCTCGGGCCCGGCCGACTGCGGGATGTAGCTCAGATTCCCGACGAAGGCCGACCATTCCGTCTCGGACGGGGGCCGGCTGGCGAACTCGTCGCACGCTTTGCGGGCCAGGGTCCGGAAGTCCTCGTCGTCGAGCTGCTCGAGGGAGATCCCGATGATCCGGCACTCGGGGACCAGTCCGGTGCGGAACAGGTTGAAGAGGCCGGGAAGGAGCTTGCGGCGGGCCAGGTCGCCGGACGCGCCGAACATCACAATGACGTGGGGCGGCGTTCGGGGAATGTAGCGCTTGTTGGTGTCAAGCGGTTCGCTGCTGGTCATGCGTCTGTCCTCGTGATCGGTCAGAAACCCTACGGGGTCCGTCGTCGGCCGGGTTACGTTCTTGCCGTGGCCGATCCCCCCTCCGTCCCCCCGTGGTCCGGCGCGGCCGCCACGGCGGTGGCGGTCACGCTCTGGGGATTCGGCAACGTCCTGGTGAAGCACCTGACCGTCGACGGCTTGACGCTTGCCGTCGACCGCATGTGGATCGGTGCGGTCGCCTACGTCGTGGCCTACACCGTGCGCGGTGGGCGCATCTCCCTGCGGTCGCTGCGCACCTCGGCGGTCGGGGGTCTGTGCTTCGCCGCGGACATCGCCCTGTTCTTCGTTGCGCTCCACCACACGTCGGTCGCCGACGCGACGGTGATCGGCGCTCTCCAGCCCGCGCTCGCCCTGGTGGTCGCCGGACCGCTGTTCGGGGAGGCGGTCGGTGTGCCGGAGGTGGCGCTGAGCGCGGTGGGGATGCTGGGCGTTGCGGTCGCCGTCTTCGGGTCGGCGTCCACCTCCGGGCGGACGGCCTTCGGCGATCTCCTCGCCGTCGGTGCCCTTCTGGCTTTCACGTGGTACTTCGTGGCGTCCAAGCAGGCCCGGGCGACCTTGGGCGCCCTCGAGTACCAGGCGTCGATGCTCGTGGTTGCCGCCGTTGCCACCGCGCCGGTCGTCGCCCTGTCCGGTCATGGGCTCATCCCGCCGCACGCCAGTGACCTGGGCTGGGCGGCGGTGGTCGCCGCTGTCCCTGGCAGCGGCCATCTGCTCGTCAACTGGGCCCACCGCTCGACGCCGATCATGACCACGTCGCTGCTGACCCTCGGCGTGCCCGCGGTGTCGATCGCCGGAGCGGCCGTGTTCCTCGGGGAGCCGCTCACCCTGCTCCAGCTCGCCGGTGCCGTCGTCGCCCTCGGCGGGGTCAGCCTCGTCCTCGTCCGGTCGGCCCGCACCGCATCCCGGCTTCCCGCGGTGGCTTGACCCGCCTGCCCCTTTCCCACGGACGATCTGCGGCGTAGGGTCGCTCCTGGCGAGAGGAGGACAACCATGTTTGTCCGCATCAACACGGTCACGGGTGCCGAGAACATCGACGCCGGCGTGGCCTACCTGAAAGACAAGGTCGTTCCGGAGATCCGAGGGCAGCGAGGCTTCCGGGGCCTGACCGTGAGTGGCAACCAGTCCACTGGTGACCTTGGGATCCTCACCCTCTGGGACACGCGCGAGGACCTCGAGGCCAGCGAGAGCTCGGTCTCGAAGCTGCGCCAGGAGGCGATGAAGGCCATCGGGGGACAGATCTCCATATCGATCATGGAGCAGGTGTTCGCCGACGTCGTCGCTCCGCAGGACCTGACCGGTCACCCCTTGCGGATCCAGCAGGTCAAGATGGACCCGGCCAGGGTGGACGAGCACGTCGCCTTCTTCAAGTCGACGGTGGCCCCCGAGATCAAGGCGACGCCCGGGTTCCTGGCCGTGCGCAACATGCTCGACCGCTCGACGGGCGAGGGCACGGTCGGCACCATCTGGGCGGACGAGGCATCGATGCGCGCCGCGGAGGCGGGTGACAGCGAGCGGCGCGAGCGGGCCCGGGCCCGGGGGGTGGAGCTCGGCGATCCGAGGTACCGCACCATCTTGCTGAGCGATTTCGCCTGAATCGTCCGCCCTTGGAAAGACATCCTCTCGGTAGAGTCCCGGGGAGGATGGCCACGTGACGACACGCATCAGCGCCGGCCCTCCGTGTGGGGAGGCTCGATCCGACTTCTCCCGAATCCTGGTCGAGAGCTTCCCGGCGGAGGAGCGCGACGAACCCGGGCACGTCCTCGCGAGCATCGAGGCTGGTGTGCGGCGGTGCTTCATGGCCCACAGTGCGGGCAGGCTCGTTGGATTGGCGGTCGTTCTGCCCCTCCGGACGGCCAGCGCCGTCTTGCTCGAATATCTCGCCGTCGACCCCCTCGCTCGCGGTGGGGGGCTCGGCGGTGAGTTGTTCGAGCGGGTGGTCGTCGACCTCCACGCCGCCGATTCGCCCCCAGACGGACTGATCTTCGAGGTCGACCCCCCCGAAGAGGCCGCGGGCGACGAGAGGCAGATCCGGCTGCGCCGAATTGCATTCTACGAGCGGCACGGAGCCGTCCTCATCACCGGGGTCGGCACCTACCGGGCCCCGAGCCTCACCGGGTCCGGTGAGGTGCCGTACCGGTTGATGTGGCGACCGGTGAAGGTCGATCTCCCCGACACCAGTCACCTTCTTCAGGTGATCAGAGCGGTTCTGGTCGAAGACTACGGCTGCTCGCCTCAGAGCCCGCTGGTCCAGACGGTTCTGGGTTCTACGGGGGTGTAGGCCGTGACCTTCAACTGGCTCGAGCTCCAAACCATCGGCGGTCTGGTCGTCGGCGTGCCCAGCATCCTCTACGTCAGCTTTCAGCTGCGTGAAACGCGAGTCCACTCCGCGATCGCAACGAGGGCGATGCGATCAGATCTCTACAGCCATGTCAGCGAAGCGATGGATCGGGTCAACAGTCGTATGGCCGCTCAGCCCAATCTGATCCCTTACTTCTACGACAACGTCCGTGTCCCCGGAGACGACATCGCCGTCAGCCGTCAGTGCGACCTGCTGTCCGAGATCATCATGGACATGGTCGACAGCGTCGTCGAGCAGCGCCGGGCCATGCCCGAGGAGATGGACTGGTCGAGCTGGTACTTCTACTTCCGCTGGCTTCACAATTCGAGCTGGGCGCTCCGGCGCTTCCTCGACGAGAACGCCGACTTTTACCCCGACTACGCCTTCGCTGCGCTCGGACGCATAACCGTCCGCGACCGACCTCGGGGAACGGTGCTTCAACGATGGCAGGCATGGGAGGCTTCCGGAGAGCCTGCCGAGAGTGTTCACATCCGCAAGTGGCTCGACTTGGAGTACCTGCCATCGCCGGGCTATCCGTGGGTTCGCACCTGGCTGTTCGCTCCCGTCAGCCCGGACCGGCCCAGCCCGGACCAGTTCGCCGTCATTGCCGACGTCGAGGTGCAACAGGGACGGCGGCAGCACGAGGACACCGCCACCGTGCGGCTCGCCGTCACCGACGAGGACGCCGTAGGACCGGCAACGCAGGACGCGATCGGCGATTGGATCCTACGCACCTTCGAACGCACGGGAATCCGGTGGGCCCGCCTTCGGATGCAAACTGAACCAGGTCCGGGGTCCGCCCATCCGGCCGACGACTGGATCGATCTCGCCCGTCGCGGCCTCTATGGTCCTCACGACTCCGGACGCCAGGGACCGACAGGGCAGAGACCAGCCTGGGGGCACGCCCACCACCGTTCTGACGACAGAAGGGGTCGCCACTGAGCGCGGTCGCCGGAAACATCGTCCAGATGACAGGACCTCACGCTGGCCACGTCGAAGTTGTGGTTGGCGACGGCACGCCTGGGAGCCGCGCGTCCTGGAGGAGTGTCACATCGTGCGAAACCGCGGCCCACGGCTCAGGATCTCGCTCGGCGCCGCTTTGGTCGCCGGCCTTCTCATGGCCGCCGGCGCCGTCGGTGCGAATGCAACGGCCAACAACGGCCCATTCGTCGTTCGCGGGAGCGCCCGGCAGGTCTATGCCACCGGTATCACCCCGGGCGCCCAGGTTGCGCTGTTGGACCCCTCCGGACACCGAGCCGCCGCCAAGACGGCTGACTCGTTGGGTGGTCTGGTCTTCTACGGGGTCACGCCGGGAGCCGGATACCGCCTGCGACTGTCCGATGGCACAGAGTCTGGACCGGTCACGGTGCACTCGGAACAGGCGGCGCCGTGGGATCCCGGGATCTACAACCAGTCGATTCCGGACCAGGGATACGGCTACCTGACCACCCGCGACGGGACGACGCTGGCCTACGACGTCCACCCCCCGACGAGCCCGGCCGGTCTCGGGTTCCCACCGCTCACGCTGCCCTCCGGCCTGCCCGACTACGCGCCGCCGTACCCGACCCTCATCGAGTACTCCGGCTATGGCTACGCCGACCCGTCGGGCCCGGTGAACGGCATCGCCGTGCTGGCCAACCTGATGGGGTTCGCCGTGGTCGACGTCAACATGCGGGGAACCGGCTGTTCGGGCGGGGCCTACAACTTCTTCGAGCCGCTGCAGAACCTCGACGGGTACGATGTGATCGAGACGATCGCCCATCAGCCGTGGGTGCGCGACCACAAGGTCGGGATGATGGGGATCTCCTACGGGGCGATCAGCCAGCTGTTCACCGCTCAGCTCCAGCCGCCGTCGCTCGAGGCGATCTCGCCGCTGTCCACCATCGATGCCACGGCGACGACGCTCGAGCCGGGCGGCATCCTGAACACCGGGTTCGCGGTCGACTGGGCGGAGCAGCGCCAGCAGGAGGCTGAGCCTTCCGGGCCCAACGGCGGGCAGGGATGGGCCCGTCAGCAGATCCAGCAGGGCGACCAGACGTGCAAACAGAACCAGGTCCTCCACGGGGAGGCCGAAGACCTGTTGGCGACGATCCGGGCGAACGCCCACTACGTACCGGCATTCGCCGATTCGCTTGACCCGATCACGTTCGTCAACAAGATCCGCGTGCCGGTGTTCATGGCGTGCCAATTCGAGGACGAGCAGACCGGCGGTCACTGCCCGGACCTCGCCGCCCACTTCACCGGAACGAAGCAGAAGTGGTTCACGTTCACCAACGGCGCCCACATCGACTCGCTCGATCCTTACACCTACAGCCGTTGGTACGACTTCCTCGAGCTGTTCGTCGCCCATCAACCGCCACTGATCAATGCCGCGGTGACTGCGGTCGCCGCTCCCGTCATCTACCAGCAGGCGATGGGACTCCCCGACAACGACGTGGTCACGATGCCGCCCGACCCCATCCAGGCGATCCCGACCTACTCAGCCGCACTGGCGGCCTTCGACACCTTGCCCGCGGTACGGGTGCTGTTCGACAACGGCGCCGGCGCATCGCCAACAGGGATGGCCACGCCCGGAAACCCGTACCCGGGCTTCGAGCGGTCCTTTTCGCAGTTCCCGATCCCCGGCACCAGTGCTCGTCAGTGGTACCTGGGGCCGGACGGGACCCTCACCGACCATGGGCCCGGCCGCCGGGGAGTCGACGTGTACACCTCCGACGCCAGCGCCCTGCCGCTGACCGACTTCGGCAACAACACCGGCGGTGGCGGCCTGTGGGGCGATGCCGCCGAGTGGCAGTGGGACTGGCGCCAGAACCCCCCGGGTACCGCCGTCTCTTATGTCACCGCACCGCTGACGACCAACACCACCGTGGTGGGTGCCGGCGCCGTGCACCTCTGGGTCCGCTCCTCGACTCCGGACGTCGACCTCCAGGCGACGATCAGCGAGGTCGATCCCGGTGGCCACGAGACGTTCGTCCAGAACGGGTGGATTCGCGCCAGCGAGCGCAAGCTGGCGACGGGGCCGAACACCATCCTCGCTCAGCCGAGCTCGCTGCTCGAGCCGATCCCGAGCATGCTGGCCTCGGACGTGCAACCGATGCCGAGCAACCAGTTCGTCGAGGTGGTGATCCCCCTCTACTACGAGGGCCACGTCTACCGGGCCGGAACCCGAATCCGCGTGACGATTGCCGCACCCAACGGCAGCCAGCCGATCTGGTCGTTCGGCCAGACCGAGCCGGCGGGCACCGCCCAAGTGTCGATCGCCTTCTCCCCGACGATGCCGTCGAGCCTGATCCTGCCGGTCGTCCCCGTTTCCGTGCCGACCGGCATCCCGGCGTGCCCAAGCCTGCGCAACGAGCCCTGCCGCTCCTACACGCCGATCGTCAACCGCACGTCGACTTCCTGAGCCGCGACCTGTCGCGGTGGTCACGACAGGGGAAGCCGGCCCAGGTGGGCGCCGGCATCGGCCAGGAACACCTGGCCGGTGATCGATCGGCGGGGATCCGAGGAGGCCCCCGGGCCCGTTTTCGGCAGTTCTCAGTGGTGGACGTGGACCACGCTGCGGCCCATGGTCTGCCGGTCGGCCATCCGCTGCAAGGCCGCTGGTAGAGCGTCGAAGAGTGCCTCCTCGCCGACCACGGGACGCACCCGGGCCGATGCCACCAGCTCCAACACCTGAGCGTGGAGTTGCACGCCGTCGGCATGCGACGGGAAGTTGAAGTGGCGTGCCCGCTTCAACGCCACCGGGTCGTCGACATAGGCATGGCACACGCCACATAGGGAGAAGTTGCCGAAGAGGACCGGCCTGGGCACTATGCCCTCGTCCTCTGCCTCGATGCCCGAGGCGAACCCGACCAGCAGGTGTCGACCGTTGAACGCCATGCATTCGAACGTCTTGGTCGTCACCTCGCCGCCGATGGAGTCGAAGGCGACGTCGACACCGCGCCCGTCGGTGGCGTCCATCACCGCCTCGCTGAAGTCGGTCTCGGTGTAGTTGATGACCACGTCAGCACCGAGAGTCCGGCAC
>Ga0102924_1007067_pt1 | contig 10391 bp, 7 predicted proteins | sample PaiPotPPM11metaG_FD_80116 | JGI IMG/M metagenome (GOLD analysis project Ga0102924, IMG submission 80116) | Iron sulfur acid spring bacterial and archeal communities from Banff, Canada, to study Microbial Dark Matter (Phase II) - Paint Pots PPM... ...
ATGCTGGCCGCGGTGGGGAGCCCAGGGAAGCTGCCGCCGCCGGTCTCGCCGGGCTGAAGCGGCTGGTAGGTCGCCACCAGGGGCAGGCCGATGGCGACGGCTGCTGTGGTGGTCGCCGGTCTCGCTCGTCGTGCTGGCCGTCGCCATCGGCCTGCCCCTGGTGGCGACCTACCAGCCGCTTCAGCCCGGCGAGACCGGCGGCGGCAGCTTCCCCGGGCTCCCCACCGCGGCCAGCATGCGCTGGGTCACGAAGTACATAGCGAACGGGCCGGAACTGTACGTGGCGCCCCAGCGCGGCACGTTCGCGCTCTCCGGGTCGGTGGTCAACGGCGGCCCGTTCCCGGTCACGATCCTGGGCGTCACGCAGGCACCCGGCTCCCCGTTCACCCCGGCCGGGCCGGTCCGCTACCTAACCGGGGACGAGCAGAGCCGGACGCACGTCCTGCGCGACCTCACGCTCGCGCCCGGCCTGGCCAAGACGATCATCATCGGCATGCCGCTGCGGATCGCGTACTGCGCCGACCGCCGCGTGTACACCGGCGAGGACGTGTTCCTGGTCAAGGAGCGCTTCCTCGGCTTCACCCACACCGTGCCGATCCCGTTCGTGGACTACGGCCGCCCGGTTGTCACCAACGCGCCCGGCGGCCAGTCCAGCACGCCGGGCACCTTCTGCGGCCGCTGAAGGCAGCTAGGCCGCGCTTCCGCGGAAGCGTTGTGCCCGAGGCGGGGCGCGCATTACTGTTTCGGCGGCCCGTGACTGGCGTTCGGGTGGAGCACCACCGGGGAGCGGCCCGCCCGACTAACCGTCGGGCCGAGCCGTGCGCCTGGGCGAGCATCTGATGCCGCCCGAAGGAGCACGCGCATGACCAGCACCGGTATCGCCCCGCTGCTTCCGGCGGGATGTCCGCTCATCGTCGGGGTCGTGAACATCACCGAGGACTCGTTCTCCGACGGCGGCCGCTATCTGGACCCGGCGGCCGGCGCGGCCTGGCTGAACGACATCCAGGGGTTCGGCGACTCCGGCATGTACCCCGCGCTGGCCGCCGGCGAGGGCCGGCTGGTCGTCATGCACTGCGTGCAGGCGGCGGGGCCGGCCACCAGGGTGCTCACCGACCCGGCGGCGGTCTGGTCCGGCATCAAGCGGTTCTTCACCCAGCGGCTGGCCGCGCTGCAGGCGGCCGGCATCAGCCGGGACCGGCTCATCATCGACCCCGGCCTCGGGTACTTCCTGGGCCGGACGCCCGAGCCCTCGCTGGCCGCGCTGGCCGGGATCCGGGATCTCAAGGACGCCTTCGGCGTTCCGGTCCTGGTATCGGCGTCCCGCAAGTCGTTCCTGCGCGCACTCACCGGCCGGGCCATCGGCCAGTCGGGACCCGCGACGCTGGCGGCTGAGATCTTCGCCGCCTGGCAGGGAGCCGACTACATCCGCACCCACGACGTCGCCGCCCTCCACGACGCGCTGACCCTGCTCGCGGCCATCACCGGGCAAGCCCGCCAGGCCTAGCCCGGTGACGGCGCCGCCGGGCCGCCAGGTCACCATGACCGTGGGCGGCACCGCCACCGCCATCGCGCCGGGCGGCGGCTACTCGGGCGCGATCGTGCTGACGCTGGGCTGCGGCCAGTCACCGCTGAGCCGGGCCCTGACCTCGTCGGCGTCGGGGTGACCCAGGTCCTCGAGCAGGGCCAGGGCCTGGCGCCAGGACCGGTGCGCGGCCTCCGCGTCGCCAACGGCCTCGTGGGCGTCGCCGAGCTCGATGAGCACCTCGGCCTGGTTGAAACCGTGGCCGAGTTCTTCCAGCAGAAGGAGCCCGCGGTGGTAGCAGGCGATGGCGTCGGCGGTGCGGTCCAGCCCGCGGTACGCGCGGCCGAGCGCCGCCCACGAGATCGCCTCGCCGTCGCGGTTGGCCAGCTCGCGGTGCAGGTCCAGGGCCAGCTCGCAGTGCTCGGCGGCCTGCTGGTAGTCGCCGAGATAAGCGTGGAACAGCCCGGTGTCAGTCAGGGCCGCGGCCTCCCCCGGCCGGTGGCCGATGCCGCGGAACAGCTCCAGCGCCTGCTCGGTGTGGGCCAGTGCCTCGGCCAGCTCGCCCTGGGCACCCTGGGCCTGAGCCATGGCCATGTGGCTGCGGGCCTCGCCGAGCCGGTCGTCCAGCTGACGGAACGACTCCATGGCCTGGTACAGGTGCGCGTATCCCTCGGGGTAGCGTTCCAGCCGCACCAGCGAGCGGCCGATGAAGCGCAGGGCGCGGGCCTGGGCGGCCCGGTCCTGGCGGCGCTCGGCCGCGGCCAGGAAGATCTGCTGCACGGTCACGCTGTCCTGCCAGCGGCCGGTCCGGTCGAGGTGGGTGGCCAGTACCTCGGGCAGCATCTGGGCGTAGAGGTCGTGGCCGGTCTCCGCCGCCTGGGCGATCACGGCCAGGATGACCTGGTACTCGGCACTGAGCCAGGCCAGCGCGGCGCGGGAGCCGGCCAGCGGCTCGGGCCGGGCCCCTGGCTGGGGACCGGGCACGGGCAGCTCGTCGCGGGCCGGGTACAGGGCCAGGGTGGCGGCGTAGGCGGTAAGCAGATAGTGGTCCAGGGTGCGGTGCCAGGCGGCGTTCCTGTCCGCCTCGTCTGCCGCGCTGGCGGCCAGCTCGGCGGCGTAGGCGCGGAGCAGGTCATGGAACGCGAAGCGGCCGGCGGCGGGCTCGGCCACCAGGTGGGCCTGGCTCAGCTCGGCCAGGGCCTGGCGCGCCTCGGCCTCCGGCAGGCCGGTCAGGCTGGCCGCGGCCGGGGCCGAGATGTCCGGGCCGGGGTGCACGCTGAGCAGCCGGAACAGCCGCGCCGCGGCGTCGGGCAGCTGCTGGTAGGACCAGGACAGCGCGGTCCGCACGCTGGTCACGCCGTCGCCGGCGTCGAAGCCATCCAGGGTGGATTCCTCGAGCTCGGCGGTCAGCGCGGCCAGCGGGGACCACGGGCGCTGGGCGGCTCGCGCGGCCACGATGCTCAGCGCCAGCGGCAGCCCCGCGGACACCTCGATCAGCTTGGTCACCGCGGCGGGCTCGGCCTTGATCCGCAGCGAGCCCAGGCGGCCGCGCAGCATCTCCCGTGCCTCGACGTCGGTGAGCACGTCCAGGGTGATGGGCGCGGCAGCCTCGGCGGCGACCAGCCCGGTGAGCTGATGCCGGCTGGTGACCAGGACCAGGTTGCCGGTGCCGCCCGGCAGCAGCGGCCGGACCTGGGCGGTGTCGCGGGCGTTGTCGAGCAGGATGAGCATGCGCCTGCTGGCCAGCTGGCTGCGGTACAGCCCCCTCCGCGCCTCCAGGCCGGCGGGCTGCTGGTCGGCGGGCACGCCGAGGGCCTCAAGGAAGCCCTGGATCGCGTCGCCGGGCGGCACCGGGGCCAGGCCGGGATCGAAGCCGCGCAGGTTGACGTATAGCTGCCCGTCCGGGAAGCGGGCGGCCACCCGGTGGGCCCAGTGCACGGCCAGCGCGGTCTTGCCCACGCCGGCCGTGCCGCCGATGGCCGAGATCACTACCGCCTCGGGCGTGCCGGCGTCCACGTCCGCGGGCAAGAGCGCCGTCAGCGCGGCCAGCGCCGATTCGCGGCCCACGAAGTGCGGCACCGGGCCGGGCAGCTCGCGGGGCGTAATGGTCCGGCGGGCGGGCCGGGGAGCCGGGGCCGGGTCTGGCTCCGGTTCCGGACCTGGCTGGGCCAGGGCCGGGTCGGCGGACAGAATCTGCTGGTGCAGCTCGGACAGTTCCTGGCCGGGTTCGGTGCCGATCTCCTCGATCAGGGTGAGCCGGGCCTGGCGGTAGGCGACCAGCGCCTCGGCCTGCCGGCCGGACCGGTACAGGCCCAGCATGAGCAGGGCCTGGAGGTGCTCGCGCAGGGGATGGGCCTGGACCAGCCCCTGCAGCTCGGCCACGACGTCGGCGTGCCGGCCCAGCTGCAGGTCGGCGTCGATGCGCGTCTCCAGGGCCTGAAGCCGCAGCTCGGTCAGCCGGGGCACATCCCGCAGAGCCAGCGTGTCCGACGGCACATCCTGCAGCGGCTCGCCGCGCCACAGCGCCAGCGCGGCCCTGGCCTGCCCGGCCGCCTGCTCCCACGCGCCGTCCCGCGCCGCGCCGTGGGCGGCCCGCAGCAGGGACTCGAACCGGGCCACGTCCAGCTCGCCGGGGGCCAGCCGGAGCAGGTAGCCGCCGGGCACGGTGGTGATCCGGGCCCGGCCCGTCTCGCCCAGCGCGTCACGCAGCCGCCGGATGTAGTTGCGGATGGTGGTCTCGGCCGACGGCGGCGGCTCGGCCCCCCACAGGATCTCGGCCAGCTCGTCCTTCAGCACCGCCCGGTTGGCCCCGAACAGCAGGCCGGCCAGGATGGCCCGCTGCTTGGCGTGCGGCACGGGCCGGTCGGTCCCGTCGCTGCGCACCACTAACGGGCCGAGCAGACAGAACTCCATCTCCTCGGGCATTGGGCCGCCCCCTGACCTGGACGTAGTAGCACTGATTGACCTATATCAAAGCCCCTCGGATACCGCGATACCCGCCGTTCCCGATCTTGTTCCTTAATCCCTTTCCGCTAACGGAACTGCCAGCTCAGCGCGACCCGGCTGGCGCCGCAGGGGCCCGTGACCGCGGCCGGGTGCGCGGCCAGCCCGCTGCGCGTCCCGGCCGGGTCGGTCAGGCACAGTCCCGACGACGGGTTGCGCAGGACCATGCCGGTGTTGCCCGCGCTGATCGTCCAGCGCTGGGCCGGGCTGCCGCGGCACGGGTCCAGCTCCACCGGGCGGGCGCCGGCCGCGCCGGCCTGGCGGGCCTGCAGGCAGCGGCCGTGGATCTGGATCGTGCGGTCGGGCTGGGCGGTCCAGTTCTGGGCCGCGTCGCCGGCGCACGGCCAGACCTGGACCGCGGTGTGGCTGGCGGTGCCGTTGCGCGGATCGTCCAGGCAGCCGCCGGGAACCTGCGACACCACCGGGCCGGGCGGCAGCAGCCACTGCTGGCTGGCCGGCCCGGTACAGGCCGCCAGCCGCGCGGTCGTGCCGTGCCGGGTGCGGGGCGCGGTCAGGCACTGGCCCGCCGCGCCGTTGCCCAGCAGACCACCGGTCCCGATGGTCCAGCGCTGGCGGGCCTGGCCCGAGCAGGTGGCCAGCTCGGCCACCGCGCCGGGGCCCGAGCCGTTGACCGACAGGCACCGGCCGCGGATGCGCAGGCTGCCGTCCTGGGCCAGGGCCCAGCGCTGCGCGTCGCGCCCGTCGCAGGACACGACGCCGATCCTGGTCCCCGGCCGGGCCGTATCGCCGGGGTCGTTCAGGCACCGCCGGCGTAGCCCGGACCGGACCGGGCCGACCCGGCCGCGGTCGGCGGTGGGGGTGACGGTCCAGGTGAAAAAGGCCTCGCCCATGTCGTGCTGGCCGTCGGCCGCGATCAGCGTCACGTGGTAGCTGCCGGGCTGGCCGGGCCAGCCGGCGATCTGCCCGGCCGCGCTGATGCTCAGGCCCGGCGGCAGGCCGGCCGCGGTGAACGACACGGCCTGGCCCGCGGGCGCCGACACGGGCGGGACACTGAGCAGCACCGGGTTGCCGGCCAGGCTGAGCTGGCCGGCCGGCGCGGTCACCGTCAGCGCGCTGCCGACCTGCCAGGTGACGCCGATCGAGCCGAGCACCTCGCCCTCGGCCGCGGCCGTGACCGTGCTGACCTGGGCGGCGTCGGCGGTGACCGGCAGGCCCGAGACCACCCCGGCGGCATCAACGGCCAGCCCGTCGGGCAGGCCGGAGGCCACGTAGGCCAGCCCCGGCGTCGCCCCCCGGACGACCTGGCTGACCGGCACCGACACCTGCATGCCGACCGCGGTGTGCTGGAGGCCGGGGGCGATCAGGTTCAGCGCGTCCAGGTCGGTGCGGCCGGGCGCGTCGATGCCCGGCACCGTCCCGGTGCTGGTGTACTGCCACACCGCCCAGTTGCCCCAGCCGTGGACCAGCGCCGGGCGGGCAGCCGTGGTGTAAGAGGCCACCCACAGCAGGTCGGGGCCGAAGACGTGGCTGTCGCCGGTGCACCGGTGCCACCAGTCCCTGATGGTGTAGATGACCGGGACCTGGCCGGTCAGGGTCAGCGCCTCGGCCTGGAACTGCTGCAGCCAGCTCACCATGGCGGCCTTGGACAGGCCGTAGCACTCCCCGCCCTTGTAGGGGTTGTACTCGATGTCCAGCGCCAGCGGCGGGACCCGGCCGTTCACCTTCCCGGCGTGCCCGACCAGGTACCGGGCCTGGCCGACCGGGGTACCGTTGCCCGCCTTGGGGTTGGCGAACGCGTACGCGAGCACCGGCAGACCGGCCTTGGTCGCCCCGGCCAGGTCGCTGGCGTAGAACGGGTTCACGTAGTAGTTGCCCTCGGTGACCTTGACGGCGGCGAACTGGTACCCGGCCGCGGCCACCTTCGACCAGTCAATGGGTGCCCCCTTGGGGTACTGGCTGGTCTTCGGGTGCTCGAACGCGGCCACGTCCACCCCGAGCACCGCGCCCGCCGGACCCGTGGGCGCCCCGCCCGCCGTCACGCCCGCGGCTGACCCGTCCGGCGCCCCGGCCAGCTCGCGCAGCAGCCGCGGCGAGTGCGGCTGGGCCACGTTGTCATGCGGCGTCCCGGACCGGCCCGCACCCGACCCGGCCGGAGCCGCGCCCGCCGCGCCGGCCGAACCCCACAGCAGCCCCAGGAACACCACCGCTACCAGCCATCCCGGCCGCCCCGAGCCACGCATGCGCCACCCCCAGTCCGGCCCCGAAACGGCGCAAACAGTGACCGTCCCCTGCGGACCTTTCTATCCGAATCGCCCATCTCCCGGCAGGAAAACTGCCTGACCGGCCGGTGCTTCCCCAGCGGGAGATGAGATTCGCGGCTCATCGCCGTCTAAGCCTTCGGACAGCATGGCCACCAGCGGATGGAGAAACAGATGATTAACAAGCCGGGCAGCGGTGCCCTCGACGGCGCGGCGATGCCCGCGGTGACCGACCGGGCCGCCTGGCAGGCCCAGCTCGACGACCTGCTGGTCCGCGAGAAGGCGCACACCAGGGAGGGTGACGCCATCGCCGCCGCCCGGCGGCGGCTGCCGATGGTGGAGGTCGACCCCTCCATTCCGGTGATCGGCGAGCACGGCCCGGTGCCGCTTGCGGACGTGTTCGAGGGCCGCCGCCAGCTGGTCGTTTACTTCCACATGTGGCACGACGCCCAGCCTGCCGAGGGCCAGTGCGAGGGCTGCACCTTCTTCAACGGCCAGGTGCAGGAGCTGTCGTACCTGCACTCGCGCGACGTCACCTACGCCACCTTCAGCCAGGGGAGCTATCCCGAGAGCGCCGCCTACCGCGAGTTCATGGGCTACCAGATGCCCTGGTACTCGGCCCGCGACTCGGCCGACGCCCTGCTGGCCGACCGGTGGTTCGGCATGCAGGTGTGCTACCTGCGCGACGGCGGGCGGGTGTTCGAGACCTACTGGAGCAGCGGGCGGGCCGCCGAGGCCTGGGCGCCCAGCTACGGGCTGCTGGACATCACGGTCTACGGGCGCCAGGAGACCTGGGAGGACTCGCCCGAAGGCTGGCCGCAGCGCTTCGGGACCCGCGGTGAGCAGTTCCGCGTCGACGGGCGCCCGACCGCGCAGTGGTCACGCCTGGCCGCCGGGCGCTCCGACGACCTGGCCCGCTCGGTCTGATCGCTGCCTGTCGATCTGGCCCGGGCCCGTTCGTGTAGGGGGTGAAGGCAACCCCCGACACGAGGAGGCGTCATGTCCAGGCCAGAGGTTCTGCTGAGCGGACTCGGAATACCGGAGTCGCCCCGCTGGCACGAGGGGCGGCTGTGGTTCGGCAACTGGATCGAGCGGCAGGTCGTGGCCCTGGGCCTGGACGGCCGCACCGAGGTCATGCCGCTACGCGCCGACCGGCCGATGGGGTACTCGATCGACTGGCTGCCGGACGGACGGCTGCTGCTGACCGGCGACCAGGTCCGCCGCCAGGAGCCCGACGGTTCGGTGCTCACCCTGGCCGACCAGGCCGCCAACGAGATCGTCGTGGACGGGCGCGGCTACGTCTTCATCAACGGCGCGGACTTCAACTTCGCGGCCGGCGAGCCGCCCCGGCCCGGCTACATCAAGCTGATCACGCCGGACGGCAGGCTGCGCCAGGTCGCGGACGAGATCCAGTTCCCCAACGGCATGGTCATCACGCCAGACGACCGGACGCTGATCATCTCCGAGTCGTTCGCCGGCCGGCTCACCGCGTTCGACATCGACCCCGACGGCGGGCTGTCCCGCCGCCGGGTCTTTGCCGAGGGGCTAGGCCCGGACGGCATCTGCCTCGACGCCGAGGGCGCGGTCTGGGTGTCCACCGGCGGCTTCTCGGTGGCCAGGGTGGCCGAGGGCGGCCAGGTCCTCCAGCGGGTGGAGCTGGAGGAGAACCGGGCCCCGTTCGCGGTGATGCTGGGCGGCCAGGACCGGCGGACGCTGTTCATCCTGACCGCCGAGTGGCGGAAGACCGACAGCGCCGCGGACAACCTCCGGCGGCTGACCGAGGGGCCGCGCGAGGGGCAGATCCTGGCCCTGCCGGTCGATGTGCCCGGCGCCGGACGCCCCTAGGTCCTGGTCAGGCCCATCACCCAGTTGACCTCCCAGGTTTTCCCGTCGTCGGTGGAAAGGGCCTGTTCCCAGCGGGCCGCGGCTGGGGTGATCCCCGACCACAGGAAGCGGACCAGGACCGGCGTGCCGTGTGGGTGTCCGGGCCCAGGAGCACCCCGGTCCCGTCGTCGCCGAAGCTCCCGATCACCGGTGGCTCAATGACCGCGCTGCGGCTGGTGATGGCCGCCCGGCACAGCGCTCAGCTCGACCCGGCCGGCACCGCCCCCGTACGCCTCACACCGTGATCGCGGGCAGCGGGCCCGGCCGGGCGGCCGGCGGACGGTAGGACCGCCAGGCCGCGGCCAGCCGCCTGACCGCCTCGGTGAGGTCGTCGCGCGAGGCCACGAAGTGCAGCCGCAGGTAGCGGTCGCCCGCCCCGGAGACGTCCAGCCCGGCGCCGGCCAGCACCGCCACCCCGTGCCGCAGCGCGGCCTGCGCGAACGAGGTCCCGTCCCCTCGGGCAGCCGCACCCACAGCGTCTGCCCGCCGGGCACCGGCGTCGCCGCCCAGCCCGGCAGGTGCGCGGCCAGCAGCCCGAGCAGGTGATCGTGGCGGGCCTGCCGCTCCCCGGCCAGGCGCGCGGCCAGCGGCTCAACCTGCGGTACCAGCTCGGCCGCCGCCAGCTGTCCGGGAACGTTGTGGCCCAGGTCGTGCACCGCGTTGAGCCGGGCCAGCCGCGCGATCAGCGGCTCGGGGGCGCGCACCCACCCGATGCGCAGCCCGCCCCAGACGCTCTTGCTGAGCGAGCCCACCGAGATCACATTGTCGTCATAGGCGGCCAGCGGCGGCGGGGTGGCCACGCCGGGGAAGGCCAGGTCGGCGAGCACCTCGTCGTCGATGAGCGGGATGCCCGCGGCCGCCGCCGCCCCGGCCAGCGCGCGCCGGGCCGAGGCGGGCAGCACCGCGCCGGTCGGGTTGTGGAACGTCGAGATGACGTAGGCCAGCGCGACGCCGCCGCCGCGAGCCGCTCTGGCCAGCCTGTCTGGGCCGCCCAGCCCGACCGGCAGCGGCCGCGGCACCGCCGCCTGCTCCCGCAGCGTCTCCAGCACGCCGGGGTAGGTCGGCGCCTCCACCAGCACCCGGTCCCCCGGCGCCAGCAGCGCCCAGCCCAGCAGGGACAGCGCCTGCTGCGCGCCCGCCGTGACCAGGATCCGCTCCGGTCTGGTGCTGATGCCCCGCTCCGCATAGCGGGCCGCGATCGCCGCCCGCAGCGCCGGGTGACCGGCCGGGTAGTAACCGATGTCGCCCGTCATCGCGGCCAGCGCGGGCACCACCCGCGCGTAGGCCCGTGCCACCTCCGGCGGCGGGCGGTCCGGCGCGGCGCAGGCCAGCGGGATCACTCCGTCCGGCGGCTCCAGGAGGTGCAGAAACATGGGCGCGCTGGTCGTGGGCCGCGGCGTCGCCGGGTCCGCCCCGGCGACCCGCGTGCCGCTGCCCTGACGCCGGACGATCCGCCCCTCCCCGGCCAGCAGCTCGTAGGCCGCCACCACCGTGCTGCGCCCCACCGTCAGCGCCGCGGCCAGCGCCCGGTCCGGCGGCAGCGGCTCGCCCGGCGGCAGCTCGCCCTCGTCGATCAGCCGCCGCAGCCGCCCGGCCAGCAGCAGCGGCAGCGGGCCCCGGCCCGACGACCAGCGGCCCAGCCGCTCACCCAGCTCAATTGGTTTCATCCGCAGACCAATTCTGCGGCATTGGCCCTGGGATCGCCACCCGGCTCCGGCCAGCATGGCCGGGTACCCAGCCATTTGAAGACCACAGTCTGCCGA
>Ga0102924_1007069_pt1 | contig 10390 bp, 7 predicted proteins | sample PaiPotPPM11metaG_FD_80116 | JGI IMG/M metagenome (GOLD analysis project Ga0102924, IMG submission 80116) | Iron sulfur acid spring bacterial and archeal communities from Banff, Canada, to study Microbial Dark Matter (Phase II) - Paint Pots PPM... ...
TTGATTGCCTGGACGATGAGCGGGTGCGCATGCCCGACGACCATGACGCCGAAGCCATTGTGAAAGTCGACGTACTCATTGCCGTCGACGTCCCAGATCCGGCTGCCCTTCCCGTGGTCGATGAAGACGGGCTGGGGCGCCGCATCCTGAAAGGACGAGGGCACACCCCGAGGGATGACCTGTTTGGCCTGCTTCCAGAGTTGGTCGGACCGCTGCCGCTTCGACCGGAACCGTTCCTCCTCCTTGGCGATCAGTTCGACGACACGGCCGGGGGCGATCGGCTCGGCGACAGTACTCACGGCTTCGCTCCTTTAGACTTCTTCACGGCTAGGGCCGAAATCGCGTCTACTATGCAGCGGTTGGCGTTCTGGGCGGTGATCTCCGAATGATCGTACGGGGGCGAGACCTCGACAAGGTCCATGGCGACCAGATTCGTGCGCAGGGCGATCTTTCGGATCGCGCGCAGCAGGTCGGCGGGCTGCATCCCGCCCGGCTCCGGCGTGCCCGTTCCTGGCGCGAACCCGGGATCGAGCACGTCGATATCGACGGAGAGATAGATCAGCTCCGGGCCGTCCAGCGCCTCCGAGATCGCCTGTTCGATGACGGTGTCGACGCCACGATCGAGCAACTCGCCCATCAGGTGCCAGCGCATCCCCCGGGCGCGCATCCACTCAAAGGTCTCGCGCTCGGGCCAGTAGCCGCGGAGCCCGATCTGCACGAAGTTCTGGCCGGGGATGGCGCCCGATTCGATCAGCCGTCGCATCGGGGTGGCGTGCGAGGCCAGGTTGCCCCAGCTGTCCCGGCCGGTGTCGGCGTGGGCGTCGAAGTGCACCATGCCGACCTTGCCCCGGCCATAGGCATCGGCAACCGCCGTCGCCGAAGGGTAGGTGATCGAGTGATCGCCGCCGATCACCATCGGCACGATCTTCCGGGAGGCGACCTCGGCGACCCTTAACCGGATCGCTTCGTGCGCCTGGTCGGTCAGTCCCGGATAGCACACCGCGTCGCCATAGTCGACCACCTTCAATACCTCGAACGGGGCCACCTCCAGGTCGAGGTGCCAGCTGGGGGGTTGGTAGCTCGCGACCCGCACGGCGCGGGGTCCGAAGCGGGCGCCCGGCCGGTAGGTCGTCGAATCGTCCCAGGGTGCGCCGATGACGGCGACATCGGGCCGCCACTCATCGAGTTGGTCCGGCTCACTCAACAACCGCGCCTTGAGGAAGGTGGCCGGTCCGAGGTATTGGGGGCCGTCGACCTGGGCGTCGAGGTTGGGCGTCGCTGGCATTCGCCTACAATTCTCGCAGCGTCGTCATTTCAGAGTTTTCGAATAGCGGTTGGGGAGGGAGAACATGAAGCGGTTTCCAATAGTTGTGGTTGTGGTGGCCATGACACTAGCTGCCTGCGGCGGGACATCAACGGCCCCGGCAGCCTCGAGCTCCGGGGGGCCGAGCAAAGTGGCCAGCATCGCGGCCGAAGTTCCAGATGCGATCAAGGCGCAGGCGCCGTTCCAGATCGCAACCGACGCGACCTATGCGCCAAACGAGTTCATCAACCCGGACACCGGCGCCATCGAGGGTTGGGACATCGACTTCGGCAATGCGCTCTGCAGGGTAATGGGGGTCGTCTGTACCTTCAACAACGTCACGTTCGACGACATCATCGCGCAACTCAAGGCGAGCACGCCCGCGGAGCAAGCCGGCGGCGACAAGCCTCGCTACCAGTTCAGCATTTCCAGCTGGACGCCGACGTCCGACCGTGAGACCGGCGGCATCGATTTCATCTCCTACTACAAGGCCGGTGAAGCCTGGCTCGTGAAGGCGTCCGGCGGCGCGACGATCAGCTCAGCTGCCGATATGTGTGGAAAGAACGTCGCCGTGGAGTCGGGCACAACTGAGGAGAGCGACGCCTGGGGTTACATGGGACAGAAGGTCGGCGGAACGGCAATTTCCGGCGACACGGACAACTGCAAGAAAGCGGGTAAGGACGACATCAAGGTGCAAAGCTTCGCGACCCAGACCGAGGCGAACTCAGCGCTGCTCTCGGGCCGCGCCGACATCGGCTGGCTCGACCAGCCCGTCGCCGGCTTCCAGGTGAAGCAGACCGGTGGCAAGCTGAAGATCGGCGGCCAGCCCTGCAGCGTCGCGCCATATGGCATCGCCATCGTCAAGGGCAGCGCGCTCGAGAAGGCGCTGACCGACGCCGTCAAGTACCTGATCGACAACAATTACTACAAGACCATCCTGCAGAACTGGTCTGTCACGGAAGGTGCGATCGCCAGCTCGGACGTGGCGCTGAACAACAACAACGCGATCGGTGCCAGCTGCGTGCCATCGTACTGAGGTCGATGACTGACGAGTTGACACCAGCCAGCATTAACACGTGAGCGAGATCACCTCCGGCCAGCGGTTCGGCACATCGCCAGGACCAAGGCCGGAGGCGATCAAAGCCATCCCGGTCCGGCACCCATGGCGGTGGGTTGCGGCCGTGCTGGTCCTGCTCCTCGTTGTTCAGGTCGTGTACACGATCCTGGTCGAGGCTGGTCTGCAACGGAACATCATCAGCCACTATCTGTTTCAGAGGCTGATCCTTCGCGGAATCGTCGTCACCCTCGAACTCACGGTTCTGGCCATGATCATCGGCGTTGCCCTGGGGATCATCCTGGCTGTGATGCGCATCTCACCCAACCCGGTCGTCTCGACGGTGAGCTGGTTCTACATCTGGTTCTTCCGGGGCACCCCGGTGCTGGTCCAGATCTTCTTCTGGTTCAACCTCAATCTCGTGCTGCCGCACATCACGTTGGGGATCGCCGGCACGCCGTTTTTCTGGCGCGGGCCCGGTACCAATTCGCTGATCACGCCATTCCTGGCCGCGGTCCTGGGTCTCGGCCTCAACGAGGCCGCCTACATGGCCGAGATCGTCCGCGCCGGCATCATCTCGGTTGAGCAGGGTCAGAGCGAGGCGGCCCAGGCGCTCGGCATGCCCCGGCTGCTGGTCATGCGACGCATCGTCCTGCCGCAGGCGATGCGGGTAATCATCCCGCCGACCGGCAACGAGACCATCTCGATGCTCAAGACCACGTCGTTAGCCTTCGTCGCGGCGGTTCCTGAGCTGTTCACCCGAGGGGAACAGATCTCGAGTGCCAACTTCGACGTCGTCGAGCTGATCGTCGTCGTCAGCGCGTGGTATCTCTTCATGACCTCGCTCCTGACGGTCGGACAGTTTTATCTCGAGCGGTACTTTGCCCGGGGCGCGCAGCGCGAGTTGCCGGCGACGCCGATCCAGCGGTTCCGGCGGATGCTCTTCACTTTTCATGCTCAGCCGTCGACGCCCACCGAACTCGTGCCGCCCGCCCGGGTGGTGCCGGGAAGCGAGCACCGCTGAGATGAGCGCGGCTCCCATGGTCAAGGCAGAGGCGGTCCACAAGAGCTTCGGGCGGCTCGAGGTCCTGCGCGGCATCGACCTCGAGGTCCAGCCGAAGGAGGTCATGTGCATGATCGGACCGTCCGGTTCGGGCAAGAGCACGTTCCTTCGCTGCATTAACCACCTGGAGAAGATCAATGCCGGCCGGCTGTCCGTCGACGGCGAACTCGTCGGCTACAAGCAGGTCGGGGACAAGCTGTACGAACTTCCCGATGCCGAGGTTTGCCGGAAGCGCTCGGAGATCGGCATGGTCTTCCAGCACTTCAATCTCTTTCCCCATATGACGGCGCTGGACAACGTCATCGAGGCGCCGATCCGGGTCAAGAAGGAGAGCCGCGCGGTCGCCGTCGAACGAGGCCGGACACTGCTCGACCGGGTCGGGCTCGGCGATAAGGTCGACGCCTATCCGAGGCAGCTTTCTGGTGGCCAGCAGCAGCGGGTCGCGATCGCCCGGGCGCTGGCGATGGAGCCGAAGCTGATGCTCTTCGATGAGCCCACCTCAGCCCTGGACCCGGAGCTAGTCGGGGACGTCCTCGATGCCATGCGGGATTTGGCCCAGGACGGGATGACCATGATGGTCGTGACCCACGAGATGGGGTTTGCCCGCGAGGTGGGGGACAGCCTGGTCTTCATGGACGGCGGGGTGATCGTTGAAGCCGGCAAGCCGCGCGACGTCCTCAGCAACCCGCAGCAGGAGCGGACGCGCGCGTTTCTCTCGAAGGTCCTCTAGTCGCGCGTCAGCGGCGGCGCTCGATGCAGGGTCGGACGATGGTCGTGCCGCCGAGTGCCATGTGCGGCGCCTCGCGGGCGATCGCGATGGCGTCATCGAGCGAGCCGGCGTTGACCACCATGTAGCCGTAGATGTCGGGCGTGCCGAGCTTCGCGTCGCCGCGCTGGGCCAACGAGCCCCATGTACTCGCCCCATTTGCGGTTGTACGCCTGCGTCTGGTCGTCGCCGGCGTTCGGTTGGGCGGGAAGCCCGAACATCAGGAAGAGAAACTTGGCCATGCGTCTATTTTCGGGACCGGGTCCGCTTGAGATCTTTGAGGATCTCGCGGGAGGCGTTGCGACCGTTGATGCCGCTGATCCCGCCGCCGGGATGCGTGCCGGAGCCGCAGAGATACAGGCCCCTGATCGGCGTTCGATAGTCGGCGTAGCCGGCGACCGGCCGCCAGGAAAAGAGCTGGTCCAGCGTGAGGTCGCCATGCATGATGTTGCCGCCGACCAGGCCGTACTCCTGCTCCATGTCGTACGGTCCGAGCACCTGGCGATGCTCGATCGCGCCCTTGAGGTTGCGGGCGAAGCGGGCGTAGCCATCGACCACCCGGTCGGCATAGGCCTCGAGCTCGTCGCGATGCGGCGCCGCCGACCAACCGGCCGGGACGTACTGCGTGAAGCAGCTCATCAGGTGCTTGTCCTTCGGCGCCAACGAGTCATCGACGATCGTCGGCAGCACGCCATCGGAATACGGGGTCGCCGAGGGCCGTCCGTACTTGGCGTCGTCGAAGGCGCGCTCCAGGTATTCCATCGAGTCGCAGAGCTGGATGAACGACCGCGCCGCCGTCATCGAGTCTTCCGGCTTAAGTCCGTCAAAGCGCGGGAGTTCGCCGAGCGCGAGGTTGACTTTCACCGTCCCGGACCGTGTCTTGTAGCGCTCGATCGCCCGAACGAAGTCCGGCGGTAGCTGGTTGGATTCCACCAGCTCGCAAAACGTAATCTTCGGATGCGCGTTCGACACCACGGCGCGGCCATGTACCTCGGTCCCGTCGGTCAGCGCCACGCCCACGGCACGGTTGCTCTCGACCAGGATGCGGCCCACGCGGGCGCCGGTGCGAATCTCGGCGCCGTGCTCGGTGGCGTCGTCGGCAATCGCCTGCGACACCGCCCCGGTGCCGCCGCGGACGAAGGCCCACTCCGCCATCTGCCCATCGATCTCGCCGATGTAGTGATGCAGCAGCACGTACGCCGTGCCCGGTGTGTAGGGTCCACCGTAGGTGCCAATCGCGCCCGAAACGCAGCGGGCCGCCTTGACCTGGGGCGATTCGAACCACTCGTCGAGCAGCTCGGCCACCGACAGCGTCATCACCTTGACAAAGTCCCCGGTGCTCTTGACGTCCAGGCCTTTGAGCTTCCAGGCGAAGCGAGCCAGCTCCAGCAGATCCTGCGGAGATTTGGCGCCGACCGCGGGCGGGGTCATCATGAGCAGAGGTCGGACCAGCTGCGCGATCTTCGCCAGGTAGGCACTGAAGGCCGGCCAGACGTCGGCGTCTTTGGTGGAGAATTTGGCGATCTCGGCCTTCGCCTGGGCGGTGTCCTTCGTCAGCAGCAGGTGGGACCCATCGGGAAACGGAACGTAGTAGTCTGCGGCCAGCGGGTAGAGGGTTAGCCCGTGCCGGTGCAGCTCCAACTCCCGGATCACCTCTGGCGGCATCAGGGAAAGCACGTAGGAGAGCGTCGAGACCGTGTAGCCAGGCCAGGGATGCTCGCTGACGGCGGCGCCGCCGAGGACATCCCGGCGCTCCAGGACCAGCGTGTTCAGGCCGGCCCGACCCAGGTAGGCGGCGGTGGCCAGCCCGTTGTGCCCGCCGCCGACGATGATCGCGTCGTATTCGGCCGGCACACGGGCGAGTATATCGAGGGCCAATTTGGCCGCCTGGTCCTTGACAAGTCATCACTCGAGGTTCAAATTTGCGCACAGGCTCGGCCCACGAGCCAAACACGCAAGGAGGAAGCTTTGGCAACAACCGCCGTTCGTACCGAGGTCGCCGCATCGGACGTCCTCGCCGAGAAGCGCAAACTCAAGAAGTCGCTCTTCCGATGGGACCTGGCGTTATTCAGCATCTGCGCGGTCGTCGGTATCGATACCCTTGGCCAGGCCGCAAGCTTTGGCACGCAAACGCTGTTCTGGCTAGTTTTTCTTTCTGTTTTCTTCCTGATTCCGTACGCACTGATCACCGCCGAACTCGGAACTCGATTTCCCGTTGAAGGTGCCGTCTACGAATGGGTCCGGATGGCCTATGGTCACCTGGCCGGTGGCGTCACCGCCGTCGTGTATTGGATCGCGAACCCGGTCTGGTTAGGCGGCACGCTGGCCGCCACCGCGGTCGCGGCCATGGACGCCCTCTGGGGCACCAAGATCAATGGCAATACGGGGCTGTCGATCGTCGTGGGGCTGGCGTTCGTCTGGATCGCCATCGCGATGAACATCCTCTCGCTCCGCTACATGAAGTGGGTGCCGGCGCTGGGCACCATCGTCCGCCTCGCCCTGCTGCTGTTGTTTGGTGTGCTCGTCATCGGCTCGATCGCCGGCGGGCATCACGCCGGCAGCATCAATGGCGGTGACCTCGTGCCAACCGCCGCGGTCTTCGTCGGCGTCCTCGGCGTTCTGATCTTCAACTACGTTGGCTTCGAGCTTCAGTCGAACGCCAGCGAGGAGATGGGCGATCCTCGACGGGATGTGCCGCGCGCGATCGGCGTGACCTGGGTGATCGGCACGCTCGCCTACCTGATCCCGGTCGCCGGCATCCTGCTCGTGCTATCGAGCAAGGACATCACGAATGTCGGCGGTTTCGTCGCCGGCTACCAGGCGGTCGTCACCAATGTGTTTGGAAGCGGCGCCGCCAACGTGTTGAACGGCCTCGTCGGTCTGGCCGTCGTGTTCTCCCTTATGGCCGGCGGCGTGGTCTGGCTGATGGGCGCAGATCGGGCCATGGCCATCGGCGCCCTGGCGGGCTCCGGCCCGCGGGCTTTGGGACGCTTCTCCAAGCGCTTTGGGACGCCGGTCACCGTCAACGTCCTCTCAGGCGTCCTGGCCACCATCTTCATGGTCGGGACGTTCCTCTTCACCAGCGGCAACCTGCAGTCGTTTTTCAAGGTGGTGCTCGGGATCGTCATTTCGACCACCACGTTCTCCTACCTGCTGGTCTTTCCGGCGATCATCACGTTGCGCCGGAAGTCCGCGTCAGCGAGCGGGCGAGGTTATCGCATCCCCGGCGGAGCGCCGGTGGTTTGGGCCTGCGTGATCCTCTGCGAGTTCTTCATCGTCGCGGCGACCGTCTTCTCCTTGTGGCCCGGGATCTGCACCTCCAATGGCTGCTTCAGCGGTGACGCTGTAGCGGACCAGGGCGGGATGTCCCGGTTTGCCTATGAGGCCGTGGTTCTGGGCACGATGGCCTTGATCGTGCTCGTCGGCGTGTGGTTCTGGGCCGTCGGCCGCAACCGGCAAACGACCAACATGGCCACGCTGGAAGACGGCGTGGTGCGTCCGAGCGCGTAGTCGACGAGATAGGGAGCGCTTGGGCCTGCCCGAGCGCTCCTCCCTTTCCAGTCACAATCCCGTCATGAAGACGCTGTCAACCGATGTCGCTCGCGCCTCGACCTTACCGGCCGGCGCCTATCTCGACGAGGCCGTCTATGAGAAGGAGCGCGATCGGATCTTTTCCCGCACCTGGCAGCTGGTGGCGCGCGCCGACGAGCTCGTCCGCATCGGTGACCTGAAGCCGACCACCATCCTCGACGAGCCGGTCCTGATCACGCACGGTCTTGACGGCAAGCTGCGTGGCTTCTACAACGTCTGCCGCCATCGCGCCGCCCAGGTGGTGCTGGCGAAGGGTAACCGGCGCAGCCTTCAATGCCCCTACCACGGCTGGACCTACGGCCTGGACGGCCGGCTCCAGGTGGCCCGCGAGATGGAGGGCACCGAGAACTTCGACAAGGCGGACTTCGGGCTCGTGCCGATCCGGGTCGAGCGCTGGGGGCCGTTCATCTTCGCCAACCTCGACGCCGAGGCGCCGCCGCTGGCGGAGGTGCTGGGCCGCATTCCCCAGGAGGTGGCGGCTGCCGGCTACGAGGTCGAGCGGATGCAGCTGGTCGAGCGGCGCGACTACGTCATCGACTGCAACTGGAAGGTCTACGTCGACAACTACCTGGAGGGCTACCACCTGCCGATCGCGCACCCGGGCCTCTTCAAAGAGCTCGACTATGACGCCTATCGAGTCGAAACGTTCAGGTACTACTCGAAGCAGCACGCCCCGATCCGGGAACTGAAGCCTGGCGAGGAGCCTGGCCGCGACCGGCGCTACATCCGGCGGCCCGGCTCCGAGGACGACGCACTCTACTACTGGGTCTTCCCCAACACGATGTTCAACATCTACCAGGACAACATGAGCTCGAATGTCATCCTGCCGCTCGGCGTGGACCGGACGCTGACCATCTTCGAATGGTTCTTCGCCCAGCCCGGGACCGGCCCCGGCTGGGAGTCGATGCAGCAAACGATCGCCTTCTCAGACCAGATCCAGCAGGAGGACATCGCCCTCTGCGAGCAAGTCCAGCGGGGACTGAAGTCCCGGTCGTACGACCGCGGCCGCTTCAACGCGAAGCGGGAGAACGGCGTCTACCACTTCCAACGGCTGGTCTCCGAGTTCCTCTCCTAGCCCCCGACTCCCGATCGGCCGGCAGGCCATTGACGAACCGTTAACTGGCTGCTACTTTGGTCGAAACCTAAGGGAGAGGAGGGAATCCCTATGTCTGACGACGTTCGTACGCGTCCGCCGCAGTCCGCGCAGCCGGTTTCCGGGGGTCAGGAGGCGGCCGACGCACGCGACCTGGCCGGGTTCGGCTACAAGCAGGAACTGAAGCGGATTTTGGGGTTCTACTCGAGCTTTGCCGTCGCCTTCTCATACATCTCACCGAGTACCGGGATCTTCACGCTGTACGCGCTCGGCCTTGGCACGGGGGGTCCCTTCTTCTTCTGGAGCTGGCCAATCGTCGCGCTCGGTCAGTTCATCATCGCCCTCAACTTTGCGGAGGTGAGCTCGCACTTCCCGGTCGCGGGCTCTGTGTACCAGTGGACGAAGTACCTGTCGAACCGGGGCTACTCGTGGATCACTGGATGGGTGTACCTGTTTGCCGGCGTCCTCACTATTACAGCGGTCGACGTAACCATCCCCATTGTGTTGATCCCACTGCTCAACAACCTTGGCCTGAACATCCCAAACAATGCACAGGCCCAGGTCATCATCGCGGCCCTGGTGCTGATCAGCACGACCGTCCTCAACATCTACGGCGTCAGGTTGGTGGCTTTCGTGAACAACACCGGCGTGATTTTTGAGATCCTTGGCATGGTGGTCTTCGCGCTGGTGCTGCTGATCTTCACCCACCACCAGTCCGCCGGGGTCGTCTTCAACACCACCACGCTCGGTTCCGGTTTTGGAACCCAGTCGGGCACCTTCCTGGCGGCGATGTTCATGTCGCTCTTCGTCATATATGGATTCGACACGGCGAGTACTCTCGCCGAAGAGACGAAGAACCCGCGGCAAGCGGCCCCCAGGGCGGTCCTGGCCGCCGTCATCGGCGCCTTCATCATCGGCGCGATCTTCCTTTACTCCACGATTATCGCCATCCCTGGCGATGTGAACAAGTACGTCGCCGATACGGCGAGTGCCAAAGTTGCGCCGCCGGTGAGCATCATCCAATCGGACCTGCCGAGCTGGGCGTCGAACCTGTACCTGCTGGTGGTGTTCCTGGCGATCTATGTCTGCTGCCTGGCGATCCAGACCTCGACGATTCGGCTGGCCTTTGGAATGGCCCGCGACCGGAAGCTCCCGCTCGCCAGGCTCTACAACCGGGTAAGTCCATCGCTGCACACCCCGGTCTGGACGTGCGTCATCGTCGGTGCTCTCTCGGCGATCCCGTTCCTGTATTACGCCGGCGCTGGCATCGTGGCGATCGCCGCGACCGGGATGATCTACTTCTCCTACCTTCTCGGCAACATCGCGATCCTGATCGCGCGCAGCAAGGGGTGGCCCACCGAGCGCGCTCCCTTCAAGCTAGGCGGCTGGGGCATGATCGTCAATGTCCTTGGCCTGGTCTGGGGCGGCAGCATGCTTATCAACTTCCTCTGGCCGCGGCCCGCTAGCAACCCGAACCTGGGTACCCTGCCGAACATCCCCGACCTCGGGGCCCTCGGCAA
>Ga0102924_1007070_pt1 | contig 10388 bp, 9 predicted proteins | sample PaiPotPPM11metaG_FD_80116 | JGI IMG/M metagenome (GOLD analysis project Ga0102924, IMG submission 80116) | Iron sulfur acid spring bacterial and archeal communities from Banff, Canada, to study Microbial Dark Matter (Phase II) - Paint Pots PPM... ...
CCCCCGAGCCGTCGGCGTCCTTGCCGGGGTTGTAGCAGCCCAGCGACAGTCCGGCCAGGCCAGCCCCGCGGGCCAGCGGCTCCATCAAGTCGCGCAGCTCGGCCAGGTTCAGACCGCCAGGCATCAGGTAGTCGGTGGCCGGGAAGACTTCCTCGCTCAGCACCTCCACGTCCAGATGCAGCCAGTACCGGCCAGCGGCCTGGCCGAGCCGGTCGGCGGCGTCCTGGCCAGCGGCCGACAGGCCGTGCTCGCGGAGTTGCGCCGGGCTGAGCTCGGGGCGCAGACCGCAGTCCTCGGGCAGGACGGCGCCCAGGGTCTCGGCCTCGGCTCGGTCACGGGGGCCGAGCAGGGCGAGCTGATCGGGGCCGACCAGGGGCGCGCCGACATCGGCGGACCAGTCATCGGGGCCGTTGCCCGCGATGACGGAGACGGGCATGTCGGCGGCCTCGCCGGTGGGGGAAGTCTGGCCGTCGTAGGTGTCGAGATGGCCGTCGAGGTAGGCCAGGCCGACCTGGCCGAGGACGTCGCGGGCGCCGGCCAGGGCACCGGGCAGCAGGGTGCAGCAGCCGCCGACCAGGAACGGCAGGCCGCCGCCGGCGGTGATCTCGCTGGCCTGGAGGCGGACGGCCCGGGTGAGGGCCTGGACGGACGGCCAGCCGACGATGCCGGTCTGGGCGTCCCTGACCCGCCCGGTGATCCGGACGGGCAGGTCGCCGGCGTCGGTGGCCCCGACGGCGCCGGCCAGGCCGGCGGCGCGCAGCGCGACGGGAGCGAGCTCGGTGCCGAAGGGGTCGCTGCCGGGCTCGGGCGCGGACACGGAGTCGATGGGCACGCCGGTGATGACCAGGCGGCGTCGGTCCTCGCGGCTCATGTCGGTGATCCTTCCCGCCGGGAAGATCCCTACGGTCCCCTTACGGTATCCGCCCCAGGGCGGCGGAGCCGGGGGCGGGGATCTCGCCGGAGCCGCGGGCGACCATCCGGGTGGACAGGATCAGCTCCCTGGGCGGGGAGCTGTCGCCGCCGATCCGGGCGAACAGCAGCTCGGCGGCGGCCACGCCCATGGCGGCGGCATCCTGGGTGACGACGCTGATGGGCGGGCTGAGCTTGTCGGCCAGGGCGAAGTCGTCGAAACCGACCAGCGCGGCGTGCGCGCACCGGCCGCTGTCGATGGCGCCCATGGTGGTCAGGTCGTTGCTGGTGAACAGGGCAGTGGGCGGATCGGCCATGTTCATGAGCTCGGTAATGACGGCGGCGGCCTGGGTCCGGCTGCGCAGCCCGCGCCGCACGAGCCGCTGGTCGGGCTCCAGGCCCTCGGCCTGGAAGGCGGCGCAGAAGCCGACGTAGCGCTCGCTGATGGTCCAGACGTCGTCGCGGTCGCCGAGGAAGGCGATGCGCCGGTGACCGAGGTCGAGCAGGTGATGGACGGCGTCCTGGGCGGCCCGGCGGTTGTCGACCAGCACCCGGTCCAGGTCCAGGCCGATGGCCGGCCGGTCCACGCACACCACCTTGGTGCCCTGGGCCATCTGGCTGACCAGGAACCGGTGGCTGCCCGCCACCGGGGTCAGGATGAGCCCGTCGACCTGGCGGGCGCAGAAGGCGGCCACGACCTCGCGCTCCCTGGTCAGGCTGTCCTGAGAGCTGCCGATCAGGACCACGTAGTGCCGCCGCCGGGCGGCATCCTCGACGGCCCTGGTGAGCGTGGCGAAAAACGGATTAGACAGGTCATCGACCAGCAATCCGATAGTCTGCGTCGGCTGGCCCTTGCGCCGGAGCTGGCGGGCGGTGTCGTTCCGCTGGTACCCGAGGCGGCGGATGGCCCGTTCGACGCGGGCCGCGGTCTCCGGCAGGACGCCGGGCTGACCGTTGATCACCCGGGACACCGTCATGGTGCTGACGCCAGCCGCCTGGGCAACGTCCCGCATGGTCCGGCGCGTCGCCACCGGCAGCCCCCTGTCCCTCAGTATTGAGAACGATAACAGGCCCGGAAGCCTAGGCAATGGTTCGCGCTGGTCAGCCCGCAGGCGGCCGCCCTGACAGACCACCACAAGGCTTGCGACCTGCGATATATCGCGGATCTCCGCTATGTCACGGGTCGGACGCAATGCCCGCCGCAGGCTTCTGGTGGCTTGACCGGCACTGTACCCAGACACCACAATTGCACCACTCGATGTTATCGATATCAACTGGCGTGGAGATCATGGCCGACCCGTTGCTGGAAGCTCGAGACCTGACCAAGAACTACGGGCAGGTGCGCGCCCTTGACGGGGCGAGCTTCACGGTGTACCCGGGCGAGGTCGTGGCGCTGATCGGCGACAACGGCGCGGGCAAGAGCACCCTGGTCAAGGTGCTGTCCGGAGCTATCAGGCCGGACGGCGGCCAGATCCTCATCAAGGGCAACCCGGTCCACCTGAGCAGTCCGCTGAACGCCCGCGAGCACGGAATCGAGACCGTCTACCAGGACCTGGCCCTGGCCCCGGACCTGGATGCGGCCTCCAACCTGTACCTGGGGCGGGAGATCTACCTCATCCCGTTCCTCAAGGTGCTGAACAAGACCGAGATGCGCCGCCAGGCGGTAGTCGCGTTCGCCGACCTGGGCGTCGACCTGCCCGATCCGAGCACGACGGTGGCCAGCCTGTCGGGCGGGCAGCGGCAGTCGGTCGCGGTGGCCAGGGCGGTGGCGTTCGCGAGCAATGTCATCTTCATGGACGAGCCCACCGCGGCGCTGGGCGTGGTCCAGCGCGGCAAGGTGCTCGACACCGTGCGCCGGGTCAGAGATCGCGGCATCGCGGTGGTGCTGATCAGCCACAACATGCCCGAGGTGCTGGCCGTCTCGGACCGGATCGAGGTGCTGCGGCTGGGCCGCCGGGTGGCCAGGTTCCAGGCCGCCCAGGCGTCGGTGGAGGACCTGGTCGGGGCGATGACCGGCGCGATCGAGGCCGAGGCCGAGGACCGGCCGGATGAGAAAGGGACCCCGGATACCGCCGCCGGGCAGCAGAGCGGAGGTCAGCCATGACCGCTGAGCAGCCGACGGCACGGACCGAGACCGCGACGGGTCAGGTCAGCACGGGCCAGCCGACCCCTCCGGCCCGGCGCCCGCAGCAGCCGCGCAACGTCGGCCAGCGCCTGTGGCACCAGGTGTCCGTGGCTAACGAGACGTGGACCCTGCTGGCCCTGATCATCCTGGTGATCTTCTTCACGATCAGGGAGCCGGGCAAGTTCTTCACCCTCGATGACTTCTCGCTCATCGCCCAGAACTCCTCGACCTACCTGGTCATGGCGGTCGGCCAGACGTTCGTCATCCTGACCGCGGGCATCGACCTGTCGGTCGGCTCGGTGCTGGTGCTGGCCGGCGTGGTCGCCGACCTGTACTGCATCCACAACGGCGGCGCGAACGCGGGCTGGGGCACGATAGCGATCGGGTCGGTGCTGGGCATGCTCACCGGGGCCGGCTGCGGCGCGCTCCAGGGCTTCCTCATCGCCAAGGCCAAGATCCCGCCGCTGATCGCGACCCTGGCCGGGTTCGGCGCCCTGTCGGGCGTCGCCTACCTGATCACCGGCGGCGCGGACTTCCGCACGGTGCCTAACCGGCTGGTCAACACGATCGGCGGCGGCAGCATCGCGGGCATCCCGTGGCTCATCGTGATCAGCTTCGTGGTGGCGATCATCTACGGCCTGGTGCTGGCCTACACCCGGTTCGGGCGCTACACCTACGCCATCGGCTCCAGCGCCGAGGCGGCCAGGCGAGCCGGTATCGGCGTCGACTGGCACCTGATCAAGGTCTACGCGCTATCGGGCTTTACCGCCGGGATCGCCGGCCTGCTGTCCCTGGCCACGTTCGACTCCACCACCATCGCCGGTCACACGACCGACAACCTCACGGTCATTACGGCCGTGGTGCTCGGCGGCGCCAGCCTGTTCGGCGGCCGCGGCTCCATGCTCGGGACGGTGATCGGCGTCTTCATCCCGGAGGTGCTACTCACCGGCCTGGTGATCTTGACCATCAATCAGTACTGGCAGGACGTGGCCATCGGGGTTGTCCTCGCGGCCGCCGTTTACCTCGATCAATTCCGCCGTCGGCTGCGCGAGCGGCACTGAGGCCACGCGGCCAAGGCCGCGCGCGTAGCGATTCATTCACACAGGAGGAACGATGCCGGGCAGGATAACCACAGCGGTCGGCGGGATGTCCGTCGTCGCGCTCACCGTCGGCCTGGTCAGCGCATGCGGCTCATCAAGCGGTGGCGGCAGCAGCGCCAAGAAGACCGAGGAGCTCATCGTCGGCACCAAGAGCGACGATTTCTACGTCACCATGGAGTGCGGGGCCGAGGCCGAGGCCAAGAAGCTCGGCGTCAAGCTGACCGTCACCGGGCCGGCCACGTTCAGCGTCCCGCAGCAGAAGCCGCTGATCGACGCGGCCCAGGTATCCAAGCCGGACGCGCTGCTGGTCGCCCCGACCGACAGCCAGGCGCTGGACTCCGACCTGCTCAAGGTCAAGAGGAACGGGACCAAGATCATCTTCGTGGACACCTCGTCCTCGGACATGTCGCTGGGGCTGTCCCGGATTTCCTCCAACAACGCGGCCGGCGGCAAGCTCGCCGCTGACCAGCTGGGCAAGCTGATCGGCGGCAAGGGCACCGTGGCCGTGATCGACGTGGCCAAGGGCGTGTCCACCACCGACGCCCGGGTGCAGGGCTTCCAGCAGGAGATGGCGGCCAAGTTCCCCAACGTCAAGCTGCTCCCCGAGCAGAATGACGACGCCGACAGCGTCACGGCCGCAGCGTCATTTGTGGAGGGCGACATCACCGGCCACTCGAACCTGAGCGGCGTGTTCGCGGCCAACGTCATCACCGCCGAGGGCGCGGCCTCCGGCATCCAGCACGCGGGCAAGAAGGGCACGGTCAAGCTGGCTACGTTCGACGCCGACACCACTCAGGTGGCCGACCTCAAGAACGGCAGCGTCCAGCTGGCCATCGCCCAGGAGCCCGCGCTCGAGGGCGCGGACGCGGTGGAGCAGGGCCTGAACGCCATCAATGGCAAGACGGTGACCGCGAACATCGCCACTCCGCTGATCGCGGTGACCCCGCAGAACATGAACAGCGCCAGCATCAAGCCGTTCATCTACGCCAGTACCTGCAACTAGTCGCCTCACCCCCCCAGGCGGCTAGCTGCGAGGCGGCCTCCCGCGGCCGCGTCCGGCCCGGTGAGTGTGCATGGCTCACCGGGCCGGACCGTGGTGTACGCGGGAGGCCGTTATTTACTCAAGCGGGGCGGTGGCCGCGCAGCCGGGCCACGTAGCGCTCGGCCGACCGGCGGACGGCTGCCCCGCCGTCCTGCACCACCACCCGGCCCCACCAGCCCCCGTACACCCGGTCAAACGCGAACCGTCCGGCGCGGCGGCCGATGTCCAGGACGGTCGCCTCGTCCAGCGGGATGAGGTTGGGGTAGCTCCACATGAAGCTCACCCAGTCCCGGTCCGGCACCACGGTGATCGTGTCGCCGGTCAGCAGGGCCCCGCGGCCGTCGGCGCCCGCGGGCCAGTGCAGCACCGCCGCGCCGTCGAAGTGCCCGCCGATCCGGGCCAGCGTCAGGCCGGGCACCGGCTCGGCCTCGTCCTCGAACAGCTCGATGCGCGGCGAGGGCCGCTGAATCCACTGCTGGTCGGCCCGCGGCAGGAAGATCCGGGCGTCGAAGGCGTCGGCGAACTCCACGTTGACGCCGTAGAAGTGCGGGTGCGAGACGCACACCGCGTCGATGCCGCCCAGCTCGGCGATGCGGGCCCGGCCGGCGTCATCCAGCAGCGAGACGCAGTCCCACAGCACGTTGCCGTTCGGCGTGCGGACCAGCAGCGCCCGCTGGCCGATGGCGAAGCCGGGCTCGACCCCCACGCCGAACAGGTCCGGCTCCTCCTCGCGCACCACCACCTGGCGCTCGGCGGCGAGCTCGGCCATGGTCGTCCACCGCTGGCCGCCCCAGCCCACGTACTGGCGCTCGTCCTCGCAGATGGGACAGCTGGCGGGCGGCTGGTCGGTGTCCGGGTACTGGACCCCGCAGGTGGCGCAGATCCACGCGGCCATCGGTTGTCTCCTCCGGGTCAGGGTGCGCCGCTGGCTCGGCGCTCCCCTGATGATGCCCGGCCGGGGCCGGCTAAGCCGAGAGGGAGACGAAACGATGGCGCATCTCGCCGATGCCCTCCACCCAGCTGACCAGCTCGTCGCCGGCCGCCAGCCAGCGCTGCGGGCTGCGGCCCATCCCGACGCCGGCCGGGGTGCCGGTGAAGATCACGTCACCGGGCAGCAGCGTCAGCACCGCCGACAGCTTGGCGATGAGCTGGGGGATCGGGATGAGCAGGTAGCTGGTCCGGGACTTCTGCATCTGCTCGCCGTTGATCGTGCAGCCCAGCTCGAGGTCGTCGGGGTCGGCGAACTCGTCCACGGTGACCAGCCACGGCCCGGTCGGCCCGAAGCGGGGGAACGACTTGCCCACGCTGAACTGGGGCGGGGTCCCGGCCAGCTGGGTGATCCGCTCGGAGACGTCCTGGCCGACGGTGAGGCCGGCCACGTAGCTCCAGGCATCGTCGGCCGCGACCTGGTAGGCCCGCGCGCCGATGACGGCGACCAGCTCGACCTCCCAGTCGGTGTGCCCGCCGGGCGGCAGCTCGATCTCGCCGTGCGGGCCGGTGATGCAGCTCGGGAACTTGGTGAAGACGCTGGGATGCTCGGGCACGTCGAACCCGGACTCGCTGACGTGATCGCGGTAGTTCAGCCCGATGCCGAACGACTGCCGCGGCGCGGGCGACGGCGCGTCCAGCAGCGCGACGTCGAACGGCTCGACCTCGAGCTGGCCGGCGCCGGCCCCCGACTCGGCCGCCCACGCGGTGAACTCGGCCCACCGGTCGTAGATGGCGGCCGGGTCGGACCCGAACCGCCCGCCGCTGCCCCGCTCGACATCCAGCACGCCGTCGGCGGTCGAGATCACTAGTCGTCCGTCGAGGTTTCCGATCCGCACCAAAGACCTCCGAAGTCTGCTCCAGCCACACCCAGTCTTTCGTCCGGGCCCGTAACCGGGCAAGTCGGGCCGGCCCCAGCGACATGGTTGTGGCTCTCATGTCGCTGCAACGACATGAGAGCCACAACCATGTCGTAACGCCATAGCGGGCCGCGCCGGGCCCACCGACCGTCCGCGTGGCGATCGGCTCCAGCACGAGTACCGGATTATGGTGGCGGTGCGCCCCAGGCGGGCAGAATCCTCCTTCCGGCCTGACCGTGCGGCCAGCAGGCATCCCGGGAAGGAGGCCGTCGTGCCCGTGCTTGAGCTGCCCGATCGCCCCAGCCTGGACAACCTGCGCCAGCAGGCCAGGACCCTCCAGCGCCTGGTCCGCGCGGGCCTGCCCGGCGCGCTCGACACCGTGACCGAGTTCCACCCCAGGCTGGGCGCCATGGCCCCGGACAGCCCGCTGCTGGGCGCGTTCTCGCTGGCCGACGCCCAGCTGGTGCTGGCCCGCCAGTACGGGTTCCCGAGCTGGCCCCGCCTGCGCCAGTACCTGGCCGAGGTGGCCCGCTACACGCGCGAGCCGCACCGGCAGCCGACTCGCGGGCCAGCCGCCGCCGGCCCGGCCGACCTGGCTGATGACTTCCTGCGCCTGGCCTGCCTGGTCTACGACGGCTACGACCAGGACCGGATCGAGCAGGCCGAGCGGATCCTGGCCGAGCACCCCGAGGTGGCCCGGGCCTCGATCTGGACCAGCGCGGCGGCGGGCGAGCACGCGCACGTCACCGCGCTGCTGGCGGCCGACCTGGCCCTGGCCGGGCGGTCAGGCGGCCCGTTCGACTGGGAGCCGCTGCTGTACGCCTGCTACGCGCGGGTCACCCAGCAGGCCGGCCAGGGCCCGGGCCGGTCCACGCTGGAGGTGGCCCGGCGCCTGCTGGCCGCGGGCGCCGATGCCAACGCCGGCTACCTGTGGGCCGGCCTGCCCTCGCCGTTCACCGCGCTGACCGGGGCGCTGGGCCGGGGCGAGGGCGCACCCCCGGCCCACCCGCGGGCCATGGAGCTGGCCACGCTGCTGCTGGAAGCCGGCGCCGACGCCAACGACAGCCAGGCGCTCTACAACTGCGGCCTCCAGTCCCCGCCCGACGACGACGGCTACCTGCGGCTGCTGCTGCGCTTCGGCCTCGGCCGGGGGACCGGCGGGCCGTGGCACGAGCGGCTGGCCCCGGTCCACCACTCGCCCCGCCAGCTCCTGGACCAGGAGCTGATCAAGGCGGTGCGCAAGGACCTGCCCGACCGCGTGGCGCTGCTGCTGGCCCACCGCGCCGACCCGGCCGGACCCGGCATCAGGCCCGGCGGTCACACCGCCTGGGAGTGGGCCACCCTGGGCGGCCGCCGCGAGATCCTGGACCTGCTGGCCAGCACCGGAGCGGCCCCCCCGGCTGACCCGGTGCTGGTGTTCCTGGGCGCCTGCATGGCCGGCGACGCCGACCAGGTCAGGGCCCTGCGGGCGGCCGACCCCGGCATCACCGCCGAGGCCATGGCCAGGGAGCCGGACATCCTGGTGGACGCGGCCGAGGAGAACCGCCCGGCGGCCGTGCGGCTGCTGGTCCGGTCCGGCTATGACGTCAACATGCCGCGCCGGGCCGGCGGCTACGGCCCGCTGCACGGCGCGGCCTGGAACGGCCACCTGGACATGGTCCGGCTGCTGCTGGACCTGGGCGCCGACCCGGCCGCCGAGGACCGCACCCACCACGGGACCCCGGCCGACTGGGCCGCCCGCAACCACCAGGCCGACACGGCCGCCTTCCTGGCCACCCTGACCGACCCCGAGCCAGGGCCCCCGGCCTAGGAACCGTCAGAGCCCCAGTCGATCGTCACCCTGGCCGCCGTGTCCGGGTGGCGCTCCAGCCAGGACCGGGCGAACGAGCAGAGCGGCACCACGGTCAGGCCCTCGGCGGCGGCCCGGTCCACCGCCGCGCTGATCAGCAGCCCGCCCAGGCCGTGCCCGCCCAGCGCGTCGGGCACCCCGGTATGCACCAGCACCAGCCGGTCGGCCCGGCGCCGGTAGACCAGCTCGGCGACGTGCCCGTCGACGGTCGCCTCGAACCGGGACGCGTCGGCATTGTCAGCCACCCGCGGCGAATCGCTCATAAGCCAGATCCTCGCATTACGCCTCAGCGCCCGTGACCCGCACCGGCGCCCCGCCGGCCCAGTAGGCCACCGCCGTGCCCGCCGTCAGCACCGCCGCCACCAGCAGCGGCAGCGCCGCGTCCACGTGCAGCACCAGCACCGCGCCCACCGCCGCCCCGGCCAGCATCGCGATCACCGCGCCCGCCCGCCGCCCGGCCTGCGGGTTGGTGCCGCCCGCCAGGCTGGAGTCGCTGGCCAGCGCGGCCAGGGTCTGCGTCAGCACCGTCGTGGTCAGGTCCTGGACACCAAGCCGGCGTACGGCCCCGGTGCGCATCCCCATGGCCAGGGCCATGATGACGATTCCGGTGTACCGGGCCCAGCCCGTCGCGGTGGTGCTGCTCAGCAGCGCGATCAGCGCCACCGCGGCCACCAGCCCGGCCTCCACCACCATGACGGCGATCAGCAGCCGCCCGCGGTCGCTGACGCGGCCGGCCACCCGGCCCGCGACCACCGCCCCGGCCACGAAGGCGGCCAGCGAGGTGAGCGTCGCCGAGACCGAGAAGCCCGCCGCCCCCGCCGCAGCGCATCCCAGCAGCACCACGCTGCCCGTCATGTTGGCCACGAAGACATGACCGAAGCCGAGATAACTGACCGCGTCGACCACGCCGCTGACCAGCGTCAGCGCTAGGAGCGCCCCGATCACGTGCCCGGAGTCTTTGCTGTCTGAGGACGTCACGGCCGCTATTGTCGCGCCGTTCCGGCACTGGCCGCGATGAGCAGCGCCTCGGCCCCGGCCGGCCGGTAGTCCGCGGCCAGGAACGCCCGAATGCTGGCCACGTTCCCCGGCGCGACCTGGGCCCACAGCGGCGCGCCGCCGGGCACCAGGTGCCGGCCCGCCAGCGCCAGCCGCCGGCCCAGGCCCTGGCCCTGGCGGTCCGGGTCCACCTCCACCGCGACCTCCCACCGCCCGCCGACCCCGCGGCCCAGCATCACGATGCCCCCGTCGGCCTGCCAGGCCCGCACGTCGTCCCGGTAGCGGTGGGCACGGGCCAGCCGCGGGTGCACCGGCCCGTCGGCCCCGTCGGCCCCGCCCACGCCGTCGGCCCCGTCGGCCCCGCCGGCCAGCGGCACCAGGTCGATCTCCGGGTCGCCGGGCAGCGGCGCCGCCACGGCCAGGACGTCGGTGCTCTGCGCCCGGCGGCCCGTGCGCCCGCACAGCGCGTCCAGGAAGGCCGGGGTGAGCGGTCCGGACAGGTCACCCGGCGGCAGCTGGC
>Ga0102924_1007071_pt1 | contig 10385 bp, 9 predicted proteins | sample PaiPotPPM11metaG_FD_80116 | JGI IMG/M metagenome (GOLD analysis project Ga0102924, IMG submission 80116) | Iron sulfur acid spring bacterial and archeal communities from Banff, Canada, to study Microbial Dark Matter (Phase II) - Paint Pots PPM... ...
CGTTTGCGGCGACCCAGGCTGCGGCGCTGCGGGTGGCGCAGCAGGCGGCGGCGTCATCGCGGCGGCAGGCGGCATCGGCGACGCCGCAGGAGCCGCGGGAGGCGGCGCAACGGTCACGGGCGCAGGAGTCATTGGCGCAGGCGTCATCGCCGAAGGAGTCATCGGCGGAGGCGCCGCGGAATTCGGCACTGCGCTCGACCGACCGCCCCGCCGCGGCGACGGCGTTTCTACCGGCGGCATTTGCGGCGCAGAGGCCTGCGCCGGCGTGCCGATCGCGGCGGCATGAACCGCGGCGGCGGCGGCTTCCGGTGACGGCGTGCCTTCATTGCCCGACTTGGCGGGCGCGGTGGCCTGCGCTGCGCTGGCGGCCGACCCGTCGGGCTTGACGACATCGACCACATAGCCGCTCTCGTCGCGGAAGGTGCGCAGATCGACACTGGTGCCGAACACGAAACGCACCAGCGATGAGTCGGTCTCGAGCTCGCTGTTGATCCCCTCCACGCCGGCCGGCAGCGCCGCCTGCGCGTCGGCCAGATCGAATGTCAGGGGCGCCGAGAAATTCAGCACCAGCCGGTCCTTGGAGCGGTCGGCGGCGACCGCGGTCTTGCCGGTGACGTCGAACACGTAGCGGGTGAAGGTCGGCATGCTCGCGACATGGACCCGGATCGGCGCCACATATTTCGCCTGCGTCAGCTGGCGCTCGCGCTGCAATTGCCGCTCGGCATCGCGGGCGCGCTTGGCCAGTTCATTGACCACGTCCATCGGCAGCGCCGGCGGCGGCCCGGTCCAGGACGACGGCAGCAGATCGATGAACAGCTTTTCGCCCGCGCCCATCATGTTGACGGTGAGGTTCTGCGACAGCGCCAGCCGGATCGCCGCGCCGTCGGGATCGCGCCGCGCCGCACCGACATAGTCGGCGGCAAGTTCAGGGAGCCGATCGACCGAAACGTCGATCGGCTGCTTGAAACTGATGATCAGCACATGGCCCGAAGTCTTGGTGGTGGCTTCGATATATTCGTTGGAGCTGAACACGAGCCGGGCATAGCCGTCATTGGTCGTGACACTGAGCGTGGCCTTGAGCGCAGTGACGGGCGCGGTCGCGGCGGGCAGAGCCGGCAGCGCCAGCAGCGCCGTCAAAAGCGCCAACAGACGCGCGCCGGCTTTAGCCTGTCCTGCGCGGCGCCAGACATGACGCGAGAGGCCAAGAGCGACAAGGCTCCGGATGGTGCGAGCGCACGCCATGCAGGATTCAAAACTCACTCAACGCGACACGCGGCGGCGGGAAAAGTCGCCCTGACGCCAGCCCACCGTCACCTTAGCCAGCGCGTGTTTAATGGCCGCTTAGCAGGTGTGCTTAACGCCCCCTTAATCCAATAAATTCAACCGCTTAGGTATTTATCCCGGGGCCGAAGCTTGATGGTCGATCGGATTGCGATCGCGGCGCAAAACAGGCCCGGACGGCGCGCGTAACAGCTCTGCGCCCTGACTCATTACTCCTGAGGACGGTTTCCGACGCAGTGCTGCGCCGTGCTATTGCGGCACATCAGGATCGCAGCGCCCACCCCGCACCGAGGTTCCATGCTCCGCACCTTTCCGGTCCATCACGCCCAGAGCGCGATGTCGAAATGCAGCTGGATCGATCTCGTCGATCCGAGCGAAGACGAGCGCCGGCGCGTGGAACAGACCTTTGGGCTGCGGGTGCCGACACGGCACGAGCTCGGCGAGATCGAGGCGTCGAGCCGGCTGCAGGTCGAGGACGGATCGCTGTATATGACGGCGCCGCTGATCCTCGCCCAGGGCGTCGAGCCGTGGACCCCGACCCCGACCGGCTTCGTGCTCGCCAAACATGTTCTGTTGACCGTGCGCTATGTGCCGTCGGTGTTCTTCGACGCCGTGGTCAAGGAAATCAGCGGGCACGACTCGTTCGAGCCGGCGCTTGCCTTTGTGCGCGTCCTCGAAGAGCTGGTCGATCACGCCGCCGATCTGCTCGAAGCCAGCGGCGTCGACCTCGACGACGCCTCACACATTATCTTCCGGCCGGGCAAGCGCTCCAAGCTTTCGCACGAGGCCGCGATGCTGCGCCAGCTCATGATCCGCACCGGCCGCACCAGCGAGCGCATGGCGCGCATTCACTACACCCTCGTCTGCTTCGACCGCATGGCCAAGTTCACGCAAGAGCGCGGCCGCGACTGGATCGAGCATAGTCTCTGCACCGATTTGCAAGCGGTGTCGTCGGACGTCGGTTCGCTGGTGCAGTTCGCCGAAGGCCTGGTCAACCGGGTGCAGCTGTTGCAGGACGCCGCGACCGGCATCATCAATATCGACCAGAACGAGGTGATGAAGGTTTTGACCATCACGTCGGTGGTCGGCATCCCGCCGGTTCTGGTCGCCGGCATCTACGGCATGAACTTCAAGGGCATGCCGGAATACGACTGGACCTGGGGCTATCCCTATGCGCTGGCGCTGATCGTTGTCACGGCGCTGATCCCGTTGATCTGGTTCAAGTGGAAGGATTGGATTTAACGGGCGCGTTTGCGCTGCGCGACGAACCTATGATCCGGCAAACCACTCGCGCAGAATCGGCTGGTGCTGCACGGGGTTGAATTCGATGATTCTGCAAAAGCGCATCACCTGCGCTTTGCAGAACGGCTCATCGGCAAGGAATGCATTCAATTCCTCAATCGATTCAGCGCGCGCAATCAAGACGCCGCCGGTCGGAGGAATGGACGGGCCGGACAGCAGGAAGCGGCCGTTGTCATAGCCTTGTTGCAAAAACCGGCGATGCGCGGCGATGAGCTCCGGCGCGCGCTGTTCAAACGGCACCAAGTGCTCCCCTTCCAGAAAGAAATGTTTCATGACACCCCTGCTCCCGCCGCTTTGGCGGCTTTGATCTGATTTCCGCGCCTGTATTTCCGCACCCCGCGCCTGCGTTGGGCCATCAATGCCCTCGTCGAGCCGCACGCAGCGAATTAAACTCTGCGGTCGACGTTCGCCAGACCCAAGCTGCCGCGGAAAGGCAAACGACTTCGGAGAGGAAAGCCATGAACGCAGATCCCGTTGCCGAATTGCTGAGCGATCCCCGCTTCAAGGGCAAGCCGATCACCTGGGACGTAACGCCGGAGAGCTACGACGCCATCCGCCGCGCCTGGCTCACGCACGTCCATGCCGAAGAGGTCTTGTTCAAGCCTTACACCGAGGAGCAATTCAAGACGCAGATGCAGATCATGCTGAGCGTCTTCACCGACGATTGCGTGATGGAGCTCGCGTCCACCGGCGAGCGCTGGCAAGGCTACGATCAGGCGACGGCATTCTACCGCGTGTTTTTGACCTCGCTGCAGGGCATGCAGTGGGTGCCGCAGGCCCTCGTCATCGGGCCGCAGGGCGTGCTCGACGTGGTGAATATGACCGGCACGGTGGTCAAACCGTTCGCCGGCCTCAAAGACATCGGCGCGCAAGTGCACCTGCAATGGGTGATCTATTTTCCGTGGGTGCCGGACGCCGGCAAGTTCAAAGGCGAAATCATCTATTCGATCCGGCCGCTGTAGAACGGATCGTGACTTCTAAATTGGCCGACAGCTTACTTTTTGCGCACCAGCGGCCTGCTTCACCGAAGCCATGCAACTGCGTCAGCCCTGTCTCCCGAAACCATGTCATGCAAAACGTGTTGACCATCAGCCCGCTTTTCGCGGAACACGTATTATGGCCGACATCGATTTCAAAAACCTTCCGGCTTTTCATTCATCGGAAGAAAATCTCGCCCATCCGCGCTTCCCGCACGCGCGTGACGAATTTGTGAAGGCGATTCTCGCCCTCTACGAGCACAAGCCCTTCCTCAACCGGCTGCTGCTCGAAGCGAGCCGCACCGTGCTCGCTTGCAACATCATGTGCCTGCATGCCGCTTACGACGAGGCCGATCGCGCGACCTGGCCGACCTTGCGTCTGGTCGCCGACTCCATGATCGGGCAGGAACTCGCCAGCGCCAGCCGCGTCCACGACCTGGTCTCGCGGCTGATCAAGACCGGCTACATCGAACCGCGCCCGGCGCCGCGCGACCGCCGCGTGCGCCTCCTGACGCCGACCAAAAAGCTGATCGCGCAGGACCAAGATTTCCTGGTGTCGCATTATCTGCCGCTCGCCATTCTGTATCCGGATCCCGGCTACCCGCTGATCATGAAGCGCGACTACGCGTTCCAGATCAAGCAGCGTCGGGTGTCGCGCGAGCTGTTCGCGCTCGGCGCGAAAATTCTGCACGGCAATCCGGCCATGATGCTGTTCCAGGGCCGCGACGCCGGCATCATGATCCTCATCAAGATGATCGAGATGGCCGGAGACCAGCGCGGCGGCGGACCGCTCGAGATTTCCTTTGCCGACCTGGGCGGCCGCTTCGGCGTCTCGCGCACCCATGTCCGCAAGCTGCTCGAGGCGGCGGAAGAGATGGAGCTTGTACGTTTGAGCAAAGGCGGCGGCCAGCAGTTCATCGAACTGCTGCCGGCGGTTCTGCAGGCCTTCGACCGCCTTGTCGCCGAAGCCATCGGCGGACTCGATCTCTGCTATCAGCTGGCGCTGCGGATCAAATGACGATGTTGTTGAAATTTGTCGTTGCGAGCCAAGCGAAGCAATCCAGGGCGGCGTCCGGATTGCTTCGTCGCGGAGCCTGTCATCGGGCCGGCCACTTCGGGCCGGACCCGTTGGCTCCTCGGAATGACGAATTCGCTTTCCCCAGACATCGTTGGCAAAAGTTCCGTTGTTGTCCGGCTAACTCAAGGGTAAGACGCCCGCCGAACGACCGGCATGCCGCTTGATCCGATTCGATGCCCGCGCGCCCGACCTCTACTATTTCCGCTCAGAATGAGTTCCACAGGGCCTCAGCGAAACCGCGCGTCGTCGTCCTGACCGCCTATGACGGCATGCGCTTGTTGGACCTGACGGGTCCGCTCGACGCATTTGCGCTCGCCAACGACGTCGCGACCAGGCCGTCTCCCTACGTGTTGCGGACGGTATCGGCGAATGGCGGCCCGGTCCGCACGTCGTCCGGCTTGTCGGTCTCGACCGAGCCGCTGTCGGCGCTCGACGGCACCGCCATCGACACCTTGATCGTCGGCGGCGGCGCCGAGGCGTTCCGGGCCAATTCCAGCCCCGAGGCCGTACACGCCTGGCTCAGGAGCCAATCTGCGCTGGTCGAGTGGATCGGCCGTCGCGGTGCGCAGGCGCGGCGGCTTTGTTCGGTCTGCACCGGCACGTTTTTCCTGGCAAAAGCCGGCGCGCTCACCGGACGCACCGTGACCACCCATTGGGCGGCGGCGCGGTTGCTCGCCAATTGCTTTCCCGGGCTGCGGGTCGAGCCCGATCTGATTTTCGGACGCGACGGGACGGTCTGGACCTCGGGCGGCGTCACCGCCGGCATCGATCTCGCCCTGGCGTTGATCGAGGACGACCTCGGCGGCGATTACGCCCTTCAGGTCGCCCGCGTCATGGTGGTCTTCGCCACGCGTCAGGGCGGGCAATCGCAGTATGCGGTCCCGTTCACCGCGCCCGTCTCCGATCGCGGCGATTTTTCGGCGCTGCATGCCTGGATGGCGGAGAACATTGCACGACATTTCGGCGTCGAGGAGCTGGCGACGCGCGCCGGCATGAGCCGGCGCACCTTTATGCGCAGCTACGCGGCAGCAACCGGTCGCACGCCGGCGAAGACCATCGAAACGATGCGCATAGATGCGGCTCGCCTCGCGCTCGAGGCGTCATCGAAGACGCTTAAACATATTGCGCGCGAGACCGGCTTCGGTGACGAAGATCGCATGCGCCGGGTCTTTCTGCGCCGAATCCGCGTCAGTCCTTCCGACTACCGCGCGCGCTTTTCGCTGCGCGCGCTCCCTGTGACCGCGACACAGACCCCGCGGAATCGGCGGACGCGCGGCATTAGCTGATTCACCCTGCCGCATCGCTTTTCCAAAGTGGCACTGAAAGCAGTCTCTTTGGCACTTTTTGCTGTGTTGAGCGTCACTGTCTCCATCTGCCGATCTGATAGAGCAAACACGTCAGGGGCGGCGCATTGAATTGTGGAGACAGCTATGACGATACGCGTCGTTCCGGTGAACACAGGCCAGTCACCCGTTGCGGCGCCGACGAGTTGGACCACCGAGACTTTGATCGGCGAGACTTCGGACACCGAGGTTTGGCCGAGCTCTCTTCGCGTAGCGCCAGCCGCGGCGACGACATTGCGGGCACGTCCCACGCAGGTCGCGATCGCCGACACGGATGTCACCTGGCTTCCGGCGTTTCATTCCGCGGATGACATCCTCGCCCATCCGCGCTTTCCGGCCGCGCGTGCCGAATTTGTCAAAGCCATGCTCGCCCTCTACGAGCACAAACCTTTTCTCAACCGGCTGCTGCTCGAAGCGGGCCGGACCGTACTCTTCAACGTGATCATGTGCCTCCATGCGCGTTACGACGAGGCCGATCGCGCAACCTGGCCGACGCTGCGCCTGGTCGCCGACGTGATGGCGGCGCATCGCCTCGCCGGTCCAAAACGCGTCCAGGCTCTGGTGGCGCGGCTGGTCACGACCGGTTATCTCGAACAGCGCGCGGCGGCGCGGGATCGCCGCGTCCGCATCCTCACGCCCACCAGAAAGATGATTGCGCAAGACCAGGACTTTCTGGTGTCGCATCACCTGCCGCTGCAGACCCTGTTTCCGAAGCCCGGCTACGCGCCGATCATGCGGCGCGATCCGGTGTTTCAATTGAAGCAGCGGCGGGCGGCACGAGACCTGTTCGCGCTCGGCGCCCGGATGCTGGCCGGCAATCCGGCCATGATGCTGTTTCAGAGCCGCGACGCCGGCATCATGATCCTGATCAAAATGATCCAGATGGCCGGACAAAAGCGCAGCGCCGGACCGCTTGGGATTTCTTATTCGGACCTCGGCAGCCGTTTCGGCGTATCGCGCACCCATGTCCGCAATCTTCTGGTGGCGGCGCAGGCGATGGATCTTGTGCGCTTGACCAAAGCGGACGGCCAGTGCGTCGACCTGAAGGCTGCGGTCCTGCAGGCCTTCGACCGTCTCGTCGCCGACGCCATGAGCAGCTTCGATCTCTGCTACCGGCTGGCGCTGTGCGCGCACGGATCGCGTTCTCGGCCTGCAAGTGCAGCGCGGATCCGCGAAGAGTGTGTCATCCGTCACATCGCGGCGGCGTGAAGGGCTGCATCACGGCGGCGAGGATCAACGCAAGACAAACACTGCAGACAAACACTGCAAATCAAAGGAAGCACAATGCCGAACCGAGAAGGACTTCGCGTGCCTTCAACACATGCCCTTCGCGGCGGCACTTCGGCCGTTGAGCAATGGGTGTTTGTCGCGTTCTGCGTGGCGGGCTTTGCCGCAACGGTGTTTTTCGTCGCGCTGTCGGCGCATATCGGCCAGGCCGCTGTCCTGCTCACGGGTCAAGGGTGACCCGGTGATGCGTCTTCAAGCGACGTTTCCCGGGCGCAGCGCAGCACCAAAAGCGCGTTCACGCGCGTCCCGGGCGCAGCGCAGCACCAAAAGCGCGTTCACGCGCGTCTTCGACGCGCTATGGGTGCGCTGCAGACCCGGGATCGTTACAGACTCCGAGCCATCGGCACGCCGAGCCTGCGAAGGCCCCGGATCAGCGGGAACGTTAGTGTTTTGGGCAATGACGCTGATGTTTCATCAGCAGCAAATTCCGAGCGCCAATTCAACAGCGCCGGCCTGTGCAATTGTCTTAAGGACGTCATGGTGTTTGGGCCGATCGTTGGCAAAAGTTCCGTTGTCGTTGGCTTAATGCCGGGTTAAGCCTGCGGTTGAGGAGCGGGTGACGCTGGCCGTCACCATTGAGGGGCGCGCGGCCTTCCAGCCAAGCGCCACGAAGCACAAAGAAACCCCCACTGATCACGCCGCCGCGTGACAGCAATCGGCTGCGCCCTCGCACCGCTGCAAACAACGATGCCGGTCCACTCACCACGGACTCCGGTATCAGGGACTAGCGAACCAGGGACTTGCGAATGAACGTGGAGACTGCGCCGCGCTCACGGCCACAGTTCGATGAGGCGCCAAAGTGCGATGAGGCGCTGCCGGGCGAAGCGCCGCCCGATCCCGGCGCGGCGGTCGCCAAGACCCTGCTCGCCATCAACACGCAGAGCGCCGACGCGCATTCGCGGCTGGCGAACATCCTTGACGGACGGGACGACTGGGAGACATCGCTTACGCATCTGCGCCGCGCCCACGAATTGGCGCCGGCCGCCCCGCAGGTGCGGCTCAATCTCGCGCTCGCACTTCTGCGCATCGGCAATTACCGCGAAGGCTTGCCGCTCTACGAAGCGCGCATCGACAAGCCGGCCTGGTCGGGCTTCGCCACGCTTGCAAGCCGCACCACCACCCGGCAGCTGATGCTGCAGCCCGGCGCGGCAGTGCAAGGAAAGCGCATCGTGCTGCTCGCCGAACAGGGGCTCGGCGACGCCATCATGTTCGCCCGCTATGTGCCGATGCTGGCGCAGCGCGGCGCCCGCATCGCGCTCGCCTGCAATCCGACGCTGCGCGCTTTCTTCGCCCGCATTCCCGGCATCGAACACGTGCTGTCGCCGCCCGCGGATCAGCCGCTGGCGCAGATCAATCTCGCGGCGCTGCCGTTCGATGCCTGGCTGCCGCTGGCAAGCCTTCCGCATTGGTTCGGCACCGAGCCGGACTCGATCCCGGCGGCCGGCGGCTTCTGGACGCCCGATCCCGCGCGCGTCGCCGCGTGGCGGAGCAAATATAATGAGATGGGACGCGCCGGTGCGTTGAAGGTCGGGCTGGTCTTCGACTGCAATCCCGCCGCCGTGAACCACGCCGCGCGTTCGATGCGCGCCGCCGATCTATTGCCTCTTCTCTCCCTGTCCCCGGAGAGCAGTGGCCACGGCGAGGGGGTACGACTGTCATCGGTTCCCACGGCCGGTACCCCCTCACCCGTTTTGTTTCGCGACATCGACTTCATCAACCTGCAGCACGGCGCGGCCGGCCGCGAGCTGATGACGTTGGCGCCAGGTGTGCTCGATCCGCTGCAGAGCGAACTCCCGCTCGACGACTACGGCGCGGCGCTGGCGGCGACCGATCTTGCGATCACCGTCGACACCATGGCGACGCATCTCGCCGGCGCGATCGGGCATCCGGCCTTCGTCGCGGTGCCGCGCTCGGCGCAATGGTTCTGGGGGCTCACCGGCGAAACGACGCCCTGGTACGAGCGCTTGCGGCTGTTCCGCCAGCAGAAGGCCGGCGATTGGTCGGGCGTGGTGGCGCAAATGATCTCGTCATTGCGAGGAGCGAAGCGACGAAGCAATCCAGACGGCGCCGCTGCACTGGATTGCTTCGCTCCGCTCGCAATGACGAAGCAGTCGGGCGCATCATGATTCAGCTCCAAACACGAATCGTTTCCCGGGCGCGTCGCAGCACGCTGCGGCGCTGACCCGCGCAACACCAGAGGAAGGACGTCATGACGAGCATCGTTCTGTTTGCCGGCTTCGACGCGAATGACGACCAAAATCTTTGGGTGACGGACGGCACCGCAGCCGGCACGTCGGAGCTCGTGGTGGCGGGGGCCGATCCGTCGTTCGGTCTGCAGCCAAGCGACCTCACCGCGTTCGGCAGCGAGGTGCTGTTCAACGGCAGCGACGCGAACGGCAACCCCAATCTCTGGGTGACGGACGGCACCGCCGCCGGCACGTCGGAGCTGTCGGTGGCGTCCACCAACAATCTCCAGCCATCCGATTTGACCGTGTTCGGCAGCGAGGTGCTGTTTTCCGGCGCCGACGCGAGCACCGCCGGCCAGGGTCTCTGGGTGACGGACGGCACGGGTGCCGGCACGTCGGAACTGGCGGTGGCGAACACGAATACGTTTCAAGGGTTCAACCCGACGGATTTGACCGTGTTCGGCAGCGAGGTGCTGTTTGCCGGCACCGACGCGAACGATTACCAGAATCTTTGGGTGACCGACGGCACGGCGGGCGGCACGTCGGAACTGGCGGTGGCAGGGGCGTCTTCATCGTTCGGTCTGCGGCCCAATTTCATGACCGTGTTCGGCAGCGAAGTGCTGTTCAACGGCCTCGACACGAGCGGCCATGACGGTCTGTGGGTGACGGACGGGACGGCGGCCGGCACCTCGGAGCTGCCGGTCGCCGGTGCGGCGAGCTTCGGGCTTAATCCGGCGAATTTCGCGGTGTTCGGCAGCGAGGTGCTGTTCAGCGGCGAGAGCGCGAGCGGCAGCCCCGGTCTGTGGGTGACGGACGGCACCACGCCCGTCACCGCCAGTTCCGACGTGCCAGCGGACGTGCCGTCGCTCACCCAGAGATTTTGGTGTGAGTTCGAGTCGTAGCCCGCAAACAGCACCTCGCTGCCGAAGGC
>Ga0102924_1007072_pt1 | contig 10384 bp, 8 predicted proteins | sample PaiPotPPM11metaG_FD_80116 | JGI IMG/M metagenome (GOLD analysis project Ga0102924, IMG submission 80116) | Iron sulfur acid spring bacterial and archeal communities from Banff, Canada, to study Microbial Dark Matter (Phase II) - Paint Pots PPM... ...
GTGCAGCACCGGGCTCTGCTCCAGCGCCCCTGCGACCGAGCCCGCGAGCGTGACTTCCAACCCATCGAGGATCCAGGTCACCCCGAGCGCGACGACGACGAGGGCATGAAACCGGGTCCAAGGCAGGCGATCGAGCCGGGCCGGGATATCGGTCTCGATGATCGCGCGCGCATCGGGCATAACGCCCTAACGTTTCGGATAGAGTGGTGTCGCGATCATCTCCATGCCGTCGATCACCAAGGCGATCCTGGTCCTGTGGCTGGCGCTCGCGCCGGCCGCCGCGCTGGCGCAGGCTGAGAAGCCGGCCGCCATCACTCCGGCCCAGGCGCAGCGGACCCTCGACATTCTGCAGGACCCCGCCAAAAGGGCCCGGCTGATCGAGACCCTGGAGACGATCGCCAGGGCACAGCCGGCCCCCACCGAAGCCAAACCGGCGCTGGCGCCCGGCAGCCTCGGCGCGCAGTTGTTGGCCCGCTCTGCGCGCTGGGCCGACCGGATGGCGGCGGCGGCGGCGGCGGCTGTTGCCTCGATGACCGCCTTCCCGTCGCTGTGGAACTGGCTGCGGCAGACCGCCTCCGACCCGGCCGAGCTGACCCGGCTCGGACAAAGCGTCTGGCGTCTGGCGCTGGCGCTGCTGCTGTCGCTTCTGATCGAGTGGCTGGTCGCGCATGCCTTGCGCCGGTTGCGTGGATCGATCGCGGCGCACGCACCCGCGCATGGGCCTGAGCCGGCCGCGATCCCCGCCGCGGCGCTGCCGGACGCAGCCGAGGTGTCGCCGCCGCTGCTCAACCGGGCGCTGGTCGAGCGCCACCTGTCCGCCCGCGCCGGCCGCTATCTGCGCCGCCTGCCGTTCGCGCTCGCCTGGCTCGTGCTCGAGCTGATCCCGATCGCGCTGTTCACCGCCGCCGGGAACATCCTGGCCGGGATCGTCGTGCTGAACCCGACCGCCCGGCTGGTGACGCTGGTGCTGGTCAATGCCTATGCGATCAGCCGCGTGATCGTCGCGGGTGGCCGTATGCTGGCCGCGCCGGGACACCCGCGTCTGCGCCTCCTGCCATTGAGCGAGCCGGCCGCGGCCTATTCCGTGCGCTGGCTGCGCGTGCTGGTCACGATCGCCGTGTTCGGCAACGCGCTGGCGCAGATCGCCTACCTGCTCGGCCTCGACGAGGGCACGCACGACACGCTGGTCCGGCTGACCGCTCTGGTCGTCGCGGTCTTGCTGATTGCGGTCGTTGTCGAAATCCGGCCGGCGGTCGCGCGTGCGATCCGGGCGCGACGGGATGGGCCGCCCGGCGCCTGGCGCAACTGGCTCGCCGGCGCCTGGCATTATATCGCGATCCTGGCGATCGTGTTCGGCTGGCTCGCCTGGTCGGTCGGCCTCGGCAATGGCGGGATCACGCTGGGGCTGCTGATCGGCACCGCTGCGGTGCTGGTTGGGGCACGGCTGCTGACCATCCTGCTGGTCGGCAGCCTCGATTGGATCGCACGCCGCATCCCCGGGGCCGAGGCACATGCGGCGCGCTACCGCCGCCCGGCGCGGCTCGCCGTCACCGCGGCGGTCCTTGCCTTGACCGTGATCGTGCTGCTGCAATTGTGGGGAGCGGATTCCTTTTCCTGGTTTGACGGCCGCAGCCTCGGGGCGCGGCTGTTGTCGGCGCTGGTGACGATCGCGGTCGCGTTTGTCGCCGCCGCCTTCGTCTGGGAGGCGGCGAATGCCGCGCTCGCCCGCCGCCTGTCCCGCCTCGCCGAAGAGGAGGCGGCGCACTCGGCGCGGCTGCGCACCCTGTTGCCGATGCTGCGCGCCGCGCTGTTGACCGCGATCCTCGTTATCGTCGGGCTGACCGTGCTTAGCGAGATTGGCGTCAACATCGCGCCGCTGCTCGCCGGCGCCGGCATCGCGGGCGTCGCGATCGGCTTCGGCTCGCAAAAGCTGGTGCAAGACGTCATCACCGGCGTTTTCGTGCTGTTCGAGAACGCGATCCAGGTCGGCGACCTGGTGACGGTCGCCGGCCTTTCCGGCACGGTCGAACAGCTGACGGTGCGCAATCTGTGGCTGCGCGCCGCCGACGGCGCGGTGCATGTCGTGCCGTTCAGCGCGGTGTCGACGATCACCAACAGCAACCGCGGGGTCGGCAACGCCGTCATTTCGGTAACGGTCGCTTTCAAAGAAGACCCCGACCGTGTCGCGACCGTCCTCGAAGAGATCGGCGCCGAATTGCGCCGCGATCCGAATTACCGCCGGCTGACCGTCAGCGACTTTCAGCTTTGGGGCGTCGATGCGGTCAAGGCTTCGGGTGTCACCGTCAGCGGCCAGATCGTCTGCAGCGATTCCGGTCGGCTGCCGGTGCAGCGCGAGTTCAACCGCCGCCTGAAGCAGCGCTTCGAAGCGCTCGGCATCGAATTGAGCGGATAACGGAGGATGCCTTATGGCACGCAGCGACGACGCCAACGGCCGCCGTCTGGCCGAATTCATTGCCGAAACCGGCCGCCGGACTTTGCCCCCGGACGTGACGGACGCAGCCCGGCTGTGTCTTGCCGATTGGCTCGGCGTCGCGCTCGGCGCCAGGGACGAGCCGGCCGGGCGCATCGTCCGCGACACCGCCGCCGGCTGGCGCAGCGCCGGCCGGTCGACGGTGCTGTTCGGCAGCCCGGCGGCGGCGCCGTTCGCCGCCCTTGCCAACGGCACCTTGGCGCACTGCCTCGATTTCGACGACACCTATGTCGCGGCGGTGACGCATGTCAGCGCGCCGGTCTGGGCCGCCGTACTGGCGCTCGGTGAGGAGGCCGGCGCCGACGAAGGCGCCATGTTGGCCGCCTTCGTCACCGGCTTCGAAGCTGCGAGCCGCGCCGGGACCGGGCTCGGCGAGGCGGTGACGGCGCGCGGCTGGCACGGCACTGGTGCCTTCGGGCGACTCGGTGCCGCCGCCGCGAGCGCCGTGCTACTCGGCCTGGACGCCGAGCGCGCGCTATATTCACTTGGTGCCGCGGCGACCCAGACCAGCGGATTGACCGCCTCGTTCGGCACGATGGCAAAGCCGTTCCACGCCGGCAAGGCGGCGATGGATGGGATCGTCGCGGCGCAACTGGCGGCGAACGGCTTCCATGCGGCGACCGGCCTGCTCGAACCGGGCGGCGGGTTCGACGACGCATTGGTGCAGGACGGTGCGGCGAGGTTCCGGCCCGTCGAGTTTACGGGTTGGAACATCCTGAACAACAGCTTCAAGCCCTATGCCGCCTGTCACCTGACGCATCCCGCGATCGACGCCGCCCGTGTGCTGGCGGCGCGCACCAACGACATCGCCGGGATCGCCGCGATCCGGGCCGAGATCGGCGCGCTGGCCGACAGGGTCACCGGCGGCAAGAGCGGCGCGCCGGCGACGCCGCTCGAGGGCAAGTTCGACCTCAAATATTGCGTCGCCCTCGGCCTGCACGGCCGCGATGTCTCGGCCGCCGATTTCCGCGAGCCGTGGCAGCCCGACCCAGCGGTCTGCGCGACGGCGCAAAAGGTGACCATTGCGGTCGGGGACGAGATGGGCTTCGCCTCGGCGCGGCTGACGGTCAATGGCCGCGACAGCGTCCATGTGCCGGTCGCCAAGGGCCACCCCGGCAATCCGATCGGATGGGACGACATGCACCGCAAATTCGCGGCCCTCGCCGAACCGGTGCTCGGCAGCCGCAGTGAAGAGCTGTTCGGTCTTGTTCGCCACTTCGGCAACGGCCGCGCGCTCGACAAAATCCGGCAGATTTTGGCAGCGGTGTAGGGCGGAAAAGCGAAGCGCATTCCGCCAAAAAACAAGATTTACCACAGAGGCACAGAGAACACGGAGTGGGCAGAGTGTGGACACATCTCTGTGTCCTCTGTGTCTCTGTGGTGCAATTAAGGAAATGGCGGAATGCGCGCCCGCTGTCGCGAGCGCTGTTCCGCCCTACGATTTCGGCGGATAACCCGCGCGGCCGAGCGCCTCTCCGATCTCGCCGAGAATGGCCGGGTCGTCGATCGTCGCCGGCATGCGGTACTCCTCGCCGTCGGCGATCCGGCGGATCGTGCCGCGCAGGATCTTGCCCGAGCGAGTCTTCGGCAGCCGATCGACGACGAGTGCCGTCTTGAAGCCGGCGACCGGGCCGATCCTTTGCCGCACCAGCGCCACCGCTTCTTCCTCGACCGCCGCGGGCGGCCGCTTGACCCCGGCCTTCAGGACCAGGAGCCCGAGCGGCACCTGGCCCTTCAGCGCATCGGCGACCCCCAGCACCGCGCATTCGGCAACATCGGGGTGTGTCGCCAACACCTCCTCCATCTCGCCGGTCGACAAACGATGCGCCGCGACATTGATGATGTCGTCGGTGCGGCTCATCACATGGATGTAGCCGTCGGCGTCGATCAGTCCCGCATCGGCCGTCTGATAATAGCCGGGATAGGCGCTGAGATAGGACTGCACGAAGCGGTCGTCGGCCTGCCACAGCGTCGGCAATGCGCCCGGCGGCAGCGGCAGTTTCACCGCCAGCGCGCCGATCTCGCCGTGCTTTGCCTCGTGCGGCTCGCCCTCGGATTCGGCCTCGAGCACCCGCACGTCCCAGCCGGGGACCGGCTTGGTGCATGAGCCGTGCTTCACCGGCAGTTGCTCGATGCCGAGGCAATTGGCGCCGATCGGCCAGCCGGTCTCGGTCTGCCACCAATGGTCGATGACCGGAACACGCAGCTGCTCCTCGGCCCAGGCAACGGTCGGCGGGTCGGCACGCTCGCCGGCGAGAAACAGCGCGCGGAATTTCGAGAGATCGTATTTTCGGATCAGCGTCCCCTCCGGGTCCTCGCGCTTGATCGCGCGGAACGCGGTCGGCGCGGTGAAGAAGACGCGGACGCCGTGCTCGGAGACGACGCGCCAGAACGCGCCGGCGTCGGGAGTGCCGACCGGTTTCCCCTCGTACATCACCGAGGTGCAGCCATAGATCAGCGGCGCATAGACGATGTAGGAGTGGCCGACCACCCAGCCGACATCCGATGCGGTCCAGAACACCTCGTCCGGTGCGACGCCATAGACATGGCGCATCGACCAGTTCACCGCCACCGCATGCCCGCCATTGTCGCGCACGACGCCCTTCGGCACGCCGGTCGTGCCCGAGGTGTAAAGGATGTAGAGCGGGTCGGTCGCCAGCACCGGCAGGCAATCGGCCGGTTTCGCCGCGGCGAACGCTTCGTCCCAATCGTGGTCGCGGCCTGCGACCAACTCGGCCTTGCACATCGGCCGCTGCAGGATCACGCAGGCGGCGGGCTTTGATGCTGCTTCGGCGATCGCTGCGTCGAGCAGCGGCTTGTACGGGATCACCCGGTCGGTCTCGATGCCGCAGGAGGCCGAGACGATGACCTTGGGCTTTGCGTCGTCGATGCGGGTCGCCAGCTCATGCGATGCGAAGCCGCCGAACACCACCGAGTGCACCGCGCCGAGCCGGGCGCAGGCCAGCATCGCCATCGCCGCTTCGGGCACCATCGGCATATAGATCAGCACCCGGTCGCCCTTGGTGACGCCGAGCTTGGCCAGGACGCCGGCGAACCGCGTCACCCGGTCGCGCAAATCGCGGTAGGTGAAGCGGACGATCTGGCCGGTGACCGGACTGTCCCAGATCAGCGCCACCCGCTCGCCGCTTCCGGCGGCGACGTGCCGGTCGAGCGCGTTCCAGCAGGTGTTGAGCCGCCCGCCGGCAAACCAGCGGCAGAAGGGCGGCCGGCTGTCGTCGAGCACCCGGTCCCAGCGCTTCTCCCAATCGATCGCCGCGGCCGCCTCGGCCCAGAATTCCTCGGGCTTCTCCAGCGAGCGGCGATAGGTTTCGGCGTAGCGTTCTGTCATTCCGTCCTCCCAGGAGAGGCGCTTGCCTGATCTTAGCTCAGATTGCCGGGCGCGATCACCGCTTCGGCGGCAGTGTTACGCCCTCGCGGCGCATCTCCTCGATCACGGTCTTGGCGCCGGCGTCGCCGGAGGCGGCGAGTTCGGCAACACCGGCGGCGAGCGCGTCGTACTGGCGCCTGACCTTGGCCGCCTCCTGCAGCGGCTTTTCCTGCAGCGCGCGGGTTTCGGCGAGGCTCATCCGGTTGTGGACGATTTCGACGGTCTGGAACGCAACCAGCAGCAGCATCGACAGCACGACGAGAACAAGCGCGACGCCGCCGGCGAGCCGCGTCGTCATCGCCCTTATTGTCCGGCGGTGGTTGGCGCCGGCGCGGCGGTGCCGGGCTTGGTCGGGTTGATCGTGATGCCGTTGCGGCTCAACAACTCGCGCAGCAGATCGTCATGAAGCGTCAGCGCGGCGACCGCGATATGGCGCACCAGCGCGCCGTTGACCCGCACCAGCTGGGCGCCTTCGTTGATCGTGTGCTGGCGCTGGTTGACCTCGGCCTGCAGCGCGCGGTTGTCCTGCACCAGCACGAAATCCACGATCACCAGCAACAGCGGCAGCGCCGCCGCCGCGACCAGCAGCCAGTTCAGCCCCGGCCGCTCGCGCATCTTGCGTCAGCGCTGTAGCTCGCGGGCGGCGCGCGCCGCCGGCCGATCGGCGCAGCGCTTGAACCAGTCGGCCATCTTCGGCACCGCGCCGAGGTCGATTTGCGCCGGCCGTGCCCAGGAAAGGATGCTGGCGACGTTCAGGTCGGCAACGGTGAAATCGTCGCCGAGGAGATACGGCCTTGCGGTCACCGCCTGGTCGAGCACCTTCAGCGGCTCTTGCAATTGCCGCTCGGCCTCGTCGGCCGCCGCGGCGTCGCGCTTCGCCTCGGGCAGCAAAGCGCGGTTGAACAGCGCCGTCAGCACCGGCCGCTCGACCTCGGTCATGCCCCAGAAGCTCCACTGCCACGCCCGCGCCTCGTCTTCGAGCGGCGCCGGGTACAGCGTGCCGGTGCCATGCTTCTTCGCCAGGTACAGGTTGATCGCCATCGATTCCCACAGCACGACGCCGTTGTCGTCGATCGCCGGGATGTGCCCGTTCGGGTTCACCGCCAGGAATTGCGGCGTGCGGGTGTCGCCCTTGCCCATGTCGATCGGCACATTGTCGTAGTCGAGGCCCAGCTCCTTCGCCATCCACAGCGTGCGGAATGCGCGTGAGCGCGGAATGCCGTAGATCTTCAGCGCCATCTGCCTCTCCTGAGCTCCTGCCGGCGGCAAGCGTCGCATGCGACGCCCCCGCGGCGCAATTGCTGCTAAGATCGCGGCAGATGCCGTATGTGACCGAATTTCCGACGATCGACGGCGCCCGCATCCGGCTGCTGCGCGGCGGTCCTGGCAAAGCCGGCGCGCCGCCGCTTCTGTTCCTGCACGGGGCGGGCGGCCACACCGGCTGGATGGCCTTCCTCGACGACTTGTCGCAGCGCTTCGAGGTGTTCGCCCCCGAGCATCCGGGCTTCGGCCAGTCGGACGACCCGCCCTGGCTCGACGACGTCGGCGACCTCGCCTTCTTCTACCTTGATGTGATCCGGCATTTCGGCCTCGCCGGCGTCCACCTTGTCGGCACCTCGCTCGGCGGTTGGATCGCCGCCGAGCTGGCGGTGCGCGACACCGCGCCGCTGGCCAGTCTGACCCTGGTCGGCGCCGTCGGCATCCTCGCCGGCGGGCAGCCGATCCCCGACATCTTCCGCATGCCGGTCGACGAGAACCTGCGCCGCTTCTATGCCGACCAGGAACGCGCCCGCCGCCGCCTTGCCGACATGGACAAGGCCGATATGAGCCTTGCCGCAAAGAACCGGGCGACGGTGACCCGGCTCGCCTACCGGCCGCGATTTCACAACCCCGGCCTCGCCAAATGGCTGCACCGCATCGACGTGCCGACGCTGCTCCTCTGGGGTGAGAAGGACGGGCTGGTGCCGCCCGAATTCGGCGAGGCCTACCGCGCGCTGATCCCGGGCGCGCGGCTCGTGGTCCTGCCCGAGGCCGGCCATGCGCCCTTCGACGAGCAGCGCGAGGCCTTCCTTGCCGCCTTCCTCGATTTTGCCGCAGCCGGCTGAACCGGGCACGCCGCCGCCGCGGGCCGCAGGGGCTAGCGCGGGTGGTACAGCGGCTGGCCGTAGCTCGGGACCAGATCGCGGCAGGAACTCGGGTCGCCCGGATACCATTGCGGGCACGCGGCAAGCCCGCTCGTATAGGGATCATAGCTCCACGACGGCGGCGGTACCGGCGGCCCGTAAGAGGGATACCCTTGATAAGGGCTGTAGGCGGGGTATTGCGCCTGCGCTTGGCCGGCGAGCGCCGGCCCGACAAGGCAGAGCCCAATCAGAAGCATCGATTTTTTCAACGTCATCTCAGTCCTACTCTTTCGAAAGCGAGTACTTGCCCCCGAAGACTTCTATGCGGGTGCGGCCGATTTTGTGCCCGGCTCGACCGCGGTCAGCTCGACGATGACCCGGTAGGCGGTGCAACGGGCTCGCGGTCCGATGATGCGGTCGGGGTCTCAAGGAGCTCCAGTGTCGATTGCAGTTCGAGAAAGGCAGATTGTTATCTTACGCGGAGCAGGAGACGTCTACGGCATCCGGGGTACGGGGCGTGGCCTCTCTGCCGAGTAGTAATCCCCTTTTCCCGGCGCTCCGCGATTGAGTAGTTGCTAGAGTGCGCATCCGTTGACTTGGTCAAATCGGCTTGCACTTGCCGGATCGTTTCGGTTCGGAAGAGCCGGCGAGGAGCACCTTGCTTGTTTTCGGTTGAGCTGTGGATCGATACCGACACGCCCTTGACCCGTCGGTTGCAACCGGTCTGGGACTGGATGACGAAATCCCAAATTGGTCCGGTGACGTGCCGCTACGTATTTCACCAATCCGGTTTGTTGTGCCGCTTCGAGTTCGCACGGCGCACCGCGGCGGTGTGCTTTGCCAAGCGATTCGGCAACGGCCCGCCGCAGCCTATGCTAACCCGTCCGGTTGACCTCGTTGGAACTCCTCTTTCCGGCAGAGCTAATCGCCGAGGCGCGGCAATACACTTCGAAGGACGCGGCATCTAATACCAAACCCGTCTCAATATTTATCGTCAAGATCAGGACAGTCTCATGCGCATCGCGATGATCGGCACCGGCTATGTCGGCCTTGTTTCGGGCGCGTGCTTTTCCGAGTTCGGCGCCACGGTGACCTGCGTCGACAAGGATGCGGACAAGATCGAGCGGCTGCGGCGCGGCGAGATCCCGATCTATGAGCCGGGGCTCGAACAGCTCGTCGCCAACAATGCCGGCGCCGGCCGGCTCGGCTTCACCACCGACCTGAAGGCCGCGCTCGCCGGTGCCGATGCGGTGTTCATCGCGGTCGGCACCCCGTCGCGGCGCGGCGACGGGCATGCCGACCTGTCCTATGTGTTCGCCGCCGCCGCCGAGATCGGCGAGGCGCTGGCCGGGGAACTGACCCGGGAGCTGGCCGGGGAACTGACCCGGGCGCCCACCGGCCATCGCACGATTGTCGTCACCAAATCGACGGTGCCGGTCGGCACCGGACGGCGGGTCGAGCGGATCCTGCAGCGGGCGCTGCCGCAGGGCGGCTTCGAGGTCGCCTCCAACCCCGAATTCCTGCGCGAGGGTTCGGCGATCCAGGATTTCATGCGGCCCGACCGGGTCGTCATCGGCACCGACAGCGAACACGCGCGCGAGGTCATGCGGGCGCTCTACCGGCCGCTCTATCTGCTCGAGACGCCGATCGTGTTCACCGCGATCGAGACCGCCGAGCTGATCAAATACGCCGCCAACGCCTTTCTCGCGACCAAGATCACCTTCATCAACGAGATCGCCGATCTGTGCGAGGCGGTCGGCGCCGATGTCCAGGACGTCGCCCGCGGCATCGGATTGGATGGCCGCATCGGCCGCAAGTTCCTGCATGCCGGACCCGGTTTCGGCGGCTCGTGCTTCCCGAAGGATTGCCGGGCGCTGGTGCGCACCGCAGCCGAGGCCGCGGCGCCGCTGTCGATCGTCGAGACTGTGCTCGCGGTCAATGACAGCCGCAAGCGCCGCATGGCCGACCGCATCGCCGCGATCTGCGGCGGTGACATTGCCGGAAAGACCCTGGCGGTGCTGGGCCTGACCTTCAAGCCGAACACCGACGACATGCGCGACAGCCCGAGCCTGTCGATCCTGCCGCCGCTGGCCGAAGCCGGCGCGACGATCCGCGCCTTCGATCCGGAAGGGATGGCGGAAGCGCAGAAGCTGATGCCGCACTTGACCTATTGCACCGACGCCTACGAGACGATGCAGGGCGCCGACGCGCTGGTGCTGATCACCGAGTGGAACGAGTTCCGCGGGCTCGACCTCGGCCGGGTCAAGGGGCTCTTGCGCCACCCGGTCGTCATCGATCTGCGCAACATCTACAAGCCGGACGACATGGCCGCCGCCGGCCTCGCCTATCACAGCATCGGCCGCGCCGGCGGAACCCCGACCA
>Ga0102924_1007074_pt1 | contig 10383 bp, 11 predicted proteins | sample PaiPotPPM11metaG_FD_80116 | JGI IMG/M metagenome (GOLD analysis project Ga0102924, IMG submission 80116) | Iron sulfur acid spring bacterial and archeal communities from Banff, Canada, to study Microbial Dark Matter (Phase II) - Paint Pots PPM... ...
ATCCACCGCGAGCAATTCGAGCAAATGGTGTTCTGCCTGCCGCCCGGCGAGCAATGTCTCGGCTATCCGGTTGCGGGGCCGAACAATGAATTGCGGGTCGGGCAGCGCCGCTACAACGTGGTGTGGTACCGGCCGGCGGACGAGGCGCAGGAATTGCCGTGGCTCCTCACCGACGAGGCCGGCGTCACGCACTCGATCTCGATTCCGCCGCCGCTCATTCGCCGCGAGCCGATCGCCGCAATGCGCGCCGCCGCGGAGCGACTGCTCGCTCCGCAGTTCGGGGAAATCGTGCGGCTGATCGACGAGCCGATCCTGCAACCGATCTACGATCTGGAGAGTCCACGGCTCGCCTTCGGCCGCGTCGCCATCGTCGGCGATGCCGCCTTCGTGGCGCGGCCCCATGTTGCTGCGGGCGTGTCGAAGGCCGCCGACGATGCTGCGGCGCTGGCGCAAGCGCTCGACGGTGGCGACGTCGAAGCCGCGTTGCGCCGCTTCGAAGCCGTGCGGCTGCCACAGGGGCGAAAGATCATCGAACGTGCGCGCCACCTCGGCGCCTATTTGCAAGCGACGCAAACGGCGGAGGAGCGCGCTCGCTCCGAGCGCCATAGCATTCCCGACGCAGTGCTCGCCGAGACGGCGGTGCTGGATTTTTTGCACGAGTGAGCGTGAGAGCGTTGAGGGTAGATGAAAGCAATTCTCAATGCTGCAATATTTTCGACAGGAATAATTGTGCTCGCTCGCTGCGAGGCTTGCCGAAAAAGTCGGCGGTCAGGGCGTCCTCGACGATCTCGCCCTTGTCCATGAACACCACGCGGTGGGCGACCTTGCGCGCAAAGCCCATTTCGTGGGTCACCACGATCATGGTCATGCCATCCGTGGCGAGCGCTACCATGACATCAAGCACTTCCTGGATCATCTCAGGATCGAGCGCCGAGGTCGGCTCGTCGAACAGCATGGCGATCGGGTCCATGGCAAGCGCGCGGGCGATGGCGACGCGCTGCTGCTGACCGCCGGAGAGCTGGCCGGGAAATTTGTCGGCGTGCATGCGCAAGCCCACCCGATCGAGCAGTCGCATGCCCTTGTCGCTGGCCTCGTCGGCGCCGCGGTGGAGCACCTTGATCTGCGGCAGCGAAAGATTGCGGATGACGGACAGGTGCGGGAACAGCTCGAAGTGCTGGAATACCATGCCGATCCGCGCGCGCAGCTTTGGCAGATTGGTCTTCGGGTCACCGACCGAAATGCCGTCGACGCTGATCCGGCCCTTCTGGAACGGTTCGAGGCCGTTGACGCATTTGATCAGCGTCGACTTGCCCGAGCCGGAAGGGCCGCAGACCACGACGACCTCGCCTCTTGCGACCTCGGCGCTACAGTCCTTGAGCACCTGCGTCGGGCCGTACCACTTGCTGATGGCGTCGATCTTGATCATGGCGTCAGCGGATGATGGCGACGCGGCGTTGCAGGTACTGCACGGCCCGCGACGCCGCGAGCGAAATGATGAAATAAACGCACGCGGCGAAAGTGTACATCTCGACCAGGCGCCCGTCACGCTCTGCCACCTTGGAAGCCGCGCCGAGGAAGTCGGTCACCGAGATCACGTAGACCAGCGAAGTATCCTGGAACAGGACGATGGTCTGCGTCAGCAGCACGGGCACCATGTTGCGGAATGCTTGCGGCAGCACGACATAGCCCATGGACGTCGGATAGTTCATGCCGAGCGCCTGCGCAGCGGCCAACTGGTCGCGCGGGATCGATTGTATTCCGGCGCGCATGATCTCGCAGAAGAACGCCGCCTCAAACAGCGTGAATGTCACTAGACAGGAGGCGAAGGCGCCAACTTTCACTGGCTGTGTGGAGAGCGTGATCCACTGGCCGATATACGGCACCAGGAAATAGAACCAGAAGATCATCAGGACGAAGGGCACCGAGCGCATCAGGTTGACGTAAGCGGCGGCCGGCGCGCTCAGGAAGCCGACGCCGGAGAGGCGCATCAGCGCGAGCAGAGTGCCAATGACGATGCCGCCAAGCGTGGCGAGCGCGGTCAGAAGCAGCGTGAACGTCATGCCCTGATAGAACAGATAGGGCAGCGAGCGCAGGATGACGTTGAAGTCGAAATTGGCAAACATCGCGTCAATGTCCCGCAGCCGGCGCCTTGAAACCGAGATAGCCCGGAACCGCGACGCGGCGCTCCAGCATGCGCATGGCGAACGTCACGATGATGTTGATGGCGATGTAGATGATGGTCGCGGCGGTGAATGCCTCGAACACTTGGAACGAGAATTCCTGCATCGCGCGGGCACGCGCCGTGAGCTCCATCAATCCGATGGTCAGCGCGACCGCGCTATTTTTGATCGTATTGAGCAATTCCGAGGTGAGCGGCGGCATGATGATCCGATAGGTCATCGGCAGCAGCACGTAGACATAGGTTTGCGGCAGCGTCAGTCCGAGCGCGAGCCCGGCCTGCCGCTGGCCGCGCGGCAGACTCAGAATCCCGGCCCGCACCTGCTCGGCGACGCGCGCCGACATGTAGAGGCCGAGCGCCACCACGGCGGTGTAGAACGAGGCGTTGAGGAGTTGCTTCAGCCAGGTGCCGAGCGCGCCCGGCACAATCTCGGGCAGCACGAAGTACCACAGGAACATCTGCACCAGGAGCGGGATGTTGCGAAACAGCTCGACATAGAAGTTGCCAAGCCGCACGGCCCAGCCAGACTGCGTGGTGCGTAAGACGCCGATAACCGATCCAAGTGTCAGCGCGATGATCCATGCGCAGGCCGCGGTCGCCAGCGTCCACGCTGTGCCAAGCATCAGGGTCTGGAAATAAGTATGGGCGCCGTCGGGAGAGAGCTCCCAGAAGATCGCCCAGTTCCAGTGATAGTTCACGCGTTTAACTTCCGCGCCGCACGCCGATTACTGGGCGTACCGTGCCGGGTCGCCGGTGTCGGTCGGGCTGGCGATTACCCTCTTGAACGGCGCGCTCATCGGTACGTTGAGATTGATGCCTTTGGGCGGGATCGGCTTGAGGAACCACTTCTCATAGATCGCATTGATGGCGCCGCTCTTGTAAGTCGCCGTCATTGCCGCATCGACCACGCTCTTGAACGGTGCGTCGTCGCGGCGGAGCATGATGCCGTATGGCTCCACCGACAGCGCATCAGCGGAGATGACGTAGTCGCCCGGCGACTTCGACGCAGCGACGAGGCTGTACAGCAGGATGTCATCCATCACGAAAGCCGCGGCGCGATCGGTCTCCACCATCAAAAATGCCTCGGCGTGGTCCTTGGCGGCGATGATGTTGAGGTCGAGGTGCTTCTGCGCTCCGATCTCGGTGATCTGCTTGATGTTGGTGGTGCCGGAGGTCGAAACGATGGTCTTGCCCTTGAGGTCGTCGACCGTCTTGAGACTGGACGATTTCTTCGAAACGAACCGGTTCGCGGTGACAAAGTGGGTGATGGTGAAGGCGACTTGCTTCTCACGCTCGAGATTGTTCGTCGTCGAGCCGCATTCGAGATCGACGGTGCCGTTGGCGATCAGTGGGATGCGCGTGGCCGAGGTGACCGGATTGAGCTTTACCTCGAGCTTGTCGATTTTCAGCTCCGACTTCACCGCATCGACGATCCTGTAACAGAGATCCATCGCATAGCCGATAACCTTCTGATTGTCGTCGTAATAGGAAAACGGCACGGACGACTCGCGGTGACCAAGAGTGATCGCTCCCGTATCCTTGATCTTGGCCAGTGTGCCCGTGAGCTGTTGCGCCAATGCCGGCACGGTGAGGAAACCCACCGCCCCGATGATGGATACCATGAGCTTGAGACGCATTGTTTGCCCCGCTGTTGACCGAAAAATTGCACCAATTGTCCCAGGTGCCCTGACATCATACCGACTTCTTGTGGCCCTCGAAAGTGCGGTGACGCGATTGAAGCCGCGCTGCTCCGAGTGGCCGGCTCACGGCTCGCCGGAGAAGTTTTGCGGGACGCGCGAGTGCGCGACTTTGGCGCGCTGGATCGTCTCAGGTGTATTGCGGCTTCGCCCGACGAAGCGCGGCACGCCATCTGTGATCACCGCGCCGACGCCCATGATGTCGCCGTTCTTCAAGGCCGACAGCGCGTCGTTCTGCGAGCCGCCGAGGCAGCCATCGACCAGGACGACGTCGGCGTCGCGGCCGGCGGCAAGCACCCCGCTGTTGAGCCGGTAGACCTTGGCGTTGTTACCGGTCGCCATCGCCACTGCGATTTCCGGCGCGACGCCGGCAAGCGCGGCGAGATGGCTCATGGTGTACAGCATGCCGAGCGGCATGACGCCGCTGCCGGTGGGCGTGTCGGTCGCGATTAGAAGCCGCTCCTCCTGGCCGGCCGCCTTGAGCAATTTCGCGACCAGTAATGCGGTGCGCAAATTGCCCGCGGTGCAGACCTGCAGGGCAAGATCGCTTTCATTGACCAAGCGCGGGAAATCGGCGTCGGGCATGGCGATGGGACCGCCGTTGACGTGATAGGACACGTGCGGCTGCATCTTGAGCACGTGATCGGCCCAAATTCCTGCCGAACCCGGGATCGACGAGCCGCCGGTGTGCACCATCGTCACCATGCCGTGACGCTTCGCCATCGCCACGTAAGGCGCGTACTCGTAAGGCGTCGCGAACGCACCGAAGCCCGCCTTCGCCAGCCACACACCCTGGCTTGCGAGCTCCGCGAAATCGGCATCGGTCAAGCCCGGTTCAAGGATGATCGAGCCGGCGTGAACGCGCATGCCGCCGGGGCGGTAACTCTCGAATGATTTTCGCGCCGCGATCGCGAGTGCCTTGACGCCGGCAGGATCGCGCGGCCGGCCGGGGACGTGAACCTCGGATGCGCTGATGCAGGTTGTCACGCCGCCGTGGATGTAGCTTTCGAGAAATCCGACGGTCTTCTGGCGCGGTGTGTAGTCGCCGAACGTAATATGGACGTGGGAGTCGATCAGGCCAGGCATCGCCATCATACCCCCGGCATCAATCGCCACCTCGCAATCCGGCACGTTGCCCGTTCCCACCGAGACGATTTTGCCGTTATCGATGACGATGGCATCGCCGGCTGCGACGGGTGACGCGATATCGCCGCTGAGAATTTTCGCGATATTGAAGATCGCCACTTTCATGCGCGGCAAGTCCTTTGCAGAGAATTTTCATAGTCGCTACTGTCGGATAATCTGTCAAACGCTTGCGCGGCGCTGCAAAACGAACATGAGCGATATTCAGCGTGTGCTGGTAGTCGGCGGCGGTGTCGGCGGCCTGACGGCCGCCACAGCCTTCGCGCGGCGCGGCGTCGACGTCGTACTGATAGAACGGCGGCCGGCGTTTGACGTGCCGGGCGTCGGGCTCGGCCAGCCGGCGAACGCGCTTCGCGTTTACGGCGCGCTTGGAGTTCTTCCGGAAATCCTGGCATCGGGGTTCAGCTACGACCGGATGTATATTTTCGATGCCAACCGGGAGCTGATTGTCGAGCACAGATTTTTGCTCGGTGACGACGTCGTGCCGGCATTCTGCGCCCTTTCCCGATTGCGTTTGCACGAAATCCTGCTTGCTGCCGCCGAGCGCGCCGGTGTGAATGTGCGCACCGGCCTGACGGTCAGCGATATCCAGCAGGAAACAGACCGGGCGACGGTGACATTTTCCGATGGCCGGACCGACAGCTTCGATCTGCTCGCAGGCTTCGATGGCATCCGGTCCAGCACCCGGCATCATCTCTTCGGTGCTGCATTCGTGCCGCGTCCTTCCGGATATGGCGCCTGGCGCGTGCAAGTGCCGCGGCCCGATTACGTGCGCGGCATGGAGTTCCTGCAAGGCGTCGGCAGCAAGACCGGCGCCATGCCGCTCGGCGATAATGTCATGTACGTCTTCCACATCCGCCCGGAAGCACCCGAAGCCGTTTTCAGACGCGAAGACTATCCGGAATTATTCAAAGAGCGTCTCGCCCAATACGGCAGCTACGTGGCCGAGGTTTCGGCCGCTCTCGATGCGAATTCCGACATCGTTTACAGCCCGATTGAGCCGATACTTGTGCCGTGGCCATGGTTTCGTGGCCGCGTCGTCATCGGTGGCGATGCCGCGCACACATCGCCGCCCCATCTCACCCAAGGCGCGGCGATGGCCGCGGAGGATGGTTGGGTTCTGGCGCGCGAAATGCTCGCCGACGATGTGCCGATCGAGGCGCGGCTGCTGCGGTATTCGCAAATGCGTTACGCGCGTTGCGCTTTCGTGTATTCCTTTTCCTATCAATGGATGCTGGACGAGCAATCCGTGCGCACGCCGGCTGATCTCATGGCAGCGCGATCGGAATTGGCGATGAACGCATCGGCGCGGATCGGCGCAAGCGACCGCATCCTTGACAGCCGCGTCGTCTAATCAATGCGACAGGTCAGACGTGCTGGCCGCCGTTGATGTGGATCTCGGCGCCGTTTACGTAGGAGGCGGTATCGGTGCACAAGACGTAGATGATCTTCGCCACCTCATCGGGCGTGCCGAGCCGGTGCATCGGGATGTTCTCGACGATCTTTTCCGTCCCGGGCGAAAGCATCGCCGTGTCAATTTCGCCGGGCGCGATGGCGTTGACGCGGACGCCCCGCGAGCCGAAGTCGGCCGCCATTTCACGCGTCAGCGCGGCAAGAGCCGCCTTCGACGTCGAATACGCCGTGCCGGCGAAGGGGTGCACGCGCGAGCCGGCGATCGAGGTGACGTTGACGACGGAGCCCTTGGCGGCGCTCAGCTCATCGAGTAAGCCGCGCGCCAGCATGATCGGCGCAAAGAAATTCACCTGAAAGATGTGATGCCAGTCGTCGCGCGAGGTCTCGATCGAGCCAAGCCGCTTGCCGCCCTCGGCCTTGGGTGAGATCGCGGCATTATTGACCAGCGCGTGCAGCTCGCCATGAAGCCGGCTCTTTGTTTCGGCGATAGCTTCTTCGGTGCTTTCCGGATTGGAGAGATCAACCTGAATGTGGTCCTCCGGGCCCGCCTCCCAAGGACAGTTCTCCGGAAACGGATGCCGCGAACAGGTGATGACGCGCCAACCGGCCGCCGAGAAGCGCTTGACCGTGGCATGGCCGATGCCCCGGCTTGCTCCGGTGAGCAGCAGCGTGCGGCGCGGTTGGTTGGTTGGCGGCATGGTCGCTATCTTAAACTCACGGGTATAGCCGCGTCTTGGTCCACGGTGCGGTCAAGTTTGCGCGCGTAAACGAAACGCGGTCGTGCAGCCGGAACGGCCGCTCCTGCCAGAACTCGATTTCCTGCGGCACGACCCGATAGCCTGACCAGTACGGCGGCCGCGGCACGGTGCAGATGGCGTATTTCGCCGTGTAGCGCGCAATCGCCTTCTCGAACGCCATGCGGCTTTCCAAAGCCGACGATTGTTTGGAGGCCCAGGCGCCGATCTGCGCCATGCGCGAGCGCGTCGCAAAATATGCGTCGGCTTCTTCCTGCGAAACGACCTCCACGGTGCCGCGCGCGCGCACCTGGCGCTGCAACGATTTCCAATAAAACGTCAGCGCCGCTTTCGGTGCGTCCTTCAACTCGCGGCCCTTCGTGCTGTCGACGTTGGTGTAGAACACGAAGCCGCGCTCATCGAAGCCCTTCAACAGCACCATCCGCGCATTGGGCAGCCCGTCGGGGCCGACGGTCGCCAGCGCCATGGCGTCCGGATTGACCGGCTCGGCGCGCTTGGCCTCGGCAAACCAGGCCGCAAACAGCCGCAACGGCTCAACGGCTTCGCTGAAGTCACCGCCCGTTAACCACGCTGGGTGTTCTATCGGCGCTGCGTCGGACATTCTTGCGGGGTATCCAAGTGTTCGCGTGGCGTGACCGGGAAGTAAACCGCCGGTCTTTATATAATGGAACCGGGCCGCTCCGCCTATGTTGGCGGGGGCATCTTCTGCCCGTCATCGCGGCCTTGCTGTGCGGGCTTGCCGCAGGCGGCTGCTCCTTTCAACTGCATTCGCTGCTTTCCAAGGACGAGGCCGACGTCGACCAGACCGGCTCAATCGGCCATTCGGGCGAGCATGCCCGCCGCACGTCCGCTGCAGAAGCACCGTCGGAGATCGACCTTGCCTATGCGCGCGCGGCCGCCTCGGACGTGCTCGCTCATAGCGGCAAGGGCTCGAGCGTGCCGTGGCAGAATCCGAATACTGGCGCGGGCGGCAATATCACCCCGCTCGCCACCTCCTATACCGAAGGCGGCCTGTCGTGCCGCGACTTCCTGGCGAGTTACAGCCACGGCGAATCGCAGGACTGGCTGCAAGGCGCCGCCTGCCGCAGCAGCCAAGGCAATTGGGAAGTCAAAAGCCTAAAGCCGCTCAAGCAGGGCTAAGCGGTCTATCATTGCCGCCGCGACGCGCCGATTCGGTGTCGCATTGCGTGGCGGCCGCTTCCATCCCACATTGAAGCGTGAATGGACGGGCGGGGCCGGCCCGAAAAACGAGCGGAGTCGATTGGGGATGCGTGATCCCTATGAGGTCTTGGGCGTCGATCGCAAGGCGAGTGCGGGCGAAATCAAGAACGCCTATCGGCGTCTTGCGAAGAAGCTGCATCCCGACGCCAACAAGAACGATCCGAAGGCGGCGACTCGCTTTGCCGAGTTGAACGCCGCCAACGAACTGCTTGGCGACGAGGACAAGCGCAAGGCATTCGATCGCGGCGAGATCGATGCCGAGGGCAAGCCGCGCTTCCAGGGTTTTGGCGGCGGCGCGGGCCCGGGCGGCGGCTTCGGCCAGGACGGCAATTTCGAGAGTTTCAGCTTTGGCCCCGAAGGCTTTACCCGGGCCACCCGGCGCGGACGCGGTGCTGGCGGCGGCGGCGGCGGTGGTCCGGGTGGCGGCGGCTTCGGCGGCTTTGAAGATATTTTGCGGGAAGCCTTTGGCGGCGCCGCGCGTGGCGGCCGCGGTGCGCGTTCGACATTCGAGCCCGAGGATTTCGGCGTCGGCGCCGACGTTCAGGCCGAAATGTCGGTGTCGCTGCTGGATGCGGCCAATGGCGCTACCCAGCGTCTGCATCTGCCGAACGGCAAGGATGTCGACGTCAAGATTCCCGTTGGGATAATGAACGGCCAGCACATCCGGCTGAAGGGCCAAGGCATGGCCGGGCAGGGCGGCGCCGGCGACTTGCTCATCACCGTCAACATCGCGCCGCATCCAGTGTTCACGCTCGACGGCGCCGACGTTCGGCTCGAACTGCCGATCACGCCCTACGAGGCAGCACTCGGCGCCAAGGTACGCGTCCCGACCCTCGACCGGCCGGTCGAGATCACGATCCCGCCATGGACCTCGAGCGGACGCACGTTCCGCCTCAAGGGCAAGGGCTTCCCGGCCAAAGCCGGCCGCGGCGACCTGCTCGCCATGGTGCGCATCGTGCTGCCCGAGAAGAGCGACGCCGAGCTCGAAGCGCTGATGAAGACGTGGCAGGGCGACAAGCCCTACGATCCGCGCAAGGATATGTGATGCTAGTCATTCCGGGGCGCCGCGACCCTGCGAAGCTCGCGGGGCGAGCGTAGGAGGGGTGCTCGGCCCCGGAATGACGACAATCTCAGCCGCCGTGCGCTGGATTACGCAGGTCGATCTGATCGTAGGCGGCCTGCGCGATATCGTGCAGCTTGTCGCGTTCCGCCGGCCCGCTCAGCACGTAAGCGAGATTTCGATCGACCCAGTAATAGGCGGCGTTCTGATTTCCGGTCGTGTAGCGCAACGCCGTTTCCTGATCGGTGGTGTGCCCGCAATAGAGTGTGAAACGCTCGCCCGAGGCGCCTTCATACATGAAGAACGCCGAAGCCCCGGTCGGGCCGGGCAGCAGCCGGCCGCCGACGAGCTTCAATCCCATCCGGTCGAGTTCGGGTGCGCGCAGCGGCGAGCCGAGCCGCTTCGATAGCCATTCCACGAGATGCGGCCGCTGGTCGCCCGGCACTTCGACCGGGTGGCGAACCTCGACGACATAGAGCCGATAGGCTTCGAGCGCGTCAGCGGTGAAGCGATCGCGGTCCGAGGGAGAGCGAGCCTCGATACCGCGCACCGTCCAGCCGGCGAATCCCCCGGCGATGAACGCCGCTAGTGCAGCCGCAGCGGCGGCGGCGATCCATCCGTTGCGGCGGCGGCATGCCAGCCGCGCCACGTTGAGCCGCTGTGGCGGCTTCTCATCGGCAACCGAGCCGTAACGCGCCTGGATGGATTCGGCCTGTTTGCGCCAGGCAGCGACCTTGGCCGCATCCTCCGGGTGCGTCGTCAGCCAGCTTTCGACTGCGCTGCGACGGTCCGCGGCGAGCTCGCCGTCCACATAGGCGTGGAGTTCGTCTTCGCTAATATTCAGGTGATCGATCATCGGTCGCTCTCTGTCACTTCACGCGGCGCAGCGCCGGGCGCTCGCCGTCGAGAAAGGCC
>Ga0102924_1007075_pt1 | contig 10380 bp, 11 predicted proteins | sample PaiPotPPM11metaG_FD_80116 | JGI IMG/M metagenome (GOLD analysis project Ga0102924, IMG submission 80116) | Iron sulfur acid spring bacterial and archeal communities from Banff, Canada, to study Microbial Dark Matter (Phase II) - Paint Pots PPM... ...
ATCAACGTCGGCGGCGGCTACGTGCTTTGAGAGTCGTCTCGGTCCAGGAGGCCGTCGCGGCGATCCACGATGGCGCAACGGTCGCTGTCGACGGGTTCACGCTGATGGGCGTGGCCGAGGCCCTGTACGACGGCATCGAAGACACGTTCCGCCGAACCGGCCACCCGCGGGAGCTCGTCATCGTGCATGCCGCGGGTCAAAGCAATCGCAAAATTGGCTTCGAGCATTTCGCCGTCGAGGGCCTGGCGAAGCGCATCGTCGGCTCGCACTGGGGTCTGATGCCCCGCATGTCAGCCTTTCTCGGAAAGGGCGGGGCCGAGGCCGTTTGCCTGCCCCAGGGTCAAATCGCCACGTTATATCGCGCCATTGCTGCCGGCCGGCCCGGCAACCTGACGCGGATTGGCCTTGGCACGTTCGTTGATCCTCGGATTGAAGCCGGCAAAGTCAACCAACCGGCACGGGACCACGCGCCGGACTACGTCGCGATCCAACGCGTTGAAGACCAGGAGTTCATGTTCTATCGCAGTTTCGAGATCGACGTCGGGATTTTTCGGGCTAGTGCAGTCGATCTAGAAGGCAATTGTTCGACGGACGGAGAAGCCGTCATGCTTGATGCGCTGGCGATTGCCCAGGCGGCGCATAACGCTGGTGGCCTCGTCATCTGCCAGGCAAAGAAGCTAGTCGCTCGCGGTGCTATACGGCCAAGAGACGTCACTGTTCCAGGCGCTCTCGTCGATCTCGTTGTCGAGGCGCCGGATCCCGAACGCCAGCATCGACAGTCGGACGGCGTGTTTTTCGACGAGAGATATATCGCGGCGTCTGCCGGCGCCGAGCTGCCGCGCGCTGAATTTTCTAACCGGCTCGCGATCGGTCGTCGCGCGATTCGATTCCTGCACCGGGGCGATATCGTCAACATTGGTACGGGCATTCCCGGCGACAGTGTCGGTCCTGCGCTCGCCGAAGCCGGACTGTCCGACGCCATTACCCTCACTGTCGAGTCAGGCGTCTACGGTGGCGTGCCGGCCGGCGGCGTCGACTTCGGCATCACGGCGTATCCCACAGCGATCATCCCGCACGCCAGCCAATTTGATTTTTACAACGGCGGCGGGCTCGACGCCACGTTCATGGGCGCCGGTCAAGTAGATCGTCATGGCAACGTGAATGTCAGCCGGCTGGGTGGCCGCGTGATCGGCGCCGGGGGCTTTATCGATATAACCCAAAGCGCAAGACTTGTCTGCTTTTGTTTTACGCTCGAAGGCAGGCGCGAGAAGTTCGTCAACCAGGTCGAGCACCTGACGTTCAGCGCCGAGCAGGCGCGACGAAATAATCAGGACGTTCTTTACGTGACGGAACGCGCCGTGTTCCGGCTCGAGGCGCAGGGCCTGCTAATGACCGAGATTGCCCCCGGCCTCGAAATCAAAGACGTCCTGGACCAGGTGCCATTTCCAGTCAGAGTCGCCGAGCCGGTGGCGCGAATGCCCGAAGATATTTTTCGGCCGGCCGTGGCGCCCTTCGACCTGCCCGCGCGGCCAGCAGGCAAAATGAGACGTCCAGGGGCCGTTAGCTCAGGTGGTTAGAGCGGCCGGCTCATAACCGGTTGGTCGAAGGTTCGAGTCCTTCACGGCCCAGAATCTTTTTCTCAAGACAAATGCTGGTCGGCGAGGTCGCGTATTCCCCCCAGCAGTCAATCTGCGTGAACCCGGCCCCGCGATACAGGGCCAGCGCGTCCGGCGAGTGAGTGCCCGTCTCGAGCACGAGGCGCTTGGCCCCCAGCTGCCGCGCCGCCGCCTCGAGGCAGGACAACACGGCGCGGGCGACACCCCGGCCGCGCTGATCAGGCTCGACGTACATGCGTTTGACTTCGGCTGTCGCGGCGTCGATCAGCCGGATGGCGCCGCAGCCGACGGCCCGGCCATCGTCCCGCGCCACCAGGAACGTGCCCCGGCCGTCTTGAAGATGCCGGGCCTTGAGGTTTGGCCCGAAGCGCTGCTCCGGCGGATAGAGCTCGGCGAGGCCGGCGTCCAGCGCCGTGATTAATCTCTGCGCATCATGGGAGTCGAACGGCTCGGCGCTGATCGAAAGGCTCAAACCGCGATTATCTGCGTTGGCGCAGCCGCGCGGCAAGTGACGCGAGTGTTACCGTCGGCACGTGCCAGGGTCTCAGTCATTCGATCGATTCGCCGCCGACTATGATCGCTTTGCCGCGCTCGAGCCACCGCGTGTCCTGCACTGGCTCGCCACCGAGCTACCCGGCCAAGGCGGCCGGGCCCTCGATGCCGGCTGCGGGTCAGGCCGCCACACGCAGTTGCTGGCCCGGCAATTCGACAACATCGTCGCCGTCGACATCAGCGAGCCGCTGATCGACATCGCTCGCCGGCAGCGGTCCGCGCCGAATATTCGCTATCTCGCCGCGGACCTCATGGCGTTTACGGACAGTGCCGGATTCGATCTGGTGTTCAGCTCGACGACTCTGCATCATGTTCCGGACCTGGACGCGGCCCTGCTGCATTTACGAAGCCTTGTCAGGCCCGGCGGCATCGCGATCGTGATCGATAATGTCGCCTCGCGCCCGACGCCGCCGCGCTGGGTTCATGTCCTCGGGGCGGTCCGCGGCATTCCCGGTGACGTCACGCGGGTGGGCGTGCGCCAGGCCAGGTGGTTATTCCAATTCAGGACCAGCGCAGCATGGCTGGATCACCTCGCGAGCGATCGGTACCTATCGCGCCAGGCCTTCGAGCGCGGCTACGCGACGCTCTTTCCGGGGGCGCGCTTTGCGAGTCTCGGCTACGCCCATGCGCTCGTCTGGGAGAAGGCCGGTGGCGACCGGGACTGATCGTCGAGACTCAGGCCGAACGCGCGCTGGGCATCGCGGTGATCCTGACCCGTTGGCGCTGCGGACGGGCGCGCAGCTCGCGAATCAACCGTGCTGGGCTGCGTGGTCCTCGGTGATGTACTGCTCGACGAGCTTGGCGCCGATCCCGACGTCGTCGAGCGGCCCGTAATTGTTCGACACATCGGAGGTTCGCACGACCTTGGGCCCGTCCCATTGTTGGACTTTGCCGTCCATGTGCAGGATCCAGAGCTCGAGCTTGCCATCGGGGAGGACGCTGCCGACGCGTGCCAGCCGGCGGCCGCGGGTTTTCAGCCGCACCACGTCCCGAACACTGAATCGCTGCGGCCCGGTAGCGTCACCGTGTCCCGCTTCTTCCAGGTCAGCGGTCGCGGGAGCGCCTCGGAAGGGATTGATCTTGCGGGCGAGCCGTGCCACCGGATCATAAACGTCTGTCGCCGTGCGTTCTTTCAACGGGATGATGGCATTGTCCGTGATCTTGATGTGCTCGGGGCAGACTTCCTGGCAGCACTTCGTGATGTTGCACATGCCGATGCCGGCCTTGCCATGCAGAAGGCCGGTGCGTTTGCGCGTGTCGAGGGGATGCATCTCGAGCGCGGCGATCCGCACCATGTAGCGAGGCCCGTAGTAGGCGGACTTGTCGTTGTGGTTGCGCAAGACATGGCAGACATCCTGGCAGAGGAAGCACTCGATGCACTTGCGATACTCGTAGACGCGCTCGGTGTCCTCGGGCAGCATCCGGTAGGGGACCGGCTCGTTGCCGGCCGGTGTGAATCCCGGGATCTGTTTGTTGACTTCGTAGTTCCACGAGACGTCCGTCACCAGGTCCTTGATCAACGGGAACGCCCGCATCGGCGCGACATGAATGTCTTCGTTGACGAACTCGTCGACGCGGGTCTTGCACATGAGGCGCGGCTGGCCGTTGATCTCGGCGCTGCATGAGCCACATTTGGCAGCCTTGCAGTTCCAGCGGCAGGCGAGATCATTGGCGAAGTGCGCCTGGACGTAGTGCACGGCGTCGAGCACCACCATGCCTTCCATCGAGGGGACTTCGAAGCGCTGCTCCTGTCCGCCGTCGGTGTCGCCGCGGAAGATCTGGAGGACGATCGAGCCGTTCGACAGCCCACCCCGACCCTCCCCCGCCGGGGCGGACGGGGATTTCGTGCTCATGTTCGGACCGGTTGTGACGTGGGTGGTCGCGATGCCGGCGGCTGCGACGCCGGTGGGGGAGAGGCGGCCTCGCCAAATAGCTTCGCCAGCTCGGCAGGCAGCTCCGGCACCGGCCGAGTCTTCAGCTTGACCCGACCGCCGTCGCTGTACGCAATAAAGTTCACCCGGCCCAGCGCCGGATCTTTCTCCAGGTAATCGAGCCTCCAGTGCGCACCACGGCTCTCGCGGCGCTCGATGGCGGCGCGCACAATCGCCTCGGCGATCATCAGCATGAAGCGCAGATCGCGGGCGGTGTGCCAGCCGGGGTTGTACTTGCGCGAGCCCGGCACGTGGATCCGGGCCGATCGTTGGCGAAGCTCGAGGACCGTGTTAAGACAGGTTTTCAGCAATTTCTCTTCGCGGGCCAGGCCGGCGCCTTCCTGCATGGCCTGTTGAAGCTCCTGTTGCAGCAGGTAGGGATTCTCTTTGCCCTCGCCGGCCAACGGCAACAGCAAAAGCTGCTGCTCGTCGGTCACCTGGCGCTCCTCGACTGTGCCCAGTCCGACGCCGCGCACATAGGCGGCAGCTGCCTCGCCCGCGCGGCGCCCGAAGACGAGCAGATCAGACAGCGAGTTCCCGCCCAGCCGGTTGGCGCCGTGCAATCCGGCGGCCGCCTCGCCGGCCGCATAGAGACCCGGGATCGTCGTCGCTCCGGTTTCGGCCTCGACGCGCAGTCCGCCCATCGCGTAGTGGATGGTCGGCGCGACTTCCATGGGCGCTTTCGTGATATCGACATCGGCCAACCTGAGAAACTGCTCGTACATTGACGGCAGCTTTTTCTTGATCTTCTCCGCGCCCAGGTGACGGACATCCAGGAAGGCGCCGCCGTGCTCCGAGCCGCGACCCGCCTGGACTTCTTTGTAGATGGACCTCGCCACGACGTCGCGCGACGAGAGTTCCTTCTTTTTGGGGTCGTACTCCAGCATGAAGCGCTTGCCTTCACTGTTCGTCAGGTAGCCGCCCTCGCCACGGACGGCCTCGGTGACCAGGATGCCGCGCACGCCGGGCGGCCAGACCATGCCGGTGGGATGGAACTGCACCATCTCCGGATCGAGGACCTCGGCACCGGCGTCGAAGCCCATGCCGACGCCGTCGCCGGTGCCTTCCCAGGAATTCGAGGTGACCTGGTAGAGGCGGCCCCAGCCGCCGGTCGCGATGATGACGGCCTTGGATCGAAACGCCATGAAAGCGCCGTCGATCCGGTTGTACCCGAAGGCGCCGATGACGCGGTCGCCGTCTTTGAGCAATCGGGTCAACGTGACCTCCATGTGGACCTCGATGCCAAGCTGGACGATGCGGTCCTGGAGACTGCGGATCATCTCCAGGCCGGTGCGATCACCGACATGGCACAGCCGGCGATAGGTGTGGGCGCCGAAGGCTCGCTGCAGAACACGGCCGTCGGGAGTCCGGTCGAAGATGGCGCCGTAGGTCTCGAGCTCGTAGACGCGGTCCGGCGATTCGCGGGCATGAAGCTCCGCCATCCGCCAGTTGTTGATCATCTGACCGCCGCGCATCGTGTCCTGGAAATGCACCTGCCAGTTGTCGTCGGGGTCCACGTTGGCGAGGGCCGCGGCTATGCCGCCCTCGGCCATGACCGTGTGCGCCTTCCCGAGCAGCGACTTACAGACCACGGCGACCCTCGCACCCCCCGCCGCGGCCTCGATCGCGGCGCGCATACCGGCACCCCCGGCGCCGATCACGAGCACGTCCGTCGTCAGCGTCTGGTAGGGCTCGCTCAGAAAATCACCCGGGGTTCGTGAATGACGCCCGCCATCAAGAGCCGGACATAGACGTCCGTCAGCGCGACCGAGAACATGCTGTACCAGGCCCATGCCCCATGCTGCGGATTCGCGCGGTTCAGCAGCATTACGATCCGATGCCAGAGTCGTCCCGCCCGCGCCCTCGAGAAGCGATCGATTCGGCCGCCCATCAAGTATCGGAACGAGTGGCAGGTCCCGGAGTAGAGGCTCAACAGGATCACGTTGACCAACATGACGACCGAGCCCAGGCCAATAGAGAAATGGCCATTCAGCAAGAAGGCCCGTACGACGTCGACCCACAGGAACAGGAGCACGATCACGCTCAGCAGCAGGAAGTAGCGGTGATAGTTGTTGAGGACCCAGGGAAATCGCGTCTCACCGTGGTAGCGGCCGCGCTTCAATTCCTGAATGGCACAGGCCGGTGGGTCCCAGAAAAACGACCGAAAGTACGACTTTCGGTAGTAATAGCAACTCCCTCGAAGGCCAAGCGGGATAACGGCAAGTATGGGAATCAATATGCCGATGATCGGCACTTTGATCAGGCCAAAGCCAAGCCAGGTGGAGAAAAACGGCGAAACGTAGGGATCGTACGCAACAACGGTCCCCGAAAAGACCGACCAGGTCGCGTAGATGACGAAAGCGGTATAGCAGACGACCGTGAGCGCCGGCTCGATCCACCAGGCGCGCCCTGGTGATGCCTCCTTGGCCGACGCGGGCCGCGGAGTAAGTGCCTCAATCGCCACGCGATAAGTCTACCGGCCCCCTCAGTCGGAGTTGGCGCTTCGACGACCGACCAGGACACCAACGACGGAGGCGACGACGGCCATGCCGAGCGCGGCGCGTGCCGGGATACCCCGCTTGCCGTGGGGAGCTGCGCCATTGCGCGCCTGTCCGTTGCGCTCGCCGCGACGCCTGCCGACCAGTGCCAGTTCCGCCTCAGGCCCCGACTCCGGGGTGGCGACGGCGTGGCTGTCTTTACCCGGTAGTTCGACAGGCACCGGGAAGATCACGCTGTTCACCTCGACTCCGACCATCGTGATCAAGCCAAGGAGGAAAAAGAACGTCATCAAAACGAAGAACAGCCCAAACGTCTTGCCGTACTGGTTGATGCCATTGTTCAACGAGATATAGAGCGGGAACAGCAGCGTGATCATCTCAAACAGGACGCCGGCGACCAGCGCGCCGAGGATGACCTTGCGAAACTGTTGCTTGCGGTTGGGGATGACGTAATACATGCTGCCGAACAAAAGAAAGCCCGCAGTGATCCCAATCAGCACCTGTAGGATGAAGGCTGCCGCCCCCGAGTACAGAACTTCTGGGATGCCGGGGATGTGCTTGAGGGCCGGTAGAAGGGCTGAGGTCGCCACCGCGATGCCGACGAGAATCGTAAATAGAAAAACCATGCCAAAGGCGATCAGCCTCTGCCGAATGAAATCCCGGGGCTTTGTGTGGTAGATCACCGCGAAAGCCTGCTCGATGGCGCCGAACAGCGCCGAACCACCCCAGAGCAAACCGACCAGACCCACGATGAACAAGACGCCGCTCTGGCTCTTGACGCCACTGACGGCCTTGAGCAGGTCGCTGGTGTCTCCTGGAATGGCGGTGAAGATGGTCTTGTAAACGGCCGAGTTCGCCTCACCGAACAGTCGCAGGGCAAAGCCGAGCAATGAGGCGGCAAAAATCACGATTGGGAACATGGCAAAGAGGGCATTCCAGGCGATCAGCGCCGCCCAGTTTGGCGCCTGGTCCTCGAGGAACTTGAGGATGACGCGTCCCGGGACGGTCTTCATCAGCTTCCCCATCCCACCGATTCTAGCTGACAGCGGTTCTATCAAGTAAATGGCAACCGCGCCGGCCGAAGTCGAGGCGCAGAAGCAAGGCGCGGCGAATCGCGCCCTGGAGCTGGTCAAGCCGGGAACCATCGTCGGGTTGGGGACCGGGAGCACGGCCCGCTACTTCATCGAGGCACTGGCAGCAAGAGTTCGAAACGGCCTGCAGGTGCAGGCCGTCGCGACGTCACTCGAGAGCCGCGCCCAGGCCGAGGCCGGTGGCATCCCGATCACGGAGAAAATCGAAGGATCCCTGGACCTCGCGGTGGATGGGGCCGACGAGATCGACCCCGCGGTCAATTGCGTCAAGGGCCGCGGCGGGGCGCTGCTGCGCGAGAAGATCGTCGCCCACGCCAGCCGGCGATTCGTACTGATCGCGGACGAGACCAAGCTGGTCGGCCGCCTGGGGCGCGGACCGGTCCCCATCGAGGTGCTGCCCTTCCTCTGGGAGGCAACCGGCCGGTCGATCGAGTCCCTTGGCGGGAGGCCCGAGCTCCGGATGACGCCCACCGGGCCGTTCAAAACTGACAACGGCAACCTCGTGCTCGACACCAGCTTCGGCGCGGTCGACGCCGCCCTCGGCGCGGCCGTCCACGCGATTCCCGGCGTCATCGAGCATGGACTCTTCTTTGGCATGGCACGGGCCGCCATCGTCGGCTCGGCGACCGGCGTCCGAATTCTTGGCGAGTTGCCGTGAGCTTGCCCTATGCTTAGGCGCTGAGATGCCCTTCGAATACAAGGTGGTCAACACCGTCGAGGAAGTAAACCAGCTGTCCGACGATGGTTTCGAGCTCTTTACCATCCTGCCGCCAGGGCCCACCGGCGGCCCCGACCGCATGTACTTGCGTCGCGAAAAGCGTCGCGGACAGACGCCCGGGTTCTCCCGAGAGTCCAAATCCGCGTAGGTACAGACGCGGGTCGGGTAAAGACCCGATTGACGCGCTTTTGGCGGGACCTTATACTGTCGTAGTCAGGAATCCGGCATACGGAGGGCGGAATTTCCGCCCTCGCTGTGTTTATTGGGTTCCAAGAAAGGGTAGACGTGACAGGCCCCTCGAGGGCGTTCACAGGAGTTGCTGGTGATTCAGGAAATGACAATGTCGACCCAGGCGACGGCCTACGAGTCGGCGGTGCGCGACATGACGCAGGCAGCCGCCGAGGCTGAGCTGATGCACGCGCCCGTCCGGCTCGCCTACTGGCGGATCGCCGCGATGGACACGCTGCTCGACCGGCTGGAGGAGCTCCGGCTGGCTGGCGAGCGCGCCCTCCCGGAGGATATCCGGGATCTAGTGGTTGGCTACGCCGCGCGCCACGATGCCGAGCTGGCGGAGCGCGTCCAGCGGATCGATCCCGCTGACTTGAACGCCGTTCACGACGCGGTTTTCGAGGCCCAGGGCCGGGTCATGCTGCAGCTGGCTGAGCTGCGCCGGGTGCCGAATTGGCAGGACCTCGACTTGACCCTCGCGCCCGGCGACGACGAAGCCGCCTGACACGAGCCCGGGCGACGCCGGCGATCGCGAGCAGCCGCTCGACATTCTGGCCGACCGTGCCCGACGCCTGCTGACGATCCAGTGGGCCGACGGCCACCAGTCTGCCTATGGCTTCGAGCTGCTTCGCTGGAACTGTCCGTGCGCCGAGTGCGCGGGGGAGATGGGCATCCCCGGAAAGCTGGCCGCCACCGCGGAGCTGGAAGACGACGCGATCGACTTAGATCAGATAGAGCCGGTCGGCCTCTTCGGCGTGCGCCCGTATTGGAAGGATGGCCACAATACCGGGATCTACGGGCTCACGTTCTTACGCGCCATCTGCCCATGCGAGGAGTGCGCCGCGGCGCGAGCCGCGCGTTGACGATCAGGTGGGGCTCGGGCCTACGGGCTTGGGGGCGCTGCCGTTGAGGCCGAGACTGGCCTCGAGCGCCGCCTTGGGCTTGTAGCCGACGACCTGCTCGGCGAGCTTCCCGTTGCGGAACATCGCGACGTAGGGAATCCCACGGACACGATACCGCTCAGCCAGCGCCGGCTCCTCGTCGATGTTGACCTTGGCAATCTTGACCTCGGTGTGCTCCAGGGCGAGCTGCTCCAGAACCGGCGACAGCATCTTGCAGGGGCCACACCAATCGGCGTAAAAGTCCACGATCACAGGCTGCTCCGAGAGGATGACCTGGTCCTCGAATGTGACGGTCGTAACCTGAACTGCTTTACCCATGACTCTCCCTTTCTTAGACGAACTGCCATCAAGAGTAACTCAGATTTGACCGCAGAAATTCCCGGCATAAGCCCTCAGGTCCGGGGGGCGCCCCTGCCGGCCCGGACTAGTTCGAAAAGACCTCCACGACCATGATTTTGGCACCGTCGCTGGCGACCCCCAGCCCTACCCGGTGGTAGGCCGACTTGAGGATGTTCGCGCGGTGCTCCGGCGAATTCATGAACATGGTGTTGATCCCCGCCATCGATGAATTGGTGGACCAGGCGATGTTCTCTCCCGCCGTGGTGTACGGGATGCCCCAGGCGCGGAGCAGGGAGACAAAGGCCAGCTGGCCGGTCGACGGATCGTAGTGCGAGAAGTAGTTGCGATTCAGCATGTCCTGGGCCCGGTATTGGGCGACCCGCGCCAGAGAGGCGCTGTAGGCGAGGGGAGCTACCCCGCTCGCGGCTCTGTCCTGGTTGATGAGGCTGAACTGAACGCCGGCCGCGCCACCCACGGCCGAAACGGGTCCTGGAGGCGGCGGAGG
>Ga0102924_1007077_pt1 | contig 10380 bp, 9 predicted proteins | sample PaiPotPPM11metaG_FD_80116 | JGI IMG/M metagenome (GOLD analysis project Ga0102924, IMG submission 80116) | Iron sulfur acid spring bacterial and archeal communities from Banff, Canada, to study Microbial Dark Matter (Phase II) - Paint Pots PPM... ...
CAGCAGACCGTCCAGCACGCCTCGGCCACCACCAGCGGCCTGCTGCTGATCCCGTTGCTGCTGGGCTCCACGGCCACCTCGATCATCGGCGGCCAGATCACGACCAAGACCGGGCGCTACAAGGCGCTGCCCATCGTCGGCGGCGCGATCATGACGTTCGCCTTCTACATGCTGACCCACCTGGGCCCCGACACCTCGCGGCTCACCTCCGGGATCTACTTCGCCATCCTGGGCATCGGCATGGGCTTCCTGATGCAGATCACCACGCTGATCGTACAGAACAGCGTCGACCCCAAGGACATGGGCGTGGCCAGCAGCTCACGGACGTTCTTCCAGCAGATCGGTGGCTCCATCGGCGTGTCGCTGTTCGGCGTGATCTTCACCCGGCGGCTGAGCGAGTCGCTGCACGCCCAGCTGCCCGGCGCGCACCTGCACACCAGCAACGGCCAGCTCGATCCGGCCACCATCAACCAGCTGCCCGCGCTGATCCGGCACGCCGCCTTCATCGGCATCAGCCATGGCCTGGACGGCGTGTTCATCTGGGCCGTGCCGACCGCGGCCCTGGTCTTCGTGCTGGCCCTGCTGGTCAAGGAGATCCCGCTGCGCGGCCGCTCCGAGAGCCCCGCCGAGCCGGTCACTCCGTCCGAGCCATCGTTCGTCGGCTAGCGAGCCCGGCAAACAGGCAGGGGAGGTCCCGCCGATGGCGGGACCGCCCCTGCGCACGCCTTTACAGCGCCCGGTTAGCTACATCCCGCCGTACGGGACCGCCTCCAGGATCTCCACCGTCGCGGCCCGGCCGTTGGGCAGGTTGTAGGTGGCCGACTCGCCCACCTTCTTGCCCGAGATGGCCTGGCCAAGCGGCGAGCGGGGTGAGTACACGTCTATCGGCGCGCCGCTTTCCTCGCGGGACGCCAGCAGGAAGGTCACCTCGTCATCGTTGCCCTGGAACCGCACCGTCACCGTCATGCCCGGCCCGACCACGCCCTCAGTGCGCGGAGCGGTGCCGACGCGCGAGCTGTCCAGAATGTTCGTGAGCTGGATGATCCGGGCTTCCTGCTTGCCCTGCTCCTCCTTGGCGGCGTGATAGCCGCCGTTCTCCTTCAGGTCGCCCTCGCTCCTGGCGGCCTCGATCTTCTGGGCGATCTCGATGCGGCCCGTACCCGAAAGGTGATCGAGCTCGGCCTTAAGCCGGTCGTACGCCTCCTGAGTGAGCCAGGTGACGGTGTCATCGCGGGTTTCGGTCACGGGTACTCCTCGCGTGGATGCGGAGCTTGTCTTCCGCGGGGTCCAGTCGGACCCGGTTGGGGGTAATCCTTCGAGGCTAACAAGGCTCGGCGAGTAGTAGTACCTTGTCAATGGTTCTAGACCGCCATGCGAGGCGCCAGCCAGGCCACGCAAACGCGGGAATGCCGGCCGCGTCGGGGCTTGTTGTGCTGCACAATAGCCTCCCGTGTGGTTCGCCGGCGGGCCGGCCAGATGCCCGCAAAGCGGATATTGTCCTCGGCCCGTCATGTCACCTGCCCGTGAGTTGTTGCTGAAGGGGATTCGTGTTGCCTGCCGTTAGTTCAGAGCCAGACGCTGAGCGGTGCCCGCCGAATGCCGGGGACGCCGGGCGGCCGTGTCGGCCTACGCTGAGGCTGATGGCCGTGCACGCCCACCCGGACGACGAGTCGAGTAAGGGCGCCGCGACGATGGCGCGCTACGTGCGTGAGGGCGCGGAGGTCCTGGTCTGCACCATGACCGGCGGCGAGCGCGGCGACATCCTGAACAAGGCTATGGAGCGGCCCGATATCCGGGCCAACCTGGCCAGCGTCCGGCGGGCCGAGATGGCCAGGGCGCGCGAGATCCTCGGCGTGGAGCAGCAGTTCATGGGCTTCACCGACTCCGGGCTGCCCGAGGGCGACCCGCTGCCGCCGCTGCCGGAGGGCTGCTTCGCGCTGGAGCCGCTCGAGGACGCCGCGCGGCCCCTGGTGCAGGCGGTGCGCAAGTTCCGGCCCCACGTGCTGCTCACCTACGACGAGAACGGCGGCTACCCGCACCCCGACCACATCAAGACCCACCAGGTGGCGGTCGAGGCGTTCGAGGCGGCCGGCGACCCGGACCGGTACCCCGGCACCGGCGAGCCCTGGCAGCCGCTCAAGCTCTACTACTTCGTGACGTTCCACCTGGCCAAGTTCACCGCGCTGCACGACGAGATGCTGCGGTGCGGCCTGGAGTCGCCCTACGGCGAGCGGCTGGCCGAGTGGAAGCAGGACCCGGAGCGACCGCCGCTGGCGATCACCACCAGGGTGCCGTGCGCGGACTACTTCAAGGTCCGCGACCGGGCGCTGATCGCCCACGCGACCCAGATCGACCCGCACAGCTCCTGGTTCTCCTGCCCGATCGACGTCCAGCGGACGGCGTGGCCGACGGAGGACTATCACCTGGCCCGGTCCCTGGTGGAGGGTCCCAGGGTGGATACTGAAACTCCCGAGGACGACCTGTTCGCGGGGGTCAGGGAGAAGGTAAGCCTGTGACAGTGCTGGCGTCGTCGTCGACGAGCCTGTTCGACCAGCCAGGCACGCTCGGTTTCCTGGTCATCTTCGGGATGGCCGTGGCCCTCTACTTCGTGTTCCGGTCGATGTCCCGGCACCTGCGCAAGGTCAGCAACGCGGCCCGCGAGGAAGAGGCCGCCGCGGCCGCGGCTGAGGAGCAGAACGAGAAGGCGGCCGCGGGCGCCCGGGCCGAGGACCAGAACTCGCGTTAAGCGCAGGGCGCGCCCTCGAACTGGTCCAGGCGCAGCCCGTAAGCGATCAGCGTGACGTCCGGCTGCGGCGTCCAGTCCCGCTCGGGGAGCCGCAGGAAGCCGGCCCGCTCGTACAGGCGGTGCGCCGTGCGCATATCCAGCCGGCTGCACAGCACCAGATGCCGGGTGCCCTGCTCCGCGGCCCGCTCGATGGCGGCCCGCAGCAGGGCCCATCCCACGCCGCGGCCGCGGGCCTGCTCCGACACGGCCAGCGCCCGGACCTCGGCCTCGTCCGGGCCCGTGACGATCTCGCCCGCCTCCGGCGGGCCCTGGAGCATGACCGTCCCCACGATGGTGTCGTCGTCGACGGCGACCAGCACCCGGCCGGCGCCGTCGGCGCCCAGGGCGCGCAGTCGCGGGGCGTAGGCAGAACTCTCGGACAGGAAGCCGTCGGCCCGGTAGGCCGCCACCCGAAGCTCGCCAACCTGGGCCAGCTCACCGGCCCGGGCATCCCTGATGATCACAGTGGCCCCGTATTTCATGATCCCATGGTGTTTGCAGCACAGTGCTCGCGGTACCAGCGCCCGCCAACTCTACGGGACCAGCAGGCCGGGCCTTGCGCCACGCATGTGTGTGGCTAAAGCGTTACTCCATGTGACTGCGATTGCCCGTAGGGTATCCGTGGCGCCGCAATCGACTGCGGGTGCCGGTCTGGCGCGGGCCGAGGGGCTGCCCGGGCAGGCCCGACGAAAGCAGGTGAGCCAGGTGGCTGAGCCGTCTGCCGAGGTACCAGCGGCCAGCGTGCCGGACGGCGCGTGGCTGCTCGATGTCCGTGAGGACGAGGAGTGGACCGCGGGTCACGCGCCGGGGGCCACGCACATTCCGCTCGGCCAGCTCGGGACCCGCGCGACCGAGGTTCCCAGGGACGAGACCATCTACGTGATCTGCCGTTCCGGCGCGCGCTCGGCCAGGGCCGCCTTCGCCCTCATCCAGTCCGGCTGGTCGGCGGTCAACGTGGCCGGCGGCATGCAGGACTGGGCGGCCGCGGGCCGGCCCATGACCACGGAGTCGGGCGCCGAGCCCTACGTGGCCTGAGCCGGGGGATAGACCAGCCCCAGCATCGGCGCCGTCTCGGCCAGCATGATCTCGAACATCGGCGCCGCGTCATCCAGCGCGAAGCCCAGGTGCCCGAAGACCTCCAGGCTCACGATCCCGTAGAGCCGGACCCAGCAGCGCAGGAAGATCAGCAGCAGCCCGGCCGGCAGGCCCGCGACCAGGTCGCCTAGCCCCTCGCGGTACCGGCCGAGCTGCTCGAGCAGACCGGGGTCGATCTCGTCATCGGCCGGCACCGGGAACGGGTGCCGCTGCCACAGCTCCAGGATCAGCGCGAAGAACACGTTGCCGAACTTGCCGCCGCACTCGGCGGTGATCTCGTCACGCTCGATGTTCACCCCCGGCAGCGGAGTGCCGAACAGCAGGCTGAACTCCTTCGGGTGACTCAGTGACCAGCGGCGGAACTGCCAGGCCGCGGCGATCACCTTCCGCGCCAGGTCCCCGCCGCTGGCCGCCCCGGCCGCGTCGATGGCCCCCCGCAGGTCCGCGGTGAGCTCGTTGAAGATGTCGGCGATCACGTACTTGAGCAGCGTCTCGTGGCTGTCGTAGTACCGGTACAGGGCCGGCGCGGTCATCCCCATCTCCCGCGCGATGGCGCGCAGCGAGACCGCGTCCGGGCCCTGGTCGACCAGCAGGCGGCGGGCCGTCTGGAGTATCTCCCTGGTGGTGGCGGCGCGCACCCGGTCGCGCCTGGTCGGCGCCGGCGCCGTGTCCTGGGCCATATCGCCACCTCCGCTCGCCCTCGCCCGTGATGGTAATTGAGCTTGACACCGGTGAACGGCGTATGCCAAGTTTACACCGTAAAGGATTTACACCGTTAACTCTCGTGACCATGGATAACGTAGGAGCTACGGAGGGGTCCGATGTTCGAGACCTGGGGCCGGCTCGTCTACCGGCGGCGGCGCCTGATCCTGGTGCTGGCGGTGGCGTGCGTGGCCTTCGCCGCGATCTGGGGGACCGGCGTGTTCGCCCGCCTGCAGTCGGCCGGCGGCTTCACCGCGCCGGGCAGTCAGAGCGACCGGGAGGCCAGCCTGGCCACCCGCGCCTTCGGCCGCGACGCCGGGGACGTGGTCGTGCTGTACACCAGCCCCCATGCCGGCGTGCGGTCGGTGGCCACCGGGGCGGCCATCACCCGCACCCTTGACCGGCTGCCGCGCAGCCGGGTCGAGTCCTTCACCACCTACTGGTCGACCCGGTCGCCGCAGTTCATCAGCGCCAGCGGCCGCCAGACCTACGCCGTGCTCGAGCTCGCCGGCGGCAGCGACGCCGCCCGGATCAAGAGCTTCGACGCCATCTCCGGACGCCTGGCCGTGCCCGGCCTGACCGAACGGGCGGGCGGCCAGATCCCGACCGAGGAAACCATCAACAAGCAGGTCAAGAACGACATCGGCCGGGCCGAGGCACTGTCCATGCCGATCCTGCTGCTCCTGCTGCTGGTCATCTTCGGCAGCCTGGCCGCGGCCAGCCTGCCGCTGGCCATCGGCGGCATCGCCATCCTGGGCTCGTTCACCGCGCTGCGGCTGCTGACCCTGGGCACCTCGGTCTCCATCTACTCGATCAACATCACCACGATCCTGGGCCTGGGCCTGGCCATCGACTACGGCCTGTTCATGGTCGGCCGGTTCCGCGAGGAACTGACCCGCCAGGACTCGGTCGAGGCCGCCGTGGCCCGGACCATGGCCACCGCCGGGCGCACGGTCGCCGTCTCCGGCATCACGGTGGCCACCGCGCTGGCCAGCCTGATGCTGTTCCCCGAGGTCTTCCTGCGCTCCATGGGCTACGGCGGGGTGGCCACCGTGCTGGTCGACATGCTGGCCGCGGTCACCGTGCTGCCCGCCCTGCTGGCCGTGCTCGGCCCGCGGGTCAACGCCCTGCGCATCCGGCCGCTGCGCCGCGCCAGGGCCAGCGCGGCCGCCGCCCAGCCGGCCGCCGCCCAGCCGGCCGCCGAGTCCAGCGGTGCCTGGTACCGGCTGGCCAGCAGCGTGATGCGCCGCCCGGTCGCGTTCGTGGCCGTGATCGTGGTCCTGCTGCTGGCCCTCGGCTCGCCGTTCCTGCGCATCTCCTGGGGCGGCACCGACGCCCGCGTGCTGCCCGCCGGGTCCGCCCCGCGCGTGGTCACCGCGGCCCTCAACGCCAACTTCCCCGGCAACGCCAGCGCCCCCATCGAGGTGCTGCTGCGCGGCCCGGCCGCGACCAGCAAGGCCCAGCTGACCTCCTACACCAGCCGGCTGGCCCAGGTCCGGGGCGTCACCGGAGCCCAGGTCACCGGGATCCGCGGCGACATCGCCCGGATCGACCTGCGGTACGGCCCGCAGCCCGTCTCATCGGCCGCCCGGCAGATCGTGACCGGGGTCCGCGCCGTCACGCCGCCCGCCGGGACCAGGGCCTACGTCGGCGGGCAGACCGCTCAGCTGGTGGACGAGCTGGCCAGCCTGTCGGCCACCGTGCCCTGGATGGCGCTGACCATGGCCCTGGCCACCTTCGTGCTGCTGTTCCTGGCCTTCGGCTCGGTGGTGCTGCCGATCAAGGCCATCGCGGCCAACCTGCTCTCGCTGGCCGCCACCTTCGGCGTGGTGACCTGGATCTTCCAGTTCGGCCACCTGTCCGGCCTGCTCGGCTTCACCCCGACCGGGACCATCGAGCCGTCCATGCCCATCCTGATGCTGGCTATCATCTTCGGGCTGTCCATGGACTACGAGGTGTTCCTGCTGTCGCGGATCCGCGAGCGCTACGACCAGACCGGCGACAACACCGCCGCCGTGGCCAGCGGTCTGCAGCGGACCGGCGGGGTGATCACCAGCGCCGCCCTGCTGCTGGTCATCGTGGTCGGTGCGTTCTCCGCCTCCGGCATCACGTTCATCAAGCTGCTGGGCGTGGGCATGATCGTGGCCCTGATCGTCGACGCCACGATCGTGCGGGTGCTGCTCGTCCCGGCCACCATGCGCCTGCTCGGCCGGGCCAACTGGTGGGCACCGCGGCCGCTGCGGCGGCTGTACGCCCGCTACGGGATCCGCGAGGCAGACCAGGCCCCGGCCCCGGCGCAGGCCGCACCTCAGCCGGTCAGTGCGCCGTGAGTCAGTCAGTGCGCCTTGAGGTGGATGAAGGAGTCGGGCCAGTCGCCAGTCTTCACCGTCAGAGTGTGGACCCAGAAACCGTTGTCACCGTCGTAGTTCATCTCCGAGATGACAATCGAGGTTGGTGAGCTGACCTTCTCCACGAACGCCACATGGCCGTCGGGGGCTGCCTTGGTCGAGCCATACCAGGCGATGCTCCCGACGGCCGGCGTGTCGTTCACCGTCAGCTTCAGCGCCCGCGCGCGGCCGGCCCATTTCACCGCGTTGCCCCAGCGGCCCTGGCCGCCGTAGGAATTGGTAAACAAGATGCCGTCGCGGCGGTTCACCTCGTAGGCCACCCAGGACGTGCACTGGCCCTGGTAGAACGCCCACTTGTCGGGGTCGCAGGCACCCTTGTCGGTGCAGGCGGGCGGGTCGGCGTACGGGTAGCCGTAGTACTTGCTGGCCGCGCCAGGGCCCGACCGGCCCTTCCACTGGCCCAAAGTCAGCCCGGTCACCGGCGGCGCCTTGCGGCTGGCCCACAAGACCTTGCCCGCTGCCCGCACCGCCACCACGCCGTCGCGCTGGTCGATCAGCCGGGCCCCGGCGTGCCCGCGGGTGCCGCTGGCCCACAGCGTGGTGCCCTTGGCCACCACCAGGTTGCCGCCGGCCCGCATGGTGAGCGTGGCGCCGGGGTGGCCCGCGGTCCCGCTGGACCACACCGTCCGGCCGCCGCGGGTCTGCGCCAGGTTCCCGTTGGTGCGCATGACCAGCCGGTAACCGGTGCCAGAGGTCAGGTACCACCCCGGCTGCATGGTCTCGCCCGCGGTCAGCTTGTTGTCCAGGCTGCCCGCGTTCCAGGTCGGCGTGCTGCCGTCGTAGACGACCAGGTTGCCGTTGGCCTGGGCGACCAGGTCGGCCGGGCCGTGCCCGGAGGTCCCGGTTGACCACAGCGTCCTGGCCCCGCTGCGCGCGTACAGGACCAGGTTGCCGTTGCTGAGCATGGACAGGTACGCGCCGGCATGCCCGGCCGTGCCGGTCGCCCACAGCGTCTGCCCGGTGCCGGTCACGCCGAACGTCAGGTTGCCGTTCCGCCGCATGGCCAGCGTGAAGTGGCCATCCCTGGAGGTCAGCGCCGACCCAGGCGGCATCGTCTCGCCCGGCTCCAGCGTCGTCACCGGCGTGGCCGTGAACCTCGCGCTCCGGCCGCTCCCGGCCGTTCCCGTCACGGTGATCGCGCCGCTGGCGGCACCGTGCGGCACCACGGTTGAGATCTGGGTCGGGCTCACGACATTAAACAAGGCCTTCGCGCCGCCGAAGCTCACCGACGTGATGTGCCGGAAGTGCTGACCCGACAGCGTCACCGGCCAGCCGGGCGCGCCCTCCGCGGGGACCACCGAGGAGACGAGAGGGCTGCGCCCGGCTGGCTGATTCCCGGGACGCTTCCGCCCGGCGCGGTCCCCGGGGTGCGCGAGGACCGCGGCGCGCGGGACGGGAAAGGCCGCGAGGTGGAGTGGCGCCAGCCGGATGGCCACCCCGTGGTCCAGCAGCCGGGCGGCGCGCGGCCGCTCCGCTCCGGCCCGGCCCGGCCGCGGCGCCGAAGTGGCCTGCGCCGGAAGAGTGAGGCCGACGCCGGCCACAAAGGCCACGCCGAGCGCGCCGGCGCCGATGATCAGCCGGCCTGATGGTGCAGCCGAAGGCATTCCTGCTCCCCGTCGCCTGATCCAGCACTTACATTTAGTGATGCCTTGATAGCGGAAAGTACCAGGAGCGCAGGCGGACAACCCGGTGGCGGCGAGTCACGGTGTTTCGCGCCCAGATACGGTCAAGGCAGACGACGGGTACGTCATACCAGCACGGCGACAGGAGAATCCCACGTGAAGTACGTCAACCTCGGCACGACCGGTTTGCGGGTATCGCGGGTCTGCCTCGGGATGATGAGCTACGGCAACGACAGCGACCGGCCCTGGGTGCTCGACGAGGATGCCGCCGAGCCCATCGTGAAGGCGGCCGTGGACGGCGGCATCACCTTCTTTGACACGGCCGATGTGTACTCGCGCGGCGCCAGCGAGGTGGCCACCGGGCGGCTGCTGGACAAGTTCTTCAGCCGCGACGAGGTCGTCATCGCGACCAAGGTGAATGGCGTCATGGGTCCGGGCGAGAACGAGCGCGGCAATTCCCGCAAGCACATCCTGTCCGGCATCGACGCGTCACTGCGCCGGCTGGGCCTGGACTACGTCGACCTGTACCAGATCCACCGGTGGGATTACCGCACTCCCATCGAGGAGACGATGGAGGCGCTGCACGACGTGGTGCGGGCCGGAAAGGCCCGCTATATCGGGGCCAGCAGCATGTTCGCCTGGCAGTTCGCCAAGGCCCAGTACACGGCCGATGCCCACGGGCTGACCCGGTTCGCGGCCATGCAGAACCATTACAACCTGATCTACCGCGAGGAAGAGCGGGAGATGATCCCGCTGTGCGTCGACCAGGGCGTCGGGGTCATCCCGTGGAGCCCGCTGGCCCGCGGCGTGCTGGCCGGCAACCGGACCCGCGACGGGGAACGGCGCACCACCCGGGCCAGCAACGACGCCTTCGGGGACGGGCTGTACACCACGGACGCGGACTTTGACGTCGTGGATGCCACCGTCCAGGTCGCCGCCGACCGCGGTGTCCCGCCGGCCCAGGTCGCCCTGGCCTGGATCCTGCACAAGCCCGGCGTGACCGCGCCGATCATCGGGGCCACCCGGCTCGGCCACATCACCGACGCGCTGGCCGGCGAGGAGCTCGAGTTGAGCGAGGACGAGATCGGGCGACTGGAGCAGCCGTACGTGCCGCACCCGGTGCTGGGCCACTCCTGACCCTCTCGACGCCCCTCCTGGCGGCGGTTCCGTGATCATGGAACGGCCGCCAGGAGGGGCGTCGCCTTGGCTGTCTGTCCCCTGCCAGCCGCTGCCATCACGCTGGCGTTTCGCTGTCACGCCGCTGGCATCGATTGAACGCTAATCCCGCCGTCAGGCCCCTGACCTGCGGGCAAGCTGTTTCTTGCGAATGCGCCACTATGCATTTTGGGCGATTTGTGGAACCATGCCCGGCCGCCTGTGCTAGAAAACTCCAGTCACGGTGGCCTCCTCCGACTAGTGCCAATCTGGCCCTGGGCCGCCGTGGTACGGGAGGAATTTGTGCGACTAATTCGACGTAGCAGGCTGCCGGTGGCCCTGCTGGGTGCGGCCGCAGCCGTAGCCAGTGGCCTGGCCCTGGCGCCGGTCGGCGCGAACGCCGCGCCGGCTAAGTCAGCGACGACTGCCGCCTATCAGGTGACCAGGCCGTCGCTGCCCGCCGGCGAGCACTACGCGTGCCCGGCGCCGACTTACCCAGGCGAGATGGTGTGCCAGGCGATTTACACCACGCCTGCCGGGGGACGGACCGTACGCGCCGCCACGGCGTCGCATCCGGGCTACAACCCGCGTGCCCTGCGCAGCGCCTACGACA
>Ga0102924_1007080_pt1 | contig 10379 bp, 7 predicted proteins | sample PaiPotPPM11metaG_FD_80116 | JGI IMG/M metagenome (GOLD analysis project Ga0102924, IMG submission 80116) | Iron sulfur acid spring bacterial and archeal communities from Banff, Canada, to study Microbial Dark Matter (Phase II) - Paint Pots PPM... ...
ATCGAGAGACTCGCCGCGGGCGAGCGCTGGGACGTCATCCTCTGCGATCTGATGATGCCCACTTTCTCCGGTATGGAGATGCACCGCGAGGCCCTCGTCCGCGCGCCGGACGCGGCGGCGCGCTTCGTCTTCATGACCGCCGGCGCGTTCACTCCGCGTGCCCGTGCCTTCGTCGAGAGCTTGGCCAACCGGTGCGTCGAAAAACCGGTCGACGTGGAGCGCGTACGGGACATCGTTCGCGCGGGACTGCCCGGTCGCTCTCGCTCGTGAAACACGACGAGCCCGACTCGGAGCGGCCCGCGGGCGCCGGGGTCCTTACCTCGCGCCCAGCGCCCCTGCCGCCTTTCGCCGGAGACGCAAGTCTCGGAGACCGGCGACCCCGAGCAACAACGTAACCAAGATGGAGAAGGCCAGGGGCATCGGGAAGAAGTACAGCCATGCCGTTCCGATGCTCACCGCGTAGCTCGCGAAGAGAGCCCACGTCAGCGGCGCGAACGCCACGCGCTCCTCCAGGGAGTTGCCGCCCAGCTGCCAGGCCACGACGGCCGAGAAGACGAAGAAGATCGAGACGAAGATCCCGAACCCTCGATAGAAGCCGTACCAGGTACAGTCTGCCCCCATGGCAACGACGCGCACGGTCTTCATGGACGCGACGACGGCGTCGCTCTCCGGCCCGAACGCCGGCGTCGACACGACCGCACCGAGCGTGTGCCCCATCGCGTACAACGTCAGCGCGTACGCCGCGAGCCGGTATGCGTTGAAGTAACGTGCGACGACGTTCGTGGCCGCGTCCGGATTCAAGACTACCTCCCGAGAAATTGGGTCGCCATACGCGTACGCACCGGGTGCGCGTTCGCGCTGCTTCGCGCCACTCGAAATGAGCACTGCCTCGAGCGCGAGGAGATTCCCCGGCGTGTCGTCCACGCCGAGCACGCGAGGTCGTCGACTCGAGGCCACGCCCAGCGGCCCTGCAACCGTTGGACCGGCGGGCTCCGCATCGGAGGTGTCAGCCGATGGCGCAGTCAGTGTAACGCGCGGTCCTTGCGTTCGATTCGAGGACAATCATCGGCTTCACCGCTGCGCCATTGCCGTAGGGGCGCACGCGACGAGCCGGCACGGGCCTCAGGCGTTCGCGGACCGCTCGCCCATCCGAGGTCGCGGGAGTGCCGGATACCCGGGGCCTTCAGCCATTCGACCAAAGACGGCCGTAGCGGAGACGTGCTCAGACGGCACTTCTGCCACGCCGCTTGCGGGTGAGGTACCGGATTCTCCCGGTCTTTGGGGGACATCGTCGCGAGCGATCCATGCCTGAGCAACCGGCATACCTCAGCGGGCCCAGAAGGGCGGGCATTCGCTGGACCAGGCAGCCGGTCGTGGACTGGAGGACCGGATGGAGAATGGCGCGCCCAGCAAGATTCGAACTTGCGACCTACGGTTCCGGAGGAGACCGGTTGCGACCACAATGCAAATCCTTGCGCGGCTTTAGATGCGATCGAATCCCCGTCGCAGCGTGATTTGATCCACGGTGATTCACCGTCCGCCGACACCAATCGTCACGAATCGTCAGAGGAGGACGCGACCGCCGAACCATCGTCCGCCCCGCCGCCCCCGGAAGACGATCGATCGCCCCCGACGACCGCTGAGGCAGCGCTCCACCTCGCCGTCAAGCTCGCCCTCGACGCCGGCGAGTACGACCGCGCGGCAGCGCTCCTCGAAGTCGCGCGGCGCAAGAGGCCTACGCTCGCTCGCGTAGCTCCCTCTGCCGCAACAGCGCGGAGGCGCGGCCGGTCATGAGCGGCGCGCCTTATACCGCGAGCCTCGCGCTGTCCGTTCTGTCTCTTCTACTTCAGCTGGGTCGTGGGGATCGAAACTCCCCGGACAAGACGGGCCAGTCACCCTGGAAGGAGCGGGCCCTATCCGGCCGTTGCCGGACAACGTCTCGCGAAACTCGGGCGGCCCCGGCGCCCTCAGAGCCGCCACCTCCGGACGCCATCGAGCCCACACGCGACGGTTCGTTCCACCATTCCCGTGCGCCGCAACACGCAGAGCCGGGGCGGATCCCCACCCGCCTCGGCTCGCCGCATTTGGTTCGTCCTAACACTGGGGGCACCTGCGAAGCGCGCACCGAGTCGGCGTATGCGGCGGCATGCGATGTCGAATGGCTGACCGCGCGTGTCCCCGTCCAGGTGCACGCTCGCGTGAAGGTGCGGGCTGCGGAGCGGCGACAGACTATCCGGCAGTACATCCTGAGCTTGCTCGAGAAGGACGGGATCGACACGCGCGCGTAGATGAGTGGATGAGTAAATGCCCGGGTCCGGGCGAACGACGCTGGTGCGACGGTGGGAGGAAGTCTCAGCCTGGGCAAGAATCCTGTCACCAGGCTGTCACGCCCGAATCCTAGACCCCTATCGTAGAAGGAGCTGCCACCATGTCCATCCATCCCCGCTTCGGGTTCGCCATCGCCAACGTGAAGGATCTCGCAAAGGCGAAGAAGTTCTATACCGAGACGCTCGGCCTCGCCGTCCAGCGAGAGGCGCCGGGATTCATCCAGTTCGAGCACTTTGCCATCGCCAGTGACAACCCCGGTGCAATCCACCCGCTGGAGCTCTACTGGCTGGTGGATGACGCCGAGGCCGCACACCGGGGCCTCGTTGCTTCTGGGGCAACGTGCAGCGCTGTCGACGCAAAGCCGTTCGGCAAGCTGTTCTCGGTGCAGGATCCCGAGGGTCACGAGCGATTCGTGCTCGAGCTCTCAGCGGCGCGCCCGAGCAAGGCTGTTTGAAGCGCTTGAGCACTTTCACGCGAGGCCTCCCGTGCAGGGGGGCCTCGTTCGGCGCCGCGACATTGACTCGTCATGAGGCTTCACTCAAATGAGTAAAGAGCCCACTTACTCAAACCACCAAGTCTACCTTCGCGAGCGAGGCTCTTCATCGCCAGCATCTGCCTCCCCAGCGAGGAAGACGCCGCCGCTTGCGCGTGAGGGCATAGTCCATCGCCGCGATCTGCTCGTCGTACTCGCGCGCCAGCCTGTCCAGCTCGCGTGCCTCCGCCTGTTCTTCGGTCGGCACGCCGGAGCCCATCTTGAACTGCATCCACAACTCACGCACGACGCGCGGCGATTGCTCCGTCTCGTGGACGATCCGCGCGAACTCCTCCGGCGTGCCACGAAAGCCCGGCTTCAGGAAGTGGGCGTAGACCTTCGCAGCCGTGCGCCCGTCACTCTCTGGCTTTCGCCCCAACTTCTCGGCGACAGCGTCGACAGCGGTCGGCGGGTAGCGCCACGCGCGGAGCATCTCGAGCTCGCGCTCGTGCTTCATGGAGAGGAGCTCCTCGTACATCGCGAGGGCCTTCTCGCGCGCCTCCTCGAGCTCGCGGATGCGGGCATCCTTGCGCTCGGATTCCTCCTTGTAGTGGCGCACGATGTCGACCGTGTGCCCGAGCGCGAGCTGCGCGCTCGCGTGCGTGTGGCGCATGAGAAGGCCCATCACGGTCGGCGAGGCGCGCGTTTACGCGCCCTGGGCCTGGTTCACCTGGAACTGCACCTACGGCAGTCGCGCACCCGCCCTCTTCCGCAACGTGCAAGGCATCGCCTTCGCCGGTCCGCTCGTCGGCTCCTTGTTCGCGGTCGCGATCGCGCTTCGGCGCAAGACGACCGCCGCGAGCAGCGCGCATGGCAGCTCGCGGTGGGCAATGACCGGCGAGATCAAGAAAGCGGGCCTGGTCCGCGACGCCGGCGTCGTGCTCTGTCAGACCCACGATTCGCAATTCCACACCACCGTCGATTCTTCCGGCAAGACCAAGACGACGGCAGCGCGCCTTGGATCTCTCGTGCGTCATGACGGGCCGGAACACGTCTTCTGTTTCGCACCCACCCGCAGCGGCAAGGGCGTAGGCCTCGTCATCCCGACGCTGCTCTCCTGGCCTATGCAAGGATCTCGCGAGGAGACTCGCATCACGGCACTTCGTCCAGCGGTGCTAGGCTCATGACATGATGGCTTACCGTTTTGCTCCACTTTTTCTCCTCACCGAACCCGCCTTAGCGTGCAGCAGTCAGACCGTTTGCCCGGGGTCATGCCCGATTAACCAGCCAGCAATATTCCACCTTTCGTGTGGCCCAACCGACCTTAGCAGCGTTGCTCTATCGGGCCCATGCGCTGTCGCAGACTCTAGCCCCTCAAACTACGTCTTCGGGGCTACGGATATGGAACTGGCCATCCGCAGCCCCAGCGCTGGCCAATGCCACGTAACCCTGATGTTCGCGAACGGGTTTACCTACTCGGCAGACATTGGCTTCGGCAGCCAGACGGATAGCCTAACGCCTGGTTGCAGTTGCCCGCTCTACACCGTACCGACGCCGTCCACATTTGCTGTCGGCAACCCCACTTCAACGTGCAGCGACGCCGGACGCGACGTAGCTGTCGGCGATTGATGCGACAAAGATGTTGCTGCTTTACGCGTGCATCTACTGATCTCGCACCGTCCCCGACTGATAAATGGTCACGAACCAGAAGTCTCCGATCATTACGTCAGGCTCAGTCGGGTTGGTGCGGTAGGGCGCGGCAGGATCAGGACAGTGGCCCGTCCCGCTGATGACCACGTTTGGGTGCTGCTCCGAACACGCATTGCTCGCAATGTCGAGCGTACACGTCGAGCGGGTTACCCACACCAGACTGCCACCGTCCGCCGCATCCGCGATGATCGTGACGGAAGCGGACATGAGTATCCCCGCTTGTCCCGGCATGATTGCACTTGGAGGCCTGATCTTGGCTGTCCTGTGCATCCACGGCGGCGGCCCGAAAACAGTGACACCAAAGTCGATCGTAGAGTTCATCGGTGGCCCACTGCCAGTCGACGTGCATTCGGCGGAATAGGCATCCGAGAGCGAACGCACGGGCACGCTGGTGCCCCCCGGGCGAGACGGGATCTGGAAGGCCCGCATCACGCGGACGGGCAAGGACGGCTCGACCCGTCGCCCACTTTACTCGCTCGGCACCCGAGACGACGGCCTGGCCAAGCGCCGCCTGCAAAATCTTGTCGCCGGCGGAGGTGCCCCGGAAGCGCTCTGTTGCGACACGGTCCGGGAGTACGCCCAGGGGTGGCTGGAGAAACGCGGGGCCCGAGGGCTCGAGAGCGCGCCCGACGAGCGGCGCAATCTCGAGCAGCACGTGCTGCCGTCCATCGGCCCGATGCTGCTTGCCGATGTTCGCTCGACGCACATCCGCGCCATCCTCGAGCACATGCTCGTCAAGCCGCGCACCCCTCCCAGCGCTGCCGCCGCGGGAGCGCGGATGCGATACAGCCGCCAGACCATCGAGCACGTACGCGGCGTCATGTTCCGCCTGTTCGACGCGGCCTGGAGGGACGAGCTTCTCGAGTCGAACCCCGTCGCCCGTGTCCGGGCGCCGGCGATCCGCGAGATGCGCAAAGAGCGCATGATCCTCACCGACGACGAGTTCCACCGCTTCGTCGCGTGTCCCAACGTGGACCTGGAGCTACGGATGGCAGCCCTTGCGGCCCGCTGCGAGGGCGGCATGCGCACGCGCGATCTGCTTCGCTGGGACTGGACGATGATCGACGTCGTCGACTTCGCCGAGTGCGTGATCCCTCGCACGAAGCGGGGCGCGCCTCAGGTGCTGGCCATCCCCTCGGTCCTCGGACCCTTTCTTCGGGCATGGTGGGAGCGAGCGGGCAAGCCGGCGAGTGGGCCCGTCTTCCCGGTGCGCCGAGGGCCTAGGGCGGGCTCCTTCCAGTCGCCGCGTGGCTACACGTTCGCCGATCGGCTTCGTGCCGCGCTCCTGGTCGCGGGCGTGCATCGTTTGCCGCCGATCGAAGCGCCGGCGGCAGGGCAGGGGACGCGCACCGACTTGGGTCGCGGCCCGACGCGGACGAAGCTCGCGGCCAACCCGGGCGATCCGCTCTTCTTTGAGACGGCAACCACCAAGCCCGTCGACTTCCACTCGTTCCGGCGCGCGTTCAACACCGCGCTCGCCGAGGCCGGCGTCAACGTGCAGAAGGCCATGGCTCTGGCGGCGCACTCCGATGCCAAGACGCACATGCGCTACGTGATGAACACGCGGTCGATGCGGACGATCCCGGAGGCTGCCTTGCCGCCTCTTCCGTCCGTTTTGGCGGTACAATCGTCAGCGCCCGTGACGATTGACCCCATGACGGATCACAAACCCGAAGAATTTCAGCGCGCCCAGCAAGATTCGAACTTGCGACCTACGGCTCCGGAGGCCGTCGCTCTATCCAGCTGAGCTATGGGCGCGTGGTGGCAGGGGAATCTACGGGACCCTGGCTCGGAAGGGAACTGGAGACCGAGGTTCGGCCCCGGAGGCCGTCGATCCAGCTGAGCTGGGCGCCCAATCCAAGGGCTACGGACGGGCAGCCGTTCTAGAAGCTGGCCGCCGCCATCACCCGGAAGAACGCTCCCTGCATCGCCAGCGTCCCCAGGTCCACCCCGGCAACGCGTCGCGGATCGGACGACGGAAGGTCCGGCGCGAGCGATAGGTGCTCGGCGGCGACCAACCCATAGCCGACGTCGCTCTGCAGCCACAGGCGAGCCTTCGTCTCCGAGGGCTGCTCGCGAGGCCAGACGAGCCACGCGTAGCCCGCGCTCGCGTCGCTGGCGAACAGCCAGCGTTCCTTGAAGAGAGGCGAGGGCGAGGAAGCGTCTTCGACCTTGGCGCGCTGGTAAGCGACGCCGGGCGCCAGGCGCACGAACGCGTATCCCCAGGAGCCGAAGTGCATGCGCCCCTCGAGCGGCACCGTGAGCCGGTGCATCGACAGCGACGCGGCGTCGCCGCGAGCGCTCGCGCTGCTTTCCCCGTAGTCCCAGGCGATCCCGGTCGCGAAGGACACGTGGAGGCCACCGATGGCGCCGCCCCAGAGCGCGCGCGTCGCCTCCGAAGAGAACTGCGAGAAGTAGTCGTCCCGCGAGAAGGGGTTGTACCCGGCGTTCGTGACGAACGAACCGCGGTAGCCCATCCCGACGCGCCACATCGCCTCGCGATGGTCGACGCCGCCCGAGGGCGCCGCCTCCCCCTGCGCGGTCGCGCTCTGCGCGAGCGCGACCGACGCCGACGAGGTCATGGCCAGGAGCATGAGCAAGGGAAGGATGGTTTTCACGGGCCCTCCAGGAGAAGCGCAGGGATCCAACGGGACGTGGCGGTGTCGGGGTTGAGCGCGTCGAACACCGTGGCCCCCAGCGCGCCCCGCGCGTGGACGGCGATGAGCGCGCGGCCGCCCGGGCGGGCGACGTCGAACACCGCGGAGATGGGCAGGTTCGTCGTCAGGGGGATCGGATTGAGCGTCGCCAGATCGATCGACGCGAGGTCGGTCCCACCGTCGGCGAACGCCCAGAGGCGCTGGCCGTCGGGCGCGACCGCGAGGCTCGCCGCGCTCGTCGTGTGAAGGGGCGCCGCCGTCCGCTGCACCAGGTCGAGGACGAAGAAGTCGCCCCCGTTCATGGTCTGCAGGATCTTCAGGCGATCGTTGGGCGACGGGACGTCGCTCACGTCGCGGATCGCGTCGCTGATCTGGAGCACCTCGATGCTCCGGTAGGGCTGGCCGACGGTGACCCCGAGGGCCCACAGCGCGACGCCCGAGGCCACGCCGCTGCCGGTATTCCAGAGCAGGGCGACGTCCGTGTTGGAGGTGGGGCCGGCGACGACGTTGGTCACGAGCGACAGGTTCGAGTACGCCGAGGGCAGGGCGACCTTGGTCGTCGCGCTCGTGTCGGGCTCGACCAGGACGGCGGCGGACGTCGTCGGGACGAGCGCGGCCACGCGCAGGCCCTGATCGGTGCGCACGAAGGCGATGTCCGAGGGGATGCCTCCCACGTCGGTGAGGTTGATGCTGGGATTGAAGTCGTTCGGCGAGCCGGCCGCCGACGGCAGCAGCTGCAGTGTGTACACGTTGCTGTCGTTCTGCGTGCGCAAGGCGATGCGCCCGTCGTCCGGGTTGCTGTCGATGACGAGGCCGGCGGGCGAGACCGTCTGCGCGTTGGCGCCGCTCGTCAGGCGCACCGTGATCTCCGGACGCGGCGTGGGGACGTCGAAGGCGTGGTCCAGATCGAGGAGCGTGACGTCGAGCTGCGTCTCGATGGCGAGCAGCCGCCGCGGGGTCGCGGTGACGCCGGCCGCGGCGGCGTTCGCCGGCAGGTTCAGCGTGGGGCTGAAGGTGAGGCGCTGCGGGCTCCCGCCGAAGCTGCGGATGGTGCGCGCGACCGGGTTCGGCGGGTTGGCCGTCGACCCCGGCGAGAGGCTGGCCGGCCGGGTCAGATCGAAGATGACGACCTCGTTCGGGTTCTGCGCGAACGAGGCGGTCGACCCCGACCCCTGATACGCCACGACGTATTTGCCCTGGGAATCGATCGCGAGGTTCGCCAGGGGCTCGCTCATCGTGTAGCGCGTCTCGGTGGCGTGGAAGCCGCCGTCGACGGCGATGACGGTGAGGGAGGGCAGCTCGTCGCTCTGCGACTGCCGGGGCCAGTCGCCGGCCGAAAGCACGAAGAGAGTGCTCCCGTCGGGCGAGCTCGCCGCGCTCGCGAAGTGGTGGCCGATCGAGAGCGCTTGCCGCGACAGGCCCTGGTCGGTCGCGCCGGTGAGGACGACGGCCCGGTGATCGGCGTCGTCGACGACGACGACTCCCCTGGCCAGGGCATAGGGAGTCCCGGAGGCGTCGATGGGCTGGTCCCAGTAGGGGGATCGGCCGGCGCACCCGCCCGCGGACAGTGCGCACGCCGCCGCCACGCCGAAGAAGCCGAGACGCGAAGAGTTCATGGGTTGCTCCCGTTGACGACGCGCGCGCCGAGCTCGAAGCCGGTGATGGTCCGCACCGAGGTGCAGGCGGACGACGCATCGCAGCCGTCCGCCGCAAGGTCCACGAAGGTGATGCGCCCCTCGGAGTAGTCCTGCGCGACGTAGCCGCGGTGGGCCAGCTGGGCGATGCCGACCGCGATCGGCGGGCTGCTCAGCGGGTAGGAGACGACCTGGAGCGACGGCATCATGCCCAGGTACAGGCCGTAGGTCATGGAAGTGTCGTCGCGGACCGACACGATGGCGCGGTCGCTCGTCGGCGCGAGGGCGACGGCGGTGGGGGGCGCCGGGACGCCGACGATCTTGGCGGGCAGGTCGGCCGCGATGGGCACGATGCTGAAGGCTCCTTCGACGCCGGAGGTCGGGTCGGCGGTCACCTGATGCAGAACGACGGCGTTCTGTGCGTCGTTGGTGGGGAAGACCGCGAGCACCGGCGCGTGCAGTGCGATTGTGCGGAAGGTCGGCGTCGGAACGAGCGTGAGGACGGTCATCCGATCGACGGGCGCCGCGGTCGTGAAGAGCAGGACCGACTTGCCTGCCGGCGTGACGATCGCGCGGCCGATCGTCTCGCCCGCGATGGTCGTCGTCGTGAACGAGGCGGGGCTGCCCACGATGCCGGGCAGGGGAAGGACGGCGACGGTGGCGATGTCGCGCATCACCGCGACCGCGAAGTCTCCGGCGGACGAGACGGTGAGGTCGGTGGCCGGGGAGGGGAGGGCCACGGTGGTCGTCGAGCCGTCCTTGAGCGCGACGACCGTGATGGCGCGGGAGCCATCGAGACGAACGAGCGCGTACGAGCCGTCCGGCGTGAACGAGACGTCCGGCGTGCCGGCGGGCGTAGGGGGCGTCGGAAACGGCGGGGCGGTCGCCTCGGCCGGCGGCGAAGACTCGGCCGGCGCGTCGTCGGCGGCGCCGTCGGTCGCCGCGGCATCCGGGGTCGCGGCATCTGCGCTCGCCGACGGGGGCAGGGGCGCGGGCAGCGCGAAGTTGGCGGTGACCGTGGGCTGGGCGCCGCCGAGGAGGTCGACGACCGAGATGCCGTCCTGCGTCACGGCGAACGCACGCGAGCCGTCGCCGGAGAACGCCACCTGCGAGGGCCGGTACCCGACCGAGAGCACCGTGGGCGGGCGCGCCCCCGACAGGTCGAGGACGGCCATGTCCTGAAAGCCCTGCGTCGGGTCGGCGTTCGTGATGAGCGTCGCGTTTGTCCACGCGACTGCCCACCGGCCGGACGCGGAGACCGCCCACGAGTTGGCGCTCGACGTCGAGGGAAACGTCTGCGTGGACAGCACCCCCTGGTGGTCGCGCAGCAGCGTCGCGTTCTGCGAGAGCACGTTGAGCACGATGGCCACGTCGTCGTGCGGATCGGGCACCGCAGCGAGGTACGTCGGGCCGTTGCCCGCCTCGACGGTCTGTACAGAGAACGACTTCGCGTCGATGTAGGCGACGCGGCCGCTGGTCGGGTTCGCGATCCAGACGATCTGGCCGGTGGAGACCGGCGACTGGTAGTTGCCCTCGGCCTTCGTCTCCGGGGGGAGGCCGAGGGCAACTACCAGTCGC
>Ga0102924_1007083_pt1 | contig 10374 bp, 8 predicted proteins | sample PaiPotPPM11metaG_FD_80116 | JGI IMG/M metagenome (GOLD analysis project Ga0102924, IMG submission 80116) | Iron sulfur acid spring bacterial and archeal communities from Banff, Canada, to study Microbial Dark Matter (Phase II) - Paint Pots PPM... ...
CCACACGATTATGAGCCGTGTGCTCTAACCAACTGAGCTACGCCGCCGAGCCCTCTGTGGGAATCGAACCCACGACACCAGCCTTACCATGGCTGTGCTCTGCCGACTGAGCTAAGAGGGCGCATCGACACCACGTGGGCCACGCGATGGGACCAGGAAATGGTAGCCGAACCCCGGGCCGGCCGGTCAGGGGGCTGCGGGGATCTGGTCCGCCCGATTTGGGACGTGCCGCCCATTGCGCCCCACCGCCCGCTCAAGGGCGGGCCTGGGTCGGCCGACCTAGCGTTGTGCGTTATCAGCGCCTGATCCTCGAAGCGGGCTCCAATGCCGTCACCGTCCGCTTCCACCCCCGGTTGACGGTCGTCGCCGGGGTCGGGCGAAGGGAGCGGGACCTGCTCGTCACCGAGCTGCTCGGCTCCATGTCGGGCAGCCGCCCGGGGGCCCACCTCGAGCTGGTCGACGACAGCGGCCGCCGGCTCGCCCTCATCCGGCCCGACCACGGGCCCCACCGGGTGTTGGAGGTCGACAGCGGCGACGACGTCACCGACGAGTTCACCGGTCCCTCGGGCCGGCCCGACCTGCTGGCCGCCATGGGCCTGACCACCAAGGAGGCCCGCCGCCGGTGCCGGCTGTCGGGGGCCGAGCTGGTGGTCGAGAGCCAGGCCGACAGCCTGGTGGGCGCCCTGGCCTCGGCCGACCAGCGCAAGCTGTGGTCGGCGGCCGCCCGCTTGGTCGCCGCCGAGGGGGCGCTCATGGTCGAGAGCCAGGAGGCGGGCGCCGACGTCGAGGACGCCCCCCTGATCGAGGACATCGAGCGGCGCCACGCCGAGTTCGAGACCGCCCAGCAGCAGAACGAGTACGTCCGCCACCACGGCGTCTTCATCGCCGGCGCCTGCCTCCCCGCCGCCGGAATCGCCCGGTTCCTGCTGCACAACACCCCGGCCACCATGGGCTTCGCGGCGGTGGCGGCGCTGACCCTCCTGGTGGCGGTCGTCTTCCGCCGCCGCATGGAGCACGCCCGGGTCGCCGAGGACGAGGCGCTCGCCCGGGCCGGCAAGCAGTCCTACATCGGGTTCCAGATCCAGCGCGTGGACCGGCTCCTCGACGGCCAGAAGAGCCTCTCGCGGGTGGCGATGGCGTCGGAGGAGCAACGCCTGGCCCTGGCCGAGTGGCAGCAGATCGCTGGGGACATCAGTCCCGACTGGGCGCTGCAGAATCGCCAGCAGATCGAGGCCCAGAGCCAGCGCCGGCATGGCGGCGACGGCACGGGCGGCGTGCACCCCGACCTCGACCCCGCCGAGCTGGCCCACTGGCTTGCCGCCCGCTTCACCGCCCTCCGGCGCGTGGGGCCGGCCGGGGAGAGCCTGCCCCTGGTGCTCGACGATCCCCTCGTGGGCGTGGACGCCGGCGTCAAGCAGTGGGTCCTCGAGCTGATCGGGCGGTCGGCGGGCTCTCCCCAGGTCGTCTACCTGACCGCCGACCCCGACGTCGCCGCCTGGGCCCGGTTGGAGGCGATGGCCGGGCACCTGTCGGTCCTCGAGCCCGCCCCCGAGGAGGAAGCGGCGGGCGGCCCGGCGATCGCCGAGCTGAGCTCGACCCGCAGCGCCTGACGGGTCCCGGAGCACCGCCGGTGCTGGCGCGGTCGCTACCGTGACCGGCGGCCATGCCCGGCGCCCCCCTGACCGTCCGGCTCGCCCGGCCCGACGACGCCGAGCCCACCCGGCGGATCTACAACCGCGAGGTGACGGGGTCGACGGTCACGTTCGACCTGCGCCCCCGCACCCTGGAGGAGCAGCGCCGGTGGATCGAGGAGCACTCGGGGGCCCACCCGGCGCTGGTGGCCCTCGACGGCGGCGAGGTGGTCGGCTTTGCCTCGCTGAGCCCCTACCGCTCCCGGCCCGCCTACTCGACGACGGTCGAGGACTCCGTCTACGTCGACGTCGACCACCGGGGCCGCGGCGTGGGCCGGCTTCTGCTGGGCGAGGCCCTGGACCTGGCGGCGACCAGCGGTTTCCACGCCGTCATGGCCCGGATCGTCGGGACCCACGAGGCGTCGATCGGCCTGCACCGGGCGTGCGGGTTCGAGTTGGTGGGCATCGAGCGGGAGGTCGGCCGCAAGTTCGGCCGGTGGCTCGACGTCGCCCTGATGCAGCGCCTGCTGGTCAGTCCCGGAAGTTCGTGAACTGCAGGGGGATGCCGAAGTCCTCGGCCTTGAGGGCGGCGATGGCCGCCTGGAGGTCGTCGCGCTTCTTGCCCGACACGCGGAGCTGCTCCCCCTGGGTCTGGGAGCTGACGCCCTTCAGGCCGAGGTCCTTCAGGAACTTGTTGATGCGCTTGGCGTGGTCCTGGTCGATCCCCGCCTTGAGCGACACCGTCTGGCGGACGGTGCCCTTGGCCGCCGGCTCGACCTTGCCGTGCTCGAGCGCCTTGAGCGACACCTGACGCTTGACGAGCTTCTCCTCGATCACCAGGACGAGCGCCTTCATCCGGTCCTCGGTGGACGAGTGCAGGTTGAGGTCGTGACCGGCGAGCTCGATCGTCGAGCCCGTGTCCTTGAAGTCGTAGCGGGTCGAGACCTCCCGCACCGCCTGGTCGACGGCGTTCTTGACCTCCTGCATGTCCACCTCGGACACCACATCGAACGTGGGCATGACGAAACGCTATCGTGACTGCCCCTGGGTCGGTGCCCGAGAGGCCAAAGGGAACTGGCTGTAAACCAGTCGCGCAAGCTACGGAGGTTCGAATCCTTCCCGGCCCACCAGGGAAACACAGCTCGACGGGCCTCCACCTGCCAAGCTCTCGGCCGTGCACAACCACGCCTTGGACCTCGGACTTCTGCTGCTGCGCGTCGCCACCGGCGTCGTGATCTTCATGCATGGGTACAACCACTTCTTCGGGGGCGGGCGCCTGCCCGGTGCCGGGCGGTGGTTCGACTCCCTCGGCATCCATCCCGGCCTCTTCCACGCCTGGGTCACCGCCGTCGTCGAGGTGGGGGCGGGGGCGCTGCTGATCGCCGGCTTCCTGACGCCGCTGGGCGCCGCCGGGGTGGTCGGGATCGTGTCGGTGGCGGGGATCGTCGTCCATCGCAAGAACGGGTTCTTCGTCCTCAAGGAGGGCTGGGAGTACGTCACCTACCTCGCCGTCGTGTGCGCCGCCATCGGGCTCATGGGGCCGGGCGAGTGGTCGGTCGACCACGCCATCGGGTGGCACGACATCCACGGCGGGTGGGGGCTGGCGCTGTCCTTCGGGCTCGGCTTCGTCGCCGCTCTCGGCCTGCTCGCCGTCTTCTGGCGCCCGCCCAAGAAGACCGCCGCCTGATCGCTAGCGGCGCCACTCCCCGCTGCGCAGCCGGGCGATCCGGTCGGCGGTGGGAGGGTGGGTCTGGAAGAGCTTCTTGAACTCGACGTCCCGGCCGGTGAGCGGGTTGATGATGAACAGCGAGGCCTCGGCCGGGGTGATGTTCATCGGGATGCGGGCGGCCGAGGCCTCGATCTTGGCGAGGGCCCGGGCGAGGGGCTCGCCGTCACCGATGAGCCGGGCGCCGGACCGGTCGGCCTCGTACTCCCGGCTCCGGGTGACCGCCATCTGGAGCAGGCCGGCGGCCAGCGGCGCCAGGATCAGGGTGGCCAGCATGCCGACCAGCGCCAGGCCGCCGCCGCTGTCGCGGCGCCCGCGCCCGCCGCCGCCCAGCATGGCGCCCCAGAGGAACATGCGGCTGATGAACGTGATGCCCATGGCGATGGCTGCCGCCACCGAGCCGATGAGGATGTCGCGGTTGCCGACGTGGCTGAGCTCGTGGGCCAGGACGCCCCGCAGCTCGTCCCACGACAGCACCTCGAGGATGCCGGCGGTGACGGCCACCGCCGCGTGCTCGGGGTTGCGGCCGGTGGCGAAGGCGTTGGGCTGGCGGTCGGGTGTCACGTACAGCTTGGGCATGGGCATGCCCGCGTAGGTGGTCAGCTCCCGGACGATCCGGTAGTACTCCGGCATCTCCCCCTCGCTGACCGGCTGGGCCCGGGCCGCCTTGATGGCGATGGTGTCGCTCTTCCAGTACGACACGCCGGTGAGGAGCAGCCCGACGACGAGCCCGATGAGGGCTCCGGTGCCGCTTCCCAGGGCGTAGCCGATGACGACCAGCAGGCCGCCGAGGGCGGCCAGGAGGACGTAGGTCTTGATCGTGTTCTTGCTCATAGGGTCGCCGTCCAGGTTAACGGTCCCCCGGGGCCACCGATCCCGATGTCAGCAGGTTTTCAGGTTCAGCCGTAGTAGCCCGAGTGGATGTAGACGCACGGGACCCCCTCGGCGCGGAACATGGCCAGGTTGCGGGGGTCGTCCTCGAACGCCAGGCGCACGTCCCAACCCCCCGTCCGCAGCTCCCACAGGCTGTCCTGCTTGAACTCCGAGGCCCGGGAGTAGTCCCCGTAGGGCCGCATGATCAGCACGTCCCATCGCAGCCGGTACCGGGCCAGCCAGGAGAGGGTCTCCGCCTGCACCCGCAGGGGCCGGGCGGTGAGCAGCACGATGCCGAGGTCCGGGTCGAGCAGGTGGAGCAGGGCCGCCGTCTCCTCCAGCAGGGCGTCCTCGCCGCAGGCGGCGAAGAAGGCGTCCCAGTCGCGGCGCCCGGGACCCTCCACGAAGTGCTGGCGACCGGCGGCGTCGGAGAGGACCCCATCGAGGTCGAAGACCACGCATGGCCCGGGGTCCCGGGCCCGTCCCCTGACCTCCCAGTGGTGCGGGGTGGGGAACCGCCGGCCGGCGGCCGCGCTCGGCGTGGTCACTCCCGGCCGGGAACGGCACCGGCCACGTTCCCCTACTCCTCCGCCGGCGCCGTTGCCGCCCGGCGCTTGATCTCGTCGACCACGGCCGGGTCGGCCAGCGTGGTCGTGTCCCCGAGCGCCCGCCCCTCGGCCACGTCGCGCAGCAGCCGTCGCATGATCTTGCCCGACCGGGTCTTCGGCAGGTCGTCGGTGAACACGACGGTGCGGGGCCGGGCGATGGGGCCGATCTTGTTGGCGACGTGCCGGCGCAGCTCCTCGCCCTTGGCATCGCTCGCCTCCTCGCCTCCCCGCAGGGTGACGTAGGCGATGATCGCCTGGCCCGTGGTCGGGTCGTTGGCCCCCACCACGGCCGCCTCGGCGACCGAGGGATGGCTCACCAGGGCCGACTCGACCTCGGTGGTCGACACCCGGTGTCCGGAGACGTTCATGACGTCGTCGACCCGGCCGAGCAGCCAGAAGTAGCCCTCGTCGTCGAGCTTGGCCCCGTCGCCGGCGAAGTAGCAGCCCGGGAAGCGGCTCCAGTACGTCTCCCGGTAGCGCTGCTCGTCGCCGTACACGCCCCGGAGCATCGAGGGCCACGGGCGGGTCAAGGTCAGGTATCCGCCGCCCTTGGTGACGGGGTTGCCGTCGTCGTCGACGATCTCCGCAGAGATCCCGGGCAGGGGGAACGTGGCCGAACCCGGCTTCAGGGTGGTCGCGCCGGGGAGCGGGCTGATCATGATGGCCCCGGTCTCCGTCTGCCACCAGGTGTCGACGACCGGGCAGCTCCCACCGCCGACGTGGTCCCGGTACCAGATCCATGCCTCCGGGTTGATGGGCTCCCCGACGCTGCCGAGGACCCTGAGGCTCGAGAGGTCATGGGCCTCCGGGTACCGGGTGCCCCACTTCATCATCGTGCGGATGGCCGTGGGTGCGCAGTACAGGATGGTGACGCCGTAGCGCTCGACGATCGACCACCACCGGTCCCGGTCGGGGTGGTCGGGGGTGCCTTCGTACATGACGCTGGTCGCCCCGTTGGCCAGCGGTCCGTAGACGATGTAGCTGTGCCCGGTCACCCAGCCGACGTCAGCCGCGCACCAGTACACGTCGGTCTCCGGGTGGAGGTCGAAGACGTACTTGTGGGTGAAGGCGACCTGGGTCAGGTAGCCGCCCGTGGTGTGCATGATCCCCTTGGGCCGGGCGGTGGTGCCGCTGGTGTAGAGCAGATACAGCAGCTGCTCGCTGTCGACGGCCACGGGGTCGCACTCGGTGGAGGCGCCCTCCATGAGGTCGTGGTACCAGCGGTCGCGGCCCTCGGTCATCTGCACCTCGGTCCCGGTGCGCCGGACCACGACCACGTGCTCGATGGACGGCGTCTCGGCCACCGCCACATCGGCGGCGGCCTTGAGGGGGACCGGTGATCCCCGCCGCCAGCCGCCGTCGGCGGTGACGAGGACCTTGGCGGCGGCGTCGTCGATGCGGTCGCGCAGGGCCTCCGAGGAGAAGCCCCCGAAGACCACCGAGTGGGCGGCGCCGATGCGGGCGCACGCCAGCATGGCCATCGGCAGCTCGGGGATCATCGGCAGGTAGATGCAGACCCGGTCGCCGAGGCCCACGCCGAGCCCGATCAGGACGTTGGCGAAGCGGGCCACCTCGTCCCGCAGCTCGGCATAGGTGATGGTGCGGGTGTCACCGGGCTCACCCTCCCAGTGGTAGGCCACCCGGTCGCCCCGCCCCTCGGCCACGTGGCGGTCGAGGCAGTTGGCGCTGGCGTTGAGCCTGCCCCCGATGAACCAGCGGGCAAAGGGCAGCTCCCACTCGCAGATGGTGTCCCACTCCCGCTCCCAATCGAGGGCGAGCGCCTGGCGGGCCCAGAAGCCCTGCCAATCGGTCTCGGCCTCGTCGTAGAGCGAGGTGTCGGTCACGAGGGCCTGTCGCCGGAAGTCCTCGGCGGGGACGAACCGGCGGTCCTCGAGGTACCAGTCCTCGATGGCCGGACCCGTGGAGCTCCCGTCAGCAGCCATCGTTCCTCCCCTCGGCGTCTCCTGCCCGGAAGCTAGCAGCGACCCGCCGGTGCGACCCCCGCGCTCGCCCGCCCAAAACGGCCACCGGCCGCCACCACGAGGGTGGCGGCCGGTGGGAGCGGCGGCGCCGGAGGTGGGCCGGCGTCAGATCCGCTCGGTCTTCATCCTGGATGACTTGGCGAACAGGCCGAGACCGACCAGGATCAGGGCCAGGCCGGCGGCGAGCAGAGCCCGCACGTCGGTCCCGGTGAGGGGCAGGGTCGACGCCTGCGTCACCGGCGCCCGGACCAGGGACTCGGGGAGGACCGTCGCCCCGACGACGGGCGGCACGGGGATGACCGTGGCCGCGGACGCCGGGGGCGGCGTGAGACCGGTGGCCTTGACGGTGGCCGTGTTGACGACCGTGGTCCCGTCCGCCGCCGTGCTCACCTCGTCCACGATGGTGAAGGTGGTCGAGGCCCCGGCTGCCAGGCTCGGCGCCGTGCAGGTGATGGTCCCAGCGGTGTTGACGTCGGGTGTCGTGCACGTGAACGGCGAGCCCGACTGGCCCAGTGACTCGAACACCGTGTTGGGCGGGTTGGGGTCGGTCATGACCACGTCGGTGTCCGCCGCGGTACCGGGATTGGTGACCACCACGGTGTAGGTGAGCGCACCGGGGGCGACGAGGGTGGAGTGATCCACCGACTTGGTGATGGTGAGCTCCGGAGTCGCCGAGACGGACTCGCCCTCGACGACCGGCGGCACGGGGATGACCGTGGTGGCCGTCGCCGGCGGGGGCGTGAGACCGGTGGCGGTGGCGACGGCCGTGTTGATGACCGTCGTGCCGTCGGCAGCCGCCAGCACCTCGTCGACGATGGTGAACGTCGTCGACGCTCCGGCCGCCAGTGACGGCGCGGTGCAGGTGATGGTCCCCGCGGTGTTCATGGCGGGGGCAGTGCAGGCGAATGTCGTGCCCGACTGGCTCAACGACTCGAACAGGGTGTTGGGCGGGTTGGTGTCGGTGACGACGACGTTGTTCGCTGCCGCCGTTCCCGGGTTGGCCACCACCACGGTGTACGTGAGCTCACCAGGGGCGACCAGCGTCGGCACGTTGACCACCTTGGTGATCGTCAGCCCCGGCGCTCCGACTGTCGGGAGCACCACCACGCCCGGCGCCGGCGTCAGGGTCACCATCTCGCCGTCAGCGCCGCAGGGATCGTTGGCCGGGTTGTTGTTGACGTCACCGCTGTAGGAGGCCGTCCACCAGTAGTTGCCCGGGGCCAGGCCGGCTGTGGACATCGGGCCGGAGGTGGTCGAGGTGCCCGTGACGCTCACCGTCGAGGTGGAGCCGGCCACCAGGTCGGAGCTGTTGCAGATCGCAGTGGGCGACGGGCCGTAGAGGGCGAAGGTGATGTTGCCCCCCGGGCTCTCCGAGGCCTTGGACAGGGTGGCGGTGTCGGTCACGCTGGTGACCGATCCCACCGTCCCGCCGGCACTGGCGACCGTCGAGATGGTCGGCGACGCCGCGCCCGGCGCCGTGGTGAGGGTCACCGACTCATTGGCGTCCCCGCAGTGGCCGGCGGCGGGGTTGTTGTTGGCGTCGCCGCTGTAGGTGGCGACCCACCAGTAGGTGCCCGGAGCCAGGCCGGTGGTCGGCACCGAGGAAGAGGTGGCGCCGGCCCCGGTCACGCTCTTGGTGGACGTGGAGCCGGCCACCAGGTCGGAGCCGTTGCAGGTCGGGGGGGTCGACGACCCCGGGGCCGTCGTCGGGCCGTAGAGGGCGAAGGTGATGGTGCCCCCCGGGCTGGCCGAGGCGTTGTGGAGCGTGGCCGTGTCGGTGACGCTGGTGACCGTTCCCAGCGCCCCGCCCGCCGAGGCGGTCGTGGTGATGCTGGGGCTGGACTGGCAGCCGCCGATCCAGAACGTCTTCTGCTTGGGGTAGATCTCCGTCCCGCCGATCAGCGAGGCGAGCTTGACGTGATACTCGATCTCGGACGGATCGCCGGTGTCCTGCTTGTCCGAGTCGTTGTTCCCGTTCTCCGTCTGGCCCGCGGCTCCCGCAAGAGTCAATAAGTCGCCGGCGTTGACGGTGAACGTGGCATTGCCATCGGGGGTCGACAGGGGCTGTGTGGCGCTGTAGACGACCTGGTCCACCGGGCTCGAAGGGCTCTGGAGCGAGAGCTGGGCGGTGATGTTCTGGCCCGCGTACGACGTGGCGCCCTCGTAGACGATCTGGAAGGTGCAGTCGACGTGCGGGTCGTTGTCGCTGTTGCCCGCCGGTGAATCGGCCACCTGGCCCGCGACCTCGATCTTGGCCGTTCCCGGGTTGGGGGAGCCGGTCGGAGCGGCGGACACCGGCCCGGCGACCGCCGCCATGCCGATCATCACCGTCCCCACGGCGACCAGAGAGACTGCTGTCCGAGCCCAGGTTGTGCGCTTCACGGCTAGCCCACCTTTTTTGTCGCGTCGACACAAAAAGCGGGGCCGGGTTCACTGTGACTCCTCCCGGGCGGCGCGTGACCAGGCAAACCCGGGGATCATCGTCTCCCCAGACCCTGACCACGTTCAGCGGTCGGGGTCTACGGCGGGAGAATACAGATACGGAGGGCGTTCGTCCAGGGTCAAAAGAACTAGTCATGGGCTGGCGATCCAAGGGTTTAGCGAATAATGCACAGGGTACGAGCAGCAGTTTTCTGGAATCCTGGCCCGCGTCTTTCCGAATTGCACCAAACACCCCAATACGTCCCTATTTCCCCACAAAGCTGACATATCGGTGCCACCCTCCGCGGTCGGAGGGGGGGACGGGCGCGACGGAAGGGGCCCCTCGGGAGCCCTTCCGTCACGCTGCGGGACGGTCCTCGGTCAGGGTGCGGGGGTGGCGATGCAGCCCGACTGGGTGCCGAGGCGGGCCAGGCCGCCCAGGTCGCCGGCCCCGTAGCTCGCCGACGAGAGCGGCAGCAGGTCGGGGTACATGACCTGGTCGGGATCCTGGGTATGGCCCATGCCCACGACGTGCCCGAGTTCGTGGAGCAGGAGCTCGCCCACCGTCGTGCCGCTGCCGAACGAGGCGGGCAGGCCGGCCGTGGTGGAGGCGTCGATCACGGCCTCGCCGGTGACGTAGACCTTGGGGCCGCTGCCGGCCTGGACCCAGGAGGATCCGCCTTCGCCGATCGTGTTCCCGCCGGGGAGCAGGTCGGACTGCGAGGGTGTGCTCCAGGCGATGAGGACCGGCGCCCACCGTTGCCCGTACACGCTGGGCTGGTAGGCACTGCGACCGGCCGATGGCTGCTCGGTGGTGTTGCCGTCACTCACGAAGCTGATCCCCGTGGCGGCCGTGATACGGGCCAGGGCACCGGCGACGAGCGCGGCCGCCCCCGGAGGGGCGTCGGCCAGGTTGGTCACGTAGTGGATGGCGGCGCAGGCGTTGAAGCGCACCGGCGAGCCGTCGGGGTTGGTGACCAGGTAGGTGAACGAGCTCGGGCTGCCGGCGCTGGGGCGGGCGGAGGCCACGGCGGCACCGGCGGTGCCGGGCGTCAGGCTGAGGTTGCTGCCGTCAGCGGAGATCAGTCGCAGCCCGCCGGGCTGGACGGCCGCTCCGACCACGGAGGCCGAGA
>Ga0102924_1007084_pt1 | contig 10373 bp, 7 predicted proteins | sample PaiPotPPM11metaG_FD_80116 | JGI IMG/M metagenome (GOLD analysis project Ga0102924, IMG submission 80116) | Iron sulfur acid spring bacterial and archeal communities from Banff, Canada, to study Microbial Dark Matter (Phase II) - Paint Pots PPM... ...
CCATCGTCCGACCGTCGCCCTCCGTGATCCGCGCCCACGAGCCAGGGGTGTGACGGCGTCGAAGCCCGCGTGCCAGGCGACGAGCGGCCACGCGGCTCGCCCCAATTTGCTCGTACGCGCGGGCCAATGCGGCGACGTGCTCGAGGGGCGATCGACGTTCGATGCTACTGCGCTCGCGCGGAACGATCGGACGCACCGCCAGCGCCAGCAGCAGTACTAATCCCGCCGCAGCAATCTGCGCGACCGTGCGACCGGAAGGCGCTCGTACGAGAAAGTGCGCCATCGCGCGAGTCACGCTCGCGTGCGGTCCAAAGCCCTGATGATACTCGTCAAAGACCAATGGTGGCCGTCCGCCCCCGGATACCCAGTCCAGCATACCCACCACCTGCCGACCGACGCCCCACCGGCACACGCGCACGACGTCGTTCCTGAAAGCGTCCGCGTCAGCCACCGCAACCACGCGCCCGCGGCCAAGCGGAAATCCAACGGCTGCATAGCGCGGCCACCGTTTCGTGGCGGATGACGAGGAGAGAGATGAGTCCGACCTCGGGCCGGGCGGAGAGCGCCGCAGCAGCAGAAAAACCACGGTGTCGCTCGGCAGCGGCGCGGTGGCTTGTATCGCGTATAGGTGTACGCGTTGATCGTACCACATTGTTGCCGCGGGAGAGTCACGCCCAGGGCAAGCGGCACTGTCCCCCGGGCCGGGGACCGCGTAGTACCCGCTGTCGGAATGCCTCACACGCAGCGAGTCGGACAGCGGCGATCCGTTCTCGACCACGTACACCAAACCTGCTCCGCGGCGCACGGCGTCGAGCATCGTATGCGTCTCGTCGAGCGAGAGCGGTATCGGGGGGTCCAAGATCGCGTACACGGCGGCCGTATCGAGGGGGCGTGTAAGAGGCGAGACGCGGCGGCTGACTCTCCATCCCAATCGTTGCGCGACCTCGTACATCCCGCGAGCAGCCCCCGGACTCGCGGCATATGTGGTGAGACGCCCTTCGCGATCGACCGGCGTTTGCTCGGGCGAAAGCAGGATCGAGACGATCACCAGCACGAGGGCGGTGGGCAGCACCACGGCAGGCCGCGTGAAGATGGGCCGGCGTCGGTTGGACGCAACCAGCGCGGTTGGCTCAGCCATCCTTTTGCACTAGCGGTGTCGCGAGAGCCAGTAAGCGCTCGTAACGGGTCTGGTCACACGAGCCCAATCCGTAAACGACCGTCTCGTAAGAGCGCGCGAATTCGCGATAGCCGTTCCAGGCGGTGGACGACCGGCGCCTCAACTCTCGCCCGTAATCGCCTACTGTCTTGGACGGATGGATCCCGACATCGCCGCGCCCCGCGATTGCGTCGAGCAGCGCGCGATACAGAGCGTGGGCGGCGCTGGTGTAGTTGCCGGCGGCTGCAAGGCGTTGCGCGTCGGCCCACGCATCGTGAGAGCCGGCGCCCCGCCGCCCGCGCCGCGCTCGGGCCCCGCCGTCCTCTCCAATCGCGCCCAGATAGATCGCACGTCCAAGGATCGCGAGCCCCAGCGACACCAGCACGGCGATCACCACCCAACGTGCGGCCGGCGAATGGCGGATGGCGGCTACTAGCTCTCCGATGCGCTCACCTACCCACCGCCACGCGCGATCCAACGCCGAGTCTATTACCGTGCGGTCGTAGTCGCGCTGCCGGAACACCGCCGCAATCGTGTCGCTCACGGTGAGCGGGTCGAGCGGGCCGCTCGGTCTGGTCACCGAGATGTCACCGTGAGAAGCGTCTCTTACTGCGCGACGCCGCCAAATCCTTCTTTTCGAATTCTCGCGTCGTAGTACAGCGCGGTCTGGACGATGGGAAACAGCGGATACAGCACGACCGACGCAATCGCGGTAATGATTTGGATCCAGAGCTGGCTATGCGTGAGTGCAAACAGCACACCGCCAATGGCTCCGGCGACCATGTACAACAGGATGTAAATGATCGCAACCAGGATTATCGTGCGGAGCGCATGCCACTTGAGGCCCCTGGACAGCTCCACCGATCTCGCCAGTCCCGCAAATGCTCCGATACGTTCGAGGACAACCGCGGCGGGCACGACGAAAAACAGGGCCAGGAAGTAGAAGTAGCCGACGAAGAACAGCATCACTCCGGCGACCATCAATGCGAACTTGACGAGCAACGAAAAGAACACTGCTGGGATGCTCGGCACGGCGCGCCTGATACAGTCCGCGACATCTATTGAGCGGCCCAGGTAAGCGTCCGACGCCGCGTTCACCATAGCGGCGTCCATGAGCACGTACCACAGCAAGGCTACAAATCCGAAGAGGCCAAAGGACCCAAGCGGCTCGGTCGGCATCCGTCCTGTAGCTACCTCGGTCGCGACACGGCGGAAGAACGAGAGCTGTAGCACCAGGATCGGCACGTACCAGATCGCCGACATAGTGAAGAACTGCTCGTATTGTCTCCTCAGGAGCTGCACGGCGACGTCGACTATCTCCGACGCGGTGCGTGGGCGCAGATTTGCGGTCGGCGGTGCCGGGGCGCCGGGCGTAGCACCAGGTGGAGCGAGCCCCGATGGCACGAGACCGGGCGGCACGACCGGAATCGTCAACCCTCAGCTCTCTAAGTCGGGGCCGAAACGCGCTTCGCACGCGTCCCACAGCCAGGCGCCGAACAGGTATCCTACGACGCAACATGCGGCCATGAGGCCAACGATGCTTTGCCAGAGCGGTCGCAAGCTCGCCACAGACCAGGCAGCGCCCCGCGCGTGCAGCTGAATCACGTGATAGCATGCGGTGACGGTCCCGATCGGGATGCCCCACCCCACGACGCCGTAGCGCCAAACGAACGCGCTGCGCCCCACGCTGCGCGTGCGGGCCCATCGGGCCTGCACGGTGCGCGCCAACTGCTCAACGCCGTTCGCGCTAGTCATCAGGAAGTACTCTCACCGCGCTGATTGCACGTCACCGCAAGACCGCCCGCGCAATCGTCTGGAGCTGCATGTTGGACGTGCCCTCGTAGATCGTGCCGATCTTCGCGTCGCGATAGAACTTCTCGACGGGATAGTCGGTAGTGTATCCGTAGCCCCCGTGCAGCTCGAGCGCCAGAGAGGTCACCCGCTCGCACACCTGCGATGAAAAGAGCTTGGCCATCGCGCCCTCGCGCGCGATATCCGCGCCACCGTCCTTCAAGCGGGCGGCGTTGTACACCATCAAGCGAGCCGCCTCCAGCTCCGTTGCAGCCTGCGCGATTTGGAACTGAATGCCCTGGAACTCGCTGAGCGGCTTGCCGAATTGCGTGCGCTCCTTCACGTATGCCGTGGCTGCGGCGAGCGCCCCTCCGGCAATGCCAATCATCTGCGCGCCAATCCCGATGCGGCCTTCGTTGAGAGTCTCGATCGCGACCTTGTATCCCTGGCCGACGGGTCCCAGCACGTTCGATTCGGGCACCTCGCACCCATCCAGGATCAACTCCACCGTGCTCGACGCGCGGATGCCAAGCTTGTCCTCTTTTTTGCCCACATGGAAGCCGCGGAACGAGCGCTCGACGACGAATGCCGTGATCCCCTTGTAGCCAGCCTGCCTGTTCGCGTTTGCGAACACCACGAACACGTCTGCCTCGGCTCCGTTGGTGATCCACATCTTCCGCCCGTTGAGCACGTACTGGCCACGCGTGGCATCGTGGGTCGCGGTTGTCTGCATACCGAACGCGTCGGATCCACACCCCGGCTCGGACAGCGCATATGCGCCCACTTCGTCCGTGACTAGGCGGGGCAGGTACTTGGCCTTCAGCTCTGGGCTTCCGTACCGTGCGACGGGATAGTTCACCAGCGTGTTTTGAACGTCGATCATTATGGCCGTTGCCGCATCCACCCGGCTGATGGCCTCAACCGCAATAGCCACCATCGTGAGCGACCCGCCGGCCCCGCCATAGCGTTCTTCGACCTCTATTCCCATGAGGCCCAGCGCAAACAGCTTCTTGGTCAGTTCCGGATCGATGCGACCTGCGCGCTCCATCTCGCGAACGCGAGGGCGCACCTCGTCTTCGGCGAAAACCGCCGCGACGTCCCGGAAGGCCTCCTCGTCGTCGCTAAGGGAAGTCAGGGGAAGTCTTTCCGGTGCGAGACGAGTGGCCACCGTCGAAATCTACTAGGGGCCGGAAATCACACCGTGGACCGTGCTCGGCACGCGTCTTCGCAAGCCGTCCCCGATTTAGCTGGGTCCCAGCATCGCGCGCCGTGCGAGGCTGCGCATGCCGGCGCCACGCCCGCTCGGGCCAGGATCAGCTCGGCGAGCTTCTCGTGAACGCCGAACGCCGGGGTGACGCTGTATTGAACGCCGGGGAAAGCCGCCGCCGCGGCCGCCACCATGCGCGGGATGTCGGCCGTGGAATGCTTGCCAGGTGAGAGCATGTACGGGAACGCGACAACTTCGTCTGCGCCGCCCTCAACGCAGTTGGCGAATCCTCGCGCGATCGATGGCTCAGCCAATTCCATGTGCGCGTACCGCACGACCGCCGTGTCAGCGACCATGTGTTGCACGAGGTTCGCCACACATACCAGCATCGCGTTGGCCTCGCCGCGGCGAGAGCCGTGATCGATGAGCAGTATCCCTTTCACATGCTATACGGTAACGGGTTCGACGCGCGTCGTATGTCCCTCGAACACGCGCAGCGCCAACTCGACCTTGCCGAACGGGGCCGACACCTGAACTCCCTGCACGCTTCCGCGTACCTGCTCCAGCATCTCGCGAGCGATGGCTATGCCTTCGGCGATCGCGTGTTCCTTGGACTTCGCGCTCGCATTGCGCATGCGCTGGATGATCCCTGCAGGCACGGTCACGCCAGGAACCTCGTTGGCCAGGAACTCCGCATTGCGCGCGGACGTCAGCGGCCAGATCCCCGCCACGACTGGAATGCGCGAGTCGCCGAGCGTGCCGAGAAAGCGCTCGAGTTGCGCGACATCGAAAACAGGCTGCGTGATCGCGAATTCTGCGCCGGCCTCGACTTTCCACTCAAATCGCCGACGCTCCTGGGCCGGATCGACCGCCGCGGGGTTCACCCCAACGCCAATCACAAAGCGCGTCGGCATTCCGATCGCATTGCCGCCCGGATCTAGGCCGCGATTCAATCGCGAGACAAGATTCGTCAGGCCGATCGAATCGATATCGAACACGGCCGTCGCGTCAGGGTAGGGGCCCATCTTTGGTGGGTCACCCGTTATCACCAGCACGTTGTGCAGACCCATCGCCGATGCGCCGAGCAGGTCGCTCAGCATGCCTAGCAGATTGCGGTCGCGGCAACAGTAGTGCGTCACCGCCTCGATCCCCAGCTGTTGCTGAATGAGGATGCTCACCAGCACCGCGCTCATGCGGCTCTGTGCGCGAGGGCCATCGGGCACGTTGACCGCGTCTACCCCCGCGCGCTTGAGTGCTCCCACATCGCGCAGCATGGCCGACGCGTCCACGCCGCGCGGCGGTACGATCTCCACCGAGGTGACGAATTCGCCACGCGCGAGCTTGGCGGCCCACTGTGATCGTTCAACCAACGGCACGGGCTCGACGCCGGTTGCGACTGGTCGGCTCGACGAGGGGGACGTTCCGTCACTCTCGACCACGCGCGACAGTCGCCCTCGGCCGGCCGAGTCGGCGACCGTGGCGTGTTGCACGATTCCGCTGTGGCGAGGTGCCAGTGGGCGTATTCCCTCGACGATCGCGCGGATGTGCGCCGGGGTCGTCCCGCAGCATCCGCCGACCACCTTGGCTCCTGCTTGAACGAGATGATGCGCATACGTTGCCATGTACTCTGGACTGGCCATGTACATGCTGCGCCCACTTACCTCGCGTGGCATACCGGCATTGGGCTGGGCCGAAAGCTTGCGACGGGTGACCGGTGCCATCTTCTCGATCGCCTCGAGAATCGTCTGAGGGCCGACGGAGCAGTTCAGTCCAATCACGTCCGCGCCGAAGCCGTCCAGCGCGCGGGCCACGGCTTCGGGCGAAACCCCGAACGGCGTAAGGCCGTCGACGCCGATGGTCATCTGCGCAATGACCGGCATGGCACTATCCACCTCGCGCGCGGCCCGAACGGCCTGTTCCATCTCCTCGACGTCCGAGAAAGTCTCCAGGATGAAGCAGTCGACGCCGCCGTCCCGAAGGGCCGTCATCTGCTCGATGAACAGCGCGCGCGCTTCGGCCCGGGCAGTGGGACCGTACGGCTCCATCCGCACGCCGAGTGGACCAACCGCACCAGCCACAAGTCTCGTGTCGCCCGCCGAGGAACGCGCAAGTCGTGCGGCGGCGAGGTTGAGATCGCGCACCTGCGTTTCGAGCCCGTACGGTGACAGCTTGGTGCGGTTAGCTCCGAAGCTGTTGGTCTCGAGCACTTCGGCCCCGGCCTTCACGTACTCGTCGTGTACGTCTCGCACCATGTCGGGCGCGCGGACATTCAGCTCGTCGTAGCACACGTTGATGAAGACGCCGCGGGCGTACAGCATCGTGCCCATGGCACCGTCGAATACGACGATACGCTCCGGGTCGAGCAGGCGCTCGAGCAATGCCACCCGCGGCCCGGCGGCGCCAGTCTCATCGCCGCTCACGGCGCCGCAGCTCCGGCCGCCCCAGTCACGGCAGCGGCCTCGCTAGCCGCGTCGCTTTCCCCGGCGCCGGCCCCCGCACTCGCATCGCCGCGCACCGCGTAGTACTTCGCCTGCGGGTGGTGGACGATGATGGCCGCCGTTGACTGCTCGGGGATGAACTGGTGTGCCGTCGTGAGCTGCATGCCGAGTGCGTCGGCCGCGGGCAGCAGACGGAACACTGTCGCGTGGTCTTCGAGGTCAGGGCACGCGCCATAGCCCCACGAATACCGCTTGCCCTGCGTATCGCTCAACCGCAACTCCCGGCGTATGCGCCGGTGCATCCACTCCGCAACGGCTTCGGCCGCCTCGACCGACAGACCGTGCGCATACAACGCCTCGCTGTACTCGCCGGCAGCCTGCAGCGCTTCGAAGCGCTGGGTCGCCGCGTCGCCAACCGTCACCACCTGCAAGGCCACGACATCAACGTCGCCGGAATCGACGCTCCGGAAGTAGTCCGCGATGCAAAGCCGCTCGCGACCAACCTGGCGCGGAAATTTGAATCGGCCGATCTCGCGCAGCGAGCCGCCATCGCTGCCATAGGCCGCTGGGTCGTACAGTATGAGATCATTCCCCTGCGATTGCGCCGGGAAATAACCATACACCGCCGCCGGCGCTATCCATCCGTTGCGTTCCGCGTCGGCCGTGAGGCGAGCCAGGGCTGGCTCGAACTCTTCGCGCACCGCGCTCTCGTACGCCGGTCCGGATCCTCGGCCGCCCCACTGTAGGCGATACAGCTCATCCAGGTCGAGCAGGGCAAATATCTCGCGAAGCGCGATGGTACGGACGACCCGTGTGCCGAAGAATGGCGGCCGTGGCACGGCAACATCGGCGCGCACGTCGCTTCGCTCGAGCGAGCTGCCTCCGGCCGCGATGTCTTTACCGACGCCCGTGTGCAGAAATACGTCGCGCCGCGCCGCGTCGAGCGAGCCAGCAACGAACTCGGGCCGCCGCTCGGGGTCCATGAGCGAGTCCATCGTGTCCAGTCCTTCGAAGGCGTCCTTACAATAGAACACGCCAGGCTCGTACGCCCTCTCGCCATCGACGAACAGCGCCCGTCGGCCGAAGCGACGATTGATTGCCGCGCCGCCAATCAATACGGGGTAGGTGAGCCCGCGGCGGTCGAGCTCCTGCACGCACAGGGGCATCTGCTTGGATGTTGAGACCAACAGAGCTGACAGGCCGATTGCGTCCGCGCCTACCTCCTGCGCCTTGTCCACGATCGTGTTGACCGGAACCTGCTTGCCGAGATCGAACACGGTGTAGCCATTGTTGGCGAGGATGGTGTTGACGAGCGACTTGCCGATATCGTGCACGTCGCCGTACACGGTCGCCAGCACGACTTTGCCCTTGGTGTACCCCTCTTTTTTCTCGAGGAACTGCTCCAGGTGGCGAACCGCCTTCTTCATGACCTCGGCGCTTTGCAGCACGAAGGGGAGGATAAGCTCTCCGGCCCCGAACTTGTCGCCGACCTCTTTCATTGCGGGGAGCAGTACTTCGTTGAGAACGCGCACCGGATTCTCGCGCACTCCCGCCTCATCCAGCCGCTCCTCGATCGCATCCTTCTTCCGATGCACTATCTGCCAGTGGATGCGCTGGTCCGCGGTCATGCCGGCAGTGGGATCCTCTGCCGTCTTGCCGGGCGCTGATGCCCGATCGCCAGCGCCCGAAGACGAGTAGTGCTCTATGAAATGCTGCAGTGCATCCGGCCGTCGGTTGAACACCAGGTCATCGGCCAGCCCGCGTTCCGTCTCGTCGATCTCGGCATACGGGCGGACGTGGGCCGGGTTGACGATTGCGGCATCTAGGCCGGCGGCGACGCAATGGTGCAGGAACACGGAGTTGAGCACCGCGCGCGCGTCGGGCGTGAGGCCAAAACTCACGTTGGACACGCCCAGCACCGTCAGCACGCCTGGCAGCTCACGTTTGATGAGGCGAATGCCCTCGATCGTCTCCTTCGCGGAGTCGATCCATTCGGCTTCGCCCGTGGCGAGCGTGAACGTGAGAGCGTCGAAAATCAGATCCGACGGGGACAGCCCGAACTCCGTTGTCGCGATGTCATGGATCCGCCGTGCGACCTCGAGCTTCCGCTCGCGCGTGCGGGCCATGCCGGTCTCGTCGATCGTGAGTGCGACGACCGCCGCCCCGTGGCGCTTGACTATTGGCAGCACGTCTTCGATGCGTTTCCGGCCATTCTCCATGTTGATCGAGTTCACGATGCCGCGACCCGGCAGGTGATTGAGCGCGGCCGCGATTACCCCGGCCTCGGTGGAGTCGATCATCAGCGGCGACTCGACGCTCATGGATAGCAGCTTGACTATGCGCGCCATCTGGTCCGCCTCGTCTGCGCGTTCGGTGAGCGCGACGCAGACGTCGAGCACGTGGGCGCCGGATTCGGCCTGGTCGCGAGCCACCTGCAGGATACCCTCGTAGTCGTCTGCCAACAGAAGGCGTTTCACCGCGCGGGAACCTTGGGCGTTGACGCGCTCGCCGATGAGCAAAGGGGGCGGATCCTGGTGCAGCGTGATCGCGCGCATCGCGCTGGAGACACGCGGCACGTCTTGTGTACCGTTCCGTGGTGCCGCTTCGAGACCTCGCACGCGCGCGATTACGGCCGAGAGGTGTTCAGGCGTCGTGCCACAACATCCGCCCACGATCCGCACGCCGAACTCGCGCACGAACTCGGCAAGCGCCGCGGCGAGCGGCGCGGGCTCCAACGGGTACACTGCGTCGCCGGTTCCGGTGTTGAGTGGCAGGCCGGCGTTGGGGATCACGGAAATTGGCCGTGAGGCGTGTTGCGTCAGGTATCTGACCGGCTCGCGCATGTGCTCGGGGCCAGTCGAGCAGTTGAGACCAATGACATCCACACCAAGTGCTTCGAGCGTGGTGAGGGCACTCGCGATGTCGGTCCCCAGGAGCATGCGGCCGCTCGTGTCGAGGGTGATCTGTGTTTGGACCGGCACTCGTCGGCCGAGCTCGGAGAAGAGGCGCTCGAAGCCGACCACGGCCGCCTTCACTTCCAGAATGTCCTGCGCGGTTTCCACGAGCAGCACGTCGACGCCGCCTTCGACCAGCGCTTTGGCCTGCTCGTAGTAGTTCTCGCTCAGCTCTTCGAAAGTGATCGCTGACAACACGGGGTCGCTGCTCGAGGGCAGCATGCCCGTCGGGCCGATGGAGCCGGCCACGAAGCGCGGATGCTCCGGAGTCGCGTACCGGTCGCACGCGGCTCTGGCGAGGCGTGCCGCGCCTACGTTGATGTCGCGAACCTTGTCTCCGACGCCCCATTCCGCCAAGCGACGCGGCGTCGATTGAAAGGTGCAGGTTTCCACGACGTCGCAACCCACGGCGAGAAACGACTCGTGGATTCCCTGGATCACGTCCGGGCGCGTCAACACCAAGTGGTCGTTGCATCCTTCCAGCGCCTTACCACCGAAGTCATCGGCCGTCAGGTGGTGGCGCTGGATGTTCGTCCCCATCGCGCCGTCGTAGATGACTACGCGGCGGGCTACCTCATCGAGGTAGCGAGAGCCGGATCCGTTGGAACCGGCATCGGGCGGACGGGCAGACGAGATTGCGTTATCAGCCATGGGCGTGACCACAAATAAAATTGCCCGGACGGGCAGGCCGCCGGGCGTGGCGGTTTAGCGAATGTTTTACGTGGCCGCAAGTTGCCGTAAATCACCACGCTGTTCAGTTGTACAGAGCTTCCAGTATGCTAAAGCGTGTACCTGCGGTACGCCAACTTTTTTCCCCACCCCTAACC
>Ga0102924_1007086_pt1 | contig 10370 bp, 11 predicted proteins | sample PaiPotPPM11metaG_FD_80116 | JGI IMG/M metagenome (GOLD analysis project Ga0102924, IMG submission 80116) | Iron sulfur acid spring bacterial and archeal communities from Banff, Canada, to study Microbial Dark Matter (Phase II) - Paint Pots PPM... ...
AAAGAAAACAAATCGCTGCGGGCGTCCAACGTCTCTCCGCGCGCCTGCTCGGGGGACATGTAGCCAATGGTTCCCATCGCCGTTCCCGGAGTGGTGAGTTGATCGGCGCTGACGGCAGTCGCGCCGCCCACGGTGGCGGCCGATCCATCCACCGTATAGTGGCCTTGCGGCGTAAGCTTCGCCAGACCGAAATCGAGAATCTTTGCCTGGCCTCGCTGGGTGATAAAAATATTCGCCGGCTTGATGTCGCGGTGAACAATTCCACCGGAATGAGCCGCATCAAGCGCGTCCGCAATCTGGATGCCCAGTTCAAGCAACTGCGAAGTCTTCAACGGACGGCCGTCGATCATATGTTTCAGCGTCGAGCCATCCAGATACTCCATGGCGATGAAAGCTCGCCCATTTTCCTGGCCAATGTCATAGATGGTGCAAATATTCGGATGGTTCAGGGCCGATGCAGCCTGGGCTTCACGCTGAAATCGACTAAGCGCCTGCGGGTCGCGGGCGACTTCGTCGGGCAGGAATTTCAGGGCAACGAAGCGGCGCAAGCGCGTGTCCTCGGCCTTGTACACGACGCCCATGCCGCCACCACCGAGCCTCTCAACGATGCGATAGTGCGAAATGGTCTGGCCGATCATTAGCATCGGAATCTTACGTGGTTAAAACACGGCTCGTCAACGAATCTCATGCCGCATCTAGAATGACACCGACAGATGCACTTCTGAGTCTTGCTGGTAAAGCAGCATGCCCGTAGCCTAGCAGCGTGAAAATCAGAAAAGGAATGCCACTGATTCTCCTGCTGGGCTACATTTCCCTTCAACCAGCATCGGCGCAGTACAAAACCCAGCAAGATTCGCCGTCGGCTACCCATGTGATCCTTATCGTGGAAGAGAATCACAGCTTCGCGGCGGTTTATCCCCGCGGCATGCCATGGCTGAGCGCACTCGGCGACGCGTACGGCATTGCAACGAATTATTACTCCGATGAGCCGGGATCGATGCTGGATTATTTATGGCTGTCTTCCGGAAGCGGCGAACGGGCCTTTGGATGCGGTGGATGGGGTTGCAAAAAGATCATTACCAGCGACAACATATTTCGCGCGCTCGACAACCGGGGCTTGTCGTGGAAAGTTTACGCAGATTCGCTACCCTACGCTGGATACATGGGCATGCAATCAGGCGAATATGTGAAGCGCCATAACCCGGCGCCTTGGTATAGCGATGTCGCTTACAAGAAGTCGCAGCAAGAAAATATTGTCCCATTTACGCAATTCGCCAAGGATCTCGCCGCCGAGAAATTACCGAGTTATTCACTCATCGTTCCAAATTTGCTGCATGACGCCCACAGCGGCACGCTTGCCATGGCCGATGCCTGGCTCAAGCAATACATCCGTCCCGTTCTAGATAGCCCATACTTCAAGCCGGGAGGGAGCGGGGTTATGTTCGTTACGTTCGACAACGGCGATGGGGACCGGCAGGGCCAAGTCTTTACGGCAGTCATAGGCCCGAACGTAATTCGTGGGATTAAAGTGAATAAGGAATTCCGGCACGAGAATACTTTGCGCACGATGATGGAGTTGCTTGGCTTCAAACAGTTTCCAGGCGCGGCCGAAACGGCTGCACCGATGAATGAATTTTTTAAATAGCGAGAGCTGCACCCCTAAGTTGCAGAGGCCGCCAGACTAGTCAGGACCTTCAATCGGGCTGGTACGAAATTCGCCAAATCAGATTTCGTCCGTCGTCAGAAACCAATAGTGACCCGTCGGCCAGAACTGCCACGCCTACCAATCGCGCGTAAACATTTTTTCCCGCTGGATCGGGTACAAATCCCGAGAGAAAAGGGGTTGCACTAGCGGCGGGGAAGCCATTTCGAAAAGGGATGAAGATTACTTGGTAACCGCTGCGGATGCGGCGGTTCCACGAACCGTGTTCCGCGATAAACGCGCCGTGCCAGTAGGTGGAAGGAAATTGTTGTCCCTCATAGAAGACAAACTGCAGGGGCGCGACATGCGGTTCAAGCAACATATCAGGTACCAGCGCTTTTGCGACTAAGTCCGGACGAGCTGCCACTCGATTATCCACATGGCTGCCGATATAAGAATAAGGATACCCATAGAAGCCACCATCGATGACGTGGGTGAAATAGTCAGGTGGAACTTCATCGCCCAGATCGTCCCGCTCATTTACTGCAGCCCACAGGTTGCCCGACTCCGGATTGAAGCCGATGCCAACGGCATTACGCATTCCGCTGGCGAAAATGCGGACATTTTTCCCTTCGGGGTCGGACACCAAAATCGCCGAGCGCCGAGGATCTGCCTCGATGGAAATGTTGTCGCTCGATCCGACCGAGACAAAGAGCTTTTGCCCGTCTGGACTAAAAGCCAGCGACCGCGTCCAATGCTGGTGATAACCCATCCCCGGTAGCGCGAGGATGTGCTCCGCAACACCCAACCTTTTCGACGTTTTCGGGTCATAGCGGAAACGCAGAACTTCATTGGTATCGGCGACGTAAACGTAATCGTCATGGAAAGCGATTCCGAAGGGCAGATTCAAGTGCTCAGCAAAGATCTCACGCGACTCAGCAATTCCCTTCCGACGCGGGTCGCGCAAAATCACCACTTCCCCAACTGCCGAGTCGGCCACAAACACATCGCCATTGGGAGCGACGGCCAACCAGCGCGGCTCAGTGAAACCGGTTGCGAATATCGAAACCTGAAATCCCGGAGGAACCGTAGGACGAAAACTGGCCGGTGGAGAAACCACGGTCGGCCAGTTGTCAACTCGCAGCACCCGCTTGAGAACTCGTGATCTCCATCCACGAATGTTCAGCAGAAAAATAAGTGCCAGCGCAGTGGCTGCGATCAAAACAATTAAAACGATGCTGCGGCGCCCTCGTTTACGCAAACGCAGAGAATCGATGGCCGGATCGATCAATTTCTTACTCGCGGCATGAATCGTCCTTCATCGTAGCATCTTGATGTCGCGCGCGACCTTCGCTCTCGCTGTCAACCTAAGGCCAACACAGACAAAACCCACCCTTTTGAGGGGTGGGCTAGGTGAAACAGTACTCGAGTTATTTGTAAGTTGCATTGGTCCTAGACAGATAATCGCGGTGTTGAGCGAAGTCCGCCATCGACTGAAATGCAGGACCACCCAGCGGGCTGGCTTTTTGAGCATCGCGTACCGCCGCACCAACCTTGTCGAGCCCTTCTGCGTTGGCCGCGATGTAAGAGACCCAAATGGCTCCGGGAGTTTGAGTATGAACCGCTTCGGTATCGATCTCATACTCGTGGATGGTGCCGTCGGCCAGCATTTTTTCCATGACTGGCACGAACAAACTCTTGCTGAGGGTGTCGACGGCATCGTTAGGAGCATCCGCTTTTAATTGATAAATCGAGACGTGGGAGTAGACATCTTTCCACGATCCCGCATGCCAGTTGTAATAGCGGCTGACATACATTCCGTCCCAGTGCTTGGTCGCGCTCAAGTCAACGGCAGTGGTGGTCATGCCCGTCTTGTAGAATTGGTCGAGTTGATTAAGCAACCCGGCCATCGACATCGACGAAAACCAGGTATCGTGCGTCGCCCCATCGGGCTGATGAATTAAGTTCTGATCGCTGCCATAGCCCACGATACTCCCGCCAGCCAAAGCCTTTTCCATCATCTTCTCTTCCGACGCATTCTGCTTTGCCTCCTCGGCCCATTGCGCCCGAGGAATCGTCCAGAAGGCGACGTAGCTATACATCCTTGGTTTTTCTTTGATCTCCTGCATCTGCGCGGGCGCGCTGATGACAGATATCGCCAGGGCGAATGTTACGGCAACAACACCGCATAGTTTTCTAATCATGTTCCTCCTTAGTTGCTACCGCCACGGACTTTTATCTTGCTGTCCACGGCGAGCGCCAGTGTACACCCCTGAGTCGAGATTAGCCGTGTCGAGCAGGAAACTTCGCGTACATTGGGTTCTACTTGTGAAAATAATGGAGTATAGAAAATGACCAAGGGTCGCATGGAGGCTTTCAGCGACGGCGTAATTGCCGTAATCATAACCGTAATGGTGTTGGAGATGAAGGCTCCGCGCGGCGCCGGAATTGTGGCCTTGCGTCCGCTCGTCCCTACGTTCTTCAGCTACGTTTTGAGCTTCGTGTATGTTGGCATCTACTGGAACAACCACCATCACCTGCTGCACGCGGCGCAGCATGTTACCGGCGGCATCCTGTGGGCGAATCTGCATTTATTGTTTTGGCTGTCGCTGACCCCATTCGCAACCGCTTGGATGGGAGAGAACGATTTCGCGGCTTGGCCCGTAGCCTTCTACGGAATGCTGCTGCTGTTGGCCGCGATCGCGTACTTCATTCTGACCAGGACACTAATTGCCCGCCACGGAACCGAGTCAACGCTGGCGCAATCAATTGGCGACGATAGGAAAGGTAAGGTTTCTCTCGTAATTTACGCCCTCGCAATTCCTTTGTCATTCCTGCATCCCTGGATCGCGTGCGGATTCTATACCTTGGTCGCGGTCATCTGGCTGGTTCCCGATCCGCGTATCGAAAAGACGCTTGCTAAAGAGCGGTAGTGACGTGGAATGCGGGGGTAACAACGGCTTTTGGCGATATGGGGGAGGTAACCTCGTAACCACGCTCTGGTCTGAGGTTTAGGTGCTAAGGCCTTTTAATTGAGGGTAACTCGGGATGCATGGGCGGCAGGCACATATGGAGATGACCTTCGGGCATCTCAGCAGTCACCGAAACGGCTGCTACACTCGCGAGTTATGCCAGTAGGTATTCGAGAAACCGCGGGCGTTGAGCCGGATAAAGTTCATGCGCTGGTGCAGTTGCTGCGAAGCCGCTCTTACGAAGAGATTCGGCAGCGGATGTACGATAATCCGCCGGGCAGTCCGTGGTGGTCAGCTTGCAAGATCGAGCTCGACATTCGCAATGGCGAACAAATCGCGGCAGCGCTTTCAGCGACTTCGCATGTGCTGGAAAAATTGCGGGGATCGACGCAACACTTTGAGCAGCTAGCTGAAACCTTGCACGAAAGCACAAAAGAAGTAATGGATATGCTGGCAGGCACCAAAGAGGCGGGCCGGCGGTTGGAGATTGCTGTCTATGTGACGATTGGCATCACACTGGTGCAGCTGTTTAATCTGATTTTTGAAGTCTTCCGTAAGCGGTGAGCGTTTTTACTTCGCCAGTGCGGCCAGGGTGTTTCGAAACATGGTTTCAAAAGATCCGTCCTTGCCATTCTTTGCAGCTGAGGCCAAAGCGCGTTCAGCAGCTTGACGTTGGTAGCCCAGATTCACCAAGGCCGAAAGTACATCCTCCTCGATGGCGCTCATCGCCGGAATCGCTGGGGCCTCGGATCCTCCTGCCGGGGGAAGTTTGTCGCGGAGTTCGAGCACCATTCTCTCGGCGGTTTTCTTCCCGATCCCAGGAATTCGAGTGAGACGGGCAATGTCATTGCCGCGGATGGCTCCGACCATTTCATCGGCGGGCATGCCGCTTAGGATCGTAATGGCGAGCTTGGGGCCAATTCCGCTTACTGTGATTAGCTTTTCGAACAATTGTTTTTCCGCCGGCCTGAGAAATCCATAGAGCGCGATTTGATCTTCGCGAACGTGGGTATGGATGTGCAGCGCGACCTCACTGCCCAGCCCGGGCAGGTCAGAAAATGTTGGGATGGTAATAGTGACGTCGTAGCCGACGCCGCCGGTTTCAACCACGGCCTGGTTGGGATGCTTGGTCAGCAATCGTCCGCGAAGGTGAGCAATCATGCTGCGGACATTGTAGCTGGGGGACGCTCAGCGGTCATAGATTTGCATGCTCTAGGAGTCAAAAAGGGATCGTGGCAAGTGAGATTGGCGGATAATGGACATCAAGGTGCCGGTCCTAAGCTCCGAATGATCAGGGACAGGCACAGTGATCGTCGAGTTTTCCGTTCGTCTTTGCATTACGATGTGGCTGCCTCTTCGTCGCACCTCCGAAAATCCGTTGTGCGCGAGGATGGCGCAGGACCCGACAGACGCGTATCTTACCCAACCTCGACCTCAAGGCGGGTTACAAAAATCTCGGAGTGCTGGCGGCGCACGATCTCTGAAGGGTCGGCGGTCTCAAAGAAAAGCTCGACAGTTTCCTGCAGGTTCTTGCGGGCGGACTCGATGGTATCACCTTGGCTTGCGATATCGACTTCAGGACATAGGCTGACGTAGCCATCGCCTTCGCGCTCAATGATGGCGGTGAGTTGTACTTGTTTCATTTGACCTCCTTATCTGACCGCGGTCTTTTTAAAACAAAGAGCTCTGCCTTCGGTTTGGGGTGATTCCGAAATGTTGATAAGCCAGTTGAGTCGCGACCCGACCGCGCGGCGTGCGATTCAGGAAACCGATTTGGATCAGAAATGGCTCGTAAATTTCTTCAATGGCGTCAGGTTCTTCCGCTAAGGCTGCTGCGAGCGTGTTCAGGCCCACCGGGCCGCCCTGATATTTCTCAATAATAATCAGCAGCAGCTTTCGGTCGACTTCGTCGAAGCCGTAGCGATCGACTTCCAGCATCTGCAGGGCAGCCTGAGCTGTGGGTAAATCGATCTTGCCAGCGCTTCGTACCTGTGCGTAGTCGCGGACGCGGCGCAGCAGACGATTAGCGATTCGTGGCGTGCCGCGGGAACGGCTGGCAATCTCAAGGGCTCCGGGCCGATCTATTTCCACCCCCAAAATTTCCGCCGAGCGTTCCACGATAACCCGCAGATCTTCGTGACTGTAAAACTCCAGCCGCAGCACGATGCCAAATCGCGACCGCAGCGGCGACGAGAGCAGTCCCGCTCGCGTAGTTGCACCGATAAAGGTGAATGGTTGTACGTCCATGGTATGAGTGCGTGCCGCGGGGCCCTGACCGATGATGATGTCGAGCTTGTAATCTTCGAGCGCCGAGTACAACAGCTCCTCGAGCGTGGGTTGCAACCGGTGCACTTCGTCAATGAACAGAACCTGTTTCGCGCGGACATTCGTCAAAATTGCAGTAAGGTCCCCCTTGATTTGCAGCGTTGGACCCGAAGTCTGCTGAAAAGGCACGCCAAGTTCGTTGGCGATAATCGTCGCCAAAGTCGTTTTACCCAGGCCCGGCGGACCGTACAGCAAAACGTGGTCAAGGGCTTCGCCGCGGGAGCGGGTAGCTTCGATGGCGACGGCGAGGTTTTCTTTGACTTTCGCCTGCCCGATGAACTCGGCGAGCCGCTTCGGACGCAGCTTTAGCTCGAACGAAGAATCGTCCTCAACCGGAGCAGCCGAGACGATGCGCTCGCGGTCTTGCGGAATTTTGGGAGTGTTCCTGAGCGTAGCCACTGGCGGGATGTTACCACGAAGCCGCCATTGCTTATCCCTTGCCTCGGGTCACCAATTTGACAATGTGACACATTATGTGACACATTATGGTCATGCCCTCCGTAAACATCCGAGAGCTTCGGGACACCAAGCGTCTCAAGAGCTGGCTGCGTGCCGGGAAAACGGTCGAGCTACGAGAGCGTGACCGCGTCATTGCCCGCATTGTTCCTGAGAAGCAAGAGGAGAAACCGGTGAAATGGCCCGACTTCGCCGCCCGCCGCAAGAAAATATTCGGAGACCGAATCCTGCCGGGCGCGGACATTATCATTGAGGAGCGTGGCCGCTATTGACGATTTACGCGGACACCAGTGTGTGCGTCTCGCCGTACGTGCAAGACAGCCGCTCACAGGCCGCCGACGAACTGCTGAGTTCCGGCGGGCGGGTTCTGCTTACTCCTATTCATCTCGCCGAATGGGCGCACGCGGTTGCCCAACATGTTTTCCGAGGGAGCATGCCCCTAGGGGAAGCCGAACGTGTGACTCGTGAATTTCAGGCCGACCGTGCCGCCGGTCTCTGGCTCGAAGTTGCGATACCTGAAAATGCGTTCAGTCTATGCGCCGAACTGGGCCGACGTCATGGGCCGAAACTCGGTATGCGAACGCTCGATACGCTGCATGTCGCCTGCGCCCTCGAACTCAAAGCCGAACGATTCTGGACCTTCGACGAGCGGCAGGCGAAATTGGCGAAGGCTGTAGGTCTGAAGAGTTAAGGATCGGCACGGAGGAGATTGCCAAACGAATTCTTTCTGCATTTTGCTCAATTTCGGCCGTGCCGCAGTTCGGCAGCACAACCACGAATTCCTCGCCTCCATAGCGTCCTACAGTGTCGTAGGATCGAATACTCTCCGTGACTCGCTTTGCGACTTCCCGCAGAACTGCATCGCCTGTCAGATGTCCGTAGGTGTCATTGACCTTCTTGAAGTGATCCAGATCCAGCATCAGCACCCCAGTCGTGGTCTTTGCTCGTGTGGATCGATCCAGTTCACGGCTCAGTTGGTCCAACACTGCTCCGCGATTCCAAATTCCCGTCAAGACATCATGCATCGCCTGCGATCGAAGTTCCTCGCGGGCATCGATTAGATCCCGTTGTAGAGTGAGAATGCGCTTAGCCACGAGCAAATGCGCTCGCAACTCATTTTGCTCGAATGGCTTGGTCAGGTAATCGTCCGCGCCGGCCTCCAAACCTTTTACAAGATCCTCTTTGTCATCCTTGCCAGTAACCAGCAAGATGTACTGATAGGGAGGCCTTTGCCGTTCGCGAATCCTGCGGCACAGCTCCACGCCTTCGATCTCGGGCATCATCCAATCAAGAATTAGCAACTCGGGTGGCCGCTCCTGTTGCAGGATGCTCCAAGCCTTCCCCCCATCCTCCGCAACGATCACGTGATAGCCCCAATTTTCCAGCCACTTTTGCAGTATTCGCCGGAACATGGCATCATCCTCTGCCACGAGCACCCGCCCAGACGAATTCCCTGTCATCGACTCCAAAGAAGTAAGCGACACTGAACTAACGAGGCTCATTGTCCTGCTCCCAATGAGGCGGCCAGCGAACTTCCAGGTTTAGCTCCGCGCATCGCTGCAACGATGGCAGAAATCTCGGTTTCGAAGGAGGTGAATAGTTGCGAGGCCTGGTGTAACTGCTCCTTCCGGCCCAGTTCCTCCAAGTCGCGTGCCTTCTGGGACACCTCCGCAATGCCCAGGTAACCAAGTTCTCCTTTCATGCTGTGCGCTGTTTTCTCCACCAAGGCTGCGTCTCCTTGAGACAGCGCGCGTCGGAGCGTGTCGACATGCTTGGGAGCCTGATCGACGAATATCTCGATCACTTCATGGAGCAACTCTTCATCGCCCCCTAACCGCTTAAGCATCTGCCCGAAATCCAGACTTACTGGTTTCCGCGTTGAGCCTTCCGAGTGACCTTCCGGGCTGGGGCCGCGGGAATCAGTGCTGGTCAAATGCATTATCTTGGCTATCGCTTCTTCGAGATCTTCAATATTGATCGGTTTTGAGACATATCCGTCCATGCCGGCTTCGATACAACGCTCCCGATCTCCCTTCATTGCATGGGCTGTCATGGCTATGATCGGCAAGTGAGAATTCGTGTTCATCTCCCGCGTCCGAATGCTCTTAGTTGCGGCAATGCCATCCATCTGCGGCATCTGAATGTCCATGAGCACCAGATCGAACGAACAGGCCGCCAACAGTGACAAGGCTTCGACCCCATTATTGGCAAGTGTAATCGTGTGCCCCATTTTTGCCAGAACGCGTGTCGCAACTACCTGATTGACACGGTTATCTTCTGCCAGAAGAATATTCAACCCCTTACCCTGTACAGCTGAATTCGATGGAGTAACGGCAGGGGTCGGGGCTGAAGGTATCTGGCACTGTTCTCTGACTTGCAGTATTGCCGACAGCAGTTCCAGTTTTCGAATCGGTTTGAAAAGGTAGGAGGTTATGCCCAGTGATCTGCAACGTTCGATTTCTCCAGGATGGCCGGCTGAGGTCAAGATCACAAATGCAATCCCCCGTAACTGGGTACAGTGTCGAACCTTTTCCGCCAGCGTGAAGCCGTCCATGCCTGGCATGTGCAGGTCTGTCAGCATAAGTTGATATGGTTGTCCTGCTTGCTGCGCTGACTGCAATTCCGTCAAGGCTTGCTCCCCTCCCTCGACGCATGTGCTCTTCAATTCCCAGCCTTTCAACATTTCCTGCAAGATTCGACGATTTGTGGAATTGTCGTCGACCACCAGTGCTTTGATCGTGCGCAACATGTCAATCGGGAGTTTGGGTTCGCTTTCCGAAGTTTTGTGCCCAGGTTTGAACGGCAGGATAAAGTGGAACTGGCTGCCCCGTCCCACCTCGCTCTCTAGCCAGATTTTGCCTCCCATCATGGAGACAAGTCGCGAGGAAATCGTTAGTCCCAAACCCGTGCCACCGTAATTCCGCGTGGTGGATGTGTCGGCCTGAGTAAACGGATCGAAGATGGACTTCTGCTTC
>Ga0102924_1007088_pt1 | contig 10368 bp, 10 predicted proteins | sample PaiPotPPM11metaG_FD_80116 | JGI IMG/M metagenome (GOLD analysis project Ga0102924, IMG submission 80116) | Iron sulfur acid spring bacterial and archeal communities from Banff, Canada, to study Microbial Dark Matter (Phase II) - Paint Pots PPM... ...
CGAGGCGGGGGGCAGGGAGCGGGGGGCGAGGTAACTGGGTCGCTTGGGTCGCTAAAAACCAACAACCAAAAACGAACAACCGTGCTTCTTTCGCCAACCGTTCCTCTTCCGCCAACCGCCAACCATGCTACGTTCCACGATTGCAACGTCCGGCCAAAATTCGATCGTTGGGACTGGTGGCGCTCATCTTTTTCACGGTGAGCGGCGGCGCCTATGGGTTGGAGCCCGTCGTGGCGGCGATCGGTGGCGGGCTGGCGTTGCTGCTGATCTTCCTGGTGCCGCTGTTCTTTTCGCTGCCGATTGCGCTGGCGGCCGGGGAGCTCTCGGCGTTGTTCCCGGTTTCGGGAGGTTATTACCGCTGGGTGCAGATTGGCTTGGGGGAATTCTGGGGCTTTCAGGAGGGCTGGTGGAGCTGGCTCTACACCTTCGTGGACATGGCCCTGTACCCGACGCTGTGCGGCGACATCCTGGTACAGATCTGGCCCGCGCTAACCGGCCATGTGCTTTCCGCGCCCGGGCGGGCGGCGTTTATTCTCGGTTTCATCTGGGTGGCGGCGCTGATCAACTGGCGCGGCCCGCACTTCGTCTCCAACTACGCAATTCTGGTGATGAGCGCCGTGCTGGCGCCGTTTGCGGTGTTCGTCGGGCTGGCGTTCTGGCGCGCGCCGGCGGCGCCCATGAGCGCGGCGCATCCGGTGCTCACCGTGAATGGGATGGGGGTGGCGCTGGCGGCGCTGCTCTGGAACTACTCCGGCTGGGACAACGTCGGCACGTTCGCGCCCGCGGTCGAGAAGCCGTCCCGGACGTATCCGCGCGCGCTGCTCGGCGCCTTGCTGCTGATCGTTGTCGCCTATGCGTTGCCGGTGCTGGCCGGGTTACGGCTTGATCCGCAGGTGATGAACTGGCAGGACGGCTATTTCGTCCAACTGGGCGGCATGGCGGGGGGACAGGTGTTGGAGCTGGTGATGGCGCTGGCTGCGGTGGCGAGCGGCTGGGCGCAGTACACCAGCCAACTGGTCTACGTCGTGCCGCTGCCGGTCAACATGGCTGCGGACGGATACCTGCCGAAGAGTCTGGTCAAGCAGGATAGCCGCGGGACCCCGGTGCGCGCGCTGCTGATGAGCTCGGTGCTCTACAGTGTTTTTGCCATGGCGTCTTTCGGGCACCTCCTGGTCGCGGACACCCTGCTTTACGCCGCCGGCCTCAGTCTTGAGTTTTGGGCCCTGATTCGGCTGCGCAAGACACAAGCCGACGTGGCGCGTCCGTTTCAGATGCCGTTCCGCAACGGAGCGCTGGTCGGTGTTTGCGCCTTGCCGCTGGTCGTGGCGGCGGTGACGGTGACGCTGGCCTCGCGCACGGCGCCGTGGTTCCTGGTGCTGGCGCTCGTGATGCTGGCCAGCGGACCGGTCGTCTACGCCGGAAGGCGTGGAGCGAGCAGGTGAAGCGTGGAGGGTCCATGCTGATGGCCTTGCCGAAAACGGACAACTGAAAACCGACAACCGTTCCAGTTGCGCGCGCCTTCAAGGCTGCTTGGCCATGTGATCGAAAAGGCCGATCAGGTCGGCTGCGACGTAGCGGCCGATGGCTCCTGTGCTATAGACCGCGCCGGCAAGACGGCCGTCCGGCGGACATGGTCAGTGCGAAATGAGCGAACTCAACATGAGGCATGAAACAATCGACGCTCCGACCGACTTGCCAGCTTCACCGCCGGCCGTTGATAGGCTAGGGAGTCGCCGGAACGCCCGCGGACGCCGCCTCCTAAGTGATTGAGGAAAGATGCTGACCAAGCTGAGACGATGGCGCTGGGTCCTGCACGTCTTTGCCGTGCGTTGGAGAATACGCGCCGGGTACCTGTGGTCCGTGCCGCGCGTTTACCGAAACTGGTGGGCTTGGCCACTCCCCAAGCTCGGCGTCGGCGTCGTCCTGGAACTGCGGGGCGGCGCGCGCTACTACATCCGCCCGCACTCCACTGACCTCAGCGTGGTGAACGAGGCCGTCATTCTCGATCCCTACCTGAGGTCCGGGTACATCCAACTGCCCGCCAACTCCGTAATCGTCGACGTCGGCGCCAACATTGGAGACTTCGCCGTCCAGCTTGCCCTCCGCTGCCCGCGCGGGTGCGTCTACGCGGTCGAGCCCCTGGCGGAGAACGTCAAGATGATCGCGCTCAACAGCCTTCTTAATGACCTGACGGCGAGAATCCAAGTCGTGCCGGTGGCGTTGGGTGCGCAGCCCGGCGAATCGGACATCTGCGTCGCCGGAAACGCCTCCAGCGCCTATTTCGTCGACCAGCGAGCGCCCGTTGAACGCGTCCGGGTCACCACGCTTCCGCTGCTGATGGCGGACTACAACATCGAGTGGATCGACTTGCTCAAACTCGACTGCGAAGGTGCCGAGTGGGACGTCTTTCCCGCCTGCGAAGCGGTCCTGCCGAAAATCGGGCAGATCTGCATGGAATATCACACCGCTAACGGCTGGACCGGTGAGCGGCTTGCCGAGTGGCTGCAGGCCCGCGGCTTCGAAACCCGCATCTCCGCTGGTCCTTGGAATGGCGCCCTCTGGGCCCGCTCCATCCCCCTCGCCGCGCGGTCCCGACCGGAACCAGGCGCGCAGGCGCCTCCCGCCATAGCCCCCTGAGGGCGTGGCCCGCAACCAGCCCGAAACGCAGACCAAGTGGAGGAAGACGGGAGGGTGGGAGGAAGGGAATAAGGGGAGGAAGAACTGTCGCCTTCCGGGTGTTTTCTTCCCTCCCGATTTTCCTCCCTCCCATCGGTGCTGCTCCACGGCCTCGCCGAGTCAACCGGCAGAGGAAAAAAGGGCGGATCTTGCGACCGGCCCGCGCCCGTGCAGTTTTCCGGAGCGATCGTTACGCCTTGCGGCGGAGTGCGCGTCCGGCGGCCAGTCCGCCGATTCCGAGCAGGGCAAGCAGGGCCAAGGGCGATCCGGTTGCCGGCATATTGCCGGAAGTACCCGTACTCGATGAGCCCGAGGGTGCGGCGTTGGTGCCGGAGGTCGACTGATCGGGCGTCTGATTCTGCGTTGCGGCGCCAGTGTCGGGTGTCGCCGGGCTCGGCGTGCTGCTGGGCGCGGCCGACTGGTCCGGCGTGGGTGGCGTCGAACTCTGCCCACTGGGATTAGCGGTCGTGCTGCTCGGGTTGGTGCTGCTCGGATTGGTCGAACTCTGATCGGGAGTGCTGGTGCTGCTCGTCGAACTGCTTTTCGAGCTGTTCGGCGAGGTCTGGTTCATCGGTGTCGTGCTGGGCGCTGTGGTGTTGCCCGGCGTGGTAGTGGATTGCGAACTGCTGTTCGGCGTCGTGTTGTCCGGCGCTGTGCTGTCTGGCGTCGCGCTGTTCGGGTTGGTCGTGCTCGGGGTGGTGGACGATGGGTTCGACTGGGTGGAGCTATCGGGCGGCGTCGTCGTGGACGACGGGCTTGCCGGGTTGGCTGTGGTCGAACTCTGATCTGGCGCGGTGGTTGTCGTGCTGCTGCTCTGTCCTGCCGACGAAGAACGCGGTCGGGACGAGCTGCCTTGCGTGCCCGCACTCTGTGCAACTGCCCACGAGGCCCAAGCCAAAAGCAGAATAGTCAAAGCTAACGGTCGTGTACGCGTCATGGTTGGTCTTCTTCTCCCATCTGGATTGCCGCCGCGGTGGCTGTGCTGGAGCAAACTCCAGAGGCGCCGGGTACGGCTGGGCTAGCTGTTGCGATGCCGGGAGCAGAGCGGAAGACTATGCGGAAAGTGGAGGGCGGAGCGTGGAGTGAAAGGTGAAGCGTGGCTGATAGACAGTGGACAGTAAACGCCACACTCCACGTTTTACGCTCCACTTTTTGGAATCCTTTACACCTGCCGTTGACTTGACTAACATCGGCGTGTCGAGTGTTGCCCGGAGGCGGAAGTGGCGAAGAATAAGAACGGATCGGGATTCTCGCGTAGGAAGTTCCTCAAGGGCGTGGGGGTGGGCCCCGGAGCACTTTCCGCCGGCCTGCTTTCCCCCGCCGAAACCCTCTCCCATGCCGGCGGAGCCTTGGCATTCGGCACGCCACAAGGGCCCGGCGCCGTGCCGATCACGCTGCATATCAACGGTCAGGCGCATCGGTTGAGCGTGGAGCCGCGGGTCACGCTGCTCGACGCCTTGCGCATGGACCTCGAGATCACCGGCGCCAAGCGCGTCTGTGACCGCGGCACCTGCGGCGCCTGCAGCATGTTGCTGGACGGCAAGGTCATCTACGGCTGTAGCATGCTGGCGATTGACGCGCAGGGGCACGAGATCACCACGGTCGAAGGCTTGAGCCACAACGGCCGGCCCCACCCGCTGATGACCGCCTTCGTCGCCCATGACGGCCAGCAGTGTGGCTTCTGCACGCCGGGTTTCATTGTGGCCAGCAAGGCATTTCTGGACCGCACGCCGCATCCCACGCGGGAGCAGGTCAACCACGGGCTGGGCGGCAATCTCTGCCGCTGCGGGACCTACCTTGGCATCCGCGAGGCCGTGCTCGATGTCGGCAACCCGACCGGCAAGGCAAAGACAGGAGGACAGGCTCATGGCGCCCTCTAAATATGTCTGGCCGGTTGCCGGCGAACGCAGCCTGATCGGCACGCGGGTCTCGCGCGTGGATGGTCCCGCCAAGACCAGCGGCCAAGCCAAGTACACCCTCGATCTCGTGCCACCCGGCATGCTCTACGGCAAGATGCTGAAGAGCCCGTATGCGCTGGCGAAGATCACGGCGCTCGATGTCAGCGCGGCCAAGAGCATGCCCGGCGTCAAGGCGGTGCACGTCATTCAAGATGTGGGCACCACGATCCAGTGGGCGGGCGACGAGATCGTCGCCGTGGCTGCGACCACGGAAGGCGAGGCCGAGGACGCGCTGCGCGCCATCAAGATCGAGTACCAGCCCTTGCCCCACCTGGTGACGGAAGAGGATCTCAGCCAAGTCGGCACGCGCGGCAAGCTCGGGGAAGAGCAGCGCATGGGCGATCCCGACAAGGCCTTCAGCGACCCTGAGGCGGTGATCTCGGAAGGGTTCTACGGTGTTCCCGTCATTACCCACTGCTGCCTGGAGCCGCATGGCGACATCGCGGCGTGGAACGGCGACCAGTTGGAGGTGCATGCCTCGACACAGGCGGTCACCGGTCTGGTGGGCCAGTTTGCCGAGGGCCTGCAGATCCCGGCCAGCACGGTGCGGGTGATCTGCCAGTACATCGGCGGCGGGTTCGGCAGCAAGTTTCAGGCGGACCGCTGGGGCATGGTCTCCGCCCGGCTTTCCAAGGCAGCGGGCGCGCCGGTGAAGCTGATGCTGGAGCGCGACGCGGAGCAGATGGTGGCCGGGTGCCGCCCCTCGACCTTCGCCAACGTCAGCGTGGCGGCCACGAAAGACGGCACGCTGACCGGCTGGAAGTCCCAATCCTGGGGCACGGGCGGGGTGGGCGGGGCGGGCGTGCCGCCGCTGCCTTATGTCGTGCGCATTCCCAATCAGGCCAAGCGGCATACGGCGGTCTCGACCAACATCGGCCCGGCGCGCGCCTGGCGTGCCCCCAACCATCCGCAAGCCTGCGCCATCACCATGACCGCCCTCGACGATCTGGCGGCCAAGCTGAAGATGGACCCGATCGCGTTCTACCGCAAGAACGCCGCGCTGCTGGGCGACCGCTCGGCCAACTACATGGAGGAGTTCACCAAGGGGGCGGAGCTGGCGGAGTGGGACAAGCACTGGCATCCTCGCGGCGCGGGTAGTTCCGGTCCAATCAAGCGCGGCCTGGGCGTGAGCCTGCACACCTGGGGTGGCGCCGGCCATGCCTGCATCTGCCGCATGCGGATTCAGCCGGACGGTGCGGTGGAGTTCGAGATGTCCACCCAGGACCTCGGCACGGGTACCCGGACCATCATGCTGATGGTGGCAGGGGAGACGCTGGGGCTGCCGATCGAGGCGATCACGCTCAATATCGGCGACAGCAAGTACCCGGCGGGCGGCGCCTCGGGGGGCAGCACGACGGTGGGCGGCGTGAGCTCGGCCACGCGGCGCACCGCCATTGACGCCCTCGACCAGCTCTTTGCCGCGGTGGCGCCCAGCCTGGGCGCGACCGCCGATCAGCTCGAGGCGGTGGGCGGCCAGATTCGCGTCAAGGGCGCTCCCGGCAAGGCGCTCCCATGGAAGCAGGCCTGCGCCAAGCTGGGCGTGCATGCCATCGAGGCCAGCAACAAGAACCCCGGTCCCGGCGCGCTCATCTCAAGCGGCGTCGGCGGGGTACAGATCGCCGACGTCTCGGTGGACACCGAAACCGGACAGGTCACCATGAACCGCATGGTGGCGGTGCAGGATTGCGGCCTGGTGATTGACATCAAAACGGCGGAAAGCCAGGTCTTCGGCGCCCTCATCATTGGCGTCGGCTACGCGCTGTTCGAAGAGAAGATCATGGACCGCGCCACCGGCCGCATGTTGAACCCCAACATGGAGTTCTACAAATTGGCCGGCTTGGGCGATGTCGGCGAGCTGCGCGTGCACATGATGACCGGGCCGGGCTACGACGAGCGCGGCGTCATCGGGCTCGGTGAACCGCCGGTGATCTCGCCGGGAGCGGCGATCTCGAATGCCGTGGCCAACGCCATCGGGGTCCGCGTCTCCACCCTGCCGCTGACCCCGGACAAGGTGCTGGCCGCGCTGGAGAAAGGAGCGAGCGCCTGATGCAAGCCTTCGACTACGCCCGTCCCCACAGCCTCGCTGAGGCGCTCAAACTGTTGTCCACGGATCGCGATGCGGCCGTGGTGCTGGCGGGCGGAACCGATTTGTTGAGCCTGATGAAGGACAACGTGATCGCCCCCAAGCGGCTGGTCAGCCTGAAATCCATTGAAGAACTCCACCGGGTGGAGCACAACGCCCACGGCTTGCGCCTCGGGGCCCTGGTGACGCTCGACACGTTGAGCACGCATCCGGTGATCGCACAGCACTACCCTGGATTGGCGGAGGCGGCGCTCGGCGTCTCCAGCCCGCAGATCCGCAACATGGGGACAGTGGGCGGCGATCTCTGCCAGCGTCCGCGCTGCTGGTACTTTCGCGGCGGCTACGGACTCCTCGCCCTGGATCAGGGCACAGCGCTGGTTCCCGACGGCGACAACCGCTATCACGCCATCCTCGGCAATCACGGACCGGCCTATTTCGTGAACCCATCGAGCTTGGCGCCCATCCTCATGGCCTTGGACGCCAAGGTGCGGGTGCAAGGGCCGAAGACCAGCCGCGAGGTGCCGGTTGCGGAGTTCTTCCGGACCCCGACCAGCGCCACTGAATACGAGAACGTCGTTGCCGCCAACGAGATCGTGACCGAAGTGTTGATTCCAGCACCGGCGGCCGGCAGCCACCAGGCGGTTTACGAGGTACGCCAGAAAGAGGCCCTCGACTGGCCCCTGGCCGCCGCCGCCGTGCACGTGCACCTTGCGGGCAACAAGGTGACCACCGCTCGAATCGTGTTGGGACACGTCGCACCCACCCCGTGGCGCGCCGAAGCGGCGGAACAGATGTTGGTTGGCAAAGCGGTGAACGAGGACGTCGCCACCGCTGTCGGCCGCGCCGCCGTCATGGGCGCCAGCCCGCTCAGCCGCAACGCTTACAAAGTGCAGCTCGCCCGCGTGGCCGTGAAACGCGCCCTGCTGCGCGCCACCGGTCAGCTCGCCGTCCCGAAGGCCTAGGAGAACGTCAACATGGCTGAAGACGCTATGGGTGAATACAATGCGCTCGACAGTGTGACGGAAGGTCCGCGTTCCGGTCTGGCGGGCACGACGGTGGGCGCTGCCACGCAGCGCTGCCGCCGCCTGCGTTGCAAGGAGATGTTTATTGATCCCGCGGTCAACCTGAACATCGCCAGCTCCGGCAGCGGTATTTTCTGGTGTGTTTACACACAGAACTGTCTTGGCCCCGATGGTGCCGCCGCCGGCCACGAAGAGTGCCGCGCCCCGCGTAGTTGCTACGAGCCGCTGTGATTGTTGTCGGTTGTCAGTTGTTGGTTGTCGGCAACGCAAACGCAACGCACAACCGTTGACGGTGCGTGGCAGCACAGAACGCAACATAGAACGCAGCACAACGCTTGTCGGTCCGCGGCTATCGGTTGTACGCTACATACTATTGGGGTTGCACTGGCGGCCGTGAGGTTGCGCGTGCTTTGAGTTGCCGACAACCAACAACTGACAACCGAAGACTGTTCTCGGAGGCTTGTGGCATGAGCAAATCCGGACTTGCTATCGCATCCCTGCTGCTGCTGGTGGTCGCGCCTTTGCGCGCGGCGATCACGGGTGATTACGTCGAGGTACGCAGCGCCGACGTCTACACCGGACCGTGTTTTGCCAACGGTGAGATGGGCCTCACGGGCGACCAGGCGATTCTGGCGTGGCATGTGCGCGATGGGGGCTTCCAAGGGGTGTCCTTGGCGGGGCTCTCGGTGTTCGCCGTCGTGCGGGCGAGCGGCACGCTGGGCGACACGCTGCACGATCCGTATCCGGCGCGATCCATCCTGATCGTGGATGCGCAGGCGACGCCGGAACAACGCGCCGCGCTGGCGGCCTTCGTGAAGTCGGTGGCCGGGGCGCTGGTCAGCAATGTGGTGCGGGTCGAGTCGGCTCCGATGGTCTTCCAGTTCGGGGAGGGTGAGGATCACGGCACCGTGCGCCTGGCGGCGGGCAAGTTGGCCATGATTGACACGCGTCCCTTGCAGGCGTGCGACACCATCTGCGGCAACGAGGAGACCTTCTATCCGCCACTCACCAAACTGACCCACTCCATGCCGGCCTTCACCGAGGAAGAAGGGTTCAGCGGTCGCGGCCTGAACGTGGTCTGGAAGCGCGCCGACAAGCGCAGCGCCTTCGTCGGTTACTTCAGCTATTAGTCATTGCCGGACGCGGCGCTGACTTTAACCTGGAAGTCGTTTTTTTGGACGCCCTTATGCACATCATGCGTATCCGTGGTTTTGCCCTCGTGTTGCCGTGCTTGCTGGCGGTGAGTGCGCTCGCGCAAGGTCCTTACAAGGTGGAGAAGGCGACGGCAGCGCCGGCGGGGGTTCCAGCCGCCGACGCCGCGGCGCTGCAAGCCACCGGCTGGCGGGTTGTGAATGGCACCAGCCCCTTCCTCGCCATTTGGCTTACAAAGAAGGCGTCGCTGGCGGCTTCGCCAAGCGCCGACCCTTCGGTGGCGTACGGGACGTTGGATCCCGGCAGTTGGTTGGGCGAGTTGCAGTTCCTGACCGCCGGAAGCGATTTCCGTGGGCAGGCGATCAAGCCCGGCCTCTATTCGCTGCGCTATGGATTGCGTCCCGAGGATGGCAACCACCAGGGCACCAGCACGTACCGTGACTTCCTGGTCCTGTTGCCGGCGAGGACCGACACCGATCCGTCCAAAGCGCTGAGCTTCCGCGACATGGTCAAGATGAGCCGCGCCGCTTCCGGGACCAACCATCCGCAGATCATGAGCCTGGTCCCAACCACGGCGACCGCGTTTCCCGCGGTGGGGGCGGATGACAGCAGCCATACCGTGCTGCAAGTGGTGGGACCGCAACCGGTGGCTGCCCTGGGGCTGGTCATCGTCGGTCAGTCCGATGCGCAGTAAAACGCTGCCGCTCGCAACCTTCCTGAGCGCGCTGCTGCTGGGCGGCGTGGGCGGGGCCCAGACCCCACGTCCCGTGGTGGCAGCGCATGCGCCCACCTGGCAGGGCACCTTACAGCAAACCGCAGGCGCTGCTCCCAAGCTGCACACCGCGACGCACGATTACGTGCTCACCGGACAGGCCGACTACACGCTGCACACCCTGGAAGACAGCCACCTGGCGGGCGCCACACTCGAGGTCCACGGACGCGTGCTGCCCGATGGCCGCTTGGAAGTGGCGCGCTTCTACGTGGTGCGCGACGGCAAGCTCTACAAGGTGCGCTTCTACTGCGAGACCTGCAACATCGTGGTCTATGAGCCCGGTCCCTGCCCCTGCTGCCAGCAGCCCTTGCACTTCCAGGAAATTCCGCAAAGCGAGGCGGAGAAGGAATAGGGCCGGTGCTGCCGCGCTGGTTACCGCGGGACGAGGGGAGCGAATAACGGGAGCCAGGGTGCAGCTCCCAGTTCAAAGCGGCCCTGCCGCTTGTACCGTACGGCTTCAAGGGAAAACTTTCTGTCATGAATACACGCGACTACCTGGTGGTGACCTTGGCAACACTCGTCGTTCTGCGGCTTGGGCTCTCTTCGCAGGTCCAGACCGAGGTGCCGACGGTGGTTCCCGGCGCAAAGCCGGTGACGGTGGAACATATCAAGGTTCATGGGACAGCCCTCGAAGGCAATTTGGAGGGGGACGCGGTCGATCGCGACGTTCTCGTATTCCTGCCGCCGAGCTATGCGAAGGAGAAA
>Ga0102924_1007089_pt1 | contig 10367 bp, 7 predicted proteins | sample PaiPotPPM11metaG_FD_80116 | JGI IMG/M metagenome (GOLD analysis project Ga0102924, IMG submission 80116) | Iron sulfur acid spring bacterial and archeal communities from Banff, Canada, to study Microbial Dark Matter (Phase II) - Paint Pots PPM... ...
CCTCGACAAACGGCGCCACGAACCGATCGAAGCGCTTCTCCCAACCGCTCGCGTCTTTCACGCCCCTCTATGGAGACCATTTCGCCGCGAATGGAAAGAAAAAAGTGACCAGGTAGTGCTAGTCCTGCCCGCAGTCCTCCTCACGATCAACCTGCTCGAGTGCGTCGCGACCTACAAGGCGCGGCAGCACGTGCGCGACGTGCAGCTGCGCGTCGCGCTCAGCCTGGTGCTCTACGGGATCGCGTTCGCGGTCGGAGCGGAGTGGCTGACTCCCTGGCTGCGCCGGACGCTCACCGAGACGCGCACCGGCAGCCGGCGGCATGCGGGGACGATGGGCTTGCTGCTCTTCTATGCGGTGGTGTACGGCGCCCTGTACTACGCCTACTACGTCCTCGAGAAGCGAGGCCCAGCGGCGCTCCTGCCGCGTGCCATGCGCTAGGTTGCTCCGCGATGACCTCCTCGCGAAATGCCCCTTCGGACATCGACGCCATCCTCGCCCGGACGCGCCGGGTCGCCGTGCTCGGCATCAAGACCGAAGCGCAGCGCGATCAACCCGCGTTCTACGTGGCCCAATACCTCCACCGCGCGGGCCTCGAGGTCGTACCGGTGCCGGTCTACTACCCGGACGTGACGACGATCCTAGGGCAGAAGGTCTACCGCAAGCTGGCGGACATCCCGGGGGAGGTCGATTTGGTCGACGTCTTCCGCCGCCCGGCCGACATCGACCAGCACGTGGACGACATGCTCGCCAAGCACCCGCACACGGTCTGGTTCCAGCTCGGCATCCGCAACGACGCCGTCGCCGCGCGCCTGGAAGCGGCCGGCATCGACGTCGTGCAGGACAAGTGCTTGCTCGTCGAGCATGAGCGCTGGGCGAAACGCCGGTAAGCGGCGCGCGGCGCTCAGTAGCGTACCGTCACGTGCCCCGTCTTTGGGCTCACGTCCCACTGCAGGTCGCGCGTCGCTCGCTCGATGCAGGAGGAGACCATCAGGTTGGTCGGCGTCGTCGTGACGGTGACGTTGAGCGCGCGCCCGTAGCGCACGTCGGCCTTGATGACGACTTTCATGTCGTCCGGTGCGCCGCACGCGGTGACGAACGCCCCGTGGACCAGCGGGGCGCCGAGCTGGGCGCTCGACAGCGGAGCCGTCTGCCGGCGCGGCATTCCCGAGTCAGGAGCACCGCCGGAATCGGGCGTCGCGGAGGGCTGGCCACCGTCTGCCGGCGGCGGTGCCACCGCGGACCCGACCGCCGACGCGACCGATCCCACGGCGGAAGTCACGGTGCCCCACGTGCGCTTCAGAAGCGGGAACCGACCGCTTTCTGCGGCTGCAATGGCGGCGGCCGCCGCGAGACCCAGGACGGCGAGGGCAACGAGCGGCCCTCTTCGAGAGCGACGGCTCCCACTCATTCGCCATGCATGAATTGCGACACGAAGCGCGCGATGGTGTCGTGCCAGCGCAAGTAGACGACGACCGCCGTCGCGAGCAAAAGGAGCACCACCACCGCCCGGGGGCGTGTCCGCGCCGGCGGGGTCGCCTTGGCGGGCGCTTTCGACGGAGCCCCGTCCTTGCGCGCGGTGGTGCTCTTCGCTGGCCGCTTCGATCCCGTATCCCGGCGGCGTTCGTCGCTCGGTCGTTCGCTCTTCGAGCGCTTGTCCTTCGATGGCTTGCCTTTCGCGCGAACGCTCGCCGGTGCGCTCTCGTCCTTCGCCGTCCGCTTGCTCTCGTCCTTCGCCGTCGACGGTGCGCTCACCGCGTCCGTACGCTTGGCGGCTTCCTCCGCCTTCTTCGGCTCGGGCGTCGCCTGAACCTTGCCGTTCGCCTCGTGGCGCGCGCCGTCGGCGGCGGCTTCCTCGGCCGGGCGTCGCGCCTCGGGCTGGGGGACGTCCTTGGCCGCGGCCGCGGGGTGCGGTTGCACCTCGGCAGGCGCGGGTTTGGCCTCCGCCGGCGGCGGCGACTTGGGCACCGCTGCAACCTCGGCGGCACCCGGTTTGGGGCTGCGCCGCACGGCCGCCGGTTCCGGCCGCGGCACTGCGGGGCCCGTGCGCGGCGGCGACGGCGTCGGCTGCGGGATTTGCACGGCGGGCGCCGGCTGCGGTCGCTCCGCGGACTTGAGCTCCTCGCGCGGCTGACCCATCACCGTCCACCGGTACCGCGCGGGGAGCGTCACCGTGTCGTCGCCGATCTGCACCTTGAGCTGGCGCATCATCTGCTGGCGCGCCTCCCCATAGAGCGGCACGCGCGCGGTGCGCTCGGACTTGGCGGCCGCCGCCTGCAGCGCCTCGGCGATGTCGCGCGCCGATGCTTCCCATTTCTGCGAGCGGCCGCTCAGCGCGCGGACCTGGAGCTCGAACACCTCGAGCTGCGTGCCGGCCAGGCCGGTGCCGTCGTTCGACAGGCGGGGGAGCGCGTCGGCCAGCTCGACGGCGAGCTCGGATAAGACGCCGTCCGAGTAGTGCGCGAGCAATCGATCGACGAGCCCGTCCTGAAGCGCCGCGATCTCCGCGTTCGTCGCGGACGCTTTCAGCGACGGCGCGAGCATCTCGACGAGGTTGCCTTCGGCGTGGACGGGCGGTCCGCCGCCGCCCTCCGCGAGGTAGAAGAAACCCGCGGAGACGCGGTCGACGCCGACCGTGTGGACGCGCAGGCCTTGCTTGCGAGCCTCGCTTGCGACCTTGGGCGTGAGGGCGAGGAACGGGCTCGCCTCGACGGCGCGGTACGAGAGCGGCAGCTTCTTCGGCGGGATCTGTTCGTGCGGGAGCGTGGCGCGCAGCGTCTGACCGAGCTGCGACGTCATGTCGGCGCGCGCCATGAACGAGAGCTCGCGCTCCCAGCGGAGGAGGCCACGCGGCACCATCCAGCCCGCGGCGGGGCCGAGGTGCACCAGGTTCCCGCCCGACGTCAGCGGGATGACGCACAAGACCCCAGGCACGGCCACGGTGGATTCGGCGTTCGGGAGGCTTTCGGCGTCGATCGGCATGCGCGCCCCATATCGCTTACCTGGCGTACTCCCGGCGACGCAAGATCGGAGCGATGGGGACGGGGTCTGGACATGCGCGCACCCGTCAAAAAGCGAGGCGCTTTACGTATCTACGGCGACGAGCGATACTGCTGGCGCTGCAAGGTTTGTGGGTCAGTGGGTGAGGGGCGTGCCGTGGAACCGCCCGAGCCGGGGCAGCCGGCCCAGGACCGCCCGCGCTGCGTGATAACCGCACATCCCGTGGACGCCGCCGCCGGGGGGCGTCGACGCCGAGCAGAGGAAGAGGCGAGGGTTGGGGGTCGTGTACGGGTTGACCCTCGCGACCGGCCGCGTGAAAAGCTGCCCGATGTCCGCGACTCCGCCGGTGATGGCCCCTCCGACGAACGAGGGGTTGTAGCGCTCGAAGTCGGCCGCGGTCGTCGCGTGCCGCGCCAGGATGCGATCGCGAAAGCCGGGGGCAAACCGTTCGACCTGGGCCTCGACGACCTGCGTGAGGTCGGCCGTCGATCCCGGCGGAACGTGGCAGTACGCGTAGCCCGTCTGCTTGCCGTCCGGCGCGCGGGAGCGGTCGAACTGGCTCTGCTGGCACAGCAAGACGAAAGGCCGCTCGGGGTGCTCGCCTCGCCAGACCGCGCTCTCGGAAGCCGCGACTTCGTCGAGCGTTCCCCCCAGGTGAACGGTGGAGGCTTCGAGGACGGCGGGGTCTCGCCACGGGATGGGACCGTCGAGCGCCCAGTCCATCTTGAAGGCGCCCGGCCCGTAACGGTACTGCCGCAGGCGACGCACGTACGACGCCGGGAGAATCGTCTCGGCCACGTCGGCCAGCTGAGCGGGGCTGGTGTCGAAAAGGTAGGCGCGCGCGGCCGGCAAGTCGGCGAGGGTGCGCACCGTGTGCCCCGTCTCGATGCGCCCGCCCAGAGAGGCGAGGACCCCGGCCAGCGCCCGCGCGATGGCGGCCGAGCCGCCCTCGGCGACGGGCCACGGCTCCACGTGGCCGGTGAAGCAGAAGATCAGGCCCACCGCGGCCGTGAGCGGTCGCTCGAGCGGCAGGACGGAGTGGGCGGCGCATCCGGCGAAGAGCGCTCGCGCGCGCTCGGTCTGGAAGCGCGATCGAGCGAGGCCGACGGCCGACCGGATCGCGCGCAGGCCGAAGCGAAGCATCCGAAACGGGTGCCTGGGGATCCGCAGCGGGGCGAGGAGGTCGTCCATCCAATCCTGCGGCTGGACGAGGAACGGCGCGACGAGGCGCTCGTAGGCCGCCGCGTCGGCGCCCAGGCCGCGGGCCGTCTCGGGCAACGAGCGACGCAGGAGAACGGCGTCCTGCTCCTCCAGGGGGTGCGCGACCGACGCCGGCGGCAGGACCCAGCGAAGCCCGTGCTGCTCGAGGGGCAAGCTCCGGAAGAAGGGAGAGAGGATGCCCATCGGATGGCACGCCGAGCAGAAGTCGTGGCGGAAACCGCGGAGCGTGAGCTCGCTCGTCCGCGTGCCTCCGCCGATCTCGTCGCGGGCCTCGAGGACGAGCACCGACGCCCCCTCGCGGGCGAGCGCGACGGCGGCCGACAGACCGTTCGGTCCCGAACCGACGACGACGGCATCGGGCGGCCCGCTCACGCAGCCGTCGTCCAGGGCTGGCGGGCGCGGAGCTCGCGGACGCTCACCTCGCCCGCCCCGAGCCGGCCCGTCTTCGCGTCCACGATGCGATACGCGAGCGTCGAACGTCCGAACGGCTGCGCCTCGACGAAGACGCACCGAAGCTCTCCGGGCTCGAACGCGCACTGCTCCTGGATCGCGCCGAGCAGTCTCTCGTCGTGAAGGTGCCCGTCGCCGAAGTTCCAGCCGAGCGCGAGGCCGGCGACGATCTCGCCGTCCAGCCATTCGTATTCCTCGAGTCGGTCGACCGCTTTGGGGACGACTTCGGGCAGGACGCGACCGTGCAGATGCATAAGGCGAAACCCCATTACCATGCCCACGAGGCCGACGGCGGTCGCCCGATCGTAGAAGCGCCCGAGCTGGTCGTAGACCCAGGCGCTGCTCTTCGTGAGCTTGTCGAGCTTGCGGTATGCGTCTCCACGGAAAAGCCAGACGGAGTAGGCCCAGTTGCCTGCGTAATAGCGCATCGCCAGCAAAAACGAGAGGCGATCGGGAAAGAGGTTCCCGACGATCGGGAGCGCCACGAGCATCGCGGCGAGGAACGCCGCGAGGGGGATCGAACCGACGCTCGCCAGCGACACGTCGGGGTGGGCCCAGAAGAGGGCGAAGCCGCCGTAGACGACCGTGACGTTCCACTCGATGGGTACGCCCATCGGGACACTGCTCGTGATGTAGCCGTGAAGGGCGAGCATCAGCGCGATCGCGACGATGGGCGGCGTTCCGCGCGGCGTCGCGGCGAACGCGATCGGCACGCCGAACTCGAGCACGGTCCCGCCATGGGCCATCCACGTCGCGAGCCGCGAGGGGCGAAGGTCGCGCGGGTAGTCGCGGTACATCCGCCGGCGGAGCCAGGGAAACCGCGTGAGCGGGCCGTTCGAGGTCATCACGCAGACCGTCGTGGGAAAGTGGTGATTGAGCTTCGAGAAGCCGGCCCAGAACCAGAGCGCGAGCTCTACCCATTTGGCGCCGGCGACCCAGGCGATCCCGCTCGGCGCGCAGGCGAAGCAAACAATCGTGACCCAATAGTGCTCCGAACGTGCGGCCAGGAAAATCGTCTTGTCGGCCATTCCGAGCACGGGCAAAAGCGCCGCAATCGCGGCGAACTGCGCGACCCCGGGAACGGGCGCGACGAGCGCGCGGAGGGCGGCGACGACCAGCGCGAAATAAAGAGCCACGTGCAGCACGCCGCGCCGGGTTCCACCCAGCAGCGGAACGCCGGGCACGAGAGGTAGTTTCGTCGTCCCGGGGCGCAGGAAATAAAGAAAGCCTCCGAGCGGCGGGAAGTACCGCCCGGTGAGCGGACCGCTGCCGCACCCGAGGCCGAGGACTTCGAAGAGCAGGCTCCAGACGATGGCTTTCTGGAACGCGATCGGCTGCAGCCACCACGTGGAGAGCGACGAAGCCCCCCCGAGCGTCGGGCTCTGCGCGCAGAAGACGAGCCACCCGCCGACGTACAGCGCGACCTTCATCGCGTAAAGGACGAACACGCCCGCCGGAGTGCCGTACCCCTGGAGCGCCCACGCTTCGCAGACCATCCGCGAGCGTTCGCCGAACGGCTTCGCGCGCCACGCGAGCGCATCGTAGGGCGGAGGCGTCGGACGCAGGAGGGACATTCCGCGAGGATACAGTCGGTCGGCGCCCGGCGGCCCCCGTGAGCTACGCTGATGAACGGAACGCCGCCCCCGCGGCCATTTGCCGAACGAGGAACAACCGTGGACGCCGCCGAACCTCCCCAAGTGTCTGCGCCCCCTCCGGCCGAGCGCGTCCCGCCACCGTGGAGCGCTCCGGAATCGCAGCCCCCGACGCGAGCCCTCGAGCTCGGGATCGCGGGCCTGCTCTTCTCCGGCGGCGGCGTGGGCTCGTACGTGGGTGCATCGCCGTTTCTGGTGGCCGAGCTGCCGCGCGGGATCCTCCTTCGCCCCTCACTCGGTTTCGGTCAGTCGCTGGCGCCGCAAATCCGATCTTCTTGGGGAGCGGCTCGCTTCGACACGTGCGTGCGCATGGACGGGAACTACAGCGCCGGAAGCGGCATGCAGCTCGATCTGTGCGGCGGTCTCGACGTGGGGCTCTCGTACGTCGCCTCGGGGACGCGTCCGGGCGACCCGAGCACCGGGCAGACGCTGCCGTTCGTTTCGCTGGGGCCCAGCGTCGATCTTCGCTCGGAGCTCGGGAGCGCGGCGGTCACGTTGCGCGTCGCTGCGGGTGTAGACGTCGCGGCCCGTGGCTACACGGACGTCACCGGCCAATACCTGGAGGTTCCCTCGTTCCCGGTCCGGCTCGAGCTCGGCTTTTCGTGGGATGCGCACGCTCCATCCCTGCAGCGCGACGCGCAGGAGGCCGCGCGCGAGGCCAGCGCGAGGGGCACGAACGAGTAATATTCCGTTTTTTCGGCAAGGCTCGTTGCCCACTTTGTAATTCTGCAATTTCCGCGTCATCGAGAAGTCTCGCTGTCGTTCGGCGCGCCTTTTCTCCTTGCCGCCGCCGGAGTCGTCTGTCACCTCTCGACCTTGGAAGGGGGTGTGCCGGATGCGACACCTCGGGTCGAGTGTGAGCGCCGCGACGCTCGTCGCGGGCCTCGTGTCGTGCTCGGACGCTCCCTCGGCGCCCGGCGCTGGCGGCTTGCTCGCTCCGCCGGGTGCTACGGAAGGGACGCTTGAGCGCTACGTGGCTACCTTCGACGACGGGCACTCCGAGCGCTGGTATTCGCTGCAAACAGGCGACGGCTCGCCCCCGGTTCGCCTCGCCTTCGACGGCCCGCCGCGGTCGCAGTCCGGCGCCCGCATCCGCGTGTGGGGTGATGCCGAGGGGGGGAATCTGCGCGTCGCTCGCTACGAGGAGCTCGCACCGGCTCCCGATCTGGACGTGCGCGCCGCCAGCAAGCAAGAGACCTACGCGTTCGTCCTCGTCGACACCGGTTCGGGGGTGAACATCACCGCGGCGCAAGCGCAGACCGCGTTCTTCAGCACGACGCCCGCGGACAAGTCGTTCGCCGATTTCTACAATGAGTCCTCCTTCGGGCAATACACCGTAACGGGCGACGTCGTCGGGCCGTACACCTACCCGGACACGAGCTGCAACACCGACGGCATGGCCAACACGGTCCAGCCGATGATTGGCAAGACGTACAACCATTACGTCTATTACCTCGGCCAGAAAGACTCCTCGTGCGGCTTTACCGGACTCGCTCAGGAGGGCTCCATCAACCGCCCCGCGCACAACACGTGGTTGAACGCGAGCGCCGGGTGCGTCGTCACCGCGCAGGAGCCGGGACACAACCTGGGGATGATGCACTCGAACACGATCACGTGCTCCGGAGCGTCGTTCTCGTCGAGCGTGGGCTCGTCGTGCACCATCAAGGAGTACGGCGACAAGCTGACGCCGATGGGGAGCGGGTGCCACCAGCTCAACGCATACGAGAAGTGGTACATGGGATGGCTTTCCGGCTGCAACGCCGTCAAGGTCACGGCGAGCGGCACGTTCAACCTGGTCCCGCCCGAGTCGCAGTGCCCCGGGGGGATCCAGGTCCTGCAGATCCCGCTCCCGGCGGCGCAGCAGGTCCAGGACCCCGAGGGCGACAACGATACGCTGGCCGACTACTACGTCGAGCTGCGCGCACCGGGCGGGACTTTCGATACGGCGCTCGCCCCGGGTGTTTACGTCTACGCCGCGGACGCCCTGCCCACGACGAGCACGGCGGGACACACGTACATTCTGGACATGAATCCCCAGACGACCGCCTTCGATCCGTTGTCGCAAGGGAAGACGTATACCGATCCCGGCGGCGCGATCTCGATCACGCTCATGTCCGTCGGCGCGACGGGGGCAACGGTCCAGGTGACTGTCCCGAACGCGACGGGATCCCCCACGTGCATCGACGGTACGCCCCTGTCGGGCTCGGGCCCGGCTGCGTGCATGGCCACCGGCAGCAGCTCCGGGAGTAGCTCGGGAAGCGGCTCCGGAGGTTCCTCCGGCGGGAGCTCGGACGGCGGTCCTGGCAGCACGTCGGGAAGTGGGTCTTCGAGCGGCTCGTCGAGCGGGAGCGGCGGGACGACCGGCTCCTCCGGGAGCACGAGCGGAAGCAGCGGCACGACGAGCGGCACCTCGAGCGGAACGAGCAGTTCTGGGAGCTCCGGGAGCTCCGGGAGCAGCTCCGGGAGCCAGGGGCCGTCGGGACCCGCGGCGGGCGACGCAGGCGGTCTCGATGCGTTCGACTCCGGCCAAGGCTCGGGTGGATGCGCGTGCGACGCGGTGGGCGCGACTACGCGGCGGCAACCGGCGTGGGCGAGCCTCGGGCTGTTGACAGGCCTCGTGTGGACGGCGAGAAAAAAGAAGAACGCGCGCCGCCCCTGAGCGTACGACCCTCATGCACCTATCTCAGACGCGAGGACCCGCCCGCTGCCGCGGCGGACTGCCGCGCGTCCTTTGCGTCGTAGCTGCCGCGGCGGTCCTTCTCCTCGCGCCGAGAAGCGCCTCGGCGAATGGGCGATTTCCGGCCGCCAACGAGTTCTTTTTCTCCCCGTCGGACGCCGGCGTCGTCATCTTGCGAACGACCTTCGGCATCATGATCTCGCGCGACGGTGGCGGGAGCTGGGTATGGCTCTGCGAGGACGCGCTCGGGCTGTCGTCGGTGTCCAATGAGGATCCCACGCTCGGCCTCACGGCAAACGGCTCGATGGTGGTGGGGGTCTCATGGGCCCTTCAGGTGTCTCCCGATCTGGGATGCACGTGGAACGTCCAGGGCGGTCCGCTCATGGGCCAGGACTACGTCGACCTGGCCGTTCGTCCGGACAATCCCCACGCGATCGTCGCCCTCCGCTCGACCTATTCGCTCGACGCCGGCGTCGGGGGCGGCAAGGGCTATGCGACCCAGGTCCTCGAGAGCACCGACGACGGCGCGACGTGGTCGCCGCTCGGGGTGCCTATCGACCCCAGCGTGATTGCGACGACCGTCGACGTCGCCGCGACCGACCCGCATCGCCTCTACGTCTCCGGCCACCGCCTGGCGACGGAAGCGGGCCCGGCGAACGCGTCCCTCTTCGTCTCGACTGACGACGGTATATCGTGGAACGAGGAGCCTTTGCCCCCGCTCGACGCGTCCGAGTCAGGCGTGTTCATCGGCGCGGTCGATCCCACCAACGCCGACGTCGTGTATCTGCGATCGGCGAGCGCAGTCAGCACGGCGCCCTCGCGCCTGTTCGTGACTCGCAACGCGGGCAGCTCGTTCCAGGTGGGCCTGACCCTCAAGGGCCAGATGCTCGGTTTCGCGCTCTCCCCAGACGGAACGACGCTGTACGTGGGGGGACCCAACGACGGACTCCTCACGGCTCCTAGCAGCGTCGTGGGGTCCACGAACCAGTTCACGATGGTCAATCCCGGCATCGCCGTGCAGTGCCTGGCCATTCACGGGACCGACCTCTGGGCGTGCTCCAACGAGTCCAGCGGATTCATCGCCGGCGTCTCGACGAACGCGGGCTCGACCTTCACGCCCAAGTTGCACCTGGTCGACGTGCAGAGCACCATCCAGTGCGACGGCGACGCAGCCGGCGCCCAGTGCAGCGGCACGCCGTTCACGCTCCTCTGCCGCATGTTCGGCAACTGCCCCCCGCCCGACGGCGGACCGGCCGGCAGCGGCATGGACTCGGGCAATCCAGCGGGTCCCGACGGCGCCGGCGGGGAAAGCGACGGAGGGAGCGGCGGGAGCGGTTCGAGCGGAGAGAGCGGTTCGAGCGGAGGGAGC
>Ga0102924_1007091_pt1 | contig 10365 bp, 11 predicted proteins | sample PaiPotPPM11metaG_FD_80116 | JGI IMG/M metagenome (GOLD analysis project Ga0102924, IMG submission 80116) | Iron sulfur acid spring bacterial and archeal communities from Banff, Canada, to study Microbial Dark Matter (Phase II) - Paint Pots PPM... ...
GGCGATAACAGAACGCACATCGGCGCTTACAAAAACAATCCGAAGGAAGGTTTAGGAGACACAAATATTTTCAAAATGAGCCGCACAAACGCCGCTGTTCCGCCTAGTCTCTCCGCAGACATAACCGGGGTGGAAGGGGCCAATCATGCTTCACATCGTCGAGATCGCCGTCAGCGACTACGAGTTGCGCGATCAAAAGAGCAAGATCCAGCGCTGGCTCGACCGCAATTGCTTCCAGCCGATCGGCTTCCGCTTTCTGTCGCGCACGGGCGTCACGATCTGCCGGGTTGATTTCGAGGTCGAGAGCGAAGCGAAGGCATTCTCCGAGGCCTTCGGCGGCTGCTTCCTCAGCGCGGCCGTTTAGCTACGACGGCGGGCGTCGTCCAGGCGGACCAGGTTGTTCGGCGGCGGTTCGGCTTTGCCGAGCGCGCCGACGATCGTGCGGCTCAGGTCGGCGAGCCGGTACGGCTTGCGCAAGACCGGAAATTCGGTACCGGCAACCGCCGCGCTCTCGCTGTAGCCGGTGACGAGAACGATCGGCAGATCGGGATAGCGCTGACGGACCATGCGGGCGAGGTCCAGCCCGTCCATGTCGCCCGCCATGACGATGTCGCTGACGACGAGATCGACTTTGCGGCGCTCCAGGGCCTCCAAACCCTTTTGCGCATTGCCGGCCGCTTCCACCCGATAGCCGAGCTGCTCCAGCAGCGCGACGGTGACCTCGGCGACTTCGGGATTGTCCTCGACCAGCAGCACGGCGCCTCCACCCGCAGCGTCGGCGGCCGGCTCGGCGGCGGTCTGCTCGAGCGCCTCTACGGCCCGCGGCAGATACAGCGTAAGCGTCGTGCCCCGGCCGATGTCGCTGTCGATCGTCACCGTGCCGCCGGATTGGTGCGCGAAGCCGTGCACTTGCGACAGACCGAGACCGGTGCCGTTGGCGCCGCGCTTGGTGGTGAAGAACGGGTCGAACACGTGCGGCAGGATGTCGGGGGCGATGCCGGCGCCAGTATCGGAAATCGACAGCGCAACGAAATCGCCGCCGGCCTCCCCGACAATGCCCGGCGCGACGTGCTCGTTCTCGGCGCTGATCGTGATCCTGCCACCGTGCGGCATCGCATCGCGCGCGTTGAGCGCGATGTTGACGAGGGCCAGCTCCAATTCGTTGATGTCGACCTTGACCGGCCAGGTTTCGGGCGGGATGTTGGTCGCCAGCTTCGCGTGTGCGCCCAGCGGCGTCGCCAGTAAGGCGCGCACCTCCTCGATACGGTCGGTCAGCGACACCACCACCGGCTTCAGCGTCTGACGCCGCCCGAAGCTCAGCATCTGTCGGGTCAATGCCTCGCCGCGTTGCGCCGCGATTTCGATGGCCTCGGCGGCGCGCATGCCTTTCGGGTCGTTCGCAACGAGCTTCCGGACCGTCAGCAGATGCGCGCCGATGATCATCAACAGATTGTTGAAATCGTGCGCGATGCCGCCGGTCAGCTGGCCCAACGCCTCCATCTTCTGTGCGTAGTCGCGCTCGACATGGGCCTTTTGCAGCCGGGTCGCCGCCGCGCGCCGTTCGGAGATGTCGCGGGTGATTTTGGCAAAGCCAACAAGCTTCCCATCGGCGTCGCGGATCGCGTCGATCACGACATTCGCCCAGAACATGCTGCCGTCCTTGCGGACCCGCCAGCCCTCCGCCTCGAACCGCCCCTCCTGAGAGGCGGTGTGGAGGGCACGGGCGGGGAGGCCGGCGGCGCGGTCGGTCTCGGTATAGAAGCGCGAGAAATGATGTCCGAGGATCTCGTCGGCGGCGTAGCCCTTGATGTGTTGGGCGCCGGCGTTCCAGCTGGTGACGATGCCGTTGGGGTCGAGCATGTACAGCGCGTAGTCGATCACCCCCTCGACCAGCATCCGAAACTGCCGTTCGCTGTCCTGCAACGCCTCCTGCGCCACGTACCGTTCGGTAATGTCGCGGGTGATCTTGGCGAAGCCGAGCAATTCGCCGTCCTCGCCGCGGATCGCATCGATGACGGCCAAGGCCCGGAACCGGCTCCCGTCCTTGCGCACCCGCCAGCCCTCGGATTCGAACCGGCCCTCGCGGGCGGCGACATCCAGGACCTGTGCCGGCAACCCGGCGGCGCGGTTTTCCTTGGTGTAGAAACGGGAAAAGTGCTGGCCGATGATCTCCTCGGCGCGATAACCCTTCAGCCGCTGCGCCCCGGCATTCCAGCTGATCACGACGCCGCTCGGATCCAGCATGAAAATCGCGTAGTCGATGACGCTGTCGACCAGCAGGCGAAACTGCCGCTCGCTTTGCCGCAGCGCCTCCTGCGCGGCGCGCCGCTCGGTGTTGTCGCGGGTGACGCAGGCGAAGCCGCGCAACTTGCCGGTGTCGTCCCGCATGGCCTGAAGCAGTTCCGAGGCCCAAAAGCGGCTGCCGTCCTTGCGCAGGCGCCAGCCCTCAGTCTCGGACCGGCCGGCGACCGTGGCGTCGCCCAGGATCTGTTCGGGGACGCCGGCGGCCCTGTCTTCCGGCGTAAAGAAGTCAGAAAAATTCCGGCCGGTGATCTCGGCCGTCCCGTAGCCGTTGATCCTTTGCGCTCCGGTATTCCAGCTGGCGACGCGCCCCTGTGCGTCGAGCATCCAGATGGCATAATCGGTAATCGAATCGACCAGCAGCTGGAACTGCGAGGAATCGGCCGAGTCGCTGGGAATCACGACACTCAACGCCAGGTCCGAATCGGTTTTGGGCGCTTTTCCACTGCTCGGGGATAATATACGATGAGGTTTGATCGAAGTTAAAATAATCGAAGCACAAAGGTTTCGAGCGCATGCGGTCAGACGCCGTCCAGGGTCGTTCCCGCCGAATGTACGGTGCGCTTGCTTCGGGGGTTCTTTATCGGCTGCGCCCGGAGGACGATCCCGACGAGGTCGGCTCCGGCACGGCATCCTCCGGCCCCAATCCGACCGAACGCGAGGATCTGCCCTACAAGGTCGAACTCTGGGATGCCGCCAAGAGTGCGGTCGAGCGGGTTCTGGCGGTGACCGCGAGCGGCAGCATCGGCTATGCGGCGTTTTACGGGGCCACTCGGGAATTCCCGGACCGCTTCATCACGCTCCGGCACAAGAACAGCATCATTTCGCGCTGGAACGGCCCCCAACACTAGACCACCTCGCGCCCGCAGATCATCAGGCAACGGTCGGAGGGAGCCGACAATGATCGAGCGTTTGCAGGATAAGCCCGCAACCAGGCGGAGCGGCAGCGGCGGCGGCAAAGCCGAGGAGCTTCCCTACCGGGTCGAGCTGCGGGACGAGGCCGACGGACATGCGGTCGAGCGGGTGCTGGCGCGTGCCTTCGACGCCGTGCTCGCCCGCACGATCTTCCGCGCCGTTCAGGCCGAACACCCCGGCCGCCGCATCCTGTTATGCCGCAGCAATCGGGTCATCGACGACTCGGCGGAGTAGTGTGCACGCGACCCGCTCTCTCCGTGACGGTGCTATGAAGGCCTAGGGACCGCCGCCGTACGGGAGGACGCGATGATCCGCAGCACCGAGCGCATTCTGACCACGCATGTCGGCAGCCTGCCGCGGCCGCCGGAATTGCTGGCGTTTCTGACCGCCCGCGAGGCCGGCCAGCCGATCGACGAGGCGGCGTTCGCGGCGCGGCTCGCGGCGGCGGTCGAAGAGGTCGTCGCGAAACAGGTCGCCTGCGGCCTCGACAGCGTCTGCGACGGCGAGCAAAGCAAGATCTCCTACACCTTCTATGTCCGCCACCGCCTGTCCGGCGTCGGCCCTGCAACCGGGGCCGAACACGGCCGGCCGCCGCAGACCGGCCAGCATCGCGACATCGCCGACCATCCCGACTATGCCGAGCGGTTGCGCCAGTCGCGCACCGGCTCGCAATGGTTCAACGCGGCGGTCGTGCCCTGCTGCATCGGTCCGGTCGCGTATCGCGATCGCGCCCCGCTCGACACCGACCTGAGGAACCTGGCCGCCGCCAGTGCCAAGGCGAAGCCGGCCGAAGCGTTCATGAACGCCGCCTCGCCGGGGGTGCTGACCAAATTCGTGCCGGACCGTCACTACAACGACGAAGACGCCTATGTCGAAGCGCTGGCGAACGCACTGCAAGAAGAGTACGAGGCGATCCACCGCGCCGGCTTCATTCTGCAGATCGATGCGCCCGATCTTGGCTCGGCGCGGCACAACCAGTACCAGCACCTGTCGGACGACGAATTCCTGCGCATTGCCGAGCGCAACATCGCCGCGCTGAACCATGCGACGCGCAACATCCCGGCCGAGGCGATGCGGATGCACATCTGCTGGGGCAATTACGAGGGACCGCACACGCACGACATCCCGCTCGCCAAGGTGCTCGACGTGGCGATGCGGGCGCGGCCGTCCGGCTTTCTGTTCGAGGCCGCCAACCCGCGCCATGCGCATGAATGGGAAGACCTGGGCGGCGCCATCCCGGACGACAAGGTGATGATGCCGGGCTGCCTCGATTCGACGACCAATTTCGTCGAGCACCCGCGGCTGATCGCCCAGCGCATCTGCAACGTCGCGAACGTCGTCGGCCGCGAGCGGGTGGTCGCCGGCGCCGATTGCGGTTTCGCCACCTTTGCCGCGCAGCAGAACCCGGTGGCGCCGTCGGTGGTCTGGGCGAAATTCGCCGCGCTTGCCGAGGGGGCGCGCATTGCCACCGACCGGCTGTGGCGGCGCTGACGGTCAGCCTTTGACCGAGCCCGAGGTCAGCCCGGCGACGTAGTGCTCGACAAAGAACGAATAGATGATCGCCACCGGGATCGAGCCGAGCAGCGCGCCGGCCATCAGCTGGCCCCAGTAGAACACGTCGCCGCGGATCAGTTCGGCGATCACGCCGACCGGCACCGTGCGCACCGAGCTTTTGGTCAGGAAGATCAGGGCGTACAGAAACTCGTTCTGCGACAGCGTGAAGGCGAAGATGCCGGCCGAGATGAAGCCGGGCGTGCACAGCGGCAGAAAGATCCGCCGCATCGTCTGCAACCGGCTGGCGCCGTCGATGCGCGCCGCCTCTTCCAGGTCCTTCGGCACCGTCTTGAAATAGCCGAGCAAGAGCCAGGCGCAGAACGGCACCAGCATCGTCGGATAGGTCAGGATCACCGAAGTCAGCGTGTTGCCGAGGCCGAGCCGGTTGATCACGTCGGCGAGCGGCAGGAACAACAGCGGCTGCGGCACCAGATAGACCGCCGCCACCGTCATCGCGATCAGCCCCGAGCCGGCAAAGCGCATCCGCGCCAGGGGATAGGCGAGCATGACGCCGAGCACGAGCGAGATCGCGGTCGCGATCACCGACACCAGCATCGTGTTCCAGGTCCACAGCAGAAACCCGGTCTGGGTCAACAGGTCGACGTAATGCTTCAGGGTCGGGTGGTAGACGATCAGCGAATTGGTGTTGACGCTGTAAAGCTCCGAATTCGGCTTCAGCGAGGCGATCGCCATCCAATAAAACGGCAATAGCGCGAACAGCATGAAGAAGCCGACCGGCAGCCACACCCGCAGCGCGCCTTCGAGCCGTCCCTGGCCGGTGACGACCATCAGGCCCGCCGCATGTAGAGGGTCAGCGCCACGATCAAGAGCGCCAGCGCCGGCAGCATCATCAGCGCCACCGAGGCGCCGAGGCCGAGCTGCCCCGCCCCCATGCCGATGTCGAAGGCATAGGTCGCGAACAGCTGCGTCGCATTCTGCGGCCCGCCATGCGTCAATACGTAGACCAGCTGGAAGTCGGCGAAGGTGAAGATCACCGAAAACAGGGTGACGATCAGGATGATCGGCTGCAACAGCGGCAGCGTGATAAAGCGGAAGCGCTGCCAGCCGCTGGCCCCATCGATCGTCGCCGCCTCGTAGAGTTCGGGCGATACGGTTTGCAATCCGGCGAGCAGCGTGATGCCGTAAAACGGCAGGCCGCGCCACGTGTTGATCGTGATGATCGAAAGCATCGCCAGCATCGGGTTGCCGAGCCAGGATGGGCCCGGTTTCGGCATGCCGAGCCCGATCAGCAGCCGGTTTACGACGCTGAAGGCGGGATCGAGCATCCACATCCAGGCGACCGTGCTCAATACGGTCGGCACGATGAACGGCAGCAGCAGCAACGCCCGGACCAGGTTCTTCATCCGGAAGTGCTGGTTCATCGCCAGCGCGAGGCCGAGGCCGCCGACCATTTTCAGCAATGTCGCGGCGCCGGTATAGATGAAGGTGTTGACGGCGACGCGCCAGAACACCGGATCGCGAAAATCGGTGAAGAAATTCTTCAGCCCGACAAAGGTGCCCGGCTGCGCCACCGGGCGGTCCTCGAGGCTGAGCAGGATGCCATAGAAGAACGGATATCCGACCAGCGCCGCCATGAAGGCGAGCGGCAACGCCATCATCAGCCAGCTGAACACGCTCTCGCGGTCGAGCCACAACGCCGGCGAGAAGGGCCGGCGCAACTGCGGCCGTGCGACCGTGCCCAGCGGTTCGGCACGGATTACCATCGGCGCCGCCTTTCGGGCTGTACAAGCATTTCGCGTGCTTCGAGACGCGCCCTGCGGGTGCCCCTCAGCATGAGGAGTGTCTTGGGTAGCATCCTAGGATTGTTCCTCATCCAGAGGAGCCCGCGTCAGCGGGCGTCGCGAAGGACGCACAGCACGGATCCGACCGGTTCCAGGGCTCACGCCTGGTAGATCTCCTTAAGCTGCGCCTCAGCGGCCTTGATCACATCCGGCGTCTTGGCGCCGCCGGCGGCCTTGGCGAACATGTCGATGACGACATATTTGGCGACGCTCTGCGCCAGCTTCGGGCTGGCCGGAGCCGGCCAGCCGGGCAGATGCGCGTTGGCGAGGGCGTCGCGGTACGGCTTGTTGCGCGGCTCGACATCCCACATCGGCGCGTTGTCATAGGCGTGCAGCAGCGGCTGGTAATAGCTGTCGGCGGAATTGTACCAGTCGCCCAGCGCGTTCGTCGTCATCAGCCATTTCAGGAAATCCCGCGCTTCCGCCTTCACCGGCGAGAAGTTGAAGACCGAATGGCTGATCGAGTTCATGAAATGAAAGCGGCCCTTCGGCCCTTGCGGGTTCATCGCCTGATCGGTGACCTTGCCGATATCCGGGAAGTCGCGCTTGGCGATGTAGAGGATGCTCTCGGCGTTGTTGGTGCAGGAGATCTGCTCGGCCATCCAGGCCTTGTTGTTGCTGACATCGGTCCAGCCGAGGCAGTCTTCGAGCATCGTGTCCTTGAAGAACTTGCGGCAGAAATCGATCGCCTGCGCGGTTTCGGACGAGTCGATCGAGACGGTCTTGCCGTCGGCCTCGACCTCATGCCCGCCATAGGACCACAGCAGCGGATAGAGCCAGCCGTGGTTGTCGCCGAAGCCGTGACCGAGCTCGAAGCCGAACGGGTGGTCCTTGGCCTTCAGCTTCTTGCCGACCTCGTAGAGCTCGTCCCAGGTGTCGGGGAATTTGGTGACGCCGACTTCCTTGAACCAGTCGGTGCGCCAGTTCATCAGCTGGCCGATATTGGCGAAGGGCAGCGCCTTCCATTTGCCGTGGACGACCGCGGCCTCCTGCGCCACGGGATACCAGCCGCCCTGCTTCTTGCCGACCTCGTCGGCAATGTCGCTGAGATCTTCGAACTTCTCGTCGAACAGGAACGGCATCAGCAGGGCGTCCATCGTGATGTCGGCGCCCGAGCCGGTCTCGGCGATCGTGCTGACCCGGGTCGGCAGACTGCCGACGCTGGTCGTCTCGTAGACCACCTTGACGCCGGTCGCCTTCTCGTAGGCCGGCGCGATCTTGTCCTTCATGTAGGCGTCGAACGCCGGAATGAACGAGCTCTCGTGCAGCATCGTGACCGTCTTGCCCTGGGCATGCGCCAGCGGCGGGGCGATCGCAGCGGCGGCGCCGCCGGCCACGGCAATCTTCAGAAAATCGCGCCGCGATGCGCTGCTCATCGGCGTACTCCCCCTCTGTTTTTCTCGGCTGAGCCGATTGCAAGGCCCGTGCCGGGACTATCGTATTGCTTTTGACCTTTCGCCGAAAGCCGCTTGACCTTGCGGCGACGAGCCGCAGGATAGGGCCGCTCGACCGGAGCTGCGGGCCCCAACGGCCCGACAACAGGGGGGAGACGATGCGCGCCAGAAGCGTTCTGATGGCCCTCGTGCCGTTGCTCGCCGCCGCCGTGGCGGCGCAGGCGGCCGATACCCGGCATTTCAGCTTTGCCTACGACCAGCCGCACACGACGGCCTACGGCATCGCCGGCGATACCTTCGCCGCCAAGCTCGCCGAGCTGAGCAAGGGGACGATGGCGATCGACCAGTTCCCGGGTGCGCAGCTCGGGCAGGAACCGCAGGTCTTGCAGAAGCTGCGCACCGGCGATGTCGATTTCGCGATCACCTCGACCGCGAACTCGGCGACCCTGCAGCCCGAGGCCGGGGTGTTTTCGATCCATTTCGTGTTCCGCTCGGAGGATCATCTGAAGCACGCGCTGGCCGACCCGGGGGTGGCTGCCGCTTTCAAGGAGATGATCAACGCCAAGGTCCAGGGCGCGCACACGCTGGCGCTCGGCACGATGGGCTTTCGCGACATGTACGGGAAACGCGAGATCCACAATCTCGACGACATCAAGAACGTCAAGGTGCGGGTGCAGGCGACCGCGACCGAGGACACGATGTTCCCGGCCTATGGCGCGCAGACCGTGCACATGCCGTTCGGCGACGTCTACACGGCGCTGCAAACCGGCGTCGTCGACATGGCCGAGAACGGCATCAACGTCTACCAGTCGAACAAGCACTACGAGGTCGCACCGATCATGTCGCTGACCGAGCACGAGGCGAACAACAATGTGGTCTGGGTCAGCGACAAGGTATGGAACAGCCTCAACGACGAGCAGAAGCGCTGGGTCCAGGCCGCTGCCGACGAGGTGGCGAAGACGATGCCGGAAAAGGCGTTCGGCCTCGAGCACGATTCGATGGGCAGACTCGAAAAAATGGGCGTCAAGTTCGTCAAGGGCGTCGACAAGGGCGGGTTCATCAAGGACGCCGAGCCGATCCAGGACCAGCTGGCGCAGCAGCTCGGCCCCGGCGCCGTCAAGGTGCTGCAACTGGTGCGGGCGGTGAAGTAGACATCGAAGGCGGTGTCGTCCCGGCGAAAGCCGGGACCCACCGCGGTGCGGGTAATGATTTTTTAGAGTTCGTTCGACGCCGATGCAGGATACCAAAGCAGCAGAAGGCGGCGAGGCGGATCCCGGCTTTCGCCGCGATGACAGCCAAGTGGAGGCGCCCCGCTACTCGCTCGTGATCGACCGCCAGCGTCACTTGAAATGGCGCTGGCTCGACCCGCTCGAGCAGGCGCTGATGGTAATGTGCGGAATTGCGCTCGCCGGCTTCAGCACGACGGTGTTCTTCGATGTCGCCACCCGCTCGCTGCACCACCCGGTGCTGTGGGTGCAGGAGGTAACGACGACGTTTTTTGTCTACGGCATCTTCATCGGCACCGCGGCGGCGACGCGGCGCAACGACCACCTGTATCTGTCGGCAATCGGCGAGGCCTTGACCGGATGGCCACGGCTTTTCGTTGAGACCTTCACCCGGCTCGTCGTGCTCGGCGCCGGCCTGTGCATGGTGGTGTTCGGCTACATCAATTTCCGCCAGGGTTTCAACGCCTTCCGCATGCCGTCGCTGACGCCGCTCGCCTCGCTCTATGCGCCGATCCCGCTATCGGGGGCGCTGGTCGTCCTGTTCATGATCGAGCAGCTGGTCAACGGCTGGCGCAACGGTTTCGCCGGCAGCGATGCGGCGACACCGGAAGAGATCCTCGAAGCCGAGCGGATTCGCGCTCTGACATGACCGCCGCCAACGGGCTGATCGTCGCGCTGATGGCGGTGCTGTTTCTCGTCTTCGGCTATCTCGGGGTGCCGGTCGCGTTCGCTTTGATTGCGGGGGTCGTGATCGGGACGCTGTTCACGCCGGTCAGCCTGCCTTCGATCATGACCCAGCTGTTCAACGGCATCGACACCGAGGCGTTGATGGCGGTGCCGTTCTTCCTGCTGGTCGGCGAATTGATGACCTCGGCCAACGTCGTCGTGCGCATCGCCAACCTGTCGCAGGCCCTGGTCGGCCATGTCCGCGGCGGCCTGGCGCAGGTGGTGACCGTCTTCAGCATGTTCTTTTCCGGCATGTCGGGTTCATCCTCGGCCGATGTCGCGGTGCTGAGCCGGACGATGGCACGGCCGATGGCGCAGGAGGGCTACGATCCGGCCTTCGTCGCGGCGCTGATCGCCGCCGCCGCGACGATCGCCAATCTGGGGCCGCCGAGCATCATGGCGGTGGTCTACGGCGCGATCGGCAACGTGTCGATCGCGCCGTAGACC
>Ga0102924_1007092_pt1 | contig 10365 bp, 9 predicted proteins | sample PaiPotPPM11metaG_FD_80116 | JGI IMG/M metagenome (GOLD analysis project Ga0102924, IMG submission 80116) | Iron sulfur acid spring bacterial and archeal communities from Banff, Canada, to study Microbial Dark Matter (Phase II) - Paint Pots PPM... ...
CCCCTGCACCGAGGCCGCGATCGTCACATTGGTCGAGAAGACGCGCGGATAGCCCGATTTCTCCATCTGCGGGATCATCACCGAGCCGATCGCCGACGCGTCCGCCACCGACGACCCGGAAATCCCGCTCATGAACGTCGTCGCCATGATGTTGACGAGCGCGAGCCCACCCCGCACGCGCACAATGCCGATCAACACATTGGCGAAGGCGACGAGGCGCCGCGCCATGCCGCCTTCGGCCATGATCGCGCCGGCCAGCACGAAAAACGGGATCGTCAGCATGGCGAATTTGCTGACGCCGCTCGAGATCTGCAGCATCACTGCCTCGATCGGGATGCCGATCCACAGCGCCCCAGCCAGCGCCGCCAGCGCCAGCGCATAGGCGATCGGCACGCCGAGCGCGATGCCGAGAAACAAGCCGCCGATGACGATCAATACATCCATGCATTCAATCCGGTGCGACTTCGCGCCAATCGGTCGGCTGCGGCGGCGGCCCGATCAGCAACCGTTCGATTGCGAACAGGAGCGTCACCGCGCCACCGATCGGGATCGGCAGATAGGTCACCCCGACCGACAGCGACGGAAACTCGGCGATGGTTTGGCCCCAGGTGGCGGCGCACAGCTGCGCCCCGTACACGATCATGAACAGCGCGACGATCGCCAGCAGGCCCTCGGCGAGGAGATCGAAGACCCGCTGCACCCAGCCCGGCATCACATCGCGCAACGCCGTTACCCGCATATGGACACCGGAGCGATAGCATATTGCCGCGCCGAAAAAGGTCAGCACGATGCTGAGCAGGATCGCCATTGGTTCCGGCCACGACGCAGCGCTGTCGAGCACGTAGCGGGTATAAACACCCCACGGCACGATGACGGAAATGACGACCAGCGCCGCCCCGGCAATAGCGGCACAGGCCCAGTACAGCGCATCCATCGCGCGGCGTAGCGCGGCTGTCGCGGACGAATCCCGCGTCCTTCGAAACGCGGGCTCTGCCCCCTCCTCAGGATGAGGAAAGCCGGTATATGGCATTGCAGATGAACCTCATCCTGAGAAGACCCAAGCGGCCGTCTCGAAGAACGCACGATGTTGATCCAAGAAGCGAGAGGAACGTTCAGCTCACCGCGTCAATGCGCTTGATCACATCGCCGAATTTGCTGCCGTATTTGTCCCAGACCGGCTTCACTGCGTCGCGGAACGGCTTCTTGTCGGCGACGGTATCGACCTCGATGCCGGCCGTCTTCATCCGGTCCATCGCCTCGGCTTCCTTCTTGTTCCACAGATCACGCGCATCGGCCTGCGCCTCACGCGCGAATTTCTTCACCAACGCCTGGTCGTCCGGCTTCATCTTGTCCCAGCTGACCTTCGAGAACACCAGCATTTCGGGCACGATCAGGTGCTGCGTCAGCGAATAGTATTTCGCCACCTGGTAATGGTTGTCGAAGACAAAGCTGGGCGGGTTGTTTTCGGCGCCGTCGATGACCCCGGTCTGCAGCGCGCTGAACACCTGGTCGTAGCCCATCGCGACGCCGTTAGCGCCGAGCGCATTGGCCATATCGACAAACATCGGATTGCCGATTACCCGAATTTTCAGCCCCTTCAAATCCTCGAGCTTCTTGATCGGGTGCTTGGTGTCGTAGAAATTGCGCGCGCCAGCATCCATCCAGCACAGGCCGATCAGCTTGGCCGTCGGATGATTGGTCACCTTGTCGAGCAATTCCTGTCCGATCGGACCGTCGACGACCTTGTTCATATGCGCGGTGTCGCGGAACAGGAACGGCAGGTTCAACACGTTCAGATCTTCGACCACCGGGCCGAGCGTGCCGACGCTGACGCGCGGCATCTGCAAGGCGCCGACCTGTGCCTGCTCGATCATCTCCTTCTCGCCGCCCAATTGCATCGAGCCGAACATCTGGACGCTGAGCCGGCCGCCGGTCGCCTGTTCGAGTTTCTTGCCCATGTTCTCGACCGCGACGACGGTCGGGTAGCCCGGCGGGTGCACGTCGGCGGCCTTCAGCGCCATCTTGTCCTGCGCCGCCGCGCGCCGCGCCATGGCGCCGGTCAACACCGCCGCGCCGGTCATCGCCAGAAGCTCTCGTCTTTGCATCGTTCTCCTCCCCTTGTATCAGAGCCATGGCCGCGCTTCGGTTGACCGCCGCCGCCGCCGCATGATACGAAAATTTATATGATCACCTGACAAGTGTCGAGCCGAAAGAGCCGTGTCCCGGTCAGAACCCAGGTCGAGCGCGCCGAGCCCGGTGCTGCGGCCCGTCACGCCCTACCGCGGGCTGACGCGCGAGATCGCCGAGCGGATTGCCGGCGAGATCACCGGCGCCAAACTCGCGCCCGGCGCCAAATTGCCGACCGAGCAGGAAATGGTCGCCGCGATGGGCGTCAGCCGCACGGTCGTGCGCGAGGCGGTGGCGGCGCTGCGGGCGCAGGGCCTCGTCGTCACCCGGCAGGGCGCCGGCGCCTTTGTCGCTCCCGACATCGACAGCCGTCCGTTCCGCCTCGCCTTCGACGGGCTGCCGTCGATTGCCGAGGTGCTCGAGGTCATGGAATTGCGCGCCGGCGTTGAGGTCGAGGCGGCGGCGCTGGCGGCCGCCCGCGGCACCGCCGCGGCGCGCCGGCGGATCGGCAAGGCGCTCGCCGCGATCGATGCGGCGCTCCGCCGCGGCGACACTGCGATCGACGAGGATTTCGCCTTCCACCGCGCCATCGCCACCGCGACCGGCAACCCGCAATTCCTGCGCTTCTTCGAGTATCTCGGCCGTTTCATCATCCCGCGGCAGAGCATCCGGGTGGCCGCGCACCGGCCGGAAGGACAGCGCGCCTATCTCGACACCTTTCAGCGCGAGCACGCCGCAATCCACGACGCGATCGGGTCCGGCGACGCCGCGGCGGCCCGCGAAGCGATGCGCCTCCACCTCGGCAACAGCCAGCAGCGCTATCGCCGCCATGCCGCCGAAATGCCGGACCTGGCCGGCACGACGCGCCCGGCCTAATCGTCCGCTGCCGCGGTCGCGGCGCCGGTCGGCTCGACGACCATTCGCCGCCGCTCGCGCAACAACAGCAGCAGCGGCAGTGAGACGATCGCGAGGATCATCATCCACTGGAAGTCGTGAACATAGGCGACCATCGCCGCCTGCCGCGTCACCTCGTTGTTAAGCGCGGTGATGCCGCTCGGCGTGGACAGACTGTAGGGCGCCGCCAGATACGGCGCGTGCGCCAGCGGGTTGTCGGGCCGGAGATTCTCGATCAGCCGCGAATGCACCAGTTGCGTGTGCTCCGCCAGCGTCGCCACCAGCACGCTGATGCCGATGCTGCCGCCGAGGTTGCGCATCAGGCTGCGGATCGCGGTTCCCTGCGTCAGGATGTGCCGCGGCAGCGTCGACAGCGCGACGAGGTTCAGCGGCACGAAGGTGCAGCCGAGGCCGAACCCCTGCACCAGCCCGGAGATGATGACCGGCCCCTCGCCCATGTAGAGGGAGAAATGGCTCATCTGCCACATCGACACCGCGGTCAGCGAAAATCCGAACAGGATCAGCAGGCGGTTGTCGATCCAGCCGATCAACCGGCCGACCACAAACATCGCGATCATCGTGCCGATGCCGCGCGGCGCGGTGACGAGGCCGGTGGTCAGGGCCGGGTAGTTCATCAGGTTCTGCAGCATCGTCGGCAACAGCGCCAGCGTGCCGCTCATGATCGCGCCGACACAGAACATCAGCAGCGTGCCGGCGACAAAGTTGCTGCTTGTCAACAGGCTGCGGTTCAGGAACGAGCGCTCGCCGGTGGTCGCGGTGTGGACTGTGAACAGGTACAGCGCGAGGCCGCAGACCGTTGCCTCGGCCCAGATCTCGCTCGAATGAAACCAGTCCTTCAGCTCGCCGCGGTCGAGCATCAATTGCAGCGCACCGACCCCGATGCTCAAGGTGACAAAGCCGAGGAAATCGAACGCCTCGCGGTGGACGTTCCGGGTCTCGCGGATGAAGACGAGAATCCCGAGCGTACACATCACCCCGATCGGCAGATTGACGTAGAAAATCCAGCGCCAGCTATAATCCTGGGTCAACCAGCCGCCGAGCAGCGGCCCCATGATCGGCCCCATGATCGTGCCGGTGCCGAACACCGCCATTGCGTGGCCGTGGCGCTCGGGCGGGTTGATCCGCAGCAAAGTCGCTTGCGACAGCGGAATGAGCCCGGCGCCGCACACACCCTGCAAGGCGCGGAAGACCACGAGTTCGCTCAGACTCGTGGCAGCGCCGCACAGCGCCGAGGCGATCGTGAAGCCGGCGACCGAGAAGAGGAAAATGTATTTGATCCCGAACCGGCCGGCGAGCCAGCCGGTCAACGGCATCGTGATCGCCGCCGCGACGATGTAGGAGGTCAGGACCCACGCGATCTGGTCCTGCGAGGCCGACAGGCTGCCCTGGATGTGCGGCAGGGCGACGTTGGCGATGGTGTTGTCGACGCCCTGCATGATGTTCGCCAGCATGATCGACGCGGTGATCATGCCGCGGTTGGCGACCGGAACGTATCCTCCCTCGCCCTTCACTCGGGCGGGTCCGTCAGGCGGCCTGCACCTGCTCCACGGTCGGCGTGTCACCGGCGACGGTGGTGCGGCGCATGTCGCGGACCAGCTTGTCGTTGAAGCGGCGGACCCGGTGCATCGTCTGGCGGTTGTCCCACATCACCAGATCGTATTGCCGCCATTTGTGGCCATGGACGAATCGCGGCTGGGTGGCGTGCTCGATCAGGTCGCGCAATAAGGCGCGCGCCTCCGGCACCGGCCAACCGACGATCGCCCCGGCATGCGAGGCGAGGTACAGCGATTTGCGTCCGGTCACCGGATGGGTGCGAACGAGGCGCTGCCGCACCGGCCGGAACGTCACCCGCTCCTCCGGCGTCACCTCGAAGCCGAGCTGGCCGCGCGAATACATCAGCGAATGCTCGCAGACGAGGTCCTCGACCAGCGCTTTCGTATCGCCGTCGAGCGCGTCATAGGCGGCGCGCATATCGGCGAATTCGGTGTTGCCGCCCTTCTCGACAACGGTGCGCCCCGACAGGATCGAGTATTTTGCCGGGACCGCCCGGAACGAGCTGTCGGAATGCCATAGCTGGTTGCCGAGATTGAACAGCCGCCGTCGGTCGTCGCGGGGCAGCGGCTTGTCGTCGTGACCGAGGTTGGATACGTCGTTCATCAGCGGGTTAAGCCGCTTCTGCTCCGGCCGGGTGACATTGCCGCCGGCCGCGTTTTCGATCTGGCCGAAATTGCGGCTGAACGCGATCTGCTGCTCGTCGGTGATGTCCTGGTCGTGGAAGACCAGCACCGCGTAACGGTCCATGCCCGCCGCGATCGCCGCGGCCTCGGCGGCGGACGACGGCAGGCGCAGGTCGACGCCCGAGACTTCGCCGACAAAGAGCGGATGGAGTTGACGGATCGAAACAGACATCGGCGTTACCTGCCCGGCTAACCTGAACATTTCTTGAGCAACAGGATACGCCCCTGTCAAAATTCTGTCATTCCGCGGGGTGGCCGAATACCCCGCCACATGCCAGCAATGCGCCTGCCGAAGGCCGCCGCCTTGTCAGGGCTTTACCGCCTCCTCTAGCATTCGCGCCGACGCTCCACCCGACAGAGAGGAAGAGGCCGATGGCAAAGGTTCTGGTGATCCACGGCGCCGGCATGAACATGCGCGGCAAGGTTCAGATCGAGATTTTCGGCCCGATGACCCTACCGGAATATGACGAGCGCATCCGCGGCTACGCCGCCGAGCTCGGCCTGGAGATCGAGATCTTCCACTCGAACGTCGAGGGCGAGATCGTCAACAAGATCTATCAGGCTAGCGATGGAGGCATTGCGGCGGCGATCTTCAACCCGGCAGCCTTCGGCAGCGGCTATCCGGCGCTCGTCGCGGCACTGTCGCAGGTCAAATTTCCGACCATCGAGGTCCACATCTCCAACCCGATCCGGCGTGGACCTGCGTCGCAGACGGCCGCCGTCAGCCAGGGCGTCGTCGCCGGCTTCGGCATTGCCGGCTACGCGTTGGCTCTGCGCGGTATCCGCGATATGCTGGCGGCAAAGTAGCGCGAGCGGAGGGAGCCTGCCCGGCTGCCGGTTAGTCCTGGCGGCGCGCGCGCGAGCGCCGAACCAACTCGTCGGCCTCCTCGTCGAGATCAGCAGCAAGAATTCTCAAATCCTGCGAGATTTCTGGCGCAGAAGAGGCTAGGTCGCGCAGTCGCGCGGCAGCATTGCGGAGGAATTCGACCATGTCGTTCATAGCATCGTCAACGAAACCGGAGAAAATTTAGTTTCGTTATAAACTACGACTTTTGTTCTCAGTTTCTATCAACTGACCCTTATTCCGCTTAAAAATGTGCGAATAGGTAAGTAAGCTGAAATATATGCAAAGATTGTCGGCAAATGTCACAGTCGGAGACGGAGGGCAGACGCTCCAAGGCGTACGAGCAGGAAACGACGTATGTTCGTCGTCGTTGTGATCCCCGAAACCGCCCGTGCGCCGGCCCGGCTCGCGCAACAGCGCCTCAGTACCCGCCGGCTCTTATCCGAGCCGACTGATGGGCCTCGCCTTGGAAAACGCACGAAAGACGAGAACAGTTCGCCTCGGCTCTGGATAAAACGGGAAAAGCGGATTTCTCGCTATAGTCCAGTTGCTTGCAACAGGCCGCCGATGCTCTCCGCCGCTTTCAATCCGTGTCCGGTCAGCACCACGACGGTGGTTTGGCCCGGCGCGATGGTGCCGTCGGCGAGCAACTTGTCGAGCGCCGCCGCCGCTGTCGCCGAGGTCGGCTCGACAAAGAGGCCCAGCCGGCCTAGCGCAGCGACCGCCGGCGCGATCACCCCTTCCGGCACGGCGACCACTCCTCCCCCGGAGCGCCGCACAGCCGCCAGCACCTCCGCCGTGCGCACCGGCCTTACCGTGGCAATGCCATCGGCGACCGTCGGCTCTGGTTCGAACGGGACATAATCGGTCGTACCCGCTTGCCAAGCCGCCGCAAAGGCGGCGCAATTGGCAGCTTGCACCGCGAAAAGCCGCGGGCGGACAGCAATCTCGCCCTGTCGTTCGAGTTCGTCGAAACCGCGTTCCAGCCCGAGGATATTGCTGCCGTACCCCGTCGCGACAAGGATGTTGTCCGGAACTCGAAAGCCGAGCTGTTCCCAAAGTTCGTACGCCAGCGTCTTGGTCCCCTCGATAAAGAAGGGATGCCAGTTGTGACTGGCGTAAAAGCTGTCGCCGGACTGGGCAGCGGCCAGCGCCGCCTCGGTGACGGCTTGGCGTGTGCCGGGAACCTTGATCACCGCGGCGCCCGACACGGCGATCTGTACGACCTTGCCGCGCGGCGCCGCTTCCGGGACATAGATGCAGCACGCAAGGCCTGCAGCGGCCGCGTAGGTCGCGATCGACGAGCCGGCATTCCCCGACGAATCCTCGTGGATGCGGCCGACCGCGACTGCCAACAGATGGTTCAGCATGACGGCCGTGCCGCGGTCCTTGAACGAGCCGGTCGGCATCTGCGATTCGAGCTTGAAAAGCACCGGCGCGTCGCGCCAGCGCCGCTCGACCAGCGGCGTCCAGCCTTCGCCAAGCGTGACCCGCGGCGGTGAGTCGACTGCCAGCGCCGCACGGTACCGCCACAAGGAGCTGTCGGACCGGTCGATGTCGGCCCGGCTCAGCCCTCGGCCCGGTCCGAGGTTCAGGTGTCCGCCGCAATCGCAGCGCCAGCGCGGCCGGTCGGCCGCATACTCGGCGCCGCAGGAGGGGCAATGGTAGGTCGCAGCCTCAATCATGTCCGGCCGCTACTCCGTCAAGTCGGTGAGTGGTATGACGCTGTTCGGCTCATCAGACCGGTCCATCGCTCGATGCCGCAGGAACTCGACCCCTCGAAACTGATCGGCGGCTCACCTGCCGACCGCCAGCGTGTGCTCGAACGCATACACCAGTATCTCGACGTCAATGCCCGCTTCGACTGGGAGGGGCTGCAGGACCTCTGGAGCGGCGCGCTGAAGCCGTGTTCTTCAATCTCAACGGCCATACCTACAAGGGCCGCGAGCACTGGACGCGGCTCTGGCAATTCTACCAGAACAACGTCAAGAGCAGCTACTGGACGCCGTTCGACGTCGGCGGCGTGATCAACGGCGACCTCGCCGTTGTCTGGTGCGAGCGGCACACGCAATCGGAATGGGTCGGCACGGAGCCGCCGCCGGCAGCCCGGCGCTACGGCAGCGAATTCATCTCCCGCTCGACGATGGTGTTCTGCAAGGAACACGGCGATTGGCGCGTCGTCCACGTGCATTTCTCCGAGGCCAGCACCGCGCCGCGCCCCGGCGGCGTATAAGCGCGGCGTATGAGCGATCGGCTGCAATTCGGCGTCCGCCTGGATCAGGGGCTTGCCCCGCGCGAGTGCGTCACCCTCGCCCAGACCGCCGAAGCGGCCGGGTTTTCCTCTGTCTGGTTCGCCGAAAACCCGTTCGAGCGCGGCGTGTTGCCGGCGGTGTCGGCCTGCGCCGCGCTGACCGAGCGCATCGGCATCGGGGTCGGCATTGTCACCCCGTACAACCGCCATCCGGCGCTGATCGCGACGGAGTTCGGCGCGCTCGACGAGCTCGCGAGCGGCCGCGTGTTGCTCGGCATTGGTTCCGGGATCGGCGCCCGGATCGAGAAAATGGGCCTCGCCTATCGCCCGCTCGCCGCACTCGAAGATGCCGTCCACATTGTGCGCGGGCTATTGAATGGCGACGAGGTCGGCTATCTCGGTCGCGTGTTTTCCGCCGACCGCATAAAGCTCGGCTTCCGGCCGCCGCGCCCCGACATGCCGATCTACCTCGCCTCGATGGGCGACAGGAGCCTGGCGCGGTGCGGCCGCATCGGCGACGGGCTGATCGTCTCCAACATGTGCCCGCCGGGCTACACCGAGCGCGCGGTCGGGATCGTCGCGGACAGCGCCGCCGCCGCTGGCCGGCCGATGCCGAAAATCGTCCAATATGTGCCCTGCGTCGTCCGCTCCGATGGCGACGAGGCTCGGCGCAACGCGCTGACCGCTATCGCCGGCATGCTCGCGATGTTCTGGCCGTCCGACCGCGACTGGCCGCCGCTGCGCGATACGATCGTCGGCCATACCGGCATCCCGAAGCGGGAAATCGTCGCCGCGCTCGACCGGCTGCGGCGCGGCCAGCCGGCCGAGGCGGTGCTCGACGAGCGCTACATCGCCGCTTTCGCCGTTGCCGGCACCGCCGAGGATTGCTTCGCACAGGCACAGCGCTTTCGCCGCGCTGGAGTGGACGAGCTGGTGCTGACCTTCGCCGGCCCTCAACCGGCCGTGGACATGGCTTATTTCGGTCGCGCGGTGCTGGCGCTGGGCTGAACTCGCTGCGAGACGGGTGAGGCGCGCGAGCACGGCGACAGCCAGCCGTCACCACGGCCGCTAAGCCTGCGTCGGTGGGATAGCTCCCTTCGGCTAATACCGTACCTTCGCGGCAGCTCGACCGATTAGCGTCCGTCGCCCAGGAGAGCGGTGATGGCGCAGACAGTTGGGGCAGCAGCGATCGATCGGCCCGAGGCCGGGTGGTGGTACCCCACCGCCGCGGCCCTCTCGGCCAACCTCGTCGGTATCGGCCTCGCCCGGTTCGGCTACACGCCGCTGATCCCGGCGCTGATCGCGGCGCATTGGTTCACCCCTTCGGCCGCCGTCTATCTCGGCGCCGCCAATCTCGCCGGCTATCTGGCCGGCGCGCTCGGCGCCCGTATTGTCGCGGCCCGGCTCGGCACGGCGACGACGCTGCGACTGGCCATGGCCCTGACCGCGGCCAGCCTCGTCGCTTGCGCAATTCCGCTCGGCTTCTGGTGGTTTTTCTCGTGGCGCTTCCTGTCCGGCGGGACCGGCGGCATGCTGATGGCGTTGGCCGCGCCGACTGTGCTGCCGCATGTGCCGCCGTCGCGGCGCGGCGCCGCCGGTGGCGCGATCTTCACCGGCGTCGGCCTCGGCATCGCCGCGTCGGGCACGCTGGTCCCGCTGTTGATGCGCTGGGGCCTGGTAGAAACCTGGCTCGGGCTCGGGGTGCTGGCGCTGATCCTGACCCTGATCGCCTGGCGCGGCTGGCCGGCTTCACCCGAGCCGGCCGACGCCGCAACAGCGCCGCGCGTCAAACCCCCGGCGAGCCCGGCTTTGCGGGCGCTCTATGTCGAATACGCGCTGAACGCGGTGGCGCTGGTGCCGCACATGGTGTTCCTCGTCGATTTCGTCGCCCGCGGCCTCGGTCGCGGGCTCCACCAGGCCGCGCTTTATTGGGTCGTATTCGGGGTGGGCGCATTGATCGGTCCAATGGTCGGCGGCTATCTCGGCGACCG
>Ga0102924_1007095_pt1 | contig 10362 bp, 12 predicted proteins | sample PaiPotPPM11metaG_FD_80116 | JGI IMG/M metagenome (GOLD analysis project Ga0102924, IMG submission 80116) | Iron sulfur acid spring bacterial and archeal communities from Banff, Canada, to study Microbial Dark Matter (Phase II) - Paint Pots PPM... ...
GCCCACATTCCCAGACTATTTGGCGAAGCGAATCCAGCAACCGGGCCTGCCCGCAGCGTCCGCAGCGGGTAAACCAAAGTACGGTGCGGCCGAAACCAATATCCCATTCGGATCAACCTTCGTAGGTCAAGCCGTCCGCTCTTAATCGGACTAGCCTCGCATGAGTGCTAAGCTGGCAAGGCTACGAACAACGGTTCGGAGGTTAGAATGGCGGAACGCGGCGCTCTTCGCGGCCTGATCACACGACGGCGACTGCTTGCCGCGGCAACCGCGGCAGGCGCGGCTCTGTCACGACCGGCTTGGGCGCAGAAGATGATCGATCTTCCGCTGCCCGGCGGTCCCGGTGCGCGGCAGATCACGACCGCCTTTCCGCAGAAGGGAGCGATGATACTGCAGCGGACCCGGCCACCGCTTCTGGAAACACCGTTTGAGGTGTTCGACAAGCGTACCTTCACGCCCAACGATCAGTTCTATGTGCGCTGGCACTGGGCTCTCATCCCGACCGATATCGATACCGACAAGTTCACCCTGACCGTGCGCGGCCACGTCGATCAACCACTGTCGATGTCGCTGAAGGATATCCTTCGCGAATTGCCGAGCGTTGAACTGCCCGCAGTGAACCAGTGTTCCGGCAATTCGCGGGGGTTCTTTCAGCCGCGCGTGCCCGGCGGGGAATGGTCGAATGGCGCCATGGGCAATGCCCGCTGGACAGGGGTCCGTCTCAAGGACGTGCTGGATAAGGCCGGCGTAAAGCCGGGTGCAGTCCAGGTAAGATTCAAGGGACTGGAAGAGCCCGTGGTAGCAGAAGCGCCGCCCTTCATGAAGTCGCTCGACATCGACCATGCCCGCGACGGCGAGGTGATGATCGCGTATGCCATGAATGGCGAGCAGCTCCCTTTGGTGAACGGATTTCCGCTGCGCCTGGTCGTGCCGGGTTGGTACGCGACCTATTGGGTCAAGATGCTGAGCGATATCGAGGTGCTGAATCAGCCGGACACGAATTACTGGACGAAAGTGGCTTACACCATTCCCGACACGCCGCACGCAAGCATCAAGCCGGGCGAAACAGGTGTGAAGATGGTTCCGGTCAACCGGATGGTCCCCAGATCGTTCGTCACAAACATGGCGTCAGGTAGCAAGGTGAACGCTGCTGCACCGACAACGCTGCGCGGCATTGCATTCGGTGGCGATTGCGGCGTGACAAGTGTCGACTTCTCCATCGACCGCGGCCAAAGCTGGTATCAGGCCGAACTGGGGAAAGACGAAGGCAAATACGGGTTTCGACGGTGGCAGACGCAATTGTTGCTACCCACCCCCGGCGAGTACAGCTTGTTGATCCGCTGCACCAATAGCAACGGCGTGGCGCAACCCGACACGCCAAATTGGAATCCGGCGGGCTTCATGCGCAACGTCACAGAATCGATCGACATCGTTGCGGTTTGACGGAGTATTGACGATGTTTCGCAATTTTCTGACGGTTGTCGTTCTCCTGGGCGTCGCGGCAACGCCTCTCATGGCGCAAACCCCTGTACCGCTCGAACTCAAGTCCGTAAGGCTCGACCTGCCAGACAGTGACAAAATGTTTCCGGCCGGGCCAGGTTCGGATGCGATCAACAACAACTGCCTCGCCTGTCACTCGGCAGGGATGGTGTTGAACCAGCCGGCGATGTCGAAACAGGCCTGGGAAGCGGAAGTCAACAAGATGATCAATAACTATAAGGCTCCGATTGCCCCGGAGGATGTCGGGACGATCGTTGCGTATCTGACTGCCCTGAAGGGCGTGAAATAGACTTTGCAGTTAGTTCGCCAAAGCGCCGCAACGTTCGTAAATCAGTGCCAGGTCATTGAGCGTACAAACCTAAGTATGATTTCATAATCCTGATTGGCGGCTCACCCTTGGATTGGGGTAGTGCTATGTCAAGCGCCTCGCTCCCATGTCAGGAAGGCCCGTCTTGGCAACGCTTTCGGTGATTTCAGTCATTGACGACGATGCATCTGTCGGCGCGGCGACCAATAATCTTCTTAGCTCGCATGGATACCTGGTCCATACATTTGTGTCGGCCGTTGAGTTCTTGCAGTCGGCGCGGCTGGACGACTCGTCATGTATCGTTGCGGATGTGCAGATGCCGGTCATGAGCGGTTTGGACCTGCTGACGCTTTTGCGCGCACGGGGTAACGACACGCCATTTATTTTTATCACAGCCTTCCCCGACGAGAGCGTTTGCGCCCGAGCGCTGAAGGCCGGGGCCGTCGGCTTCCTGGCCAAGCCGTTCGCTGGACCGCACTTGATCGATTGCATCGAAACCGCCCTGAACCAAAATCGCGGCGGAGCCGGGAGGTGATGAAGGGCGGTATTTAGCCTGCTCTGATGGGGTTGGTGGGAGGCTGCTGGCCGATGAAATGCTGCTGGTATGGCTGCAGATTCGCGCGACCTGACCGCGGCGCTCCAAGCGATCGACTGTCGTTTTGAATGCCCACAAATGACGGCGCTAATCTGTAATGCCGCAGCATCCCCCTTGGGACGGATGCTGACTGCAATATCACCAATGCCCCGGTGGTCGCACAGACCGATGTTAATCCCAGGACATTGAAAAATCTCCCGGGGCCAGCCTGGCGGGACATTCGGAACACATTCTTACATGTGTCCCAATGTCCCGCGGTTTGAATCAGCTTCCGGAGGGCCGGAGCGAGGGGTCTTCGCCGCCCACTCTCGACGGGTCCCTTCCACTGAAGCCGAAGTTCTCGATGTTCCGTTCGCCCTGCGTTTGCGGCGTGGCATAGAACGGCTCGGTCATCTGATTGTACGCTCCGCGATAATTAGCTCGGCCATGATGGGCCGGCTGAGCGATCACCGGCGTGGCAACGCCGGCGGAAAGAATTATCGCAGCGCTTAGTGTTTTAAGCTTGGTCATTTGGTTGTCTCCAGTCTGTCGTGTGGGCGCCAATGCGCATGATGCCGATGTAGGCCTGTAATCCGGTGGCACCATTAAATAGAAAGTCATTCGGCTAAATAGAAATTCAGTCGGCGCGGTCGCCTTGGCTGCGCGCGCTGCAGAACCCAGATACACATTGTGTTGAACACGGGAACGTTCTTGCTAAGAGCAAGTTTTCAAGCGTCACGTTGATCGCGTGCTCGAGGGAGACTCGGGATGAAAAGATTTTCGGTTCTTTGCGTCGCTTTTTGCGTTGGCCTTTCGACCGCCGCTGCGTTTGCTCGGGGCGGCGGCATGGGATCACACCCGTCCGCCACTGGCGGCGCCTTCGGCACCAGCGCCGCTACGCCCGGCACCAACTCTCTGGGCACAGCGCTTTCGTCATCCGGCACTGGCAATGGCCCGATGAAAGGACCACTGCTTGGCACCAATCCCGCCATCGACCGTGAAGAAGCCAAGGTCGACAAGATGATAGGGTCGATTTGCCGGGGCTGTTGATCAGGAAGCAACCCCGCGGCAGCGCCTTGACGATAAGCTGAGGCCATGCGCAGCCGGCTTGATCAGACGGCGGCATCTCAGCGTGCGCTTGGCGCGCGCTACGGATGATCCTTTAAGTAGCCAAGAGACGAGTGAGCGTCCGCCTGACGAAAATCGCGGGTCGCCGCTTGCCTCGAGCTCCGGAAATCAGGCGGGTTGCCGCGGCGTCACCTGCTCATAAGCATCCAGAACGCGGGCGGAATAGACGAGGGCGGCACCGGCATTGACGGCTGTCGCAACGGCGAGCGCTTCCGCGATCTCTTCCCGCGAGGCTCCATGACGCGCAGCGGCTTCGGTATGAACCGTGATGCAGCCGTCACACCGGACGGTGACCGAGACCGCGAGCGAGATCAGCTCGCGGATCTTCGGACCGAGCAGATTGGCCTTCTGGCCCGCAGCGCTCAGCGTCTGATAGCCCTTGATTGTATCGGGGCTGATTTTGGCAATTTCGCCGACCTGCACCATGAGTTGCTGGCGATAATACCAACGGCCCTAATTATTGACTGTTGCCCATGTTCGAGTGGTGATTGACGCGATGCGCTTTGGATCTTGTTCAAAGAAGTTCCATGCGTTGCAGGTTTTATCAAGGATGTCGTCGTAGTCGTCGAAGACGGTGATCGCGAGTTTGTTGCCGCGCAGATATTCCCAGACGTTTTCGATCGGATTGAGCTCAGGAGCGTAGGGTGGCAGACGCACAAGGGTGACGTTTTCGGGGATCGTGAGCGCGGCAGCAATATGATAGCCGGCGCCGTCGAGGACGAGAGCGGCGTGGCTACCTGCCGCCACCTTGCGGCCGATAGCAGCGAGATGCAGCGACATGGTCTCGTCGTTCGCGGCCGGCATGACCAGGCCCGCTGCGACGCGACGTTGCGGACAGGCCGCGCCGAACAGATAGGCCCAGTCGTAGCGTTGGTCGTGCGGCGCACGGGGCCTCGTTCCACGTTTGGCCCAGACGCGGGTCAGCGTGCCCTGCTGGCCGATCCGGGCCTCATCCTAGAACCAGATTTCGATCGGCTTGCCTTTGGCGCGGTCGGGGATTTGTGCCGTGACTGTCGCGGCGAAGTTTTTTTAAATGTCTCCTGGGCTTCTTCGTCAGCCTTTGGGTGGCGGGGCCTTACCGACAGTTTGCGGTAGCCGAGCTTGGCCAGAACCTTCCCGACCGAACGCTCGTGTAACGCAACACCGAAGCGCCGCTGCAATTCGTCGCGCAGATCGACCCGCCGCCAGCGCACGACACCGTGTACCGCGGGGTCGGGACCGGCCTCGACAAGCTCGGCCAATTCGGCTTGCTGCCGTGCCGTGAGTTTTGATCCAGGACCCGGCGATTTGAGATTGCGAAGCCCGGCCAGTCCCGCGGCGTTGTAACGATGCACCCAGTCCCGCAAGGTCTGACGGTCCATGCCGCAGGTTTCGGCCGCCGTTCTGCGGTTCACGCCATCGAGCACCAGCGCGAGCGCAAGTATCCGACGCGCCGCGGCACTATCCCTCTCGCCGCCCGCCGCCTTGCGAAGCTCCGAAGCCGTCAGATCAAGTCGGGTGATTGATACCGCTGCTCCCATCGATGCCGCTCCTCTCAAAGGCCAGCATCGAGTCAGAGTTTCACTGATTTGGGAATCCCTAATGAGTCACGATTTCGGGCCGTTGGTATAAGTATTCCAATCGAGCATGTACATGCGACTTCTCCTAATTTCAGCCGGATAAAACGGATGGTGGGCGCGACCTGATGGCTGTCGGGCTCGACCGCATGCCGCAGGCAACCTCGCTTTACTTTGCGTAGTGAAAGCCGACCTGCTGCAACTCGGGCAGCGTGCCAGCGGCGCCAGGAATTAAAACGGCGCCATCCACCAGATGGTTGGTCAGTTCCGCGGCAAGCGCGGAATGGGAGAGTTTGTCAGGATTGATTTCGGTTTGGATGAGGGCTACCGCGTGTTCCCAAATCGCATTGTGGCAGGACATGAAAACCACTCCACGCCGCATTAGCGCAGGTATGGAATTATCCTCGCCCGAGAATGGCCCTGTCGGGTCCTGATAATTCGCGGGATCGGCCGCCGCCGCTTTCTTCTCGAGAATCGCGGTATTGGTCCTGAACAGCTCGCCGGCCAATGTGGTGAGTTGATACTTCTCCCACGTTTCCTGATCGTAGAGCGCGAGCTGGGCTGTACCGTGCGTCACCGAAACGGCGAGAAAATCCGAATGTTTGAACGACCAGATCTGTGTATTAAGCGCGTTACGCATGAGGTTCAGCCAAGGGCCTCCGATATCGGTATTGTCCCAGGCCTGCTTGGGCGCAGGCCTATAGGAGAGGACTTCTGTCAAGGCTTCGTGATCCCATTGCTCCTCATGGTCCAGGATGATCGGCACCGTCTTGAAATCGCGATGCCGGGGTGCCTGCGCGAGACGCTTCTTCATTGCGTCAAGGTGCGTCGCCCCGGGAGGGGTCAACGCAGCTTCCACCGCCGCGACCGCAGGCTTGACGGCCGTGGATGCAAGGCCGATCGCGCCGGTGGCCGCGGTCAAGGCGAAGGTTTTCAATATGCGCCGTCTGCCGGTGACGATCTTCACGGCCGGTGTCTCCTGCTTGTTGCCTTAATACAGATGGGCAGTCGGCCCGTTCGGGGCCATTAAATCTTTTGAACGGATCAAGACGCGGATGTCCGCGCCTGTGTGAGCGCCGAACTTTCCGAGGCTAATCCTCTCGATGACGCCGAAATTCACTGGGCGTAACGCCGGCGAAGCTGCGATAGGCCCGCGTGAATGAGCTCGTTTCGCGAAAGCCGATTTGGAGGCCGATCTGTGTCACCGAGAGCGCCGATCTCCGCAGCAAGCTCCGGGCGCGATCCATCCGACGGGCCATATGGTAGCGATGCGGAGGCACGCCGAAGGACTGCCTGAAGGTACGCGCAAAGTGATAGACGCTGAGATCGACGAGTGCTGCGAGTGTGGCCAACGAAATGTCCTCCGCGAGATGCTCTTCGATGAATTCCACCACGCGCTTCTGCTGCCGCACCGGCAAGCCGCCACGAAGCGGCCTTGTCGCTCCGGATGTCGTTCGTTCCAATCGGATGAGTTCGTGCATCAGGGCGAGGCTTAGCGCCTCCACGTACTGGTGGCTCGAAGGATCGGAGTTCCCAACTTCGGACTTGAGCTTGATGGCTGTGTCCCAGACGGCTTGATCGAAGAAGAACAGGCGCGGGCTTATCAAGGGGCAGGGGATGCTCGATCGGGGGTCAAACAACGGGTCCTGCAAATCGATATAAAAATAGGTGACGCGCGTCAGCACCCGCGGCGTTTCCCATCCGTAGAACCGATGCCCAGCAGGCACGAAGCTCAGCTTGCAATTGAACTCACGCAAGGTCGATTTTGGCAAGCCCTCAATAAGCGTCTCGCCCTCATGTCGTTCTGCCCGTTCGTGAGCAATCAGCAAATGTCGCCGCGCTTGAAAGCCGTACTCGAGGGACCCGCGCCGGATTACTTTCACTGTATCCGCCTGGATTGCTCGCCAACTCGCCAATCGGCGGCGGGCGATATCGGGCGGCGAAATTTCAACGATCGGTCGATGAGAGCGATGAAAGTCCGAAGGACGAATGCCGATGTCCCTGGTCCCTTCTTCCGACACGCGCATTGGCTCTCCTCCTGCGCCCCTTTGCGGTCCGCCGTTACAAGAATTGGAGTCGCGAGACAGGCTAAGCACATGCAGCTTCGGCACCATTAAATTACCGTTCAGATAGCTAAATTTGGCATTACTCGCCGGTCGGATGGCGAATGCCGAGTCGATCACTTCGAGCAAGAAGACGTCGAGCGCAGCAAGCTGAGACAAGCGCAAGATTCGCCCGTCACCACATTCACAGATGTGCCTGTCGCAAGGTCCGCATCCCGCGGTGCTGCGGCGCCCGACCAGGAGTCACCATGTCCAAACACGAAACCCGCGCCCCTCTCGCCGAAATTCCGTCGGGCCAGCGTCGAGGCGGCTCGCAATCCGGCCTCCCACCGGTCATGGGCGAAATAGGTTTCATCGGCCTTGGTCACATGGGAACGGCAATGGCCGCAAACCTCGTGGCCGCGGGGCGGCCCGTGATCGCCTATGTTCGCCGCCCGGATCAAATTGGCCAGCTTGAGGCGATCGGCCTCAGGCCCACGACGGACATCGGTGACCTGCTCGACTGCGAGATTGTCATCAGCATGTTGCCTGACGACGATGCCGTGCGAGACGTCGTGTTCGGTCGAAGGGACGATGATCTCGACGGCCTGGCCGCGGGTCTGAGGCCCGGCGCGATCCATCTGTCGATGAGCACGATCAGTACGGCGGCTGCCTCACTGCTGGCAGGCGAGCATGCGCGGCACGGACAGGCCTACGTCGCTGCGCCGGTCTTCGGGAATCCGGATGCTGCCAAGGCGCGGCAGCTTTTCATCATCGCCGCAGGCGCGCCCGCCGATGTGGTGCGCTGCCAGCCCATCTTCGACAGTCTCGGACAAAGGACTTTTGTGGTTGGCGCGGACCCGCAGGAGGCAAACCTGGTCAAGCTGCTCGGCAACATGATGAGCGCGACCGCGCTGGAGATGCTCGGAGAAGCCATTGCGGTGGTGCGAAAGCGCGGGCTGGACCCGCAGCCTTTCATCGACATCATGACGAGCACGATGTTCGGCGGACGGGCGCATAAAATTTACGGTGACAAGATCGTTCGGCAGGCCTACGCGCCCGGATTTGTCCTGCCCCTTGTGCTGAAGGACGTGCGCTTGGCCCTCGCTGAGGCGGAGAAGGCGGGCGCTCCGATGCCGTCGGTGGGCGTGGTCCGGGACCGGTTGATCACGGGAATCGCGCGTGGATATGGCGCGCTCGACTGGACCGCCCTTGCGCTTATCGCCGCTGAGGAGGCGGGACACTACGCCTTGCCCTACTAGGTAACCGCCTTTGAGGCCGGACTTGTCCACCACTCACACGTACGCACTCGAAGAAAGAACAGAATCATGGCTCCTCAAGCAGAAGCTCTCGGAGTGAACAAGGAACTCACTGAAATTCTCGGTACATCGCTCAAGGTGTCGCCGGTCGCTATCGGCACTTGGGCCATTGGCGGTTGGATGTGGGGCGGAACCGACGAAGCTGAGTCTGTCGCTACCATCCGGTCCGCGTTCGAGCATGGCATCAACATTATCGACACGGCCCCGGTCTACGGTTTCGGCCGTTCCGAGGAGATCGTAGGCAAGGCGATCGCCGAAGGCGGGATGCGCTCGGACGTGCTGATTGCCACCAAGGCCGGACTGCAATGGGATGGGGGAAAAGTATCCCGTAATGCCAGCCGCGCCCGCATCCTGCAAGAGGTCGAGGAATCCTTGCGCAGGCTTCAAACCGATTACATCGACGTCTATCAAGTCCATTGGCCCGATCCATTGGTTACAATCGAGGAAACTGCGGAAGCGATGCACGCCTTGTTCCAGCAGGGAAAGATCCGCGCCATCGGCGTGAGCAATTTCTCGGTTCTTCAGATGGAACGATTTCGCCGAGTTGCGCCGCTTCATGTGTTGCAGCCGCCCTACAATCTGTTCGAACGCGGAATCGAGACTGACCTTCTCCCCTATTGCCGCGAAAACAAGATTGCGACCTTGGGCTATGGAGCGCTATGCCGGGGCCTGCTGTCCGGACGAATGCAGGTGGATACGGTCTTCGAAGGCGACGATCTGCGACGTGCTGATCCGAAGTTCATCAAGCCTCGGTTCGCACAATATGTGGCCGCCGTGCAAAAGCTTGATCGACTTGCTCAGCAACGCTTCGGCAAGCGCGTTATTCACTTGGCGGTTCGTTGGATGCTCGACCAGGGTATCACCACAGCGTTGTGGGGGGCGCGTCACCCCCATCAATTGCAGCCCGTCGACGAGGTGATCGGCTGGTCGCTCGACGCCTCCGCCAAGGCCGAGATCGATCGGATCCTGCGCGAGACCATCTCCGATCCGGTCGGCCCGGAATTCATGGCTCCGCCGTTACGCAGCGTCGCTGCGTGACGCACCACGGGTTGCCGATCAGGTAGTGAGAAGGTTGCGTGGCGGCGGGTTAGCTGAGCGCAGTTCGCTGCAAGTGTAAATTCGCTCTGATGAAAAATATCCCTTCGTGATGAAAGGATTCGTTCGGAAGCAAAATAATTGTGCTCGATGATTCACTTGATCCGCTCGTCGAAAGCGCTGGACCAAAGAGCCGTTCCAGTCCGGATTTAAAAAGCTAATGGCGAATTTAATAGCCCTCCCATGTCCCGTTACTAGGTTCAAGTAGTTGTCCTTATCGTCGGCCGGGAAAATTGCAATGGATATGACGGCGCTTCTCCTGTCGCGAATTCAATTCGCCTTTACCATTACCTTCCATATCATCTTTCCATCCTTCACGATCGGTTTGGCGGCCTGGCTCACTGTTCTCGAAGCCCTGTCCATTAGGACCGGCCGCCCGGTGTATCGCGTGATCTTCGAATTCTGGCTGAAGATATTCGGTGTGGCATTCGGATTGGGTGTTGTGTCGGGCATCGTGATGGCATTCCAGTTCGGCACGAACTGGAGCGAACTCTCCAAAATGTCCGGACCGATCCAGGGCCCGCTCCTGATGTATGAGACTTTCACAGCCTTCATGCTCGAGGCAACGTTTTTCGGCGTCCTCATCTTTGGCCGCAGCCGCGTGCCGCCATGGTTCTACTTGTTTTCAACTGCGATGGTCGCGCTGGGGACCACCTCTTCGGCGTTCTGGATCATGGTCAATAACAGCTGGATGCAGGTGCCAACAGGTTATGTCGTGGAAAACGGCGCCTTCGTTCCCAACGATTGGACCAAGATCCTCTTCAATTCGGTAGTCTGGTCGCGATTTCCCCACATGTTGCTTGCTTCCTACCTCACCGGTGCTTTCTGCGTTGCCGCGACC
>Ga0102924_1007096_pt1 | contig 10360 bp, 13 predicted proteins | sample PaiPotPPM11metaG_FD_80116 | JGI IMG/M metagenome (GOLD analysis project Ga0102924, IMG submission 80116) | Iron sulfur acid spring bacterial and archeal communities from Banff, Canada, to study Microbial Dark Matter (Phase II) - Paint Pots PPM... ...
CGCACGGGAGATCGCGCCCCGCGTCGTCGCACTGGTGCGCAGCGGCGACTCACCGATCCCCGGACGGGACGACGCCAGCATCGCTCAGGCGTTCCTCGCCCGGGGCGGGTTCAGGGCCCGGGTGGTCGACGTCAGCGGCACAGCCCAACAGGTGTGCTCGGCGGTGGTCGGCGCCGGCCAGGTGGTGCTGGCCAGCCTCGGCATCGATCCGGTCCTGCGGTCATGTCTGGTGGCCGCCGGAGAGACCGCCGTCGACTACGACAGCGTGGGCGACCAGGCCCCGTCGGCCCCCGGTGCGGGCCAGGTGATCTCGACGGGGCGCGGTGCCGGCCCCAGCCTGGTCGACGCCGGGACGTGGGGCGTCCGCACCCGGGCCGTGACCGGCCGGGTCGGCGTCGTGACCACGGCGTCGTTGCGGGCGGCGGTGACGGCGGCGCTGCCCCGCCTCCACGCCGTCGGCGTCGATGTGGTGGACGAGGCCTACCTGCCCGACACGGGGCCGCCCGACGCCGTCGCCATCCGTGCCGCGGTCCTGTCGTTCGCGGCGGCCGGTGTCGACACGGTCATGTTCTCGGCCCCCGTCCTGGACCAGGACCAATGGGTCACCCAGGCCGCGGTCGTGTCACCCGGCACCCGCTACGTCGTCGTCGACGGCTTCGACGCCGTGAGCAACGAGTCGTACCCCCCGATGTTCAGCGGCGCGATCGCCTACACCGCCCTCCGGGGCCCATGGGCCAGTCGAGCGAGCGGCGCCACCCCCACCCAGCAGGCGTGCCAGGCCACTTGGGAGGCGGCCTCCGGCATCTCGACGACCCTCGCCGGCACCGAGACCGAGGAGGTCGATGCCTGGTGCGAGGAGGTCGGCATGGTCGGTGCCGCCCTCCGGGTGGCGAGCGGCGTCCCGGCGATGGCCGACGTCCTCCGAGCCGAGCACGTCACGTCGCCGCTCACCTCGGACCTCGGCCCGCTCCCCGCCGGCCTGTTCGGGCCCACGCAGGACGCGGTCGTGGTGTGGGAGGCGTCGTGCTCTTGCTGGGTACAGCGGACGGGCTTCGCGCCTCGCAGCGGGTGATGGTGGGACTTCGGTGAGCCAAGCCGGGCAGGGCCGGCCCAGGTAGACATGGAGCGGAGGCAGCGGGATGGGCAGTCGGACGTATCGCATCATCTCCAGCGACGGGCACGTGATCGAGCCGCCGGACATGTGGGCCCGGTTCCTCCCACCGAGGTTCCGGGACCGGGCGCCCAAGCTGGTCAAGGACCCCGAGGGCGGGGACGCGTGGGAGCTCTCACCCGGCACCGCGCCGATGCCGATCGGGCTGGTCGTCAACGAGGGGACGTGGGGGCGGCGCTACGAGGACAACCGGTGGTACGGGTGCACCTACGACGGGATCCGCCAGGGGGCGTTCTCCGGGAAGCACCGCGTCGAGGAGCAGGACATCGACGGCGTCGATGCCGAGGTGATCTACCCGTCGCAGCGGACGATGTCGGCCTTCATGGCCCAGGAGGACGACGACTTCCATCTGGCGGGCCTGGAGGCGTACAACACATGGCTGGCGACAGAGTTCAACGCCGTCGCCCCTGACCGGCTGGTCGGCCTGGCCCAGATGCCGGCGGTCGACATCACCACGTCGGTGAGGTGGCTGCGGGAGTCCAAGGTGGCAGGCTTCGCCGGCCTTATCATCTCGGGCTTCCCGTCCGGGAACTCCGAGCTGTCGCCCGAGGACGACCCGTTCTGGGAGGCCGCCGAGGAGGCGGGCCTGCCCGTCCACATCCATACCGGGCTGTCCCAGGCCGGGAAGCGCAAGCAGCCGGGCACCTTCAAGGCCGAAGCCGCCCGCACCGGCAGACCACCGGGGCTGGAGCAGATGGGTGGCGCCGTCGGCGAGGCGTCGGCGTGGCTGAGCCGGTTCATCTACTCGGGGATGTTCGACCGCTTCCCCGGGCTGCGGATGGTCGCGGCCGAGTGTGGCGCCGGGTGGGTGCCGCACTTCCTCGAGCACATGGACGACCACTGGTGGCGCAACCGGGTCTGGTGTGGCTCGCAATTGCAGCTGCTGCCGTCGGAGTACTTCCGGCGCAACTGGAAGGTGACCTTCATCCGCGAGCCCTTCGCCGTCCAGGTCCGCCACCACATCGGGGTGGACAACATGATGTGGTCGACCGACTACCCGCACCACCGGCACGACTGGCCCTACAGCCGGCGGGTCATCGAGGACTCGTTCCTCGGTGTGCCGGCGTCGGAGAAGCACCGGATGGTCTGCGCCAACGCCCAGGAGTTGTATGGACTCTGAAGGGCCGGGGGTAGACGTGAGATGGCGGCCCGCGGTTACGCTCCCGGCCATGCCCGCGGTCGATCGGGTCGTCGCTCGCAAGACCTGGAGGACCCTGGAGCCGCTCCACGGCGCGATCTACTTCGGACCCGAGGCCGCGGAGGGCTACGAGGCGTTGGGCATCGAGGGGCGGGCCGGCTATTTCGCCTCGCGTTCGGCCGCCATGGGCCCCGACCGATGAGCTCCGTCGTCGGCGGATCCGGCTCGGCTCCGGTGGCATCGGCGACGCGATCGAGGGCATTGAAGAACGCAGCGACCGCGGCACAAGAACCGCTGGCGCCGCGGGGAAGCGCTCGTCCGGGCGACCGGCGGCCCGGTCAGGCGGAATCTCGGACCGGACAAGGCCGCTCGGCAGGGTGGCAGCGACCTCAGCGACCATATCGGGTGGCATCACCGGGTCGAGTTCGCCGCCGAGGATGAGCACCGGGCAACGCCGGGGTGCTCAGCTTTCGGCGACGCGATCGGTAGCGCGGTGACGTTACCGGGGCCGCCCCCACTGGCGGGCGGGCTCCGCCCGCCAGTGAAAGGCGGGACTGCTACTGCTGGGTGTCCGCGCCCGCAGAGCCGGGCGGGTCCTGGTGGCCGCCGGGGCCGTCGGTTTCGGTGCCGGCCTTCTCGGGTGATTCGGCGCCGTCGGGCTTCTCAGCCGTGGCCCCGGGGGTGTCGGGGGTGGTCTGGTCGCCGACCTGGGTGTTGCCGCCCTGCTGGACGTCGGGTCCCGGGTCGGCGGTGGGGCCGGGGTCGGTCGAGGTGAGAGAGCTGAAGTGCGCCGCCGGGGTGACCACCGTGGTCGTAGGCGTTGCCCCGGCCTGGGACAGGCCGACGACGGCACCGATCCCTCCGGTCAGCAAAAGGGCGCCGATGCCGGCGCCGAGCTTGTGGGTGTATCTCATGGTGATGCTCCTTTAGTGGTCAGGGTGCGCGGGACGGGTGCCCGTACCTCCAACGATGCACTCCGGTCCGTGTGGCGACCATGTGGCGATCATGTGATTGTCCACATCTGAGCCGGACTTGTGCCCGGAGTCGGAGGTCGATCCCGTTCCCCGCGGTGGCCCGCGCCGTAGCTCACATTCTGGTCACATGTTCGGGGCTCTACGGTGCGCTGATGCGAGTGCTGGTCGTCGACGATCAGGTCCGGATGGCGGCGCTGCTCAAGCGCGGCCTGGAGGAGGAGGGCTACGCGGTCGACGTGGTCGGGGACGGCGCCGAGGCGGTGTGGATGGCGACCGAGAACTCCTATGACGCGGTCGTGCTCGACGTGATGCTTCCAGGTGTCAGCGGCTTCGAGGTGTGCCGCCAGATGCGCGAGGCCGATCGGTGGGCACCGGTGCTCATCCTCAGCGCCCGCAGCGAGGTCGGCGACCGGGTCCGGGGTCTCGACGTCGGAGCCGACGACTACCTGGTCAAGCCGTTCAGCTTCGCCGAGCTCGCCGCCCGCCTTCGAGCCCTGACCCGGCGGGGCCAGCAGGCTCGCCCGGCGATGCTCGAGGTGGGAGATCTGCGCCTCGACCCCGCCACCCGCCAAGCCTGGCGGGGTGAGACCCCTTTGGTGCTGTCCCCCAAGGAGTTCGCGCTCCTCGAGCTGTTCATGCGCCACCCCGGCGAGGTCGTGACCCGCACCCGGGTCATCGACAACGTGTGGGACTTCGCGTTCGATGGGGTCTCCAACGTCGTCGACCAGTACGTCGCCTACCTGCGCCGCAAGATCGACAAACCCTTCGGCCGCCAGGACCTGAAGACGGTGCGCGGCGCCGGATATCGCCTTCAGCCTCCCGACCAGGGCTGACCCGGTGCCGATCAGGCTGCGCCTCGCCGGGTTGTTCGCCCTCGGCACCGCCGCGGCGGTCGCGCTTGCCAGCATCGTCTTCGTCCATTTCCTCGCCGCCGGGCTGCGTTCCTCGTTGGACGCCAGCCTGCGGTCCCGCGCCGATCTCATCGCCCAGACCTTCACGACACGGACGGTCCCGGGAGTGACGGCCGGCCTCGTGCCGACCATCCGGGGCCAAGGCGAGGGGATCGCCCAGATCTTCGGGCCCTCAGGCCAGCTGGCTGCTTACTCGACGGGGGCCGGCGACATTGCACTCATCCCACCCGACCAGCTGGCCCGGGCCCGCCAAGGGGTCGTCACGTTCAGCACCGTCGTAGGCGGCGGCGCCCAGCAGCAGGGGGACAACGGGGACTCGTCCCACGCCGGGGAGCACGTGCGGATCCTGGCCGCCCCCCTCGCCCGCACCGGCGGCGCGTGGGTGATCGTCGTGGCCTCGTCGCTCGACACCAGCGACAACGCCCTCGCCCGCGTCACCCATGCCGCCGCGCTGGGCGCCCTACCCGCCGTGGCCCTGGCCGCCGCCGCCGCCTGGCTGCTGGCGTCCGCGGCGCTGCGCCCCGTAGAGCGGATGCGCCGCCAGGTCGCCGACATCACCAGCCACGACCCCGCGACCGGGGTGCAAGTCCCCGCCACCCGCGACGAGATCGCCGCCCTCGCCCGCACCATGAACGACCTGTTGACCCGCCTCGGCGACGCCCTCGCCCGCGAACGCAGCTTCGTCGCCGACGCCGGCCACGAGCTGCGCACCCCGCTGGCCATCCTGCGCACCGAGCTCGAACTCGCATCCCGGCCCGGACGCACAAGAGCGGAGCTGGCCAGCGCCGTGGCAGCCGCAGCCGAAGAGACCGACCGTCTCGCCCGACTCGCCGAGGACCTCCTCCTCCTGGCCCGCAGCGACAGCGGCGCCACGCTTCGGCGCGACCCCACCCGGCTCGCGCCTCTCCTCACCACCGCCTTGGACAGGGTCCGCGCCAGGGCCGACGCCGATCACGTCGCCCTCGTCCTCGAAGCCCCGACCGAACTCGAAGCCGAGATCGACCCAGGTCGGGTTCGCCAAGCCGTCGACAACCTCCTTGACAACGCCCTGCGCCACGCGCCGGCCGCGAGCGCCGTGACGGTGGGCGCCACACGGGACGGCCCCAATGTCGTCATCGAGGTCAGCGACCAGGGCCCCGGGTTCCCGCCCAGCTTCCTGGCCCACGCCTTCGAGCGGTTCCGGCGGGCCGACACGGCCCGAGCGAGCCAGGACGGCGGCGCCGGGCTGGGCCTGGCCATCGTCCAATCCATCGCCCACGCCCACGGCGGCCAGGTCTCCGCGGGCAACCGTCCAGAGGGCGGCGCCTGGATCCGCCTCGAGCTACCCGCCGCCGCCCCAACGTCAGCGGATACCACCTGAGGGGACATGAACGCCAACCCCACACAGCCGTCACCTGCAGGTGTGCGGTGGCGTGGCGGGTAGTTGCACCGTGACGCAGAGCCCCCCAGCGGCCCGAGGGGTGATGGTGAGGGTTCCGTCGTGTGCTTGGGTGATGCTCTTGACGATGGCCAGGCCGAGGCCGACACCTGCCTGGTCGGTGCGTATGCGCACGGTGCCGGGCTGGAACGGCTCGACCAGCATGGCCACCAACCGTGGGGCGAGCTTCTCCCCGGTGTTCTCGACGGTGACCATTTATCGAGACGGCTATGAGTAGGAGCAACCCGTGAGCACGACCGCTGCTATGTCGCTGGCCGAGTTCCTGGCCCGCCCGGAGGAACATCACACCGAGTGGAGCCAGGGGGTGATGGTCGTGGATCCGCCGACCGTCCGACACCAGTTGATCGCACAGGCCGTCGCCCGCCTGCTCGACAACGCACTCTCGCCAGGACTCTGCGTCGCCAACGAGGTCGGCTGGCTCTTGCGGCCCGACGGCCCCTACCGCGTGCCGGACGTGGCCGTGTTCGACCGATCGCAGATCGACGGTCCCTACCTCACGAGGCCGCCCGTCGTGGCCGTCGAGCTGTTCTCGCCCGACGAGCGGCCGGAGGTGAAGCTGACCGAGTACGCCGCCGCCGGCCTTGACCACTACTGGACGTTCGATCTGACCACCGAGGTGTTGACCGTCTTCGAGTGCGCCGACCAGGAGTATGTGATCAGGGCGACGGCAACCCCAGGCCACGTTCTCCACGTCGAGCAGCCATTCCCGATCGACGGCCACCTACGGCGACCACGAGCGCCCCGTCACGTGGCGTCGGCGAACTCGTCGTGGCGGCGCATCCATGTCGGATCGGCCGGCTCGCCTTCGTTGCGGCCGCAGGACACCCGATCAAGGATGCCGTAGTAGACCATCACGGGCTCCAGGCCCCTCGCCGTCGTCGAATAGGTCATGTACACGTCCCCATCCGAGAGGGTGAAGACACTCAGGCCCGGTCCCTCCGACATGTAGCCGATGGCGTCGGTGCCGCAGTCGGCGGCCAGCTGCGCAGGGATGGCGGGGGGTTCGTCGGCGAACCAGCTGGCAGCGGTCTCCCTGCTGACGGACCGCCCGAAGTCGAAGTTGAAGTCACTCTCGTAGCTCGATGCCCAGTTGAAGTTCCAGCCCATTCGCTTGCGGTAGGCAAGGAGCTTCTCGAGCGGGGCGCGGGACACGCAGATCATGGTGACGTCGCGGGCCTTGAGGTGCTCGACCACGCCGTTGAAGCTGTCGGCAATCGATGAGCAGACCGGGCACCCGGCCGCGTAGTCCGGTCCGAACATGAAGTTGTAGATCACGAGCTGCGACCGTCCGTCGAACAGTGCGCTGAGCGTGCGAGGTCCCGCCGTGGTCTGGAACGTGTAGTCCTTGTCGACGCGGACCCACGGCAGTTCCTGCCGGAGGCGAGCCAGCTCGTCGGCGCGCCGGGTGTGCTCCTTCTCGAGGGCCAAGAGCTCGTTGCGGGCCGCGGTCCACTCGTCCTGGTTGACGATCTTGTGGTCGGTCATGGTTCCTTCTCCTTTGGTCGTTTGGGGGGTCAGATGGGTGGGATGAGGCCGGGTACCGACGACGGGGCGACGATGACGGCGATCCCGAGGACAGCGATAGCGATCGCCACCGCCAGGTCGATGGCAGCTCTGGGCGGGAGGAGCTTCTGGGCCAGCACCACTCCGGCGGTCACGGCCATCCAGGTCACGCTCATGACGCCGAGCGCCACCATCATCAGCATCAGCCCGAGGCTGGAGCCGACGCAGCACAGCCCCAACTCCAATCCTGACGACATCCGGTCTCGGCACATCTCGCGGAAGCGCCGTTTGAGGGGTGTCAGCTCGTAGCCAGCCGCCGCCACGGCGAACGCGCCCGCGGTGGCGGTCCCGTGCGGGCGGTACAACGCGTACACGGCGATTCCGAAGACGGCCCAAATGGCGAGATACGACCCCACGTAGACGGTGATGTCGAGCACCCGACCGCCGGCCAGGGCGAGCCGCCGCGCCGCCGGTGCGGTGCCCGGCAGCATCATGGCCGCCATCATCGGCACCCAGACGGACAGGAAGTAGGGGAGTGATCCGAGGCGGGTCGCCACCCCCATGTCCATGCCGTGCATGCGCTGGATCGTGAGGATCCAAGCTGCGCCGCCCAGGCCGACCGTGGCCGTCAGCGCGACCGCTGTGTCATGACCGGCTCTGCCGAGCTTCGGTGTCGCAGTCGACGATGTGGTCATCGTGGTCTCATTTCTGTGGGGACGTCGCTCTTGCATTCGTCTCTGCGTGGGCCGCTTCGGCCAGTCGCTTGATGGCATCGAGCCGCCGGTCCCACCGGCTGGCCAGTTCGGCCATGGCCCGGGTGGCCTGGTCGAGCCGGGCCGCTTCAACCCGGTAGAGGACTTCGCGGCCCTGCTTGCGCCGGCTGATCAACCCGACTTCCTCGAGCACCACCAGGTGCTTCGACACCGCTTGCCGGGAGAATGGGACCTGATCGGCCAGAGAGCTGGCGCTCGCCTCACCTCCGCGCACGAGAAGGTCGAGGACCCGGCGACGAGACGGGTCGGCGATCGCCGACCACAGCTCGTCGTCGGGCTCGGTCCTCATCCCATTCGGCCTCGTGGGTACAACCCGGCCAAGCGACCGAGGTGGTCGGCCCAACCGGCGTTGTGCTCTTCTGCGTAGCGTTCCTTCTCGGCATCGGTCCAGGCGAGCAGTTCGTGGCCGCTCTCGACGACGCGGAGGTGGGTGCGTTCCGGGCCGTTCGCCGTGAGGGTGAACTCGACGAGCACGGAGTTGCCGGGCACCGGTTGCGCACCGGCCGGGTGGTTCCACCGGAACGAGAAGCGGATGGGAGGATCGACGACTTCCACCACGATCGGCCCGCCATGCTGCTCGTCGAAGCCCATGTACCCCTGACCCCCCGGTTCGAGCTCCAGCTCGACCCGCTCGGCGAACCACTGCGTGATCTGGTCGGGTTGCGTGATGGTGCGCCAGACCACCTCCGCCGGAGCCTCGATCACGACTTCTCGCTCGATCCTGACGTCCGCCACCGCTGACTCCCACTCTCTCGATGTGCAACCAACGGTAGCAGATGGCGTGGCAATGTGCAACCCTCGATTGCACATGAGGGGTCAACGGACGCGAGGTACGCATCCAGCCGGGGTACGCAGGTTGGCGGATGTATTGGGCGGTCTGCGGGGCGGATCCTGTCAGGATGAGCGAAGATCTCCTCCCTGCATTGCTCCGGCCTTTGCAGTGGGGGGAGTCACCGTGGGCGACGCCGGGTTTGTGCTACCGACGGGGACCGTGACCCTGCTGTTGGCTGATGTCGAGGGATCGACGGCGGGGTGGGAGACAGATCCGAGTATTCCACCGGGCGACAGTCTGGGGCGTCAGCCGGGCGCCCCGGGCGACGAGGCGGTCGCCGAGGAGCCCGCCGATCAGGACCGGTGTCCACGGCGGGACTGACCTCGGATCGAGGCCGAACAGTCCACCCGACGGGGGCGGCGTGAGCCGGGCGAAGGACCTCGAGGGAGATGTTGCCCAAGGCGACTAGACCGCTCAGGGAGCCCGGAAGGCGAGTGACCGGGACCCCCGCCGGGAGCCCCAGCCGTTCGGTCAGCGCGTCGAACAAGACGTGGGGATGACACATAGACCCGAACGTGATCCACCCGCCGGACGATCCTCATGTGAATCTCGTCTGGTTCGGCCACCTTCCCCAATGGATCTCGATGGCGACCGGGAACCGTTGGCGCTGCTCGACGGCACCGACAAGTCGGAGACCTATGATCGCTGCCCCGGGATTTGCACACCACGAGGTGGTCGGATGACGTCACCAGCGCGGTTCGCCCAAGGCGCCGAAGACCGGCCCGTCCTGCCTCCGGGCGCCTGTGAGCGGGTGTCCGGGTATGGCGTCATGGGACTCCCGTTCGCATCTGGCCACGTCCTCGGACTGCGCCGGTGGACGGCTTCGTCGGTGGGCGACAGGTTCACGTCCATCTGGCACCGGGACCCAACCGGGCGCTGGACGTTCTATGAGTCGGTGGCCTGCGAAGTTGCGTGCACTCGCACTTCGGAGCGGACGTAGAGCGCGTCCGGGAGGTACCCATCGACCTCGAATGGGAGGAGCCCGACCGGCTCCGTGTCCGCACAGCTGACGGGGCCGTCGACTGGGAAGTAGCGCTCGGGGCAACTGTCGCGACCCGGATGATGAGCGTGGTGGGCTCGAGGATGCCGCTGGTCGCGTGGCGATCCGGACCGGTGCTCAAGGCCATGGGGGCGGTGGCGGGACGGGTGCTCGATGTCGGGAAGGTGCAACTCACCGGCACCACGTCCAACCGGCAGCACTTCGATGCCAATCCCCTGCGCATCTGGTACGTGACCGCCAGTCACGCTGTCGTCGAAGGTGAAGATGTCGGCCCGATCGGCCTCTTGGCCGAGCAGGCTCACATGGCCGATTTCTACTTTCCGCAACGCGGCATGTTCGCGGTTGGCCGGGTGTTCATCAGCCCCCTGGCATGAGTGGCGGCTGATGACCGCCCCGGGGGGGACGTTCCCACCGAAGACGACCAGCCGAGATGGTGTGTGCCCTTGACATTGGCGCGATCCTGCGTCATACTCGAACATACGTTCGCCGGTTGCGGCGGACGCTCGCCGGTTCGCCCGGCCTCGCCACTCGTCTGTCAGCCGTGTGAGGTCGCGATGTGCGAACACTTGGAGCTTGACCCTGCGGCCCTGGACGACGACGCGCTGCGGGCGCTCGTCGTC
>Ga0102924_1007098_pt1 | contig 10358 bp, 10 predicted proteins | sample PaiPotPPM11metaG_FD_80116 | JGI IMG/M metagenome (GOLD analysis project Ga0102924, IMG submission 80116) | Iron sulfur acid spring bacterial and archeal communities from Banff, Canada, to study Microbial Dark Matter (Phase II) - Paint Pots PPM... ...
CCGACGAGTTCCACCAGGCGCGGGAGGTAACGCTCGTCCCCGCGGCCGAGTGACGGGACCGCGGGTGGCGGCGAGGCTTGCTCGAGCGTGAGCTACGTCCCATGTAGTTTGACAGCGCCGGCGTGATTTACGTTCAGGGAGGTGCACGATGAAGGCCAGTGTCGACGGGCGCGTGGTCGCCGAGAGCGAGGACATCGTCGCGTGCCGCGGCTATGAGTATTTTCCCCCCGCGGCAGTGCGCATCGATTGGCTGGAAAAGGCCGAACAGACCGAACGCGACCTCGAGTGTCCGCACGGCGTGCAATTCTACGATGTCGTCGTCGAGGGCAAGCGCCACAAGCGCGCGGCCTGGTCATACGAGGCGCCGCGGCCGGAAATGGCACAGGTGGCTGGTCGCTTCGGCTTCTGGGAAGACGTCGAGGTGAAATAGCGGCAGGCGGTAGGCGCCGACGCGACGGCGCGAGCGAATTTCAATACGCTTCCAGCGTCCCTTACGCCGCTGCCGCCTTCTTGCGGTTGGCTTCGAGCCGGGCGTCGACCAGGGCGACGGTCGCGTCGATCACTGGATGGCGCAGGCCGTTTTGCGCCGCGATGAGCTGAACGAGCTTGTCGGCACGCTCGATGTAGGGCGCGCCATTCTGCAGGGCGCGCGCGGCCGAAGCCGGCCGCGTCAGCGACTGCGCCGCCGCCGCATATTTCTCGAACGGTACCAGATCCTCGGGCTTTGCACCGAGCTTCACGCAAAGATCGATGACGAAGTTGTAGACCGAGCGCGAGGTTTCGAGGTCGGTGTGCACCGCCTCCTGGGCCGTGCGCATGCCGTCCTTGGTCACGCAGCGGTAATTCCCGGCGAGCAGCATCGCCCATTTGGCGAGCGGCACGAAGACCGAATCATAAACCTTGAGCTTGACCGGCAGTTCAACGTCGCCCTCCGGCGTCGCGAAGCGGATCGCCTCGATCTCATCCTGTAGCTGCCGCAGCATCGCGGTGGATTTCTCCGCAGGAAAGCGCGCCACCTTGAAGTTGGTCGGCAGCGTCACCTGGAGAACGTTGACTTTCTCGTCCGGCGGCCTGATCGCCTGCGGGTCGGGGCTGCAGAGCGTGATGCAGGCGGGATCGAAGCTGTTCCAGACGCTGGCGTCGGTGTAGGCAGCCTTGAGCGCGTCGGTGTCGAGACCCGGGATGCGCCGCAAATAGGCGAGCGGCGGCATGTTCATGATTGACATGCACGGCACGTTGGCCCGCGCGACAGCGTCGAGCAGTTCGCGCACGCCCGGCGAGCGATATTGCGGCTCCTGCATAGCGAGACCAACAAGATCGTAGTCCCTGGGATCGACGCCGGCGGTGCCGCCGGCGCTGACCTTGCCCGGCAGCTTGCGCGAATCGAGTTCGACCGGCTCCTTGCGTCCGCGCACCGGCAAACGGACGCGAAAGCCTTCTGCATTGATCAGGTCGGCCTCGGCCGGCAGGCAGACGAGCCGGATGCTGTGGCCGCCGAACAGGAGCTTGGAGGCGAGCAGCGATCCGTAGGATGCGCCCATGATCAGGAGTTTGCAGGTCGCCGGCATCAGGCACCTCCCCATAGCTCCGCCCGGTCTGAGCCGGGGCGGCTATCGGCGTCTGCGCACCGTTTCGTCTTCGCCTGCCGCTGATGCTAGTGACCCCGCCGGGCCGATGCAACGCGAATAGTCCCTGCCCACGCCTGCCGGGTGTGAACCCGCGGCGCCGGACGTCGCGGAGCAGAGATTGGAGCGATTCGCCCGGAAAGCCTTCGCTTTGCGCGCCCGGGGCGCGGCCCGCTCGCGCGGCCGCGCTCCGGATTGTCAACGGGCAGGGACGGCTAGCTGCTGTCGCCGCCGCCGAAATTCGAGCCGACGGACGACGGTGACCATGACGGAGCCGCTTCGGCTGGTGCCGGGGCTGCCGGTCGGGCCGGCGCCTTGCGCTTCGGCGCCGATCTCTTCGTCGCCTTCTTAACCGCCCTCTTAACCGCCTTCTTGGCCGACTTCTTCGCTGTCGCCTTTACCGCCCTTTTCTTCTTGCCCGCCGGAGCGGCCTTTTTCTTTGCCGCGGTCCGCTTCTTCGTCTTTGCCTTCTTCGCCATGATCGTCCTCCCGATCCAAGCTGGTAATGTGGGAACCCGTCGCCCTCTCGCAGGGAGACCGGCATTGCATCACGCGCCGAACGAGCCCCCTGCTCACCTCGCTGCCGTGGACGGGCGCATCGCCCCCGCCGGCCGACGTTCCCGAAGCGCGGGCGGACATGGTCCCCCGGTGGCCCAGTCGATCAATTCGACCGTGTGGACGGCAGGGAGGTCGGTGCCCGCGGCGATCTGTGTGATGCAGCCAAGATTGCCTGCTGCAATCACATCAGGTCGCAATCTCTCGATAGTCCCGACTTTGCGCTCGCGCAACCTTCTTGCGATGTCAGGCTGCATAATATTGTAGGTCCCCGCCGAGCCGCAGCACAGATGACCCTCCGGTACGTCCTTGACTGAGAAGCCTAGCTTGGCGAGCAAATCCTTCGGCTGCCGCGTAATTCGTTGTCCGTGCTGCAGCGAGCAGGCCGCGTGATAGGCGACGGCGAGCGCGCGATCTGGCGGCTTGGCCGCGAGCGGCAGCAAGGCGAGATACTCGCTGATATCGCGGGCGAGCTTTGCCACCCGGGCGGCGCGTTCGGCGTAGGCCGAATCAGTGCGCAGCATGAAGCCATAATCCTTCACCGTAGTGCCGCAACCCGAGGCGGTGATCACGATCGCGTCGAGGCGTCCGGCCGTGGTCCAGGCGTCGATATTGGCGCGCGCCTGGGTGAGCGCCTCCTTTTCACGGCCCATGTGGTGGACGAGCGAGCCGCAACAGCCCGCGCCCTGCGCCAGCACTACTTCGACGCCGTGACGCGTGAGCACACGGATCGCGGCGGCGTTGATTTCCGGCGCCAGGATGTCGTTGACGCAGCCGGCCAGCAAGGCCACGCGACCCTGCTTCCGCGACCCGGCGGCGACAGGGAAGATTTGCGCCGCAAGCGGGCGGTGCGGTCGGCGCCACGGCGACAGGCGCAACAGGGCGGCGATGCGCTGGAGCCCGATGGCCGCCGCAAGCGGCGCCAACGGCTTGGCGATCATCGCACCGTGGAGCGCCAGCCAGAAGCGTTGCGGATAAGGCATCACCTTTGCCAGCACGGTGCGCAAAAGGCGCTCGGCCAGCGGCCGGCGGTACGTGTTCTCGATGTGGGCGCGGGCGTGATCGACCAGGTGCATGTAGTGGACGCCGGACGGGCAGGTCGTCATGCAGGCGAGGCAGGACAGGCAACGGTCGATATGCCGGGTGACCTCCTCGGTCGCCGCCCGGTCGTTCTCCAGCATTTCCTTGATCAGGTAGATGCGCCCGCGCGGCGAATCGAGCTCGTTGCCGTCGAGCACATAAGTTGGGCAGGTGGCGGTGCAGAAGCCGCAGTGCACGCAGGCGCGCAGGATCTTTTCCGATTCCGAGACGTGCGGATCGGCCAGCTGCGCCAAGGTGAAGGAAGTCTGCATTCTACACACCCGCCCACATGCGCCCGGGATTGAGCACGCCCCGCGGATCGAAACCCTCCCGCACGCGCGCCGTCAATGCCGCAAGCACGGCCGGCTCCGGCTCGAACACGTCGACCTTGGCGCGGAGCGCCGCGGGAGCGCGAACAAGCGTCGCGTGGCCGCCGGCCGCGGCCACGCTGGCGCGAACGAGCGGAGCGTGCGCGTCGTCGGAAACGGACACGGCGGCCCATACGAGGCCACCGGCCCAATCGTACATGATCTCGGCGCCGGCTCTCTCGACGAGCGCGCGCCCGATTTCGGCGCCGCGGGACGGCGCCGTCGAGATACGCCAGACGCACCGTTGTTCCCCTGGCGAGAGGGAGGCCGATCCCGTGGCGGTTGAGTGGGGGTCGCGCTTCGCCGCGAATGGCGCGACGTCGCGCACCGCACGCCAAAACGCCCGCGAAGCCGCTGCACCGAGCGTGTCGAGCGCGCCGAAGGGCGCCACGAGCCTCTCTAGCACGCTCTTGCGATGCGCAATCGATGGCGCGACGCCTTCGAGGCGGAACGCCGTGACGCCGCGATGCGCCGATGCGGTTTCGGTAATGCGGGCCGCGGCCGCGGCCGGCAGATGCGCCGCCGCCGAGACATCCGCAAAGGAGCCCATGACCGCAGCCATGACCTTGCCGGCGGCCCCGTCGTCAAGGTCCATCACCAGAACGGTCTCCTCGCTTTCGGCCCGCGGCAGTGTCTTCACCGTCACGTCGGTCATGGCCGCAAGCGTACCCCAGGAGCCGGCGAGAAGCTTGCAGAGGTCGTAGCCGGTGACGTTCTTCACAACGCGGCCGCCGGATTTGAAGGTCTCGCCGCGCCCGGAAACGGCACTGAAGCCGAGAAAATGATCGCGCGCGGCGCCGGCCTTTATCCGCCGCGGCCCGGAGAGGTTTCCAGCCAGTGTACCGCCGATCGTGCCCGCGTCCGCCGCACCAGCGAGAAGAGGCCCGTAATCCATCGGCTCGAAGGCCAGCCCCTGGCCGCTTGCGGCGGCCAGTGCTTCCACCTCGGCGAGCGGCGTGCCGGCTTTCGCCGACAGCACCAGCTCCTCCGGCTCATAGAGCGTGACGCCGGTCAGGGCCGAAAGGTCGAGTGTCGCGTCCCATTGCGCCGCCCGGCCGATCGCGCGCTTGCTGCCCCGCCCGACGACTTCGAGCGTCTTGCCGCCCGCGAGCGCCCAGCGGATCGCCTCCTCGACGTCCGTCGCATCGCGCGGTTTGAGATTGTCGTCGCTCATGCGCAAGCCAAGCCGTGCCGCCGCTCCATTCCCTCTCCTTCCCCTCCGCCGAGGGTACCCCGGTAGCCATAGGCTCCGAGGCGAGTAAGAGCCAGGGTTCGCCGGAGCAGAGGGCCTCACCAGATCCCTTGCTTCGCTCGGATCGCCTCTCCCGCAGAGGAGAGCTTGGTTAGAAACGCGGAATATCCGGGAACGCCACCTTGCCCGCGTGCACGTGCATGCGGCCGAGCTCGGCGCAGCGGTGCAACGTCGGGAAGACCTTGCCGGGATTGAGCAATCCCTTGCCGTCGAACGCGCATTTGAGGCGCTGCTGCTGGTTCAGGTCGATCTCCGAGAACATGACCGGCATGAGGTCGCGTTTCTCGACGCCGACGCCATGCTCACCGGTCAGCACGCCACCGACCTCGACGCACAGCCGCAGGATATCGGCGCCGAATTCTTCGGCGCGCTCGAGCTCGCCAGGCGTATTCGCATCGTAGAGAATGAGCGGGTGCAGGTTGCCATCGCCGGCGTGGAAGACGTTGGCGACCCGCAGGCCGTACGTCGCCGACAATTCCTGCATGCGGCGCAAGACGAGCGGCAGCTTCGCGCGCGGGATGGTGCCGTCCATGCAGTAGTAGTCCGGCGAGATGCGGCCGACAGCGGGGAACGCCGCCTTGCGGCCGGCCCAGAACAACAGCCGCTCCTCCTCGGAATTGGACACGCGGCAGGTCACGGCGCGGCAGTGCCGGGCGATCTCCTGGACGGCCTCGAGCAGATGATCGACCTCGGCGCGAGGCCCGTCGAGCTCGACGATCAGCAGCGCCTCGACGTCGAGCGGATAGCCGGCATGAACGAACTCCTCGGCGGCGTGGATCGCGGGCCGATCCATCATCTCCATGCCGCCGGGAATGATGCCGGCGCCAATGATGCGGGCGACGCATTCGCCGCCGTCCTCGGAAGCAGCAAAGCCGATGAGCGCCGCCCGCGCGCATTCCGGTTTCTTCAGGATGCGCACCGTCACTTCGGTGACGATGCCGAGCAGCCCCTCCGAGCCGGTGACGACGCCGAGGAGATCGTAGCCGCCGGAATCGAGATGCCGGCCGCCGAGCCCCACAATCTCGCCAGTCATCAGCGCCAGCTCGCAGCCGAGCACGTTGTTGGTGGTCACGCCGTATTTGAGACAGTGCACGCCGCCGGAATTCTCCGCCACGTTGCCGCCGATGGTGCAGGCGATCTGCGACGACGGATCGGGCGCGTAATAGAAGCCGGCGTGCTCCACCGCTTGGGTGATGGCGAGATTGGTGACGCCCGGCTCGACGACGGCGACCCGGTTGTCGAAATCGAGCGCGCGGATGTGATTGAACTTGGCCATGCCGAGAAGGACGGCGTCGCCGAGCGGCAGCGCGCCCCCCGACAGCGAGGTGCCCGCCCCGCGCGGGACCACCTTGATGCCTTGGGCATGACAGAAACCGAGCACGGCCGCGACCTGTTCGGTGGTTTCCGGCAGCACGACCACCATCGGAAGCTGGCGATAGGCGGTGAGGCCATCGCTCTCGTACGGCCGCATGGCGTTCTCCGCGGCGATGACCCCCTCGCCGGGGACCATGCGCTTGAGCGCCGCAACGATTTCAGCGCGGCGTGCGAGCACGTCCGCATCCGCGAGCGGCAAGGCAACAGGCATCACAGTCTCTCCGCCGTTTCCGCGATCATCCTCGCCGATCACTATAGCCGGAAACGGCCGTGACGGTCGCTTTGACGGCCCATCAACAGCGCGGCCCGCCGAATAGGCCGTTGACAGGTCGAGCCTGGGCCGCTTGAAACGTGTGCCGCGCGGATGCAACCGCGCGGCCGATACGGCCCGAGAGTGTGGCCGCGGCAATGCCGAAGGGGAGATGTGCCGATGAGAACGAGGACGTTGATGGTGGCTGCTGCGCTGATCGCCGCGTCCGCGGGGACGACAACGGCGCAGGACGTCGAGAAAGGCGCCAATTCGTTCAAGAAGTGCCTGGCGTGCCATGCCATCGGTCCGGGCGCGCAGAACAAAGTCGGCCCCGTGCTCAACGGCCTTGACGGCCGCAAGTCCGGTACCGTGCCCGATTTCAACTATTCCGACGCCAACAAGAATTCGGGCATCGTCTGGAACGAGCAGAACTTCGAGGATTACATCAAGGATCCGAAAGCCAAGGTCCCCAACACCAAGATGATCTTTCCCGGCATCAAGAACGAGCAGGAAACCAAGGACCTGTGGGCCTACATCAAGCAATTCGACGCTGAGGGGAACATCAAAAAGTAGGGGCCGGCGCGCGCCGGCATTTGATTCTTTCCCGGATGCCGGTGGCGCCGTTTGGGCCACCATCGACTCGCCGGCCGCGGCCCGCACCGAGGAGCGACCCATGATCAAAGACATCCTCGTTAATCTCAGCCTGGGTGAGCGCGGCGGCTTCGCCGGTGACTACGCAATCTCGATCGCCACAGCCTTCGAGGCGCACGTCGCCGGGATTGCCTTCCTGTACGATCCGGTCATTCCACTGTCGGGCGCCGGCTATATCCCCGCCGACGTGATCGATTCCCAGGAACGCGACAACGCCGACGCCACCAGGGCCGCTGCAGACCGCTTTGCCCAGACCGCCGCGCGGGCCGGCGTGTCGGCCGAGCCGCTAACGCTCAGCACCAGCGTGGCGGGGGCCGGCGAGCAGTTCAGCCGCCTGGCGCGGCGTTTCGATCTTGCCGTCATCGGGCAGGCGGAGCCCGACACCAACGCGATCGAAGAAGTCATCTCCGAAGCCGCTTTGTTCGAGTCGGGGCGGCCGATCATCATCGTGCCGTACATCCAGAAAGCGCCGCTCAAGCTCGACCGCGTCATGGTGTGCTGGGATGGCGGCCGGCAGGCGGCGCGCGCCACTGCCGATGCCATGGCGCTCCTGGAGCGGGCCGGGCGCGTCGAGGTGGTCATCGTCGCCGACGAGAGCGGCAAGGAGGATGAGATCGCCGGCGCCGACATGGGTCAGCACCTTGCCCGCCACGGACTCGATGTTGAGGTCAAGCGCATGGCGATGGGCGACATCGACGTCGCCGACGTGCTCCTGTCCCACGCGGCGGACATTGCCGCGGACCTCATTGTGATGGGCGGCTACGGCCATTCGCGCTTGCGCGAATTCGTGCTCGGCGGCGTCACCCGCAGCATCCTGGGCTCGATGACGGTGCCGGTATTCATGTCCCACTAGGCGCCTGCGCCGAAATGGAACACCCTTTCGGCACAACAAAAATTTCGATCACGTGCGGCAAAATATAGTCGCGCCCGTCGTTGACGCGCGAACATTCGACATGTCATGTTCGCCTGCCACCTTTTTTGGTTGGGCGGCGGCCCGCTGCGGGAGGCGGCTCAGGTGCCACGCCAACAGGCGTGAGAGCGTTCAAGAAACGCGCCGATTCGGGAGGTTGGGTCCAAGATGGCGGTTCCGCCCGCATGACCGAATCCCCGCCGAGGGTAGCGGTGGGCCCCGAAGGTGGCCCCTCCCCGTCATTGCTGGAGATCGAAGACGTGGCCATGCGCTTCGGCGGCATTGTCGCGCTCGATGCGGTGACTTTCTCGGTGGCCAAGGGGCGGATCATGGGATTGATCGGCCCGAACGGCGCCGGCAAGACCACCCTGTTCAATTGCCTGAGCAGGCTCTACCGGCAGGCGCGGGGGGACATCCGCCTGAACGGCCAGTCCCTGCGGCGCTGCGCACCGGCGGACATCGCCGCGCTCGGCGTCGGCCGCACCTTTCAGGCCCCGGCCCTGTTCGCCTCGATGTCGGTCCTCGACAACGTCAAGGTCGGCGCCCACGCGCGCGGCCGCAACGGCCCGCTGACCGATGCGCTGACGCTGCCGTCGACGCGGCGTGAGGAGCAGGAGCTCGACCGTACCGCGCGCGCCATGCTGACTTTCGTCGGGCTCGAGCACCTTGCCGGACGGCCGGCCGCGAGCCTCACGCTGGTGGATCGCAAGCGCGTTGAGCTGGCGCGCGCGCTCGCCGCGCAGCCGCTGCTGCTGCTGCTCGATGAACCGGCGGGAGGCCTCAACCACGACGAGGTCGGGGAACTCGGTAGCCTGATCCGCTCGATCCGCGATCAACTTCACGTCACCGTGCTCCTGGTCGAGCACCACATGGGCTTGGTTATGAGCTTGTCCGATCAGGTCGTGGTGCTGAATTTCGGCCGCGTGATCGCCAACGGGACGCCCGACGAAGTGCGCAATAATCCGGCCGTGACCGAGGCTTATCTGGGGACGCGACACTGATGGCGCCGATCCTCGAGCTCCACCGCCTCAAGGCCTTCTACGGCCAGTCGGAAGTCGTGCACGGGATCGATGTCGCGGTCGAGGAAGGCGGCATGACGGTTCTGCTCGGCGCCAATGGCGCGGGCAAGACGACCACGCTGCGCGCCATCTGCGGCATGGTCCGCAGCGAGGGCGAAATCCGCTTCGCCGGCGAGCAGCTCGAGCGGCGCACGACGGAACAGATCGCCGGGCTCGGAGTCGCCCACGTACCGGAAGGGCGTGGAACCTTCATGGCCCTCACGGTGGAAGAAAACCTGCGCCTCGGCGGCTACACCCGCGCCGGCCGGCCGGACGCGGACATCCAGCGCATGTACGGCTATTTTCCCATCCTTGCCGCGCGCCAGCACCAGCAGGCCGGTTCGTTGTCGGGCGGCGAGCAGCAGATGCTGGCGATCGCCCGCGCACTGATGATGGGGCCGCGGCTCCTGGTGCTTGACGAGCCTTCCTTTGGCCTCGCCCCGCGCATCGTCGAGGAGATTTTCAACATCGTCGACCGCATCCGCCGCGAGGAGCACGTAAGTGTGCTGCTCGTGGAGCAGAACGCCAGCCTCGCCTTGGAGCTGGCGGACCACGCCTACCTCCTCGAAACCGGGTATGTCGTCACCTCGGGAAGCGCCAAGGCGCTCGCCGACGATCCGCAGATCCGCAGATCCTATCTCGGATATTGACGGGCTTGCCGATGCACGAATTGCTGCAGCAGATTTTCTCGGGTCTTGCCGCCGGCGCCGTCTATGCGAGCGTGGCGCTCGCGCTGGTGATGATCTACCGCGCGACCGACCTGGTAAACTTCGCGCAGGGCGAGATGGCGATGTTTTCCACCTACATCGCCTGGAGCCTGGTGACTGTCGGATTGCCGTTCTGGGCGGCATTTCTGATCACGCTGGTGGCTTCCTTCCTCGGCGGCATGGCGATCGAGCGGATCATCATCCGGCCGGTCGAGAATGCCCCCGTGCTCGCCGCGGTCATCGTCACCATCGGCCTGGGGCTGATCTTCAATTCGCTGGCGGGGTGGTTCTACAGCTACACCGTCCAGGATTTCCCCAGCCCGTTCCCGGATCGGCCCTTGTTCGGGGCGCTGATGACGACACAGGAGCTGGGCGTGGTCGGGGTGACGCTGGTGATGCTCACCCTCCTGTTCCTGTTCTTCCGCTTCACCAAGACCGGACTCGCGATGCGGGCCGCCGCGCAGAATCCGGAATCGGCGCGCCTGTGCGGCATCCCGGTCGGACGCATGCTGGCGATCGGCTGGGGCC
>Ga0102924_1007099_pt1 | contig 10356 bp, 7 predicted proteins | sample PaiPotPPM11metaG_FD_80116 | JGI IMG/M metagenome (GOLD analysis project Ga0102924, IMG submission 80116) | Iron sulfur acid spring bacterial and archeal communities from Banff, Canada, to study Microbial Dark Matter (Phase II) - Paint Pots PPM... ...
GTAACACGTCGAGCAGGCGGGCCATCGGGTGCGCATGCACATTCTTCGCCTGCCCGTTGACCGTGAATGAAATCTCGGCTTTGGCGCGGCTCGGGCGAGACTCGGTCATCGTTCCCCGCTTGTGTACCCGACGGCGCTTTCTTGCGACGAGGCAGCAAGATCACTCATGTTCAAACCATCCATAATGTCTTCGGGAAGGAGGGGAACGGAATCGAAATGAATTGCAAGCGCGTCTCCGACCGCATTGACGATTGCCGGGGCCGGACCGTCCATTGGGAGTTCGCCAATGCCCTTCGCGCCATACGCTCCGTGCACGTTGCCCAGTTCTTCAAAGAAGACTCGAATGGGCGGCAGGTCGCTCGAAGTCGGCATAATGTAATTCGTCATCTGGCTATTTTGCATGCGGCCATTTTGCCAAACCACTTTTTCATAAAGGGCGAATCCGATAGCTTGGGCAATGCCACCGATGATTTGGCCTTTTGCCAGAAGTGGGTGCAGAACTTTGCCAACTTCCTGGAGCGCGACGAAATCGTCCACCGATACGCCATAGCTCGTCAGATCAACCGTGACTTCAGCGACGTAAACTGCCCAGGCAAAGGCGGCGTAGGCTTCGCCGCGATACTTTTCATCGTCCCAGAAAATGTCGCTGGGCGCGTCGTAACGTGACCAACAGCGGAATTGGCCATGCTGCGCGACATACTGTTCACAAGCTGCGCGAAATTCGTCCGCCGAATAATTTTCGCGCAGCAGGTTGGACGAAATCAGCGTCTGCTTAATTCCCGAGGCAGCAGACTGTACTAATTTTCCCACCACCATTGCGGTGCGCGACGCCACGGTTGGGCCGCTGTTGGGCACTTCCAGAGTATCGGCCTGGGCCAAGCTAACGTCCTCATAGGGCAGACCGAGAGCTTCGGCGGCAATTTGGCTGAGAACGGTTTTTGTTCCCTGGCCAAATTCCGTACTCGAAACCAGAACGCGCACACTGCCGTCGGCGCAACCCTCAACGCCGACAACCGAACTCAAATAGCGTTCGCCCGATCCCGTAAATCCCGCGCCGTGCAGAAATGCAGCAATGCCGATGCCTTTCTTTTTGGCACTGTTGTGATTCTGGTTTGCAAAGCGCTCTTTCTTGGCGTGATAGTCTGAAACCTCCAACGCACGGTCAAGCAACTTCCCGAGATCGATTGGTTCGCGCACAACCTGTTCGGTAGTAGTGGTCTGTCCAGGCTGCAGAAAATTCCGGCGCCTGATCTCAACCGGAGAAAGACCCACTGCTTGTGCGATGCGATCCATGTGCCGCTCCATGGCAAACAGACTCTGCGGCGCGCCAAAGCCACGAAAAGCCCCATGGGGCGGCGCGTTCGTCGCAACCGCCTTGGCGCGGATGCGAACATTCGGCCAGTAATACGGTCCCCCTGCGTGAATAGCTCCGCGAGAGAGAACTACAGGCGACAGAGTCAGGTAAGCTCCACCGTCAATCGTGAAATCGATTTCGCCGCCAAGGATTTTGCCATCTTTGCTGACGGCCGTCCGGTGCCGCGTGCGCGAGGGATGCCGCTTGGTAGTCGCCGCCATGTCTTCCATGCGGTCGTAAATAATCTTCACAGGATTTCCGGATTTGATCGCAAGCAGCGCAGCGTGCGCCGCGATCATCGATGGATATTCTTCCTTGCCGCCGAAAGCGCCTCCAGTCTCCATCTGCACGACGCGAACTTTGTCCGCTGGCAAATTGCACAGCGCCATCAGCGCCTTATGAATGTAATAAGGGCACTGCAGCGAGCCCCACACGGTGATTCCGTGCGCGGCATCAAAGGCCGCGATCATCCCGTTGTTTTCGATGTAAAGCTGTTCCTGGGCGCCAGTCGTGTACTCACCTTCTACGACGTAGTCAGCCTTCTCCCAAACGCCATCGACATTGCCTTTTTCGATTAAGTACGTTTTGAAGATGTTGTCGTCGCCCCACACAATTTGGGAGCGGCGTTCGCTTTCTTTTATGTTGAAAATGGCAGGCAGAGGATCGTATTCGATCAATACCATCTCAACGGCTTTTGGAAGAAGATAGCGGTCCGGATGCGCCAACAAGAGAATCGGCTCCTCGGGATGGTTGACGAATTCATTCGCAAGGCATGGCTGATCGTCGCCGATTAAAGCGATACAATTTTTCCCGGGAATATCTTTGGCAGATACGATCACGAATTCATTCCAGGGAATTCCAGGACCGAATGTAATCTTTCGGATTCGCCCGCGCGGAACCTGGCTGCGAACGGTTGCTCCGAACAGCATGTTGGGCAGAACCATATCGTCCACGTACTGCGATCTTCCAGTCACTTTGTCGCGTCCCTCTTTGCGCGGAACCGACTTGCCGACGATTGGCTCGCTGTTCATTCGACTTTTGTCTCCGCCAGATCCTGCATCACCTGGAGGGACGCCAAGACCTGCGGATGGGATAGTGTATGACAGACCGTCACAATGGAGGGAAGGATTTAATGACGTGAATTAGGAGCGGATTCCCGTCCGGTGCACTCGCCGGGAAACTCTCCTTCGGCAAAGACACAATTCCCACGCAGGTAGGTAGCCTTCACCACGCCCCGCAGCCTTTCGCCCAAATATGGAGAGACCGGATGCCGGTAATGCAGTTTGTCTTGGGCCACAATGAATTCGCGGTCGGAATCGAAAACCACGAAATCTGCGTCGAATCCAGCGGCAATGCGACCCTTGCGCGAAGCGCAACCAGCGAGTCGCGCCGGCTCTGCCGCCATCCAGCGCGCCAGATCGAGCAATGTGAAAGCGCGCCGGCTGGCTTCGGTCCACATCAACGGCAGCGCTATTGAAAGGCTGGCGATACCGCCCCACGCAGTCCGGAAATTTCCGTCATCGAGCCGCTTCATTGCCGGCGGGCATGGAGAATGGTCGGTGACCACCATATCGATGGTTCCATACTTGAGATCCTGCCATAATTTCTCGCAGTTTTCACGGCTGCGAATTGGCGGCGCACATTTGGACAGCGTCGCCCCGTTCGCGATTTTTTCGGCAGACAAATAGAGGTAGTGTGGGCAGGTCTCTACGCTCAGCGCAAGTCCTTCCGAGCGCGCTGTGCGCAGTTCAGCAAGCGCCTCACTGGCGGAGAGATGAACGATGTGCAAACGAAAACCATATTCGCGGCACAACGCTAGCATCAGACGGATGGCCTCCATTTCCGCCTCCTCGGGCCGCGACTGAAGGTATGTCGAGTAGCAACTCCAATCGGCATCACTTAGTCCTTTCGTGGCCAGATCAATCGGCCCCGGAAGTTCTGCATGCACCAGAAGCGGCAGGCCAGTCCGCGCGACATGCGGCAGGGCCATTCGCAAATGCTGCTCTGTAACCATGGTGAAACCGTCGATACCGGGATTCACGAGAAAGCATTTGAACCCTCGCACTCCAGCAGCGGCGAGGGCTTCAATATGATTTTGATTATCGTGAACCAGCCCGCCCCACGCCGCCCAATCGACGCGGCACTTGCCTTGTGCGGCCGCACGCTTAGCCTCAAGCGCAGCCACAGTCGTGGTCGCAGGAAGACAATTCAACGGCATGTCGATGAGCAACGTGTATCCTCCCGCCGCCGCGGCTCGCGTCGCTGTTTCAAAACCCTCCCACTCGGTGCGGCCAGGTTCGTTGATGTGGACGTGCGAATCGACGAGCCCCGGAAGAATGGCGGCTTCGGCGAAGTCATGAATTTTGTAACCCTCAGCGGGAATTTGATCGGGCGAGACAACGCCCTGGATACGCTCTCCTTCGACCAGTATGGCGGCGGGATGAATTCCTTCGGGTGTGACTACTCGACGAGAGCGAAAGGCTTGCAAACTCAAAATGTCGGCTCCTTGAAAGATTCGCCTGCTGAAGCAGAGCGTATCCCGGTCGCTGCGCTTTTTCAATGCGTGAGCGGAACTCAAACAACCGCTTAAAAGAACTTTCGAGCGATTAAATAGTAACTAACGAGGTCGACAGCCGCGGGCGCGGGCCCGCACTACACTTGATCGGCGAGTCAGAATTTACATTTTGATTACGGAATCGTAGGGAATATCTTCTAGAGCAAAAAAGAAAGGCCACTTTCACAATGAACGTGGCCTTTGCGATGGTGGTATCAATCCAAAGTTCAGACGGCGGACAAGACTTTTGTCCCGCTGCTTACGCTACCGCTTGGTGTTGATAGGCGGGGACAAATTCCTCAGCGACAAAGGTCTCGTACGACGTTGGAGTTGTGTTGCGGGCTGTGCGCGGCTCCAGCGCCCGCATGTATCCCGAGTTCAAGCTGGCCGCCATTTCCAGAATCAATCCAGCAAATTGCTCGGACATACCCATCTGAACCATCGCAGGCCGAATTTGTTCGTCGGGGAGCTGCGTGTATCTGAGATCAGGCTTGCCGATCGCCTTGCCAATGATGGTGGCAACCTCGGTGTAAGTCACATCGCGCTGCCCCAGCAACTCCTGGGTTTGCTTGCCGCGGAAAGTCAAGCCCAACAAGGCTTCTGCGGCAAATGCCCCGATGTCGCGCGTAGCGATCATCGGGAGTTTGAGGTCCGGGCGAACCGGCCCGACCGCAAAGCCCATCTTGGAGATGACGGCAGCTTGCGGCAGCGTGTTTTCCATGAAGTAACCAGCGCGCAGAAATAGTGCGTTCGCGCCGGCGATCTGGTTGAGCTTCTGCTCGAGTTTGTAGAGGCCGACCACCGGCCCGGTTCCTTTGTTTTTGTCGGCTCCAATGCTGCTGAGCGCAACCACATTTTTGACGCCCGCATTTTTCAAACCGGCCGCAATGGCATCGCTCACGCGTTCCGAGTAAGCGAGAGGATCGTTGCTAGTAACGTTGGGTGGAATCATGACGTAGGCGGTATCTGCATTCTGAAAGGCTTTGGTGAGGGCAGTGGCATCGGTTACATCGCCAATGAATACCTCCGCACCCTGCGCCGCGTGCGGTTGCAGGTGAGCAGCGTTTCTGCCGACGACGCGAACCTTCTGCTGCCGCGCGAGAAGATTTTTTGCCACCACATGTCCAGTATTGCCGCTTGCTCCAAGTACAACGTGCATAGTTTCCTCCTTGTATAGGGATAGGATGCGCGAGGTGCGGCTGAAGCTTCTAAGGTGGCGCGGGTCTTCGCCCGCTGACTTTGGGTCATGGATCGGACTTTAATCGCATTGTGCAGTGGAAGAGTGCTTCTCTGAAATTTCCCTAAACTTTGCCAATGGGACTACGTCTAACGGGTCGTAGCGAGGGGCGCGCGAGGATGCGGCAGATGAAGACAGCCTTCAGGATTTCCTCGTGTAGATATCGTTCCCGGCGTCCCTGATGCAAAGGAGGAGTTTGCGATGAAGGGGTTCTCGCTTGCGCTGGTCGTTCTCTATCTGCTTGCCGTCGTTAGACCGAGTCTTTGCTTTGAAGGGCAAGCCACTCCTGCTCCGGTGCGCTCGTCGGCGGACGAGATGCTGGAGATGTGGAACGGGATTGGAAACAAACTGATCGCGATGGCTGAGGATTTTCCCGAAAACAAGTACGAGTTCAAGCTGCAGAAAGACCAGCGGACTTTTGCGGAAAACCTTCTACATGTCGCCGCAGTTGATTACGACCTGATACGCTCGGTTTCCGGATCAAACATCGGGCCCGACTTCGGCAAGAACAAACATAATCCGTCGCGAGAGGTTTACAAGACGAAAACCGATGTGGTGAAGCTGATGCAGCAGGCAGTCGGGGACGGAGCTGACCTGATTCGGCAGCAGGGCGATGCGGGGCTGGACAAAATTACTAAATTTGCGTGGGGAAATAAGCTGGTTCACAACTCCTACGCGTGGATGTGGGCCATTGAGCATAGCGGCGAGCACTACGGCCAGCTCGTTGTGTACTACCGCGCGAACAATATGGTGCCGCCGGATTCGCGGCGGGGCGCCGCGCAACCTTCACCGTCGGCTGGGAAGGTCATTGCTGTGAAAGCGGCCGATGGCGTCGTCCTGAAAGCAACCTATTTTGCCGCGGCCAAGCCAGGTCCGCATCAGCTTGGGAGGAATTGATCGTTCAGGGGGCTTGACAAGATTTTGAGTACCGCGCGGATTAGCGGTCATGCGGATTCCCCCAAGAACCCACTGTCATCCCCGGCAACGCAAGGGATCCAGGTTCTTGCTGGCACCGGCGCAAACCTAGATTCCTCGCTTCGCTTGGAATGACAGTGGAATTTTTTTCTACCAGTACGTAAAAGTGAAGTTGTCCAGGTACGTCGTGTACGGCGTTTGCTTGGAGTTGCCATCCATCTGGTAGTTCACCGTGATACCCCACCAACTATCGGGAACGTGGCCCGGCGCGTAGTATTTGTTAACCGGAGTCGTCTTTCCGTTGAGCGTTATCGACTGGTACAAGAGCGAATTGTCAGACTGGCGCTGCACCTGAAGGGTGACGTGGTTCCAGGCGTTGTTTATTGGATTGCACGGAATGCCGGTCGAAACCCAATGCGAGTTGACGTTGTCCCAGATGTCCCACGCGTGTTCGCCGAGATTGTTGCACTGGTGTCCAAAAATCAATCCCAGGCCATCGAAGTACATGCTGATGTCGAGTTCAAGCACCTGCATCAGGCCGAGATCCGTGGGATAGAAGTAGGCGTCGTAGGTGAAGTTGTGCAGAGTAGGAATCAGTTTGTGATCGTTGTCAGGCAAGCCTTGCGTTGAATACGCTCCGATCAGGGGATTGCTGAATAGAACATCTGCGTAAGGATGTGTGCCTCCGAGATAGAACTCGGTCGCGTCTCCGCTGAGCGATGGCGTGGTGATACCTTGCTTCATCCACCAGGTGACGCCGGGGCACGGGTATGCACAGATGCTGTAGTTCGGAGGCAACTCGCCCCAGCTTTTCCATCCCGCGCTGGCTTGAAGATTGGGCAATGGAGTGCCGTTCGCTACTACCGTAACCGTGGCGGACGCTTTGGCCGCGCCGCCCGCCCCGTCTGCAGTTGCGGTGTAAGTCGTCGTAGTGGTCGGCGAAACATTGGTCGATCCATTCGCCGGGAAACTGCCCAACCCCGGGATGTTCACCGAGGTTGCGTTAGTCGTTGTCCAGGATAAAACAGAACTAGCCCCAATCTTTATCGTATTAGGCTGAGCTTTGAATGAAATCGTCGGCGGAGGATTCTGCGTCGACGTGACGGTTACTGTAGTGTTGGATGAAGCCGTTCCCCCAGCCCCAGTCGCCGTTGCGGCATAAGTGGAAGTAGAAGTCGGCGTGACTTGCACCGATCCCGTCGCCGCGAAAGTTCCGACGCCGGCGATGCTGACGGAAGTCGCATTATTCGCGATCCAACTTAGAGTTGAGGCTTCTCCCGCCGTAATGTTGTTGGGTTGCGCGCTGAACTGAAGCGTGGGCTTATCAACCGCAGTCATTACCTTTACCACGGTAGAGCTTGAAGACATTCCGGATGGGCCGACTGCAATGGCGTTATAGGTCGTCGTAACCGTAGGCGTAACTTTAGCCGACCCGACCGTGGGGAACTTGCCCAGGCCAGTGATGATCACCGACACCGCATTGCTCGCCTTCCAGGTAAGCACGGTGGCAACTCCGCTCATTACCGTGCTCGGCGTAGCTTGAAACTCGATCGCGGGTTGTGTGCCGAGATTATTTTGCGAGGACATAGATCCGCCGCCGCATCCGGTGCCTGCAATCAAAACGGAAAACAAAAAGACAAATATGAATATGCGGGGAACGGATCGCATAATTACCGCCTCCAAAATTAAAATGTGCTGTGGATCAGGGAATTACATGTGTGGCGTAATGCATTCCGATGATTCCGGCAAAATTTGTCTTTATTGAAACCTGATAGAGGTGTCGAGTGAAGATTACGAAAGGGATTAGACTTGTTGGTCGCGAGCACCCTTGGCGACGGGTCCGCCGATGCCAACAGAATGACACAAGGATTCCCCACCATTTAGAATCCCTAGTCCTTCTATTTAACGTCCTTCTATTTAATTTGAGCGAACATGCAGTCGGCCAGCCCGGATTCAGGGCGAACACGTCCGACAAAGGGAGGTAACGCTGCTGTGATTCCACGCTATACACGCCCTGACATGGGCCGAATATGGAGCGATGAAAATCGCTTTCGCACCTGGTTGACCGTAGAAGTGGCGGCCACCGAAACTCTCGCCGAGGCGGGCATGGTTCCGAAAGATGCGGCCAAAGCGATCCGCAAACGCGCCAACTTCGATTTGCGGCGCATCCACGAAATCGAGGCGGAAGTGCGGCACGACGTCATCGCCTTCACCACCGCGGTCGCAGAAATCGTGGGCCCGGAAGCGCGCTGGTTTCACTACGGGCTGACTTCCAACGATGTGGTTGATACGGCGCAAGCGCTGCTCATCGGCCAAGCGTCTTCTATCATTGCCGCCGATCTTGATCGTCTTGCGGAGGTTTTGAAACGCCGCGCCTGGGAGTTCAAGGACACTCCAATGATCGGCCGCACTCACGGCATTCACGCCGAGCCGATTACGTTCGGGCTCAAACTCGCGAACTGGTTTTCTGAAACGCAGAGAAATATCGAGCGTTTCCGGCAGGCCGCCGAAGATATGCGCGTCGGCAAATTTTCCGGCGCAGTTGGAACCCTGGCCCATCTCAGCCCCGAGCTTGAAGAAAAAATTTGCGCTCGCCTGGGACTGAAGGCGGCTGCGGTTTCGTCTCAAGTGATCCAGCGCGATCGTCACGCGTATTACCTGGCAACGTTAGCGGTCATCGCCTCTACTCTGGATAAAATCGCGACGGAAATCCGCCACCTGCAGCGCACCGAAGTTCGCGAAGCCGAGGAATTTTTCAGCGAAAAACAAAAAGGCTCATCCGCCATGCCACACAAACGCAATCCGGTGACCTGTGAGCAGATCAGCGGACTGGCGCGCGTGGTGCGCTCCAACGCGCAAGCTGGATTTGAAAACGTAGCCCTTTGGCACGAACGCGATATTTCCCATTCCTCGGTCGAGCGCGTCATTATTCCTGATTCGACTACGCTGATGGATTACATGCTGCAGAAGACCGCCAACCTGATTGACACAATGTTCGTCTATCCCGAACGCATGATGCACAACCTCGAAAGCACCGGAGGTTTGGTTTTCAGCGGACAGCTTCTGCTCGATCTGGTGGAGCACGGCGTGTCGCGGGAAGACGCTTATCGCATGGTCCAAGGACACGCCATGCGCGCCTGGACTGACGACCTGAACTTCCACGATCTGGTGCTGAAGGACACACAAATCACGCGGCTCGTCCCGCGGCCCACGATCGAGCATGCTTTCGATTTGAAACGGCAACTGCGCAATGTCGACAAAATCTTTGCCCGAGTCTTCGGGAAGAATCGCCCACGCGCGAAAGCACCCCGAAGGCGGAGCCATTAAGGGTGGAGTTTGTTACGGCGCTATAAGGCTCCTGGAAAACTCTCGATTCGTATCAGGGTATGCCTTCAGGCATACCGCAAGTCTGAAAACGGGTTCGGCTTTAGCCGCTGAGTTTGCGGTTCATTCTTAGCGGGTTTTTTTCGCAGTCTCGTTGTCCAGTGCGCTGCTATAGATTTGCACTTGCAAGACGGGTCGTCCTTCCTTAAATAAAACCTCAGACAACTCGGCCCCGGCATTCTTTACCAAGCCTTACCGATTCTTTACAAGAGTCGACGCAAGCGCCTCCGACCTCTTTCGTTCCCCCCATGTACGCGGCAAACATCTTGCACAACGAGAGGATGGTCATGGTGAATTGTGGAACGATATTTTATGTAGACGATAACCCGAAGTCGCGGCGACTTCTGTCGAGTGTCATGAAGAGTTGCGGATTTGATGTGCTAAGTATTGGAGACCCCATCGAGGCAGTTTCGCGAATCAGGAAAAGCAGTTTCGATCTGGCTCTACTCGACTATCAAATGCCCCATTTGACCGGTTCGGAGTTAGCCCACAAAATCAAGAGCGTGAAACCTTACGCGCCAATCGTGCTCATCTCCGGGTTCTCGGCCTTGCCCCCATTTGAATTGAACTTCGTGGATGCCCACCTGGGACGGGGCGCAACGGTGGATGAATTACTCGACACTATTCGCAATCTGATTGATTCAAGCAGCGCATTTGTTAAAACCAATCCCTACCCGCCGCCAACGGCGTCAACCGCACAGTACCAGCAACTCCGTCGATAATCTTGTGCAGTCGGAAGGCGCTTTCTTGGTGTACCTTCGTGTCCTTCGTGGTTTATGAATTTAAAATGCCGAAACCACAAAGGAAACAAGAGTACACAAAGAAAACAATTTCACGCGCGCCTGAACTCTTGATCGATCCACATCCATAAAACAGCCGCCAATGCCCACACCGCCAACAATGGAAGCAGAC